>Ga0182030_10007104_pt1 | contig 23454 bp, 22 predicted proteins | sample 812S3MmetaG_FD_121299 | JGI IMG/M metagenome (GOLD analysis project Ga0182030, IMG submission 121299) | Permafrost microbial communities from Stordalen Mire, Sweden - 812S3M metaG (Illumina Assembly) | ecosystem: Environmental > Terrestrial > Soil > Wetlands > Permafrost | place: Sweden...
CAGGGGACGACGAAGATGGAGATGAAGATGCCCCGTTACTTCCTCTCTTCTCCGCAGCACACCTAGGTCTGTATTGGCTCTTCTATTTGAACCCAACATGCACTGACTGAAATCTAGACGCACTGCCAGTATACAACCTCACGCATGCAATTCGACTCATCGTGCTTCCAAAAACCGAAACCACCTTGACATGGGATCAATTGCGGTCACCTCAAGTTTCGCAGTTCCTAGTCAAACCAATGCAGCAGCAGATACGAACATCACACTTCTCTCGTGCTACTCTATACGCCCTGATGGCGAATTGTCTACAATTTCAGAAGGAAGGTCAAGCAAATCCAGGCAATGCTGGTAATAGCCGTACGAGAGCTATGGTCTGCGAACTCCTCGCCATCAAGCTGTTGAAGGAATATAATACAAGAGAGTTGATCGATGCTTTGTCCTACGACTTTTTTCCCCTCCAAGGGATTGTTACTGCAGGACCTTCAACGCCAGGACAAAATTGGCAACCAAAGACCCAAGCTAGACCGGCCGCTGCCCGAATATCTGCCCTTGAAGTGGCCATTAGGGCTTCAGCAAAAAGGTTTCTTGCTCATCCAGTAGTAGTTCAGCAATTGGAAGGTAAGAGCCAGCTTTCTCAATTTATCATCATTAATCACTGAAAATGCAAAACTAACGGAGACTCTCAGCCATCTGGGCAGGTACGATCGTGTTTCACTCAGCAGCAGATAACCTCCACCGACGCCAATCACCGGTACATCAGACGCGAGAAACACCAAAGGCAACCCCAAGTACACAGCGTCTTCTAGTACCTGGGCAGAATATAGGTTATGGAACAAGCCCGCAACCTTCGCCAGACAAGCAGCCTCGAATGCAGCAACAATCAGCTCTCACCCGGAGGACTGTTACGCTGTATGATCCAAGAGACGCGTCACTCTTCAAGTTATCTCGCCTGAGAGTGCCAAGATACCGCCAATTCTTTTCAACTTGCTCATTGGCCATTCTGTTAGGTCTATTTTTGGCAGTCCTGAGCCAAAGGTCCATGATAATCACTCCTCTGGAGGTTGTGTTCTGGTTTTGGAGTGCAGGATTTATGCTTGACGAAGTCGTCGGTTTCAACGAGCAAGGTTTCTCTCTATACCTCATGAGCTTTTGGAACACTTTTGACCTTGGAATCCTATTGCTCCTAATGCTCTACTACGCAATGAGAATATACGGAATCTTTTTAGTTGAGGTTGGACGGCGGGAATGGAATGATATGGCATATGACGTTCTCGCCGCCAACGCAATCCTGCTCTTCCCTCGACTATTTAGCGTCCTAGACCATTATCGATATTTCTCACAGCTTCTGATAGCTTTCAGGTTAATGGCTGTCGATCTAGTGGCAGTCTTTATCCTCATTCTCATTGCTTGTAGTGGTTTCTTCGTAGCGTTCACAATGTCATTTGGAAACGAATACGACCCTGCTGAGGTAGCATACAGAATATTTCAAATTCTGATGGGTTTCACACCAGCGGCTTGGGAAGCTTGGCCAACATACAATCTTCTTGGGAAAGCTATCTTGGTTCTTTTCCTATTTATATGTCATTTTCTCGTGGTTACGATTCTCATCACGGTGCTCACGAACTCATTCATGGCAATCGTTTCGAATGCCAATGAAGAGCATCAATTTGTCTTTGCGGTCAACACGATATCCATGGTTAAGAATGATGCACTTTTCTCCTACGTTGCACCAACCAACATCTTCGCATGGGCTCTCACTCCACTCAGAACATGCCTGCCATTCCGAATGTTCATCAAACTTAATCGTACCGTCATTAAAGTGACGCATTTTCCACTGCTTTTCGGTATATTTGCTTACGAGAAACTCTTCCTTGCGATCGATGTATATGAACCCACAGATCTCATTGAAAACACGGGGCGGGGTCGAAGAAGAGTTATCTCATTTCAAGAGAACCGTCCTGGCCTGTTCAGTCCTAACTTACGGATGCGGTCGACCCATCAAGAATCTATAGCCGGTTTTCAAAAAGATAAAGCGCTAGATGAGGTTTTCCGACTTGCTCCAAGGGATGATACAATCCGTAACACAAGGAAAGGCATTGATCGCACGAAGACCCTCAATGTAGTAAACAACTGGATGGATCACCAGGGTGGTGAGGCAAGTCCTCCACTCGAGCAGGACCGAGCAGTCGTAGACCGTTTGGAGATGAGGAGGCAGGCGAGGAATGCAAGTATGTTGAGACGTCGTGGTATCAGTCGTGAAATTTCAGGCACACGATCCGTGGCCAGTGATCCTGCAGAATTCATGTCTACCGGCTTCTATGACAGACCTGGGATATCAGACAACGATTTACAGAATGTCAATAATGATGATGGGCCGGGGCAAACGGATGCCGACGGTGATGATGAATTAGTAACGAACGACGACGATGAAGGTCAAACATTAGACAAGCATACCAACCAAAGCCATATCTCCAACTCAGACAAAGAAAACGAGTCTGAAGAGGACTATTTCCATACTCCTACGGCAAACCGCCACACCCCGAAATTCTCCTCCTCGGTCTCTTCAACCAAAAAATCCAACCTACTCTCAATTCCCAAGCCGTCCCCTCCAAAACGCCGCTCTCACACTCGCAATGCCTCTACAGCAACCATTCTCTTCAAACCTGTTCCAGACCACCACTCCTCCTCCGCCTCGCCGCCCAAATCTCGCCCTCTCACAGCCTCCAAACACAATTCAGCCCAAAACACCGGCGCTCACACCCCCGCATCGGGCCAAGCTACCGGCCACCGCACCCCCAGACACTCTATCTACACAACCGCAAACACTAAAGCCCGTCCTATTTTACCTACACGAAGTCAATTCCAATCGGTCCCAAACTTCAACCTCGATTCTGCCCTCCAACGTCACCCAGCCCAACGCCAAATTCGCCACAGAAGATCTAGCATGGATATGGGCATGTCGGACCTCGGCCTCAACGACCCGAATCAAGGCATGGTGCCTAGTTCCTTTGCAACACAGATGGCGCTTGCAACCGGGGGGCTCAAAGGCTTGGGACTCGGTAATGGGAGGGAAAGGGGAGAAGATACAGATGGAATGATGGGCAGGTTGATGTTAGCACGTATGAAAACGCTAGAAGAAGGATTCGCGGAGGTTGTGAGGGAGTTTAGGGGTGCCAGGACCGCGGGAAATAGCTCTGCTGAGGGCGTAACTTCGGTCCCCGGTACGAGGGGTAGTAAGGGGAAAGAGAGGGCGGGTGGTGGGAAGAAGAAAAGGGAAGGGGGTCTAGTAAGGACAAGGAGTGAGGTTCATATTGGGACGCTGGGGAGAGGTGGGGAGAGGGTGAGTGTTAGTGCTGATGAGAAGGGGAAGGAGAATCAAATCTTGCCCAACCTCGGAGGGGATCGGGAACAGGTGTCAGATACACCCGAACAGCGGATCATTGATCGGTATGCGCAGAAGGGTAGTTCGTTGTAATGATTGGCATCGCATATATGGCGTTAGAGGTCCTTTCGTATACCTGTTTGCATTGAAGAGTTTTTGGTCTTTATATAACGCATCGGTGGTTGTTTGCATTGATGTAAGATCTTACGTTTAGCAAGCACTTACCGTCTTGTTTTTTATTTTGGAGAGGGATGCATTAATACCAAACATTTAAATATCTCTGTTAGGAACATCCTATCTTAAACTCATATGACAATTCGGTGACAATTCTAGCTCCATCCCTCCACTTTACAATGTAAAAGAACAAGGACCTTAAAAGGGCACTTAGGCGAGTATGACGGTAAAGGTGATCACAGAGGGTGAAGCTATTCATACCCCTTCACTTCCTGAGGTGATCGTGATGCGATTTTGTTGCACATCGCACCACCTTCACCTGGTAAGTATTCTTTGCTTACCTAGTCAACCGATACCTGGTCAAAACCTACCGCCTACTCATTCAACCGGGTTCGTGCGATATGCAACAAACATTTCCGTTCTGCACCTGAGCTATTCACTCAACTCCATTGCGTTCCATCGGGCGCCGTGGACTTCCCCCCGACCCAATGGCCAACGAGTAGTCTCTTCCCCACTCCACATGATCCCTAGAAATGCTTTCGCGTCTTCGAAAACGCTCTCAATATCGCACTTGCGCAACTCTTCCATCCTGCTAGTCCAAAATCTCCAACGCGAAGGGCTCAATCCCGCTGAAGGGATCACACCCGCTTCTCTGGCTAGCCCGCCTACTTCCGATGGCTGAGGGTTGTATGATTCCACAATCGTTGATCGGTTACCTACTTAAGACGATCGGCGGTGCATCGTCGCGATACCTTCTTCATCCTTTAATGGCCTCTTCCATTGATCGGTGGAACACCTGACGTAAATCATGCAAGCGTCTATTTGATCGCTGTTTCACTAGGCCTCCGGCCCCTTCATGCCTGTCCTCGTCGTCATCGTCCGGAATAAGGTCAATGAGAGCGTTGCCGTTCTTGTCCGTCAAGAAAGGATTAGCCCCACGACGAAGCAGGATCTTCACAGCCGTTACATTCCCAAATGCGGCTGCGATGTGCAATGGTGTTGGTGAACTAGGTCCGCCAGGTGTGTCGATGGCTGATGGGAAATGGTCGATTACCGCATTGATGAATGGGCCGATTACACTGTCGCCAGATTTCGTTTCTGAAGAATTCAAGTTAGTTGACGATAAGATGGAGATTAAAAGGCCGGTGGTTTAGGGCTCTGTACCTTCGTATACATGTGCGCAAGCCAGATGCAGAAGATTCATCCCGTTACTGGCACAAGAAAATGAGGTTGGCTCCATATGTGGTAAAAGTAGCCGTAGCATACGCACATTCGGTGGATTCAAACAAGACGACAGTGAATTGACTTGTAGAGATGGGAATGTCTGGCTTTCTTTTTGAGAGTTTGGGTTTGCCCCTTTTGACAAGAGAAATGTGACGGACTCTGCCTGTCCCAACGACAGTGCGTAATCGAGAGGAGTATCCCCTTTCTTGAAGCTTGTTTGGTTGCACATCATTCGAAGATCTCCATGTCGCCATTCGATTTGGTCGCATATATATGATAGGAGGCCAGGTTTGTACTGGACGCAGTGATGCAGGACGTTTTCACCAGTTCGAGCTGTCATGAGTGGATTGGCTCCGGCCTCTATAAGCTTCTTAATGACCGGCTTTGATGAGGTTCGAATCGCAGTCATAAGCGGCGTATAACCATAGCCTTTGGTATCTAGCTCATCTAGGCTTGCGTTCGGCATTTGGATAATTTCTTCGGCAAGATCGTCCGAGCACCAAGCATACGCATCGTGAAGAGGAGTGTACCCGATTGGGTGGTTGGTAATGTACAAGGAAACTATTTCATCTGTATGCAGAAATCGCACCAAATGGGCTATTCGTTCACTGCAGTAAAGTGAGCCTGAACGCAGTCGGTGATGCTTCAGCTGCCGAACCCAATTTCCGAAGGCATTTGCCAAAATTTTATTCAGCTCTTGTTTCGGCATGCTTGTGACAGACGCGGAGGTTAAAAATCTTTCGAGATAAAATGGCCGCATAGTGTATATTGCAGAGTCAAGAGGCGTGTCTCCCTCTTCGTCGGGGACAAGTGGATTCCCCCCAAGGGAAAGGAGTGCTGCGACGCTGTGCTCTTCCTTGAGATTGCCCGAGCCTCGAACGGCATAATGCAAAGGAGTAAGTCCAATCGTATTCTGGCCATTGACATCAGCGCCATGACTTTGTAGCATACAAGCCATTCCCTCAACATCTTGATCATCAAAGGCGGGGAGGTGGTGCAGAGGGCTGCTTCCAGCGTGTGAATCGATGCCGGCATCAGCGCCTCTGTCTATAAGGCAAGTTGACATTTCAGCGTTCCCACCGAGACACGCAATCCACAACGGAGTCTGACCCATCGAGTTTTGTATGTTAATAGGGAAATTTAGATCATCCAAAAGTCGAGTGGCGAGTTTTACGCTGCCAGTAAAGACTGCATAATGGAGCCAAGTCATGCCGCCACCAAGATCCTCATCGATCGGTTCACCGCAGCTTTGTAAATCTGTGAGAAGTCTTTCCACGTCTCGCACATCATGCTTTTCAATGAACTCATCATCGAAGATGAAGCCACTGCGTTCACACAATGCCCTTTGACGTACAGCAGAAGTTATGACCGCTTCGTGCGCGTCTGTGTCGAGGGTCCAAAGCTCCTGAAGGCAAACTTTATCACCTTCGAAAGCAGCTTGAGTCAGCCACTGCTTGATCTCGTCTAGTTGGAATGATGTGATTTCCATAGAAAGAGCGGTATAAGTTGCATACATCTGGCTTTGCGCTTCTTCATACCCGAGACGGGCACTAGTCCTAAAGTATTTGATTGCTGAGTCTGTCGATTGTTCGCACCCAAAGCCGACCAAGTGTGCAAGATATAGCTGGTATGCTGCCTTCGCCGCCGTAATTTGGGCGTCTTCTTGTTCGCTACCAGCTTCCATATCATAGTTTTCAATGACTAGGTTTAGATCGGAGACAATGGTTCTTTGCACCTTCTGGGCGAGTCCTAAAGCCCACACCTCTTCCACCTAAGTGCTAAGGTCAGCGAATTATACAGTGACATGAACATTAGATCGAATGTATACATTAGGAACTGCGGAAGGTCCGTCATTCTCTTCATAATTTATCGGTCCGGGGGCTACCGGCCTATCACTTTCAGTGAGCGAAACTCGAAATGTTTACGCACTTTACTTGCCTATCTTCGTCGGCACTTGTACTGCGCATCATATTGACGACAGCTTCCATGTCGACTCGAAACTCTGGCTTCACGGAAGTTGTCGAGTCTACGATGTTTCTGACTAGCTGTAGCTGTAATTCTTCGTAAACACCGGATTGCTCACATATTTCGTATACGCTGGCTGAGACATCGCTCGAGTCATGAAATTTATTTAGAAATTTCGTGCCGAAAATCTCATCTCCATTGAGGAAAATGCGGCTAGCCAGGAGACCGTAAGAGTACACATCAACCTTGGTTAACAGGCTCAACGGAATAGGGGATCCCGACTCTGGAGCACAAGGCGGTGTGAATCCTTCCAGCAGTACATTCTCTTGGCCACATCCTTTCAAAGCATTCATATCAAGGGCGAAGCCGAAGTCGCTGATCTTGGCGAGATAAGGCGGCGATTTATTGGAGTCCAGCCTCTCAAATATGAGCACATTTTGGGACTTGATATCGCTGTGTAGAATTTGGCATTCATGAAGCCAACATAACCCAGCAGCAATATCGCTGCATATAGAGAGCTTGGTTTCCCAGGAATTATCGATGTCGTCAAGCTCGAAGAAATCCTCGAGAGTCCCGTGTTCCGCAAACTCAAGAATCAGGACCGGCCATACTCGATTGTACACAATGTCTTCTGCATCTTCCCATCCAATGGCAATGATCTTTACGAAGTTTTCGTGTGCCGATATGGGGGCATGAGAGAGGCAGATTATATCTTTAACCAAAGCATCATATCGCCGACTCTCTTCCTCAGCATAGGCTTTCGGTAGGTGTTTCGATACCACCAACCTCCCGCCGTAGACAGGCACTGTTTGCTGCAACTCGACCAGATTTTCTTGCAGCTTGAAAATAGCGGTCCTTGAGGACACTCCAGCAGCAAGGTCCGTCCTTTCAACCCGTGAATTCCCGCTTTCAGCGAGGACAGGGACACCAAGCCGAAGTGCAAGGGCGATAATTCCAGCAACGCTCTCAATCTTGGGGGCTTCAATCGATATCTGCGTTGCGTTCTGGGATGCGAGGCTGACACCGTAGTTCTCGTGGATAATCACATCGAGGAATGGCTCCATTGAGCGTGCTTGAACGAGGACGCAATAATAGAGTGTGGGATGGGAGACTTGAAACGGAGGACGATGTCACGGTTGAACCCGACGGAAGCCTAGACAAAGCGGCTAGCGTACGCCACGTCCGGGGCCTCGTAGTAAACATGCTTTCCTTTTGATAATTCCTTGATGTATTTCTCTGTTCTTTTCTCCTTTAGCTTTATCTCAACTAATTGCTGCAGACCGTGTCAAAAGCTAAGAGAATCACCATCGTATCGCTGTCGAGGCCGGATCACCAGATTCGGGGGCTTTGCGTCGATCCAGGAGGGCGAGTGATGTGAGAGCTGTCGCAAAGTGACATCTCGCCAATACAAGTCAACCCAAGCCGCCCCGTGAGGGTTTCTTCATAAGCCCGTCACTTGGCGTCCTTGGAGTAGTAACCAGGACCCACTGCCCATCGCTTAAAAGACAGTGATACTTCAACTGCCTTCATATCTCGTCGCATTCATTCCTTTATTTCACGCGCCCAGATAAACTCGAAAGTCCTTGTTAAGAGATTCATATGTTTCGTTATGGCGGAGGGAATTGTGGGTTTAGCGTTTGGCGTGTCCGGCGTGTTTACTCTTGTGGACCAGTGCCTTACTCTTTACCGACATATCGACGAAGCACGAACTTTCGGTGAGAATGTCTGGCAGCAGTATGTGCTCTTCCAACACGAATGCGCGAGGTTCAACTCATGGCAGAAAGAAATGAGGGATTTCCACGTTGTAACGCGACAGTCTATGCCGAGCAGTCAACTAAGCACCGGTTTGGAAGCACCAAATGCTGACGACCTCATGCATAACACGTTGGCCCAAATTATGTCCATTCTAGAAGCTGTTCAGAGCCTCTGCAAGGAGTATCGAGTTAATGAGCTAGACAATTCAGGACATACCAAGCTGAAGAAAACCGGCGTCACTGATCTATCGGCGGGCCTTGCCACTACAGTTATTGGATCTGCTATTGCATCTGACGGAAAACTGGCCGTTTCAGCTCAGAATAAAAGTCAAAATGAAGCTTTCTTTAAAAAGAACAACGGTCTTTTCAAACGTATCCGCTATAACACGAAGCTGTGGAAAGACTCGGACAAGGAAACTCTTCAGAATCTTGTCACCCAATTCGCCCACTGGAACGATTGTCTCCAGAGGTTCTTACCTACGGCCCGAAGGATGCTTCTTGATTTGATTAGTTCCTCAACATTGCTCGAGGGTGAAGGAGAAGTGTCAGATCTGGGCCGCATCCAAGCCGCTGCTTCAACAGGGCTCTACGAGTCACTTGCACGGCGAGTAGCGCTGAAACAAGCGAATCTCGAGTTCCTGCCGGGGCCGTCTTTGAAGAAGGGCCTGGAATGTTTGGGAGATGTAGACATTGGAAGTATAATGTCGCTACCAAGAGCAGTAATCCCAATTTTTGGCGTTGACAAAGGTGGGAGAAAATTTGTGAATTTCCAGCGGCCTCGCTGCATGTTGGAACTTTCCCCATTGTGTAATTTGCACTGACATCAAACAGGAACGGAGCCTGTAAAATGCCTCGTTGAGTGGAAGTCGTATGCGTCGTACAATGATTATGACAGCATTGTCGAAGCCGAACAACAAGTAGAGGGACTCGTCAAGCTATTGAGTTTCAGCAAAAAGCCACGGCCCATGAAAGTTCTCGATTGCTTCGGCTACTTTCAATACGAAGACTCAGACCACCGTTTTTTCGGCTTTCTCCATGCCTTCCCGCTCAATTCGGATCTCAACAGCTCTCCTGTATCTTTGAACGAGGTGCTCCAGGATATGACCAGGTCAAAGCGATCTTATACTCTTCCAACCCTTCCCCAGCGAATTCGAATCGCGCAAAGCCTAGCGATAACGATACTTGAACTTCATAATGCCGAATGGCTTCATAAGGGCCTCAATAGTCAGAACATCATTTTCTTCTACACCAGCGGAAAATCCCTTGACTTCAGCTCGCCGTTCGTCTCAGGCTTCGAGTATGCCCGTCCTGACAAGGCAAGCGCCACGTCATTTGATGTGCGCGGCTCACCCATGGATATTTATCGCCATCCTTCTCTACTTGGTCCGTTCCCCCCGGGCCAGAAGAGGCCGCGGTACGAAATGAAACATGATATCTACAGCCTGGGGTTAGTCCTTCTCGAAATTGGCTTATGGCAGCGGCTCGGAGTCTTCCGCAAAGCCGGGACCAAACCTGCCGACTTTTTCAAACTCGTCAAGCAACTTGCAATCCAGGAGTTGCCTCACAGGGTCGGCGACATATATCGAGATGTTGTTCTAAGCTGCATAGAAGGAAAAGGCCTGTATACCAAAATAGAGGATGCACAAGACGTCGATCCAAGTGCAGGCCCCAAGAGCGTTGATGAGCAAGGAGGACGGGATACATCGCTTGTCAACTTTTACTGGGTCATTGTGCGGGAGCTAGAGAGGTGTCACTGTAAATAAGCTCTAAAGCTAGTTGCAGAAGCACCAGGGTTTTAGCGCTTATTCCCGCTCCCCTATTCTTTTCTTATACGCACCACTCTCGACCACATCCTCATCCAGGGTTTGGAAGGAGCTGCGGGTATCTCTTCTTAGTTCAAAAGCACAGGATACGATTATGGAAAGACGTGTCGGTGTTGGGTCTCGCCTGGAGTCTGGAGTCTAGAGTTCGTTATTTACAAAAGCTTACTTTCTTTTTAGTTGCTTATAGAAGCTGTTTGAATTTGGCCACAATGAAAGGCTTTGATTTTTTATAGTTTCTCTATTTTATTGTACTTTCTTCGATAGGAAAATGAGATACAGCTTTTATTGACACGCAATCGAGCATCTCGCTCAAAATTTGGTTGCGTATCGTGTAACTTTGTATCTTACGTATTCACTTCGTAGAGATAGGTATTAGGCTCAGTTGCCGCTCCCAATATGTGCGGGGAAATGAAGGCAGATGATGATCCAAATGAGAAATAGAGGAGATAATTCAACTCCTTATTAATCAATTCATAAGAGTGTTGATTTCTACACCGCTGCACCACTTTCAATTACCTACCTACCTTCTCTATGCTTTACTAGACTGCTAGTAAATAAGCAGTGGCGCGGTGTAGAAACCCCTATTCGCTTTAATGTTTTAGCGAGCGAAGCCCCTGAATGACCGGGGTTGGGTCTACCATTGCGTGAACTTATCGATAGGAACTTGAGCAACGAGGATATCGAGAAATATTTGAGTAGTATTCTATCTTTCGCATCTGAACTTATTGCTTCTTAGTTAGTTCCCTCCCTCTAATCATCATGTCACTAATCATTTAGTCAATGTAACCCCTCCAATCTTGCGTAGACGGCGTCATATCAGCAGTATGAAAGAGATTAGTCCAGTTGGCCCTTGAACTAGTAAGACTGATCTCGAAATCAGATGTCAAACTCGCCTCAAGTCCTGCGTGACAACAAGCACCATCAGAAGCTTCACAGGTCTGATCAACAGACTTTCCAAGAATGACTAGCCAGTAAAGCTATTGCACAGATGGTGTTAATATTTACCAAGACGTCAAGAAGAATTAGGAAGTCTCACCCATGGAACACCTGCAGCATTAAACACTTCCACCTGAGTAGCAACAGGATCATTGCCCGGCTCCGTATCTACCCCAAACTCTTCAACCATGATATGTTTCCCAGCTGCGACTGCCTGATCTCTCAGAGCCGGAAAGTAATTCTCCCATTGTACTGCTGTGTTCATATCTAAATTTACCCCACATTAGCCACACCAACGTGTAGCTTCGAGGTAAAACTCACACCCATGAATTGACATAATATCAATCGCCGAACAATTCAAGGCTTTTGGAAGCATATTGTACTCGTGACCCGAATATTGACTTCCACCTATACCTCCAGTTGCAATCTTGATTCCTGAATTACCGATGAGCTCTTGCATTTTGCACGCACGCTCACAGAGCCAGTTGGTGGGGTCGTTTGCTCTGAGCAAGTCTTTGGATGCTATCATTGGCTCGTTTTGAATGTCAAATGCCATGATTGCTTCGCTGAGATCCTAGTTCCATTATATTAGTATATAAGTGGTAAGAAAATAGTGAGCACACTCACAGCCCACCGCATATGAAACCGTGGAGAGACATAGTTGAGGATACTTGCAACGCGTGCATCGAATTGTTTTATGGCTGTGGTATTAGTATAGAAGTTGTAAGAACTGTTGTACGTGGAACCTGGTATCCGTCAGTACAGCAAAGAATAAGAGATTGAGAATGCCAAACCGTAGATATCGATTCCATTATAGCCAGTGCTACTTCCATTTGGGGGTAGACGATTTGCGTCATATAGAGAGATGATGGCTTTGATGCCAGCGGCATGTAGTTGAAAGAGCACTGAGTCGATTTTATCTAGAGTACCATAGTTGTAGGCACCGATGATCACTTCATAGGTGGGGAGTACAATTGTACTGGAAGACTTGGTGCAATTTAATGCGACCCCGGTTACTGAAGAATGATTAGGCCTTGGATTCTAGAAAAGTGATAACAGCGCAAGATGGAGAAGATGTGAAAAACTTGAAGAAGAGAGCACTCAGTGGATATAAAACATACCCCAAATCCGCACAACCTCTGCTCCCGCGTCACGAAGGGAGCTAATATAATTTGCCTGTTCATCAGGAAGTAAACCATGTAGGTAGTAGCTATTCGAACCAGCGAAGGAGTTTGAAGTCGCTCCATGGCTGATTATTGAGGAAGCGGCGAGAGTAGCAAAATTGAAGACTAGCGAGAATTTCATTTTGGTGAGGCGAGTTCCTGAAGACAAAGTCGTAGAAGGAAGTGATTGAAGATGGAGTCGAGGAAAATGAGCTTGGAAGAAGATATTTGAGCATTTCCGTTTTCCAAGATTTAGTGTATTTCTAGTTTATGATTCAATAAAAGTGAGGGCAGATTGAGGGGCAGAATTTGTGGATGTGAAGTAGAGAAAGGCGCGGGATCATCTTCTACTAGTCGGGAAGGTGTGCCCTTGAAGAAAAGCCCGTAAATGGCAGGGATAGTGCATAAACAATGCCACTGGTCCGCTGTACCCGGCCCCAGAATCAGCAAAGGGCGGAAACAAGGCTGAATTTGTGGCAGGATGTTATTCTAATCTGCCTTACCATCGCTCGTGCAAATAAAAATACCATATTAATTTGAGGTTTGGTTAGCGCCGCCTACCCCACATACACGGTAAAAACCTTTAATTGTACATCATTGCTAAGAAAGGCCAGACATTGATGAGAAGGTCCTGTTGTTAACCACATGAATCTTCCTCTGTTCTTCGCTCCAGATAAAATTCATTTCTATCCTTGAAAAGCCTGGGCAGATATGATCCAGCTTATAAACTGAACAAAAGAGAAGTACGCTCCTGCCGATGCAACCACATCCGACCAACCCATCTGTTTCTGCCTCGTTGTTATGGTCCTCTCGAAGTTGGGTATTGTAATGAACAAGCTAACATGACATGCGCCTTGAAATGTAGTGTTGGTGCTTGTATCGCAGGTGATATTGGCAGCCTGCGAGTTCGAGATATCCAATGGATAATCATAAGCAGGCTCATAACCTGGAGCTTGACGCATCCAAAGTCCAACATTTACTGCCACGATTCCATTTGCGTTTATCAGCCTCATTCTGGTATATCCTTGTTCGAAAGATTTCTGCATTCCGAGTGCAGGATCGTATACTGCAAGTGATAAACTTGGGTTCCAAGTGCTTGAATCTTCGAAGGCTTTGGTCACATTATCTGGGGGATGGGTAAGAGCGCGGTTCAAAACAGTATAGGGAGCAAGCTTACAGTCAAAAAAGGTCTGCAATAGAAGCATGTATGTCGGGGTGTTGGTGATCAACCAAGGTGGAGAATCGAAAGCGATATAACGGTAGGTCGTATTCATCCACTCCCAATTTTCGATTACTTGATCATTATTGTACCTACTGAGTCAGCGAGAATAAGAATCGAACCGATGGGCTACTTACCACAATTCTCTGCAAGTGCACTCTGTGCTATTGCCGAATGTGTCTGGTGATAAAGTTGAACACTGTGGTGCAGAATCATTGTACCAACCCAGGTAGCATTTTGAACCACTGGGACCTCCGTGCCTGCTCCGAAGATTTGCCTGAGAGGACCAATCTACTCTTTGGAAAAGGGCTATGGAGGGGAATTGCACTTTCTCCTACCAACAAATCAGTTCTCTTACGCTTCCAAGGGACGTTTTTAATCGCTGCTTACAACTATATCAGTCGTCGTTACCAAGATATCAGTCCTTAAGTTTGGGTACCAAAGCTTCAAGTAAAGTACGGTGAACATTGGAACCGTCAGTAAAACAATCGCAATTGTGTTTCCAAGGTTGGGTCGATAAAAGAACCCCTCTGTTATTACATTAGTAACGTTCCAAGAATCTGATAAATTTCATTAGAGACAGGAGTAATACCTTTTTGACGATGACTAATGTAATTCCTGGCATAATCAATTATAAGAGCGATGGAGCATAAAGGGCCAACGGCCATAATAAGGACCCATGTTGCCTTGGTAGGGAGTCTTGCCGCCACTAGTATTACTACTACAAAGGCGATAAAGATGCATAAGAGACGGAAAACGGTCTGAGGGTGGGGATAGCTAGGTGCTTCAGACCCGTGGCCAAGTAAGTCCAAGAACTTCTTTTGCTGGAAAGTGCTTTGCTTTCCCGATTTTCCGAGTAGTGGGCCAGCGCTTAGGGAAATTGGAGATGTAGATCCGTTGGTAAGAGTCGAAGTTGTTGAAAGTCCGCTATCAGTGCGTGCTGTTTTGAGGCCTGGCTTTTTGAATGAAAATTCATTGGAATTGGTACGAACTTTCTTTAGTGGTGAAGACGGCGCGCGTGAATTTGCAGGTGGAGGTGGTGGTATTGGAGTGATATGTGGCCCGATTGGTCTGCGGGGTGTCCCCGCGGCTGGAGTGGGTGCTTGAGGAGCCATGATGAATTCCTCGTTTCTTAAGGACGTAATAAGTTTCACGAATACTTCTTGCAGATATTCCAAGGTAGATTTCACTGAAGGATATATATAATACATGAGTTGGAGAGAGGCAACAGGATTGTGTCACATCTACCACAAAAGCAACGAAACTTTAGTTTGCCGTGGCACAAAATCCTTTGCGAAGGATCTGTTTCCCGCACCAATATATTTTTGAAACAGTATATTCTGTAATTCAAGCCTCAGCCAAACCATAAGTCAATTGTGATTCCCCCACATACTCTCGTTACCCCTAAAACTCGTAAAACTCCCTGGTTCCTATTTCCTATTAATCATACATCCTTGATCAGATGGCGGTCAGCCTCAGGGGCAAATAAAAGTTTACTGTCGTTTGAAATGGCGATCCTCGAGATGTGTGAGGAGGCAGATATCAGATTGGCTGGATAAGAACTCGGGAAAGAAAGCTAGTTTTTGTGCTGTTGTAATGCTTCCGCATAATGCATCTCAGCCCCCATTGTGTTACATTAGGCCCCAAAGACGTTAGCGACTGCTACAGAGATTCCTTCACACCTTCTGCTTGCGGAAGTTAATCCGTAGGTCTGCTGGAATTCCGCATGGCTTTTGCTCAGGTCTGACTGCATGGGACACTGAATTAACCTTGATTTGACAAGGTTGAAGGGGGTGCGGGATGCGGGGTTTCAGGCTCCAGCCTGAAATTTTGGCCCCCAAAAGTGGAAGGGGACCAAGGGGCAAAGTTCGAGAATATGAAGACAAAACGAGCTAAAGTAATTGTTTGCAAAAGCGAGAAGCGATTAATGCTAGATGAAGAGAGGAAAATAATACCTGCATACGCTTGTAGCACTACCCGAACATTCCCCTGACGGGAACGAAGGCCCCCAAGCGTTGGCGTTACACAACATGCTGACGGCATGCCATACAAAACCCGCCAATGCTACTCTACATATGAAAGTCTTTCAAATTGTTCTAGAATAAACTTCCCTTCCGTAATCCCTGTCCACTATTTGCGACCTACCGCCCCCAGTGTTTCCCATGTTTCTTCTCTGCCGTGTTCGCTTCATCGAGGATTTGAGTCGGAAAATCAAAAAGATCCCGTCATTATCTGCAGAGCCTCGTCCAATTTGTGAATTGAAAAGATGGGCGAAAGATTTCACTTGTGCCTGTGAAACCATCAGCATTGTCTTTCAATGAATCACTGTACTAAGGTAAAGTTTCTTAAACCACAGTCTGAGCTCCCAAACTCTGCTTCTTGAAGAGAATTTCCCTACTCAGCCGCTACCACCGAAAAGCCTTTACACGATGTATTATTTCCTATCTTTCACGTTCTTAGTGGCGACGACTTACTCGCAACATGTCTTTATCAACCTCGTCCCAGAATACAGCTCCCTCTCCAGCTGCGCTCAAACTCCCATCAGCACTATCGTTCGGGACATGGTGAATGGATGCGGCGACAACAAGGCGACTACATCATACAGCTGCTTCTGTACCGCAAGCTCCAGCTACTTTAATTCGCTCATCTCGTCAGCTGTGAACTTGCAATGCAATGGGTATTTCCCAGAAGTGCAGGCTTCCAGTGCCACGAACGTCTTTCATAGTTATTGTGAGGTGGGAGCTACCGCGTCTCAAGTAACCTGTACGTCAATAGAAAGGAGGGAAAATGTGACATTCGGACTAATATTGAGCACAGTGACCTCTTCACAAGCGTCAAGTGGCAACTCTAGTCCCGCAGCTCCAGCCAGTACTGCTAGCACCTCCTCACCCTTGCCGACAAATCCAACGACGAGCGCGCCTCCCCCAGCTCAGTCAGGCAGCGCTGTTCTAGCAACGGAGATTATGCGCTTGTTAAAAGCTGTTCTTTTCGCCCTTACTGTTGGAGCTATTATTTTCTAAAAATTATATCACTGGCGAGGTGACAAGGAGAAGGAAAGGACGTGTAAGAAAATCGTGATAGAATTCTTTCGAGGAGGGTCTCGATATTCATAGAATAATATATGTACTAAGTTAGAACTCTCAAACTATTTGTTGATCTTGAAATTGCCCTTGCTCATCTTGTTTCATTCCGCTTTCCCCTCTTCCAAGATGTTGGGGATAGGACCCAGTGGGACAACTCCCTATCGATAATTAGCATTGAAAGATATTTCCTTAAACATTGCTTCTCACAGATGGGTTGAGTGGTGTTAGACTCGTGAAATAATGCTTCTTAACGTGTTCAAAGCTGGTTGTGTCCTGAAACGCTGGCAAGTTCCAAAATATCTGTCGCAACCAGGAGTGAATAGCGGGGTAACCAGACCTAATCGTGTTGATATTGGTTTTAAAGAGCTTTATAAATTTAGTGAGACTCCAGAAATGAGTAGAAAGGGGCTATACCGTGACGTATACCACGTCGAACCTCACGATGGTGGGGAAGAGTCGTACGTCCACCTCTGTGAGCTGGCTTCCAAGTACATATGGCCCCGATGATTTCTTCAGAAGACCCTCCACTGGGTTCAAAGCTGTAAAGAGCTGATTTACGGGATTCTCATATGCTTCTTGAGTTCTGGCGTAGTATTAACATGGCATTTGCAAAGTCCAGTGTGAAAATACTTTGCTATGCCACATTTGCTAGGGTTTCCATATCAGCAATTTCACTACAGGAAAAGGGCGAAAGCAACTTACTATACGCCATTGTTTATATCATCCTATGAGCGTTAGCTGGTGAAGCTCATTTTTTAGTGGCGCCATACGTATATCCACTTGTTCTACTCATCGATTCTGTCCGAAGATTCCTGGGGTACCCACTTGAAATTTCGGCACTTCTCCTCAAGTAGCTCATCGAATTCGCTGGCAAACATCCGAATAATCTCGCTCGATGCTGACGATAGTCTTGGTCTTCTTATCCCAAAGAACAGGCACAGAAAATCGTCCAGAGTAATTCGGATCAGCCAAGAGATAAATATCACGAATTATTTGAGCATTGTTCATTGGGTCAGGGACTGTATTTTCGCCGTTGATTATCTCACCGGGCGTTACGAATCTCCATCCTTCACAGAGCATCCAGGTGAAGAAGCTTAACATTAGGGATGAAGCCCTACCAGACCCATTTAGATCCATATTCCAGTGCACGGCGGTAAATTCAATAATACTTTCCAACCCCTTCAGTTTCCGGACAATCAAGGTTCGAGGCGCTGAGGATATGCGTCAGTCGTGCTTTCCTTTCCAACAAGACAACACGAATGTGGACCTTACCCCATGGACACGCGTATGAGACATAAAGATGATAACGGCCTTTCTCAGGTCTGAAAACTGAATTCGAATCGGAAGATATGAAGCTCCGGAACTGGGCGTCTGGTCTCTTGAACTCTCCAGTTTTCTGATCAATGACAGAGTTGATGGAAGTGGAGTCTGCTAGCGCTGGGGAAAGAGACATGATGAGTTGCGATCTGATACGCTTTTGACACTCTTTTGAGACAGGGAAGCAGTGAAATCATTGAGTTCTGATGGGAAGATAGTTCTCTACCCTCTAAGATCATTTCACTTTGCTTCTGTAATCAAACTCCCCAATTTGTAAGCCGTAGGCTATTGCTGCATGCGTCACGCGTTTTGGTGCCATTGCGGGGTAAAGTTTCTAGCCACCAACTACTTGGTTTTGAGCTTGAAAATGTAGAACGTATCTGCGGCTTTCAGAATGAAAGGACCAACTAACAATATGAAAGGTATATGTTTATTCGGATAGCGCGAGTTTGCGAGATCAGTGTTCCTAAAAGATCTACACGAGCTGCATGAGCCCCGAACCCCTGAGCCTGAAAGGATTTCGCTACCAACGCTATGGGAATGTTCCCACGTTGTTGTCATAATACGAGGCGGAACAGCGAGATTGCGCATTTGCCCTCAATCATACCCCCACGTTTCCTTTGTTGCAAGCTGCCAACGCTTTTAGGAGACGAGATGCTGACAACGCTTTGGATGCTGACAGGGGTTCTTGGCAATGGCATTTCAAGAAATAGTGATTCCGACATTAGTAAGGCGAATTTCAAGCACGTTCAGAGATGCTATCCTCGCCGTCACTTCCATTCTTTGCTCTGCGGCGTTATGTCTCCAATCCTCAGCTCAAACTTTCATATCCTACTATCCTGTCTTTGACGAATCAAATTACCGTTGCTTCTTCTATATCAATTATTTGGCCCTCAAACTCTGTAGTGCCGAACGTCCGCGAGGAGTACCTCCCACATGGTCTTCACTCGTGATGGCGGGGTCCTTCAAACATACAAGAGTATTTCCGATCTGACCAACCGGTTTTCTTCCTTCGATTAGTTGCGCCCCATCCACCAGAAGCTTTCGGCTACCCTAAATGGAATTTCTCGGTCTGAAGTCGGCTCGAATTATTGTTTCCGGGTCGCTCGTGTCAGCAAGGGTCAGGCCTGGTCTTGATCAGCCAATAGTCTTTTGACTTCCATTATATATCTCATCATGTCAACGAGGTTCCACCTTCCCGACCTTGTTCTTTACTAGGATTGATTACTTGACGACAAATTTAAGTTTCTTGGTCTTCTGCAACAAGTGATGACTTCAGATGGAATATCCAGTCATGTCCCCTCAACAACGCCCTCACTGATTTCAGCTGTCTCGCCCGGGAAACCCTAGAGGACTGTAACAGGACATGAGCACAGGTAAGGAGCCTACCATGGATCCGTTGGACGAAGATGACGGGCCATCTAAGTCATTTATCTCATCATACGGACCGTGTATCCTTGATGTTTCCCCACTTTCTCGAGAGGTCCAGAGGAGTTCAAAATGAGGTCAAGGCACTTCCGTTTCTTATATCCAAATATTGTCTCCCAAAAGTATTTAAAGATCCATAATTCCCTCATATTCCCTCACATTCGAGTCCCACATCAGTCTCTTATCTGGGCTTCAAGATGGTTATCCTCAAACAATTCCTGCTTTCTATTCTTTCCCTGTCTCAGGCGCTCGCTGTTCCAGCACCCTCAACCACCCAACCAAGAGCTGCCTGCACCAGTCCTACTCTCCGAAAATCATGGAACGCGGCAACAACACATGAACGCGCATCATATATCAATGCTGTTCTTTGCTTGAAGACCAAACCCTCTCGAATTGGTCTCTCCACCTCGCCATATGACGATTTCCCATATGTACACAATGCATTAAATGAAAACAGTAAGTAGTATCTAAGACAAGCTCTGCTCCCCAAACACCCTTCTAACATGAGATGACCTAGTCCATGGAGTGGCCGCTTTCATGCCCTGGCATAGATACTTCGTCCACGTCTACGAAGGCGCACTCCAAGAATGCGGATACACTGGCACCGCCATGTCTGTTCCCCCTCCAGTCCCCCAACCATACTAACGTAACACAGGTACTGGGACTGGGTAGCCGACAGCGACGCCCCCGCATCCTCTGAAGTATTCTCCCCGACAACAGGTTTCGGGGGCAATGGTACCGCCACCCCGAACGCCAACAACGAAACCTTCTGCGTGACCGACGGGCCCTTCAAAGACCTGCGTCCCGTCTACTGGTACAACGACACTGCACCTCATTGTTTGAAACGTAATTTCTTTCCTGCGGTTCCGGGTCATCAGGAGATGTTGGGGTGGCAGTATAATGAGGAAACGGTACAGGGGTATACGAATCTGACTACGTTTGAGGGGTTTAGGAGTTTGGAGGGGGGACCGCATGGTGTTATTCATTTTGTGATTGGGGGCGCGGATGTAGGTGATATGGCGCCGCTGACTTCGCCTAATGGTGTGTCCACCTTCTTCATTATTCTGAATCGTTATTGGAACGTTCGGGCTGACTTCAGACAGATCCTCTGTTCTTCATGCATCACACGCAAGTTGATCGACTGTGGTGGCTCTGGCAGCAAGTAGATCCCGTCAACAGAACAAATGATTATTCTGGCAATCGGTTTGATGGAAGTGCTGCCGAGTTGACTGATATTATGCCGATGATGTCTCTGGCGAAAAATCGAGCTGTTGCGGATTTCATGTCAACCGCCACTAAAGATTTATGTTATAAGTATTGAGTTTTACGTCACTGAAAGCACAGCAAAATAGAAATATCTGCTCTATTAAAGAGCGCGTATAATGATAGAGTAATAATAGATGTTTTGGACAGTATAGAAAGTATTGCTGGAGAACTTTATCCTAAGGTGTGTGCATAAATTATTTCAAGTGGACCAGCCATGCTGCTCTCAGATACAGTACAGTTGACTTTTATGTTGCATATCGCATTTTATCACCGAGTGGTGACAAGACTCTCGTTAGTGAGGCGATAGCGAAAAGTAGGATGGAAATGTGAGTTGACGAAAACGCCGAAAGAGAAAGAAGCAGGGGACAAATAATCAGAGCTTGCAGGAATTGAAGCTCAAAAATCACACCAATGGAGGTTGGTTGTAAATACTTGTGAACTTGTGATCTCTTGTGTATTATTCTAAAGCCACTGATCCCCACCGAGGAAATGGCTGCACTTGCAATAATGTCCAATTGGAAGCCATGTTCGATGACTTTTGACGCGTTTGTTGCATATCGCACCCGAAGCTCAAATCGATTTGAAACCGGGTTGAACCCTAGTTGAAGCTCAAGACTGGGTTGAGCTAGATTCAAAACCCATTCAAACCAACGTCCAACTCTATACTAGAAACTTAGAAATCCACTCTCCTCAATAGACTAATTAAAAAAGATCCTCTGTGGACTGGCTCAATTTTGTTGCATATCGCACTCAAACTTGACCGGAGTTGAACCTGTGTTAAACCTGTGTTAAATCTGTGTTGAACCCCCAAACCGGCGTGGGCTTGAGGTCAAAACCAACTCAACACCGATCAACGACGTTTTTTTGTTGAACCTGTTTGACAGGGTCAAGAATTTGATTGCGACATGCAACAAAGCTTCGTCTCTGTTGCGCAATGAAGGCGCTCAATTTTGATAGCACTCTCACGTGATAAGTTCTTCAAGGAGCAGCTGGAGCCAATCAAAAGGTCCTTGAGGGATTGTCGTAGTAGTTCGTCGCACATCGTAATTGAGAGCAGATGCTGTACGCGGAGTATATGTTGAGTATGTGCTGAGATTAGGCCATTCTATTCTCATGTCGAGACGGATGAAAGCTACACGTGATCGTTCCCCTTTAACAATGAGCTAGTGAGGCCTATCACAGAGTCTCTACAAATTTATGTGGCACATCGCGTAAGAGCTCATATGCAGAACTTATGTAGGCATATACTGGGAAGGGATACTTACAACCTCGAGATCAAAGGGGCTTGCACATGGTTTTCTTAGCAAGGCCAATCAGAACGCCTTAATAGAAGCTAGATAGATTTTTGTTGCTTATCGTAGTAGTGAGCATATTAGAGAGTATACCTACAGAGCACATGTTGGGCATAGGCTGAGGGTTGATGCTGTACAACCTCGGGGCGGACATAGTATGCACGTGATGTGCTCTTCGAAGCCAATGACAACTCTGCTACTCTTGCTTTGTTGCAAATCGCACTGTTGCTCCTACGCAACGGATATGCAGAGTTTATGTACAGTAAGTATATGCTGAAGTTGAATGCTTTTCGAACGAGAAGGAAATCGCCCTGCCGCTCGCCCCAAATTGCCAGGAGAGAGAGCTGGAGCCGTACCAAGTGACCCTGGCACAAACTATTGGATGAAACAAAGATTGAAGTTAAATTGTGGAAGAAAAATAAATTATTGAGAATTGATATGAAATATCGAGGCGGCGATTGAAGCTTGTAGGCTCCCGATCAAATAGCCAAAGATGTCTGAACATAAGCCACCCTAAACTGCAATTAACCAATCGAACCCATGCACTGAGAACAATGGGCAGTCTTGTTGCACATCGCAACTGACGCTACATACGTGGATGCATGAGCAATTTCTGGATGACTGTCACTGTCGTGTCACTCGATCATAAAAAGCAAAACCAAATCTTATTTGGAGTCCAGGACGTTGTTGACTATGGTCAATAATCAATAAGCTACCCGAAATACTTTGAAGACCTATTATCCCAAACCAAAAGAATGCGCGCATTCAAGAAAGTCTAAAAATCTAAATATAAACAACCTTGGAAGATCTGAAGATCGTTAGTCACGTGCACACAACCCCTTTCCTCCCCACACCCCTAGCTCTCCTCAAAAATCAAGAAGATATTTATAAATTCTCAAACTACGACATGCAACAAAGTTTCCTGTCTCTTCGTAATCCAATGCAAAGCGTCAGTCATACCCAAATCTAAAAAAAGCTGGAAGGAATTGAGAGTTTCCGAGATGGTGGCGCAGGATGACCGGACCCGATCCGTGAGGCGGAAGCCGATATTTATAGAGAAATGTGACCCAATTATCTTTTTAGAACGAGGATATTTATATCGAAGGAATTGCGATATGCAACAATTCCTCCGATCTCTTCAACGCTGTGTATACCGTTTTCTATTGTGTATTGAGCTCTGGATGAATGGCGGGAGTAATATTGGAGGGTTTATGACTTCAGCGGCGTGGGTGGGGGCTGATACTAGTATTTTTTGCAGAGCTCAGATTATTAACCTTGTACTGTAACGTCCCTGTGTCCTGAGACGTATCCTTTAATAAGACAAATCTATAGTTTTGAAATCACAATTTTTTTTTTTGGAAAGTTTACAAATTTTTTTTTAACTTATTATTTTTTTTAATTTTTTCTTTTTTAGAATATTTTTTATTA
>Ga0182030_10007105_pt1 | contig 23454 bp, 18 predicted proteins | sample 812S3MmetaG_FD_121299 | JGI IMG/M metagenome (GOLD analysis project Ga0182030, IMG submission 121299) | Permafrost microbial communities from Stordalen Mire, Sweden - 812S3M metaG (Illumina Assembly) | ecosystem: Environmental > Terrestrial > Soil > Wetlands > Permafrost | place: Sweden...
AGCGGATCAAGCACGGCGACGCGTTCCGGCTTGCTGCCCCATGTCGGCGTCATCGGCATCGGCGGCGAATACGCCATCACGAAAAATCTGACCGTCAAAGCCGAGTATCTGTACGATTTCATCAATGCGCGGAATACGTCTTACAATACGCCCGTCGGAACGGTGAATTTTGGAACGCGCACGATGTATCATATCGCCCGCGTAGGCCTGAACTATAAGTTCGATTGGTTGTCTCCGGCTGCCGCCCCGATCGTCGCGAAATACTGAAGATCAAGGCCGCGCGCATGGCCTTATGACGACACGGCTCACGCGACGCGTCTCGTCTCTCCTGCGAAGCGCCCATAAAAAGTCCCATGGGCTTTCGCCATATCGATCAGAATTTGCGGCGGCGCGAAGCGTGGGCCATATTTTTGCTGCAGCCGATCGCAGAGCACGACGAAATTCGCCGCGCCTATTCCATCGATATAGCTCAAAACGCCGCCGGTGAAAGGCGCGAAGCCGAACCCGATGATCGATCCGACATCAGCCTCCCGTGGATCGGTTATAACGCCCTCCTCCACCGCACGCGCCGCTTCGAGCGCCTGCGCGACAAGGAAGCGCTGTTTGAACTCGACGATATCGATTCGATCCGGATCGAGCTTGGTTTGCTGGAAAGCGGCGAGACCCAGCCACAGGGCTTTAGGGCCTTGGCTCGGATAGTCATAAAAGCCCTTGCCATTCTTGCGGCCAAGCCGGCCATGGTCTTCGACCATCGCCTTGAGCAATCGAAGTTGATCGGGATCGACAGCCTCCGCGCCCAGATCCTGTTTCGCAGCCTCAAGGATTTTCAAGGCGAGATCGAGGGCGACTTCATCATTGAGCGCAAGCGGTCCGACCGGCATTCCCGCCATTTTCGCGACATTCTCGATGAGCGCCGGCGGCGCCCCTTCGAGCAGCATGATATGGCCTTCGCGGATGAAAGCGCCGACGCACCGATTGGCGAAGAAGCCGCGCGAATCATTGACGACGATCGGAGTTTTCTTGATCGCGCGAACATAATCCAAAGCGACGGCGAGCGCGCGATCGCCGGTTTTCTCGCCGCGAATCACTTCGACGAGCAACATTTTCTCGACCGGCGAGAAGAAATGAATTCCGATGAATTGCTCTGGCTCGGCATAGGCTTCGGCGAGCGACGTGATCGGCAGCGTCGAAGTGTTCGACGCTAAAATTGTGTCCGGCCCGAGCGCAAGCCGCGCTTTTCGCGTCGCCTCGGCCTTTATCCCGCGGTCCTCGAACACCGCTTCGATCACAAGGTCCGAGCCGGCAAGATCATTATAATCGGCGGATGTCCTGATCCGGCCGAGAAGCGCCTCTTTGTCGGCGGTTTTGGCGCGGCCCTTCAGCACCTGCGAGGAGATGAGTTGGTCGCAAAAACTCTTGCCCTTGTCCGCGGACGCTTGATCGCGGTCGATCAGCACAACCTCGATGCCGGCGGCCGCCGTAACATAGGCGATCCCGGCTCCCATGAAGCCCGCGCCGAGGACGCCCACCTTTTTGATAGAGGCGGCGGGAATGTGGGCTGGACGGCGCGCGCCCTTGTTCAATTCGCCCATGGAAACGAACAAGGTGCGAATCATCGCAGCCGCTTCCGGCGAACGTAGGATCTTAGCGAACCAGCGCGACTCGATGCGCAGCGCAAGGTCCATAGGCAGCTGCAGGCCTTCGTAGACGCTGTGCAGAATCGCCTTGGCGGCCGGATAATTGTCATGCGTTTCGCGGCGATAGATCGCATTGGCGGCGGGCCAAACCATCATGCCCCCGGGCGAAAACACCTTGCCGGAAGGAAGCTTGAACGTGTTCTCGTCCCAAGGCGCGACGCCCTTCGCCCCGCCGGCGATGAAGGCCTTGGCCTTACCGATGATCTCTCCCGCAGGGGCGACCTCATGCGCCAGATTCATGGTCTTGGCGGCCTTGGGCCTGATCTGCTCGCCCTTGAAAAGCATTTGCAGCGCATCGCCCGTGTGCATCAGCCGCGCGACGCGCTGGGTTCCGCCAGCGCCGGGAAACAGGCCGACCTTGATCTCGGGCAAGCCAACCCGCGCTTTATCGTCGTCCGCGACGACGCGGTAATGGCAGGCAAGCGCAAGCTCGAATGCGCCGCCGAGACAGAGTCCATTGATCGCCGCAGCGAAAGGCTTGCCGCAGGTCTCAAGCTTGCGATAGACGAGCGATAGGCGTCGCGAGGCTTCAAAAAACAGCCTTGCGGCTTCCTCTTCGCCCTTTTCCCGCCGCGCCCTTTGATAGTCGGCCGCCGCCGTCTGAAGCATGGAAAGGTCTGCGCCGCCGGAAAACGTCTCTTTGCCCGATGTAATGACGCAGCCCTTGATCGCGGAATCGGCCGCGACATGCTCTATGATTTTTTCCAGCTCATCTATGACTTGCGGCGTGATGACATTCATCGACCGCCCCGCCATGTCCCAGGTCAGCAGCGCGACGCCATCCGCGTCGACCTCGAAGCGGAAATTCAAGAGGTCCATCTGTCTCTCCCCGCACTCTTGCGTTGCATCGGACCGCATGCGGCCTCGGCTATACGCGCTCGATGATCGTCGCCGTGCCCATGCCCGCGCCTATGCACAAAGTGACGAGCGCCGTCGCTTTGCCGGTGCGTTCGAGCTCGTCGAGAGCTGCGCCGAGGAGCATGGCCCCGGTTGCGCCAAGAGGATGCCCCATTGCGATCGCGCCGCCATTGACATTGACCTTTTCCGCGTCGAGCTCGAAGGCTTGGAGATAGCGCAGCACGACTGCCGCGAAAGCCTCATTGACCTCGAAGAGATCGATGTCCGCAAGCGTCATTCCGGCGCGAGCCAAGACCTTTTTCGTGACGTCGACAGGACCGGTCAGCATCATCGCCGGCTCGGAGCCTATATTGGCGAAAGCGCGAATTTTTCCGCGCGGCTTTAAGCCCGCGGCGGCGCCTGCCTCGGCCGACCCGATGAGGACGGCCGCCGCGCCATCGACAATGCCGGACGAATTGCCGGCATGATGGACATGCCTGACCCTTTCTATCTCGGGATGCGCGTCGATGGCGACCGCATCGAAACCGCCCTGCTCGGCCATCATTGCGAAAGAGGGCTTCAACGCCGCGAGCGACTGCATGTCGGTAGAAGGCCGCATATGTTCATCACTGTCGAGAAGCGTAATGCCATTGACGTCGCGCACCGGCGCGATCGAATGCTTAAAATAGCCATTCGTCCAGGCGTTCGCCGCCCGTCGTTGCGATTGAACTGCATAGGCGTCGACGTCGTCGCGGGAGAATCCATATTTCGTCGCGATCAGATCGGCCGACACGCCTTGCGGCATGAAATAGGATTTGATCGCGATCGCCGGATCGATCGGCCAGGCCCCACCGGACGCGCCGAGGCCTACTCGGCTCATCGATTCGACGCCGCCGCCGATCGTCAACTCATGTTGGCCGGCCATGACTTGCGCCGCCGCGAAATTGACCGCGTCCAATCCCGACGCGCAAAATCGATTGATCTGAACGCCCGGAACATGGTCACCGTAATCGGCCGTGAGAGCCGCCGCGCGGGCTATGTCGCCGCCAGCCTCGCCGACCGGATCGACGCAGCCCAATACCACATCGTCGACAAGTTTCGTGTCGAGATCGCAGCGATCCTTGATCGCCCGCAAAACCGTCGCCGCGAGCCCGAGGCTCGACACCTCATGCAAGGCGCCATCCGGCTTGCCGCGCCCGCGCGGCGTGCGCACATGATCGTAGATGAAGGCCTGCGCCATGTTCTCCTCCTCGCCATGCGCCCGAACAATGCGCCGTTTGTCCGCCTATTCATGTGACGCCGCCGCAGGCTGCAATCCGCGGGCGAAGCGCTCAAAACAGTTCGGCGGGCAAAGCCATCATCGCGTCGGCGCCGGCCGTGATGCGCGCCAGATGCGCGCCCGTCTCGGGCATGATGCGCTCAATGAAATATTTGCCTGTCAGCAATTTGGCCTCCATGGCGGACGCTTGACCGTCGCCCTTGGCCAATTTGGCGAGCGCCGCCTTGGCGATTTGCGCCCACATGAAGCCGAGCGCGACCAGTCCCAAAAGATGCATATAGTCATAGGAGCCCGCGCCCGCATTGTCCGGCTTCGCCATCGCGTTTTGCATGAACCATAAAGTCGCCTGCTCAAGATGATCGGCGCCCTGCTTCAACCCTGCAAGATAGAGCTTCAATCCCGGCTCGGCTTCGTTCTCCTTGATGAAGGATCTGACCTCGCTGAAGAAGCTCATGATTGCGCGGCCGCCGTCCCGAGCAAGCTTGCGGCCGACGAGGTCAAGGGCCTGAATGCCATTGGCGCCTTCATAGATCATGGCGATCCGGGCGTCGCGGACGAACTGCTCCATCCCCCATTCCGCGATATAGCCGTGTCCGCCGAAAACCTGCTGCGCCCTCACGGCATTTTCGAAGCCGACATCCGTGAGCACGCCTTTCAGCACAGGAGTCAGGAGGCCCAGATGATCGGACGCCGCCTGGAGCGCAGCCTTGTCATCGGATCGATGCGAGACATCACTCCTAAGCGCAGTCCAAAGGACGAGCGCGCGGGCGGCTTCGTTGAAGGCGCGAATCGTCATCAGATTGCGCCGGACGTCCGGGTGAACGATGATCGGATCAGCGGGCTTTTCTGGAAACTTTGGCCCCGAGACAGAGCGTCCCTGCAGCCGATCCTTCGCATAGGCGGCGGCGTTCTGATAGGCGACCTCGGAGATCGCGAGCCCCTGAATTGCGACGCCGAGACGGGCCTCGTTCATCATCACGAACATTACGTTGAGGCCCTTGTTCGCCTCGCCGAGCAGCCAGCCCTTCGCTCCGTCGTAATTCATGACGCAGGTGGAGTTGCCATGAATGCCCATCTTGTGCTCGATCGATCCACAAGCAAGCTTGTTGCGGGCCCCGAGCGCGCCATCCGCGTCGATCAGAAATTTGGGCGCGACAAAAAGGGAAATTCCCTTGACGCCTGCGGGCGCTCCCTCGATTCGGGCCAGGACGAGATGAATGATGTTTTCGGCCAAATCGTGCTCGCCAGCCGAAATGAAGATTTTTTCGCCGAAGAGCGCGTAAGATCCGTCCCCATTGGGAACCGCCTTGGTTTTCAACAATCCGAGGTCGGTGCCGCAATGCGATTCGGTCAGGTTCATTGTCCCTGACCACGCGCCGCTGATGAGCTTCGGCGCAAAGATTTTTTTCTGCTCCTCAGATCCATGCGTGAGAAGCGCCGCAAGCGCGCCTTGGCTGAGGCCCGGATACATGGCGAAAGCCATGTTCGCCGAGCTTGCGAATTCATTGACGACCGCGGCGAGCGTATAGGGCAAGCCTTGGCCGCCGAACTCCGTTGGCGCGGCGAGTCCGACCCAGCCTCCGGCGACGAAGGCGCAATAGGCGTCCTTGAAGCCGGGCGGCGTCTCAACCTCTCCGTCCTGACGGCGGACGCAACCAGCGCGATCGCCGACCTGATTCAGGGGCTGAACCGCTTCCTCACAGAATTTCGCCGCTTCGGAAAGGATGGCTTCGACAAGGTCGGGCGTCGATTCGGCGAATCCTGGCAGGCTGCCATAGCGCGCGATGTCGAACACGTCGTTCAGGAGGAACAGGACCTCTTCGACGGGCGCTTTGTAGCTCGGCATCAAACGCCTTCCCGATTGGACTACGGGTCTTGGCGCAAAAAAAGCGATCCGCCCCGAGAGCCATATGCTTGCCTGCGATTACATATGGACTCTTCCGGCTTTCGACAAGATTCCGGGTTCGAATTCCCGCTCTCGTCCAGCACGCCAATCGGGCGTTGCGTCGGGCCCCTTTCGGCCGCTCCTTCTCGCGCGTCAGAAGGCGGCGAAAGACTGTTCGGCGCTTGGCGCAGGCTAATGAGGGTGCAAATAGAAGCCCGATCCAAAGAGCGAACCGGGCCTTTTTGAATGCGCGAATCAATTCCGTCAGCCTATGATTCGGTTCGTCCGCAGCGCCGTCGCCTCAAGATCTCGGGTTCGGCATGTCCGACCCGAGCGCTCCAATTCGCGCCAATGCGAGGGAAGATCTACTCGGCTCATGATACAGCGGCGCGACATGGCGACTGGAGTAGGCGCCGATGCGCGTCCCGCAAGGCGACGAGCGCCTCATCGAGATCCTTGCGTTGGCGTTCAAGATAATTGATCTGAGCCACAATCTGCTCGGGCGGCAGGCCCATTTCCAAATCCAGATGCTCCAAGTCCATATCCGCCGAGTCTGACGTAGCCAAATCTGACGCCCCCAAATCTTGCGTCGCCAAGTCGGGCCTGGTCGAAGGCTGCGCCGCCCCGTTCTGATCGCCCGTCGTCGCTTCGCGGGCGGCCAGGATGTCGTGGATCTCGGACAAAGTGAATCCGAGCTGTTTGCCCTTGAGAATCATCTTGAGATAGAGTCGGTCGCGCGCGCTGTACCGGCGCGCCGTGCCCTCGCGCCTCGGATGAAGAAGGCCGCGATCCTCATAAAAGCGAAGCGCGCGAATGCTGACCCCGAAGTCGCGCGCCATCTCGCGTATCGTGCTCCAATGCCCCGCCGACTTGCTCACTGCTTCATCAGACAGAAGCAACTCGGACTTAGGGGGCTTCGACGAACGCAAGCGCGATGAATTTGGCCGGAGTTCCGAATCGCCTTGAGCCCGGCGCAAGCCGTCCTGTGGCTGATAATTACTGTCATGCGCTGTGTTTGTGTCCATCGCCAATCACCCTCCAATTCCTGGTGAAATCCAACTGGAAAAAAATATGCAAACTTGGAGAATTATGCAACTTAAAAGTGTATATGCTAAGAGCACAACTAATTTTGCGCGGCGCGGCCGCAGCCCGCCGCACCGCGATTAACTCATCGTTTACCCGGGGCTTAGAATGTCTCTGCCGTGCCGCAGCAAAGCCATTTGGCGAATCCCTTTTCGCCAAATCGCAATTCCACCCGCTTTTGGCGCTATTCTAAAACACAACCGACCCGGCCGGACGGGATCATGAGCAAGGCAATCTCGCGAAACGGCGACGGAACAGGCTCCGATGTTCGAGAAGCGGCGAAGAAAAGCGGCCTATCGTCGGGCGAATGGCAGGCAGGCGCCGCCGTTCTCCATCAATCGACCAGCGCGAGGAATTCGCCGGATGCCGCCCGCATGAGCGACGCAAACAAAGCAAAGTGCGAAGCCGTTGCGCCTGGCGGCGATGACGAAAGCCGAGAAAGCACCGAGATTGCCGCGACCAACGGCCTCGACGATAGCGCCGCCGGCGCAAATGACGAAGAATCGTTGCTCGCCGCCGCAATCGAGGCCTTGGAGCAGCACGCCGCCGCGCGCCGCCATCAAGCCGGGGAAGTTCTCTCCGCGGTCAACAAGCTGATCTCGGCGAGCGAGACGAGGCGAGACGCAGAGGGGGAGACCTTCGCCGAGCTGTCGCGAAAACTGGATGATTTGGAGACGCGCCTGCGCGAGCGAGGCGGCGCTGAATCTGACGACGCGTTGACGAAGAACACCCTGAAGACCATCGAGGCCAAACTCCAACTATTCGCGCGGCGTCGGACCCCGGCTGCGGCTGGGATGACGGATCCGCCGAAAACCGCCCTTGCGAATTCCGCTGCAGCGGCTGGCGCAGCAAGCTCGGAGCCTCGGGCCGCCGCGAGCGCCATACCGAACCCGGCGGCGCGGGCTCACCCCGCGCCAAGCGAGGGCGCTGGCCTTGGCGCCTCGGCGCAGACAGCCTTTCCCTTCAAGTCCGATCTCCTCTCCCGTCTCAACTCCAACGGGCTGGACGGAACGAAATGGAGCCATGCCGCCCAGGCGGCCGACGCATCTGCGCCAATCAGAGGCCGAAATGATATTGCCGAGTTGGCCAGAAAGCTCGACGATATGTGCCGCGGCGTCTTGCATTCGCCCGCGCATGCAGGCGAAGCGATCGGCGACGCCGGCGGCAAGCTTGGAGGCGACGCTCCTCTCGCGTCCGGAGATCTCGGAAAGGCGCCGACGCAAGTCGACGCAGCTTCCGACACAACGATCAGCGATGTGAGCGCGCGCATAGAGGCCGTGCGAGACGCAGGCCAAGGCGCCGACGTGACGGACCAATTCGATGTGCTTGCGCGCGCCGCCCAAGGCCCCAAGGGAAAGAGCGATCATCCCTCGACGATCGAGACATTAAGGCGAGAAATCGAGACGGCCCCGCTGCTCACTGAAAATTTAGTGGGGCATGGTGGCGAATGCGCGCCACATGAAGTCAGCGGTCTCGGAGCCGCAACGAATGAAATCCTAGCGCTCCTCAACCATCCCGCCCGGACCTCCGCCTTGAAGCCGATCGAGGCGAGACTCGACGCTTTGGCCAGGACCGTTGACGAGGCCTTCGCAACGTCGAGCGACCGCGGCCGGCTTGACGCGCTTTCGCAGCATATTGAGGCCACGCATAGGCAGCTCGCCGCACGGCTCGAGGCCGGGGTGACCGCAGCCTCGGCCGAGACGAGCGCGCTGAAGGACTTGGTCGGCGCCTTGGCCGAACGGATGGAGGTCGCCCGCGACCCGAAATCGACCGATCTGGCGATCGAGGCGCTTGAGCGCGAGATGGCCAAGGTCGCCGAGCGTCTCAATGGCGCAGACAAGGCGTTCGCTTCTCTGACGTCTCTCGAGAATTCGATTGGCGCCTTGTTCGAGCAGTTGGAGGAGACGCGCCGGACCGCGTCCGAGGCCGTCGCGGCGGCTAAGCGCAGCGCCATGCGCGATTTAGCGCCTGCGGCGAGTTTTGGCGACGCCGGCGGACCCGGTTCGACGAACGATCTCGGGCTGGGCGTCACAGGTGAGATCGCCGAACTGCGCGCTGCGCGGGAAGCCGCCGACCGGCGCGTCGATCTGACTTTGACTGCGCTCCGGGAAACTGTCGACAAGGTCGCCGAACGTCTCGTCAAGGTCGAGGCCGATATCGGGGCGATGCGCCCCGCCCGCCTCGGCTCGCTTCTCGCGCCTAACTTGACGCCAATCTTCACGCCTCGGGCGGAACCGCGGCCGCAAGATGGCGATAAGATCAGCGCCGCCGCTCCGACCACGGTCTTCGCCATCGACGCCATCCTGGCCGCCGAAAAGCCTTCCGTGGAAAATGAACAGGAGCTTGACGCCAAATCGATCGACGCATCTGATGTCCTGCTTGAGCCCGGCAGCGGACTTCCGCCGCGACGAGAGAAGAGCGAACCTTCCAGCGCCAGCGCCTTGCCCGCTATCTCCTATGATCTAGAGGGAAGCGCCCGACGGGCAGATTTCATCGCCGCCGCGCGCCGGGCCGCGCAGACGGCCCTGAACGATCGCCTCGACCCTGCCCGCGGCCTCTCGAAGACGGAGTCCGAATCCGGCGCGGGGCCAAGTTCTGGCCTGCTCAATCGCGCGCGGCGTTTCTTCGGCGCGCGTAAACGGCCGGTCATATTGAGCCTCGCCGCCTTGCTTCTCGCCGCGAGCGCCTATGCCCTAGCGCGGACGGTCGTCCACACCGTCACAACCGACGATATTTCGCCGACGCTCTTGAAGCAATTGGGAAAGGGGCTCGTCCACGGAAAGGCGCAGCAGCCAGCGGCGGACAGGGCCGCAGCAAGCGAGCGCGGCGTCGCTCCCGCCGCCCCTGCGCCGCAGCCGCAAGCCGCTCCGGGCCTGCTCGATTCATCGCAACTCGGATCGCCGCAATCGCTCTCCACGCCTCCGAGCGGACCGGCGCAGCCCAATGCAGACGCTCCCGCGGGGAGAGCCATCGCCGGAAGCGCTCCGATCGTGATCGGCGCGCTGGATCGAAGCGACGATTTGCGCCAAATCGTGACGGCGCCAGTTTCTACGGCCCCCCTCCCCCCAGCGCCCAAGCCCTTGGCTCCGGGCGAGGATCCGCGCGAACGAGCCGAAGCCGGCGACGCGGCGGCGCAGTTCGAACTCGGGCTGCGTTTCGCCGAGGGCCGCGACCGTCCGCGCGACCTGAAATTGGCGGCGCAATGGTACGATAAGGCGGCCCTGCAAGGTCTCGCGAAGGCGCAATATCGGCTTGGGACCCTTTACGAGAAAGGGCTCGGCGCGCCTCACGACATTGGACGCGCCGTAGCTCTCTATTTGGCGGCCGCGGAACAGGGCAATACGCGCGCGATGCATAATCTCGGAGTCCTCGCCGTCGAAAACTCAGACGGCCGGCCCGATTATGCGACCGCCGCGCTCTGGTTCGCCAAGGCGGCCGAATTCGGCATTCGCGACAGCCAATTCAATCTCGCGGTTCTGCTTGCGCGCGGACTTGGCGTTCCGCAAGACCTCGTCAAGGCCTATGCCTGGTTTGCGATCGTCGCGGCGCAGGGAGATGCGGAAGCCGCCGCAAAGCGCGATGAGCTTGGCGCGCGCCTTGCCGCCGCGGATCTAGCCGCCGCCAAGAGAACGGCGGAGGCGTTCCGGCCGCGCCTCGCCAATCAGGCGGCGAACGAAGCCCCTGGGCTGCAAGGAGGCTCGGACGCCGCAGCATCAGCTGGACCTGCGACCACAGGCAAGCCGAAGGTTTCCGGACTTTGATCTAGGCTCCAGTCGCATGACGAAGATTTCAGGCGCGGGCCGCGACGACAACCAGCCCCGGCGCATCGGCGCCGGCGTCCTTGCGCGTCGAAGCCTGCTCCAAGAGCGCAATGGAAAGGCCGGCGCCGCGGGCAACTCTCTTCACATAGGCTTCGCTTTGCGAAAATCGCATGTCCGGGCCGAGTTCATAATCTCCGTCCGAAGCCCGCTGCAGCGTGAAGGCGAAGAGCCCCGCAGGTTCGAGGACGCGGCTGGCCGCGGCGAAGACGGGCGCGAGATCGCCGAAATAGACGAAGACATCGGCGGCCAGAACAAGATTCGCGCTGCGCGCCGGCTCCCGCGCGAGAAAATCCGCGATCCCGCCCGTCTCGAGCCGGTCGTAAACGCCCTTGCCGCGCGCCTCGATAATCATGCGCGGCGACAGATCGACGCCGGTTAGGCGATCGCTTGCGGCGCGGAAGCGCGCGCCGCATAGGCCTGTCCCACAGCCGAGATCGATGACATGCCCGAAATGCTCCACCCCGAGCCTAGCGAGCGCGTCGGCGAGCAAGCCCGGGCCGCGATAAGCGAGCCCTTCGATCAGATGCGCCTCAAATCTATCCGCATATTGGTCGAAGAGGCCGCGAATATAGTTTTCCGGCGCCCCCGCCGGCGTTCGCGCCGAGCCGAGCCGGGCAAGGTGAAGACCGGCGCCGAGCTCGCCGTCAAAGTCGAACTCCGCCGCGCGCGAAAACGCAGCGACGGCTTCATCCGGCCGTCCGGTTTTTTCATAGGCCGTCGCGAGGGCGAGCCAGAGCGGAGCCCATTGCGGAGCAAGCTCCAGGGTCTGCTCCAAGAGTTCGGCGGCGGCGGCGTGATCGCCCTCGGCCGCAGCGGAATGCGCATAAATGAAACGGCGGTCGACGACGAGATCGCCGGACGTGCGAAGGGTTGGCGAGCGCCGATCGGCTTCAGGGCCGGCGGCGATGTCAGAGGACATTTTCGGTCCATTTCCTTGAACCAGGCCAAATTGTGGCCTTATGGTTCATCGTAAGTTCAGGCGCATGGCTGCAAGTTCGCCTCGAAAGCGGCGGCTTCATCATGGGGGTCGGCGCTGAGGCGTCAAGGAGATGTGAGATGAGCAGCATTGTGAAAAAGGCGGCCGGCGCAGCCTTCGCGGCGTTGACTTTCGGGCTCGCCATCACGGCGACTGCGACGCCGTCCACGGCGCAGGGCTGGCGAGGCGGCGGCGGATGGCATGGCGGCGGGTATTGGCGAGGCGGGCGGTGGTACGGCGGCTGGGGCGGTCCGTTTGCGGCCGGCGTCATCGGCGGCTTGGCGGTAGGCGCTCTCGCCGGAGCTGCTTACCCCTACGGCCCTTACCCCTACGGCCCCTATCCCTACGGCCCATACTATGGCCGCGGCTGCTATATGCAGAATCAGCCGGCTTATGACGCCTGGGGCAATTTCGTTGGGTACCAGGCGGTCCAAGCCTGCTATTAAGCCCGTATGAACCTTCTTCGGCAAAAGCCCCGCCATTTCGACGGAGCTTTTATTTTTTTTAATTTCTTTATGGACGCGCGAAACTTTTTCGCTGCGTCGCGCGTTCGAGCTTGTGTGTTGCCGCACAGCACCAGGTCGAGTTTCAGCGATGATGGGCTTGACCGCTAAGGGGAGTGCCGGGCGGAGGGGAGCAATGGTCATGATTAAGTCGCGCAAATCTGTCGAAATTCAGGCGTTAAAGCTCACCATGGCGGGAATCGCCGTTTCATGCCTGGGTGCGGCTGTATTCGCGGCGCCGTTGACGATTACGCCGAAAAGCAAAATCTACGACGCTGGCGGGCAGACGGTAGAGCATAGGTCCGCCTATGTCACGCCCTACGGGCCCCTCGCGAAGGGCCCGGCGCTCCAGCTGGGCCACGCCGCCAAGGGCGAGGACGAGGATTGCGTCAAGGTTACCCGCGTGGTCGGACCGGACGGCCGGATCTATGTCACCCGCGGACTGATCTGCCAGGACTAGGCCTCCGCCGCGCCGCGCCGGCGATGCAACGTCGCGTAGCGCAGGCTTGGGCATAGCTGCAGATTTATCGCATTGACGCCCGCTGGCCTTTATTGCGCCGCGGGCGATTTCTGCATTGATCCGCTGCAGCCTGTTCCACGCGCGCGTCACATAGGCGCATTCCGATCACGTCTGGCCCTGACGTCGTCTCAACCGAGACGCTTGCGCCGAGCCCAACCGGATCGAGAATCTCCCGCCCCGCCCCCGCCGTGAGCTGATTTTCTATCGAGCTATATATTCGCCGCACCAGTCGTCGCCGACTGTCACGGGCCAATAGGATTCGGCTGCGGCCTCCGATTCATGGATCGTGAATGCGTCCTCGTCATCGATTTGGCCAAGATTCCGGGCGATAACCGCCAAATAATCGGCGATGATCCGGTCGAAATCCGAGCGCGCCCGCGGCGCCGATCGGCGGCACGCGCCGCGCGGCCGATCGTCGAAAGAGGACGCGTCGACGCTGTTAGCTATCTCCCAGAAGCGACAGGTCGAACAGGCGACAGCGGCGTTCATTCGAGTCATTTCCGTAGGGCACAGGTATTGCTTGAACAGGAATTGCGCGCATAGTGCGACGGTTTTGGTCGCGCTTTCGCTTGCAAGCCCCATAAACCATTTCCACGAGAAAATGGATACTGGTTCAGGTTGAGAAAATCATCTAGGAGCGTTCTTAAACGGGAAAATTGCGCAGACGACACGCCATTTGCGATTCGATCGGATGATCCCGGCCAAGTGAGCCCTATCGTCGGGCATTTTTCGGCTCGACCCGGCTTCACCGCCGAGATTCGCTCGGATATGCTCCCCCAGAAGCACGGCCGTGAAAGCAGGACGCGGCCACAGTTGAAAGCCATGCGGTGCAAAAACCGGATATCGAGGATTACCTGGATCTCTTCAATCGCTACGGAAAAGACTTCGGCGCCGCCTATCTCGAGCCCGAAGACGAGCGCTTCCGCTTTTTGTTCGACCAGCTCTGCCGTTTGCTGGCCCAGCCGTCGGATTTCAATCTGACGTTGCCCGAACCTTTCCGCACCACAGCGCACCGCTATCTCGCCGGCGACGAGGCCACCGTGACGCATATGCGCGTCGTCGAGAATCGCCATTTCATGCTGAGCGATCTCTTTGATTATATGCGTCTTCGGCAAAGACTGGGCAGCGGGGCCCGCTGACGAATAACGACTTGTCCTATCCTTGCAAAAGCCAGCGCCCTAAGGTTGCCGTATTTCAGTCGCTCCTTTTTGCTGTTATGCAAGGCTCAGGTTGATCTAGGTCGACCAAAAGCAGAGGGGGGCTTCCGAGCGCGACAGGGGCGTTGAACCGCCGGAGCAATTCGGAGGCGTGTAAGTTGAGGGATGATTTCCAGGTCTTTGGCCTGTATAGGGCATAATTGGTGAGTTCCTTTTTTGTTTTGGAATCTCGCCAAATTCACGCGCGCGCTGCGATTTCCCTCTTGGCCGCCGTGATTCACCGAGTATCGCGCCGCCGCAAATGGCTAAAAAAGGCGTAGAGACTTCCGCAAAGGCGGAAGGTTCATGCAAAGTCCCGTGCGCGCTCGATTTCGAAGTTAGGACCATTCATGCCAATGATCGCTTTGGTCGATGACGACCGCAACATCCTCGCCTCGGTATCGATCGCTCTCGAAGGGGAAGGCTATCGCGTTCAAACCTACACCGACGGTTCGACCGCCCTCGACGGGTTGAAGACCGACCCTCCCGACCTCGCAATCCTCGATATCAAGATGCCGCGGATGGACGGCATGGAATTGCTCCGCCGCCTGCGTCAGAGATCCGATTTACCGGTGATTTTCCTGACCTCCAAGGACGAGGAGATCGATGAACTGTTCGGGCTCAAGATGGGCGCCGACGATTTCATCCGTAAGCCCTTCTCGCAGCGCCTTCTCGTCGAACGCGTCAAGGCCATCCTGCGGCGCGCAAATCCCAAGGACGCCGCCGCCCAAAAAGAATCCGACGCCAAAATCCTCGAGCGCGGCCCGCTGAAAATGGATCCGGAGCGCCATGCCTGCAACTGGAAAAACGATCCGGTTACGCTTACGGTTACCGAATTCTTGATTCTGCAGGCGCTCGCGACGCGGCCCGGCGTCGTCAAGAGCCGCAACGCTTTGATGGATGCGGCCTATGACGATCAGGTCTATGTGGATGACCGCACGATCGACAGCCATATCAAACGGCTGCGCAAGAAATTTAAGGCAGTTGACGAAGAGTTCGAGATGATCGAGACTTTGTATGGCGTAGGCTATCGTTTCAAGGAGTAAGACGTCCGCTGCAACGGGGGATTGCGAATCGATGACTTTTGAAGCGCGTGACGGGCTAACCTTCGAGCGACCGCTCGATGCAGCCCGACGGGTGAAGCGCATTCGACGAGGCTTAGCAGTACGGGCGCGCAGTGTTTCGCGGGCGCTAAGCTCAAGATTTTCCTCCTCGCTGACGCGCCGCATCGTCGTCTTGAACCTTGGCGGCCTCGTCGCCCTTCTTGTCGGCTTTCTCTATCTCAACCAATTCCGCGAAGGCTTGATCGAGGCGAGGGTGCAGAGCCTGCAGACCCAAGGCGAGATCATCGCCGCGGCGATCGCGGCATCGGCGACGGTCGAAACAGACTCGATCACCATCGATCCCGAAAAGCTGCTCCAGCTCGCGCCGGGGGAAAGTTATGGGCTCGCCGACGAAGCCGCGACTTCGCTAGAGTTCTCGATCAATCCGGAGCGCGTCGGACCGGTCCTTCACCGACTAGCCTCCCCCACGCGGACGCGAGCTCGCATTTATGACCGCGACGGCTACCCTCTGCTCGATTCGCGCTCGCTCTCGAGCCGCTCCAATATTCTGCGCTACGATCTTCCAGCGGCCCCGGCCGACCAGGCGGAGACGCGCATCGAACGCATATGGAACAGCTTGAAGGGGCTTTTCGGCCGGGACCTGCCCCTCTACGAGGATAATGGCGTTGACAATGGCAAAGCCTATCCCGAAGTGGTCCGGGCTCTGTCCGGCGGGGAGCAGTCGATCGTGCGGGTCAACGCCAAGGGCGAGACCATAGTTTCGGTCGCCGCGCCGATCCAGCGCTTCCGCGTGGTGCGCGGGGCTCTGCTGCTGTCCACCCAAGGCGGCGACATCGACAAGATCATTGCATCGGAACGCTGGGCCATTGTCCGGATCTTTCTGGTTTCCGCCGGAATCATGTTCCTGCTCTCGCTGTTCACCGCCGGAACCATCGCGGAGCCGATCAGCCGTCTCGCAGCCGCTGCGGAACGGGTCCGGCGAGGCACCAAGTCACGCCGTGAAATCCCCGATTTCACAGATCGTTCGGATGAAATCGGCCATTTGTCCGGCGCCCTTCGCGACATGACCAAGGCTCTTTATGATCGAATCGAGGCGATCGAAAGCTTCGCCGCCGACGTGGCGCATGAATTAAAGAACCCGCTGACCTCGCTGCGCAGCGCGGTCGAGACCTTGCCCATCGCCCGCAAGCAGGAATCGCGGCAGCGCCTCTTGTCCATCATTGAGCATGACGTCCGCCGTCTCGACAGGCTGATCAGCGACATTTCCGACGCATCAAGGCTCGACGCCGAGCTGGCCCGCGCCGACATGGACCTCGTCGATCTCGAACTGGTGCTGGCCGCGGTCGTCTCGATGGCGAATCAGATGGTGACCGAGGCCGATGTCCGCGTCAGCCTCATGGTCGCCCGCGGCGGCTCCTTCGAGGAGAACCGCAGGCCATCCTTTCGGGTTTTCGGTCATGATTCGCGCCTTGGCCAAGTTTTCAACAATCTCATCGACAATGCGAGATCATTCTCGGCCGATGGCGGAAGCGTTCGCGTCGTGCTGCGCGCGGCAAGGGAAGTCACGGCGAACGGGCAATGGCGAGAGGGGTTCGAGATCCTTGTCGATGATGACGGCCCGGGCATTCCCGCCGACGCCTTCGAGCGCATCTTCGAGCGGTTCTACACGGACAGGCCGTCACAGGGCTTCGGCCAAAATTCAGGCCTCGGCCTTTCGATCTCGCGCCAGATCATCGAGGCCCATGGCGGCCGCATATCGGCTTTCAATCGAGTGGGGCCGGTCGATCCGCATGGGGAAAGCATAGTCCTCGGGGCGCGCCTCTCCCTTTGGTTGCCCAAAGCGCGATGAGCCCTTGCCTGACGAACGGACAGCCGAGCATCGACGCCGGGCAAAGCCATCGTCAAGGCCAAAACCAAGACCATGTTCACGCAAGCGCGGTCGCAATCAAGGAGGCGGGCGTTCTGATCCGGGGACGATCCGGCGCGGGCAAGAGCAGCTTGGCCTTGGCCTTGATCGCGGCGGCGGAGAACGCCGGCTTTTTCGCCAGGCTGATCGGCGACGACCGAATCTATCTCGAAAGCCATGGCGGCCGGTTGATCGCCCGCGGCCATCCGCTAATTCTTGGGCGAATCGAACGGCGCGGCAAAGGAATCTTAGAAATCCCCTTCCTGGCGGCGGCCGTCGTGCGGCTCGTCATCGATCTGGATCCCCCGGACCAGCTAGGGCCGCGTTATCCGGAGCCGGATTGCGATCGGGTCAGGCTCTTCGGCGTGAGCCTGCCGTTCATTCGATTGGGCCAGGACTCCGCGGCGTCGGATTTGGCTTTGACAGTGTTGCAGCTTTTCCACTTGCGATCGAAATCATCGCAGATTTGAGAAAGAAACGAGAACAATCCGATCGGCGCCGCGTCATTTCCCTTGCCAAGTTCGCCGCGACGCACAAAATGGCTAGCGTATTATCTTCAAGAAGTTGAACCGAGTTGAGGCCCCCGCCGGCGTCGCATTTCTGGCCGGGCCTATCCCGCACTGGACCTTTCCTGCACTGGGCTCTTTCCGAAAATGCGTGGTCCCTCCCTTGACGAACGCCTTTCACGTCGGCACTGATCCCGCGCGAAGTTCCTGCATGAACAGGCGCGTCCGATGATTGGAATGGTCCTCGTGACCCACGGTCACCTGGCGACGGCCTTTCGCGCCGCGCTGGAGCATGTGGTTGGCCCACAAAAGCAGATCGCGACCATTTCGATCGGCCCGGATGACGACATCGAGCAGCGACGCAAGGACATCGTGGCCGCAGTGAGCCAGGTCGATAGCGGAGCGGGCGTCGCCGTCCTCACTGACATGTTTGGCGGAACGCCGTCGAATCTCGCCATCTCGGTCATGAACGACGCTCATGTCGAGGTCGTCGCCGGCATCAATCTGCCAATGTTGATCAAGCTGGCGTCGGTGCGGGAAAACTGTAGTCTCGAACAGGCGGTGATCCAAGCCCAGGAGGCGGGCCGGAAATATATTTACGTCGCCAGCCGGGTTTTGAGCGGAAAATGACAGATAACGACGCCGACCGATTCGGGGCCGAGCCTTGTCCGGATTTCGAGCCGCCTGAGGGCGCGCTGGTGCGCGAGCTTAAAATCATCAATCGTAGGGGCCTCCATGCGCGCGCGACGGCGAAACTCGTGCAGTGCATTGACGCTTTTGACGCCGCGGTCACAATCACCCGATGCGGCGAAACGGTCGGCGGAACGTCGATCATGGGCATCTTGACCCTTGGCGCGGGACCGGGAATGACGATTACCGTCACGGCGATCGGGGCGCAGGCGGCGCAAGCCCTCGCTGCGGTCGAGGCGCTTGTCGCAAACCGATTCGGCGAAGAGGAATAAAGCCTTGCGCGCGGCGTCCGCCGCCCAAATCAAACGCAAGAGCGGCCTTTAATCAGTCGGCGGCGACATGGACCTGTCTTGGCCGGCGCTCCATTAACCCATCGAGGCCGCCCGACCTGTTACAGTCGCCGAGTCTTGTTTTGAGAAGCGCCCTGGGCGCCGACCCGCAGGGCGCTAGCGTCGGAGCGGGCCGGCGGCGCGCGTCGCATTCATTCCCTGCCCTCGATTTCTTGCTATGGTTGTTTTTCGGAGTTCGAAACGTGGCATAAGATCTTGCGCCGCTTCAAGACACGCCTCAGCGCCCTTTACCTACCGCTCGTGTGCGGATTTCTCACGCTTGCGGTGCTCTTGCGCCAGGCTGATCCGTTCCTCGTGCAAGCGCTGCGGCTGATCGCCTTCGACTCCTACCAGCGATTGGCGCCGCAGCCCCATGATCCAGATCTGCCCGTCCGCATCGTCGACATCGATCCGGAATCGATTGCGCGATTTGGACAGTGGCCGTGGCCACGAACGACCATGCGCGATCTCGTCGTCAGGCTCACCGAGCGCAAAGCCGCGGCGATCGTCTTCAACGTTCTTTTCGCGGAGCCGGACCGCACCTCCTTCGAGGAAATCGTGAAAAGGCTGCCGCCGGACCAAGCTAGCCGGCTGCCGGTCGCCGCCGGCTCGGCGACCAATGATGAGCTCTTCGCGGAGACGCTCAAGGCTGCGCCGAGCGTCCTGCCGATCATATTGACCGATCAACCAAGCGCCGCGCCCTTCGCTCCGAAAGCCGGCTTCGTGTTCGCCGGCGACGATCCCAAGCCCTTTCTGCGGCCCTTCCCCGGCGCCCAGAGCAATCTGCCGCTGCTGGATGCCGCCGCAAAGGGCATCGGCGCGACAAACTTGTTTCCCAATCGCGACGGGGTGGTGCGTCGGATGCCGCTATTCGTCCGCCTTGGCGACCAAATCATACCCTCGCTCGTAGCCGAGGCTTTAAGGGTGGCGCAGGGCGCATCCACTTATATTCTCAAATCATCGAATGCGAGCGGTGAGACAGCCTTCGGGCAGAGCACCGGGCTCAACCACGTGCGCATAGGCAAGATTGAGATCGCCACCGACGCCGAAGGCGCGCTCACGGTCAAATTTCGCCAAAGCAATCCTTCAGCCTTCATTCCGGCCTGGAAACTCATCGCGGGCGAGGTGGATGAAAGCCAAATCGCAGGCAAGATCATTCTCGTCGGCTCCAGCACGCCAGGCCTGCTCGATCTGCTGGCGACGCCCCTCGACGAGGCGATTCCGGGCGTCGAGATCCAGGCGCAGGTCCTTGAACACATCCTCGCCGGACGCAGGCTCACGCGCCCCGACTATGCTTTGGCGATCGAGCAACTGCTCATCGTCATGTTGGGATTGCTGATGGCGCTTGGAGAGTCGCGTTTGTCTCCCGGACATGCGGCCAGCCTTGGCGCGCTCCTGCTTGTCCTCGTCAATGTCGGCGGGTGGATCTCCTATCGCTATTGGAACCTGCTGTTCGATCCATTCTATCCGTCCCTCGCGCTGCTGCTGCTCACAGCCGGCGTCACCTTCTACATTTATCGTCAAGTGGAGACCCAACGCGGCGAGATCCGCAACGCGTTCGGCCGCTATCTTGCTCCGGCGGTCGTCGAGGAAATCATCGCAAGTCCACATAAACTCGAACTCGGCGGCGAGGTGCGCGAACTCACCCTCATGTTTTGCGACGTGCGGAATTTCACCTCGATTTCCGAGAGGTTCACCGCCAGCGAGCTCACGACTTTTATCCAGGAGCTGCTGACGCCGTTGAGCGACATTATTTTGCGTGAGCGCGGCACCATAGACAAATATATGGGCGACGCCATCATGGCGTTCTGGAACGCGCCGCTTGATGTGAGCGACCATCCGCAACGCGCCTGCCGCTCCGCGATTGAAATGGTCGGCAAGATGGCCGAGCTCAACCGCCACTGGCGGGAGCAGGCCCGCGCGGCCGGGCGCCCATTCGACGACATAAGGATCGGGATCGGCGTCAATACCGGCGATTGCTGCGTCGGCAATCTCGGCAGCGAGCAGCGCTTCGATTATTCGGCGATCGGCGACGAGGTCAACGTCACATCGCGGCTCGAGGGCCTGACGAAGCTTTACGGGCTTTCCGTCGTGGTCGGCGAACGCACGGTCAGTCGATGCCCGGGCCTCGCCACGCTTGAACTTGATCTCATCCAGGTGATGGGCCGGGCGCGGCCGATTCGCATCTTTACGCTTGTCGATCTCCTGGATTGCAACGCCGCCGCCTTGGCTCAGCTTCGCCCCCTACATAAGGAATTCCTGCGCGCTTACCGGGCGCAAAATTGGGACGAAACGGAAGCGCTTATCGGGCCATGTCGGAAGGCCGGCGTCGTAGCCCTGAACGGCTATTATGCGGCGTTCGCCGCGCGCATCCCGGTCCTTCGCGGCGCAGCGCTCAACGTCGATTGGGACGGCGCCTATGCGATGAACGTGAAATGATGGGAGAGCCCATCGTTAAGGCCCTGCTCGGCCTTTAGGATTTCAGCAAAGGCAACGCCATGTTTGGCCGGGCGCTTGTTGCCGTTGCGCCACAGGCTGCAAGATTATCGCATCATTAGTTAATCACGCCTCGCGCCGGCTTGACGCGGTGGCGGCTTTCCGTTGCCATCTCATTTGCACGACCCGAGGCGAGCAATGCAACGTGCGGTCGCAGCAGGATCAAATCAGTCTGGGCGCCCGGAGGCGCAATCAGCTGGGGGGATGGGTGGTGGTTGAACGGCCTTCTCTATGGCGAGCTGCGACCCTGGCTGGGGCGTTGGCTCTTCTCTGCATCAACATGCTTTTAGGCGCTCAGGCGCACGCCCAAACTGCGACTGAGCCGTTCGGCGAGGGCGTTCTGCTTCAGACGACGCTGAGCAACCCGTCCAATCTTGATGCGACGCTTCGATATGCCGTGGGCGCCAGGCAGGCGGGCGATGTCGAGGCTTCGATCGGCGCGCTGGAGCGGCTGCTCTTCTTCAACCCGAAGCTGGCTCTTGTGCGGTTCGAGCTGGGCGCACTGTATTTTCGCCTGGGCTCCTACGAGATGGCGCGAGGGTATTTTCAATCCGCCGAGGCTTCGCCGGACGCGCCTGCGGACATGAAGCAGCGGGCTCAGGAGTTTCTCGATACGATCGAAAAAAAGCTACAGCCGGACCAGTTCAGCGGCTTTGCCCAAACGGGGTTCCGCTTTCAGACGAACGCCAGTCTTGGGCCGAGCCAGCAATCGCTCGTTGGCGCCACCCGCACCGTCAATAGCCAGCTTTTCGCCCAGCCCGACTGGAACTGGTTTGGAATTGTCGGACTGAGTTACGTTCACGACTTCGGCAATCAGAACGGCGATGTATTTGAAGCAAATCTTCTTGCCTATGACGCACAGCAGTTCAAGGCGAGCGCCGTCGACACCGGCTTCCTCGACATTCGCGTCGGTCCTCGCTTCGGCGTCCTTCAAGGGGTTTTGAACGGCGCCTCGATCAAGCCCTATGTCGTCGTGACCGGGGCCATGCTCGCCGACGTCCCCTATTTCGGAAGCGCCGGCGGCGGCGTCACCATGCATCTGAATTGGGCCAACGTCGCCTTCGACCCCTATGTCGAGGTGCGGCGATCCGGCTATCAAAGTTCCGGCCTTTACCCTTTGGCCTCAGGACTCGACGGCACGCTCACCAGCGTCGGCGTCCAAGCCGCCGGTCAGATCGTCGAGGCTGTTCGCTGGCAATCAAGGCTCGCCTTCTACCACAGCGACGACGCCTTTGCGTGGTATAGCTATGATCGCTACGCCTTTGATTTTTCGTTTCCCGCCACGGTGCCGTCGCCATGGGGCGGTCGCAACTGGATTGTGACGCCTTCCTTTGGCGTGGGCCAGTGGCTCTACCGACAGCCGGACCCAATCGTCAATCCATTCATCACCGAACATGACCTTGATTGGAGGGTCGGCCTGGGCCTGGATATTCCTATCAAAGATCGGTTCGGACTTGGCCTGCAGGTCCAATATCGCGTCCTAAATTCGAATGTCCCTGGCAACACGGTCAGGGATCTCGCCGTCACGATGGGCCCAACGGTCAGCTTTTGAGGGAACATTATGCCGTCATCGATGAGCCCCTCTATTGCAATGAGCCTCGCGGCTTTGCTCGCCGGCGCGGCGCTTGCGGCGACGCCCGCGATCGCCCAGGAAGTCGGCTCGGCCGCGGCGGTTAATCCGCTATCGGAGAGCACGCCGCCCGGCAGGGAAACCCACGCTTTGCAAATCGGCGCGCGGATCGTGCACAATGAGAAAATTCAGACCACTGCGAGCGGGACGGCGCAACTTCTGTTCATTGACAAGACCACGCTCAACATCGGCCCAAACAGCAATCTTGTGATCGACAGTTTCGTATTTGACCCCGCCGCCGGCGCCGGCGAAATGGTGACTTCGCTCACCAAGGGAGCGCTTCGTTTTGTGGGCGGCCAGCTCAGCCACCAGGGCGCGGCCACCGTCAACACACCCGTCGCCACGATAGGCATTCGCGGGGGAACCGCGACGATTTCGCACGGAAAGGACGGAACGCGCGCAATCAACCATTTTGGCCAGCTCAGCATCACGAACGCCTGTGGAACCGTCGTCATCAGGCGCACCGGGTTCGCCGTCACAGTGCCTGATCGGAACAGCTGCATTTCGGAGCCGCAACGCGCCTCCCAAGCCGAGATCGATCAATATCTGGCGCTCTTGACGAGCAAGCCGGGGCAAACCGGCGGAGCGACGTCTATTCCGACCGACGTCCTCGTGGGCCAATTCGGGATCGGACAGCTCTACGGCTTCTACGGACCGGACAGCCCGCCTGTCCAGCAGCAAACAACCAATGTCGAGACAAGTGTGTTTGACATCATAGTTCAAGCGATTCAGAAGGGCGCCACGCAGGTTCAGTCTGCTCCACAACAACAGCCCACACCGCCCAACGGCGGCGGCTGATTTCGCCCGCCGCCAAGCGCGGATGAGCGAGCTCAAATCGCTTGAGCATGAAGCGCTTTGATGGCCAGCCCTGCCGGGATTGAGCGCGGGGCGCGTTTTCCCGGCCGTCCTTTGATTTTCGATGAAAATAACGGAAATCGCCGCAGAAGCGGCGTCAAGCGCAGGATCGTTTCAGCGAAAAGTGAGATTTGGCTGGGGGACCTGGATTCGAACCAAGATTGACGGAGTCAGAGTCCGC
>Ga0182030_10007106_pt1 | contig 23454 bp, 21 predicted proteins | sample 812S3MmetaG_FD_121299 | JGI IMG/M metagenome (GOLD analysis project Ga0182030, IMG submission 121299) | Permafrost microbial communities from Stordalen Mire, Sweden - 812S3M metaG (Illumina Assembly) | ecosystem: Environmental > Terrestrial > Soil > Wetlands > Permafrost | place: Sweden...
CTGGAAGGCGCCTGTTGAGCGCGGCCGTGCATTACGGCATCGCACTCGGCGTGAACATCGATCACGTGGCGACGCTGCGCCAGGCGCGGCGCGCGCGCTATCCGGATCCGCTGTATGCGGCGCTGCAAGCCGAGCAGGCGGGCGCGGACAGCATCACCCTGCATTTGCGCGAGGATCGACGTCACATCCAGGATCGCGACGTGCACGTCATGCGCGACGCGCTGCAAACACGAATGAATCTGGAGATGGCCGTGACCGAGGAGATGCTGGGCATCGCTGTGAAGGTCTTGCCGCAGGACTGCTGCTTGGTGCCGGAATCGCGCCAGGAGATCACCACGGAGGGCGGCCTGAACGTCGCAGGCCAGAGTGCGCGCATCGCTGCGGCTGTGCAGCGCTTGAGTGGCGCGGGGATTCGCGTGTCGCTGTTCATAGATCCGGATGCTGCGCAGATCGAAGCGTCGCGGCGCTGCGGCGCTGCGGTGATTGAATTGCATACGGGGGCGTATGCGCAGGCCGAGGGCGCAGCGCGAGCGCGCGAGTTCGAGCGGCTGCGCGAGGCGGCGCGGCTGGCGGCCTCGCTGGGACTGACGGTCAATGCCGGGCACGGCTTGAACTACCACAATGTCGAGCCCATCGCGGCAATCGCGGAGATCGTCGAGCTGAACATCGGGCATTCGATCATCGCCCGGGCCCTATCGGACGGCATGGCCCGAGCGGTGCACGACATGAAAGACCTGATGCGCAAAGCGCGGGCATAGGGAGAGTTACGTGATCTTCGGCATCGGCATCGATGTGCTGCAGGTCGATCGCGTCGAGCGTGTCTACCAGAAGCACGGCGAGCGCTTCGTGCGTCATCTGCTGTTGCCCGAGGAGCGAGTGCAGCTGGAACGCACGGCTCGTCCCGTACGATTTCTGGCGATGCGCTTTGCCGCCAAGGAGGCCATCGTCAAGGGGATGGGCACCGGCTTCGCGCACGGCGTCTGGATCCGTGACGTGGGCATCGTGCAAAATTCCTGGGGTAAGCCCGAAGTGGTTTACTCGGCGCGCGGCGCCAAGGTGCGCGACGGTCTCGGCATCGGTGAAGGTCATGTGACCTTGACTGACGAGGCGGGCCTGGTGGTCGCCGTTGCCGTGCTGATGCGGCGCGCGTGAACATCCTCGTGTTCGACATCGAGACGGTGCCGGACACCGATCTCGGCAGGCGCCTGTACGGTTTGCACGATCTGTCCGACGAGCACGTGGCGCAAATCATGTTCACACGGCGCCGCCAGGAAGTGGGCAGCGAATTTCTCTCGCACGAGCAGCACCGCGTGGTCGCGATTTCGGTGGTGATGCGCTCCAGGGACTCCCTGAAGGTATGGAGCCTGGGCGAGGAGAGTTCGTCAGAGAAAGATTTGATCGAGCGCTTCTTCGACGGTTTGGACAAGTTCACGCCGGATCTGGTGTCCTGGAACGGCAGCGGCTTCGATTTGCCGGTGTTGAATTATCGCAGCCTGCTGCATGGCGTAACCGCAGCACGCTATTGGGAAACGGGCGACTCCGACCACAGCTTTAGATTCAGCAATTACCTGAGCCGCTTTCACTGGCGGCACATGGACTTGATGGATATTTTGTCCGGATTTCAGGGTCGCGGGCGCGCCAGTTTGCAAGACATCGCCTCATTGCTGGGTTTTCCCGGCAAGATCGGCATGCACGGCGCGGACGTGTGGGATGCCTACCTGCAAGGCGGCATCGGCCGCATCCGTGCCTATTGCGAGACCGACGTTCTCAACACCTACCTGATCTATTTGCGCTTTCAACTGTTGCGAGGGCAATTGAACGCCGCCGAGCACGTGCATGAGGTGGCGCGTGTGCGCAAGCTGCTGCAGGATGCCGCGGCGCCTCACCTGAAAGAATTCCTGGCCGCATGGCCCGAGATCTGAACACGAGCGCGTTGGAGGGCGACGTCGTCGACCTCGCGCAGGACGGCAGGGGTGTGGCGAGAGTCGACGGCAAGGCCGTGTTCATCGACGGCGCCCTACCCGGCGAACGCGTGCGCTTCAGGATATTCAAGCGCCGGCGGCAATTCGACGAGGCCGGCCTGATCGAGATTCTATCGGTCTCCGCGGATCGAGCCATGCCGCGTTGCCCGCACTTCGGCGTGTGCGGCGGCTGTTCCTTGCAGCATCTCGCTCCGCAGGCGCAAATACGCGCCAAACAATCGCAGCTGCTCGACGCATTCGAGCATATCGGACGCGTCGCACCGCAACGGCTGCTGGCGCCCACGACGGGCGCGGAATGGGCCTATCGGCGTCGGGCCCGCCTCGGCGTGAAGTACGTGCACAAGAAAGGGCGCGTGCTCGCCGGTTTCCGGGAGCGAGAAAAACCTTACCTGGCCGATATACGCCGTTGCGAGATTCTGATCGACCCGTTGCGGGATCTGCCGAGCGAACTGGCAGCATTGGCCGAATCGCTTTCGATCCGCGACAAGTTGCCGCAGGTCGAGGTGGCCGCCGGCGATGCGCAAGCAGCGTTGGTTCTGCGCGTCATGGAAGCGCCGACCGCGGAGGATCTGCAAAAGATATCCGCCTTCGGAGCGGCGCGCGGCTTGCAGATTTTCTTGCAGAGCGGCGGCCTCGACACGGTGCGGCCCTTGCACGGCGACTACCCGCCGTTGTCGTACTCGGTGGACGACGGGCATGTGGTCATCGAGTTCGGGCCCGTCGATTTCATCCAGATCAACCGCGACATCAACGCCAACATGGTGAGCGCGTGTCTGCGGCTGCTCGAGCCGCGGCCCGACGATGTAGTGCTCGATCTGTTCTGCGGCCTGGGCAACTTCACTTTGCCGCTGGCACGGCGCGTGCGCCGCGCGCTGGGCGTGGAGGGAGATGCGGGGCTGGTGGCCAAGGCGCGCCACAATGCCGTGCGCAATACGATCGCGAATGCCGAGTTCGCGACCGAGAACTTGTTCGATCCAATGAAGTTCGGTGCCTGGGCGCAGCGGCACTATGATCTGGTGCTGCTCGATCCGCCGCGCGCGGGGGCGGCGGAGTTGTTGCCGCTGATGGCGCAGTGGCAGCCGCGCAGAGTCGTGTATATTTCATGCCACCCGGGCAGTTTGGCCCGGGACGCCGGTATCTTGGTCAGAGACTTGGGATTCACGTTGACCGACGCGGGGGTTATGGACATGTTTCCGCATACGACGCACGTCGAGTCTATTGCCGTGTTCGAGCGCAGCGCGTGAGTCTCGGGCCTTTCATGGTGGACATCGGAGGCACCGACCTGACTTCCGAGGATGTCCGCGTGCTGTCCCATCCGATGGTTGGCAGCGTCATTCTCTTCAGCCGCAACTATCGGGACCCGGTGCAGGTATTGGAGTTGACCGCTGCGATCCGTGCGATTCGCTCGCCGCAGCTGTTGATCGCCGTGGATCACGAGGGCGGCCGGGTGCAGCGCTTTCGCGAGGGTTTCACACGCCTCCCGGCATCGCGATTGCTCGGCCGACGCTTCGACGCACAGCGGCGCGAGGGATTGGGTCTGGCGCAATCGGTGGGTTGGCTGATGGCCGCCGAACTGCGCGTGGTCGGCATAGACTTCAGCTTCGCGCCGTGCATCGACTTGGATTACGGCGTGAGCGAAATTATCGGTGATCGAGCCTTTCACAGCGACGCCGACGCCGTGGCGGCACTGGGCGTGGCTTATATGGCGGGCATGCGCGAGGCCGGCATGGCGGCGTGCGCGAAGCATTTTCCGGGCCACGGCGCCGTGATAGCCGATTCGCACACTGATTTGCCGGTGGATCGGCGCGCTTTCGTCGATATGGAGGCTGATTTACGCCCGTACCGGCTCATGATTCAGAACAACGTGGCATCCCTCATGGCGGCCCATGTCGTGTATCCGGCCATCGATCAGCTGCCGGCGAGCCTCTCGCGGCGCTGGATCACGGATATTCTGCGCGGTGAGATGGGCTTCCACGGCTGTGTGTTCGCGGACGATTTGAGCATGGCGGGCGCGGCGGCGTTCGGCGGCATTTTGGAGCGGGTTAAACTCGCATTTGCTGCAGGATGCGACGTCCTGCCCATTTGCAACGATAGGCAAGCGGTACAGTCTGTGCTGGAGCACTTCGGGGCGGAGTTCGGGTCTCCGGCCTCCCAGGCCAGGCTGGTGCGTATGCGTGCGCGCGGCGACGCCGGTGCGAATTTGGGAGCCAATCGACAGTGGCAGCAGACCGTCGCGGATATCGCCAAGCTCTCGGCGACACCTCCCTTGGTGTTGACGGAGGGGAGTCATGACGGGGATTGACGATGCCATGTATCGGCGCCTGGTCGAGACCTCCCCGGGTGGCGTGGTCTTGGTCGATGCGCTCAATCCCGTCAATCCCGTCGTCTACGTCAACCCCGCCTTCGAAGCACTCAGCGGTTATCCTTCGGTGGAGCTGGTCGGCCGCAACCTGCGTTTGTTGCAGGGCGACGATCGCGAGCAGGACGCGCGCCATAGACTGCGCGATGCGCTGAGCCGCAGCGAGCCGTGCCGCGTGCTGCTGCGAAATTACCGCAAGGATGGTTCGCTGTTCTGGAACGAAATCACGATTCTGCCGCTGCAGGACGACACCGGCCGCGTGACCCATTTCATCGGGCATCATCGCGACGCCGGCGAGCGGCTGCGCATGGACCCGAAGGTATCCCGCGACTCCTTGAGCGGCGCTCATCAGCCCACGGCCATTGCGGTGCGCGATGATCGGCTCACTGGCCTGTACACGCTGCCTTATCTCGAGGAGCTGCTGAAACGCGATTGGGCGGTGGCGCAACGCGAGAAGCGCAGCATCGCGGTATTCGCGATCGACATCGATGCACTGGATCTCTACAACACCACCTTCGGGCGCGCCGCCGGCGACTCGACCATACGCCGCGTCGCGCACGTGGTTTCAGGTTGCCTGCGCCGTTCGAGCGATGTTACGGCGCGCATCGATGGCGGCAGTTTGGTGGCGTTTGCCCCGGGACTCGATCGCGAGGCGGCTCTGCGTCTCGGCCAGTTGATGGCAGAGCGGGTGCGGGAGTTGCGCATTCACCATCCGCGCTCGGCGGTGCTCCGCTATATCAGCGTCAGCGTGGGTGTCTGCACTGCCGTTCCGGAATCCGAGGAGGGCTGCGACAGCCTGCTGCAAAGGGCGCAAGCCCAGCTGCAGCAGGCAAAGAAATCCGGCCGCAATCAAGCGGCTTGAACACCCAAGTCAGAGCGGACGCAGCCTGACCCGCATGAACACGTCAGGCAGACGAGGTAAGTGGATTGTGGCGGCCGCCGCCGTGGTGCTGGCGCTGGCCGGCGTCGAGCCCATGTTGGTCCTCGCCCTGCAGGCCGGCTACTTTCGCGGCCCCTTGTTGGCCCTTATAGGGGCCCGATTCGATCGGCCGATTCGCATCGACGGCGCCATGCAGCTGCAGCTATGGTCGCGCCATCCACGCATCGTGGCGCAGCAAGTCACCATCGGCAACCCATCTTGGGTCGGCGCAGGCGATATGGCCCGCATCGAGCGCCTTGACCTGGTTTTCGCGGCTTCCGCTTTCGGTCTGCATGCTGTCCTCGAGCGCATCACCATGGAGGGCGCGACGCTGCACCTGTTGCGTGACGCGACGGGGCACGCCAATTGGCAGCGCTTCAATCCAGACAGCGCCAAGGTGGGAAAGGGCGTGCCGCTCATCCGGGAACTGTCGGCCGTCGATGCGCACCTGCTGCTCGATGATCAACTGCGTCATTTGCAATTCGACGGCACGGTCAGTGCACGAGGGTCAGGGCAAGCAGGCGAGTCATCGCGGCTGCATATGGAGGGCAGGGGACAGTTGAATGGGCGGCCGAGCAACCTCGAACTGAATGGCGATCCCCTCGGCGGCGTCCGGCCTGACGCGCCTTATGCGTTCGAGTTCACGGCGCGGTCGAGCGGTTCGCGCGTGGACTTGCACGGCTCGCTGCCGCAGCCTTTCGATTTCAGACAATTGAACGGCACCTTCGAAGCAGTAGGCACCAATCTCAAGGATTTGTATTTCCTGACGGGTGTGACGCTGCTGAACACCGGCGCCTATCGTTTGAGCGGCAGCATCGCGCGCCGTGGCACCACCACGAGCTTCGATCAATTGAAGCTCACCACCGGGCAGAGCGACGTCGCGGGTAGTTTTTCCAGTCATACGCAAGAGGGAGGGCCACCCCGCCGCTCGCTGCTGGAAGGCACCCTCACGGCGGGCGTCCTGCACTTGGCGGACTTCGGCGCGCGCGCCGCGGGACGGCCGGGCGCCGATGCGCCGGGCGCCGATGCGCCGGGCGCCGGTGCGCGGGGCAGCCAACCGCCACCCCGGCTGTTCTCAGCCGCCGCGCTCAACCCTGAAGGCCTGCGCCGCAGCGATGCGCAGCTGCGCTTCGAAGCACGGCGAGTCGATGTGGGCAGCACGGCCGTGCAATCACTTTCCGGGCAAATGAAAATCGACCATGGGGTCGCCACGATCGACGCTGTACATGGGGACGTGATGCAGGGAAAGTTCCAGGCGCACCTGAAACTCGATGCCAACCAACAAGTGCCCGCCGCTGACGTGAGCATGAGGTTCGATGACCTGCAGCTCGCGGCCCTCGAGCACAAACAAGGCGATCCGCCGCTGGATGGGTTGATGAAGGTCCGCATCGACATCACCGGGCAGGGCGTTTCGCTGCATCAAGTCGCTGCCAGCGCCAATGGCTCGGTCAGCGCCACACTGCCTCACGGCACGATTCGAGCGTCGCTGGCGGAGTTGATGGGTGTGGATCTGCGCGGTTTGGGACTGACTTTGACGCGTAGCAAACGCGAGACCGCGGTGCGCTGCGCGGCGGCGAAATTCGAGGCGCACGACGGCACGCTCACCGCGCAATCCATCGTCATCGATACCGAGCCCGTCCTGATCAGGGGCGAGGGCGTGATCCGCTTGGATACCGAATCGCTCGACCTGGCGTTGCGCGGTGAGCCCAAGGATATGCGCCTAGTTCGCGTGGATGCGCCGCTGCTGATACGCGGCAGCCTGACGCAACCCTCGGTGACTATCCAAACCCACGGTTCTTCGGTCAGGCTCATCGATCCGGGTCATGGCAAGAGCGCGGACTGCGCAACCTTGCTGTCAACTTCCCAAACGAACCGCTAAACCGGGGTCGGGCGAGGCGAAGTCCGGCAACGCTGTCGGTGAATCCGCGCAGCGCCTGTGAGGTTTGTCCGACACCGCGGCAGCGGCGCGAAGAGGACAATAGCAGCATGCCGCAAAACGCGGCAAAGGAGTCGACGATGAGGACGTTTTCCGCCTGGGTATTGTCATGCTTCCTGGCCGGCTGCGCTGCTTATAATGCCAATGATCCGCACGCCGACAGTCCCGGGGAGCCCTCCCAGGAGGGAGGGCCGACGTTGTGCCATGACGGTACCCCGCCGCCGTGTACGCCGCGAAGTTAGTCGGGGACGCCTAGTCGCTGCGCACAAATTCCAGCAGTCGATTGTTGGCAGGCAGATCGTGATCGGTGGCCAGCCGCAATCGGTGTGCGGCGGCCAGTCGCGTCACCTCGTCGATCTCGCGTATCCCGGACTCAGGGTCGCGCTCGCGAAGTTCTGCGTCGAAGTGCTCGTTGCTGGTTGCAGTGTGTCGGCCGTGATAGCGGAAGGGGCCGTACACGCACAGCACGCCGCCGGGCAGCAGCACGGCGTCGATTCCTGCAAACATGGCCGTGACTTCAACCCACGACATTATGTGCAGGGTGTTGGCGGAGAACACCGCGTCAACGTGACGCGCTGGCCAGACTTTTTGCGTCACGTCGAGCACCGTAGCTGCCCGGATGTTGGGCGTGGCTTCTAGGTTTATGCGCGATTCCAGGGTCGCAAGGTTGGCGAGGCGTTCCGTGGGAAGCCAACTTAGATGGGGCAGATTGGTAGCGAAGTGCACGGCGTGTTGTCCGGTGCCGCTGCCGATCTCCAATACCACGGAGCGGCCAGCGAATGCGCGCCGCAAAACCTCGAGGATGGGCCCCTTATTGCGCTCGCAGGCTTCTGAAAATGGCAGCATCAGCTCTTCTCCCACCGCAGCCGCTGCCAGCTTAACGGAAGTTTCTGTCAGCAATGCGGCAAAGATGCGCTACAGTGACGCCCCACCCTGAATTCTCTAAAAATATTGTCAGGAGACAAGCAATGTCGATTTCCATGTATGACATTTGTGTTCCGGCGCTGACGCGCGGGTTGACGAGCATGTCGGCGTTGCTCGATAAGGCAGCCGCGTACGCCGAGACCAAGAAATTCGATTCCATCGTGCTGGTTCAATCGCGGCTGTTCCCAGACATGCACCCGCTGTCGGGGCAGGTGCAAATCGCCTGCGACACCGCCAAGGGCGCTGCCGGCCGTCTCGCACAGGTAGAGATACCCAAGCACGCGGACACAGAAACCACGCTCGCCGAATTGAAGACGCGAATTGCCAAGACGATGGAGTTCTTGACGAGCATCACGGCTGCGCAATTGCAAAGCTCGGAGTCGCGCGAAGTCGAACTGAAGTTTCCCAACGGCGCCATGAAATTCACAGGCGAGTCATATCTGAGAGATTTCGCCCTGCCGAATTTCTATTTCCACCTCAGCATGGTGTATGCGCTGTTGCGCAACAACGGCGTCGAAGTAGGAAAGCGCGACTTTTTGGGAGCGTTGCAGAAGACCTGATGCTGCAAGCGCCGAGGCGGTCTTGAAACGCCTCGGCCCTCAGGCCAGTTGCTCCACCAGCTTTTCGACGCGGCCGAAAAGCTTTTCTTCATTGCGTGCATCGTGCGTGAATCGCAGCTTCAGCGGGCCATCCAGCCGATACTCCTTCGGTTTTCCCTGCACCAGTTTCAGCACCCGCTGGGGATCGATCTTGTTGTCCTGCTCGAATATGAAATAACCGCTGTTCGCGCCGGCGTCGATCTTGCGGATTCCGAGCGCCGCTGCGCGCAGCTTGAGGTAGGTGGAGCGGAACAAGGACTGCGCGAAATCCGGCAGCGGTCCGAAGCGATCGACCAGTTCCACTTTGAGCTCGTCGAGTTCCTCGCGCGACGGGGTGCTGGCGATGCGCTTGTAAAGCACCAGGCGCAGATGCACATCCGGGACGTAATCCGCGGGGATGAGCGCGGGCACGTGCAGGTCCACCTCGGCGCCGGCATCGAGCGGGCGCTCCAGGTCCGCTTGCTTGCCGGATTTGAGCGCGGTTACGGCGCGCTCCAGCAACTCCATGTAAAGGTTGTAGCCGATCTCCTCGATCTGGCCGCTTTGCTCATCGCCCAGCAGTTCGCCGGCGCCGCGTATCTCCAGATCGTGCGTGGCCAGGGTGAAGCCCGCTCCAAGTTCCTCGAGCGATTCGAGCGCCTCCAGCCTTTTCACCGCATCGGCGGTCATGGCCTGACGCGGCGGCGTGATCAAGTAGGCGTAGGCGCGATGATGCGAACGGCCGACGCGGCCGCGCAGCTGGTGGATCTGCGCAAGCCCGAAGCGGTCGGCACGTTCGATGATGATGGTGTTGGCGGAGGGCACATCGATGCCGCTTTCGATGATGGTGGTGCAAACCAACACGTTGAACCGCCGGTGATAGAAATCCAGCATGAGCTGCTCGAGTTCGCGCTCGCGCATTTGGCCGTGACCTACGGCGACGCTCGCTTCGGGTACCAGTTCGCGAATCGCCTGCGCGGTCTTCTCGATGGTTTCAATGGTGTTGTGCACGTAATAGATCTGTCCCCCGCGGCGAATCTCGCGCAGGGCCGCTTCGCGTACCACGATTTCATTCCACTCCAGCACGAAGGTCTTGACCGCCAAGCGCTCGGCGGGAGGAGTGGTGATGAGCGATAGATCGCGCAATCCGCCCATCGCCATGTTGAGCGTGCGCGGAATCGGCGTGGCGGTGAGGGTGAGAACATCGACCTCGCTGCGCAGTGCCTTGAGTTTTTCTTTGTCGCGCACGCCAAAGCGGTGCTCTTCGTCGATCACCACCAGACCTAGATCTTTGAATTTCGTCTTGCCCTGCAGCAGCCGCTGCGTGGCGATGACGATGTCGACCTGCCCGGTAGCCACGCCGGCGAGCACCGCGTCGGCTTCCTTGTTGCTGCGAAATCTGGACAGGCTCTCGATGCGCACCGGCCAATCGGCGAAGCGGTCCACAAAGGTGGTGTAATGCTGTTGCGCCAGCAAAGTCGTCGGCACCAGTACCGCAACCTGTCGGCCTGCCTGTACCGCCACGAAGGCTGCGCGCAACGCGACTTCGGTCTTGCCGAAGCCGACGTCACCGCAAATCACGCGGTCCATCGGCTTGTCCGATTTCAGATCGGTGATCACCTGATCGATCGCGGCAGCCTGATCGGCGGTTTCCTCGAAAGGAAAGCCGGCTTGGAATGCGCGGTAGTCGGCTTCGCTCGCCGCCATGCGCGTGCCTTCGCGCGCCGCACGCCGCGAGTACAAATCTAAAAGTTCCGCCGCCACGTCGCGGATGCGCTGCGCGGCCTTGCGCCTGGCTTTTTGCCACTGCTCGCCACCGAGTTTGTGCAGGGGCGCCGTTTCGGCCGGTGCTCCGGTATAGCGCGACACCAGGTGCAGGGCTTGCACCGGCACGTACAGCTTGTCGCCGTCGGCATATTCCAGCACCAGAAACTCGCCGGTGTGTCCGGCCACGTCCATGGTTTGCAAGCCTACATAGCGTCCGACGCCGTAGCTTTCGTGCACTACCGGCGCGCCGATCCTCAAATCCGACAATTCCTTGAGAATCTTGGCTGGATCGCGTTCGGCGCGACGCCGTCGGCGTTCCTGCCGCGCGCGGTCGCCGAACAGCTGCGACTCGGTGAGAATCTCGAGCGCGGGCGTCTCGAGCCTCAATCCCGAGACGGCCGCCGATACCGTGATGCCCAAGCGCAGATCGCTGTTCAGGAACGCTGCGAACCCGTCGAATATCTTCGGCGATGCGCCGCGGGCGCGCAGCAAATCGAGCAACAGTTCACGCCGGCCTGCCGATTCGGCCGCCAGCAGCACGCGCGCCGCGCTGGCTTCGATGTGGGCGATCAATTGCGCGGCGGGTTGATCCGCACGGGCATCGATGCGCACCGCCGCCGGCGCCGAACTCGAGAAGTTTTGATAGGTGCCGAGCGTCTCCGGCGGCCACTCGAAATTGCGCAATTGCACGCGGCGCCAGCCGCCCTGCGCTTCATGGAATTCCGTGGGCGTGACATAGACTTCCGCAGGATCCAAAATCGGGCGGTGGCGGTCGTGGCGTAGCTGCTCATGGCGTTCCACGATGCCCTGCCAGAGTGTCTGCACCGTGGCGCTGGCATCGTTGACGTCGATGAGTACGCTGTGCGGCGGTAGATACTCGAACAGCTGCGAAGTGCGCTCGAAGAACAGCGGCAGAAAATACTCGACGCCGCCGGGCGCCAGCCCCTGGCTGACATCGCGGTAAATCGTGTGTTCGGATAAATCGCCGCTGAAGCGCAGCCTGTAGCGGCGCCGAAACTCGCGCACCGCATCCGGATTGAGCGGCGTCTCGCGCGCCGGCAACAGCTGGATGCGGTCGAGTTTGTCGAGCGAGCGCTGCGTATCGGGATCGAAGCGGCGGATGCTGTCGACGTCGCGATCCAGCATGTCGATGCGGAAGGGCGTATCGGATCCCATGGGGAAGACATCGATCAGGGAACCGCGCACGGCGAACTCGCCATGCGTGACTACCTGCGTCACCGCGGCGTACCCGGCGAGCGCCAATTGCGCGCGCAGGGCCTCCAGGTCCAACGTCTCGCCCACGTGAATCTTGAGCGAATAGGCATCGATGTAGCTGCGCGGCGCGAGGCGCTGCAATAGCGTGTCGATCGCGACCAACCACACGCCGCGTCGAGCGCGCGGCAACTCGGCCAGCGCCGTGAGCCGCGCCGAGGTTATATCGGGATGCGCGGAGAAGCTGTCGTAGGGTAGGGTCTCTAGATCGGGAAATACGTGCACCGGCAGCGCGCTGCCGGCGAAGAACCGAATTTCATCGGCCAATGTCTCCGCGCCGCGCGAGTCGGGCGTGATGACCAAGAACGGGGCGGTCGCGCGTGCGGCGGCCTCGGAGATGGCCAGCGCCGGCGCAGCGCCGTACAGCTTGCCCCACTTGACGACATTTACATCGGAGTCGGGGAGAACAGGATCGAGTAAGGCCATTGACCTTCAAATAACAAAAGAAAAAACGCCCGCCGCGACGTGCATGTCGCGGTGGGTTCGTGTGATGGCGGATGTTACGCGATTTTTATCGCGTTACGAATCGGCAACGACGCTGTGAATGACGTGCTCGCGCTCAAAGTACACCACGAATCCCGGATATTCCCAGCGGGAAATGGGGGGATTGCCGACGGCGGGAACCTTGGAGGCCGGGGCTCCGAATTTGTTCGACACCTGATCCATGGTCATACCGCGCGTCGGTGTTGCGACATCCGACTCCTTGACGGCGATGCCATTGTCGATGACGACGGTCTCGGCGCCGGCGGAAGCGCATAGTCCTGTCACGGCGGCCAGACCGCTCGCCAAAGCCGCGGCTGCGAGCAGATTTTGATACTTCATGGCGTACCTCGTATGTTACCGGGATAAACTATACACCCGCCTTTAGGGCCGATAGTTGATACAATTAACACTCTGATTATACTGCCTATTTTCAATCGACCGCGTTTAATGTTCCAACCCCTGCCCGTATTCGTGGGCCTGCGCTACTCACTGGCCCGGGAACACAGTTTTTTCGTCTCTTTCATCACTTGGGTGTCGCTGCTCGGTGTCGCCGTGGGGGTTGCTGCGCTGATCACGGTGCTGTCGGTGATGAACGGCTTCGAGTCCGAATTGCGTACCCGGCTGTTGAGCCTGTCCGCACATGCCACCTTGAGCGCGGCGGGTGGCGCACCCATCCCCGACTGGCAGGCGCGAATCGCGCAGCTCAAGGGGGCGGCAGGGTTGCAAGGCGCGGCGCCATTCCTGGATACCGACGCGATGCTCAAGGGTCAGCCCTCCATGAGCGGCGCTATCTTGCGCGGCATCGATCCCGACAGCGAATCGCGAGTGTCCTCGCTGGATGACTCCATGCGCGAAGGCAAGCTCAGCGACCTCGTGGCCGGCTCGAACCGCATAGTTCTGGGCCGCACGCTGGCCTATCAGCTGCAGGTGGGGGTCGGCGACAGCGTCACCGTAATGATTTCCGGCGGCAGCGCCGCGGGCACGGAAACGTTCGTGCCGCGGCTGCAGGACTTTCAAGTGAGCGGGGTGTTCGAGGTCGGACTGCAGGAGCACGACGGCGTGCTGGCGCTCGTTAATTTAGCGGACGCCGAAGCGTTTCGAAAATTGGCGGGCCCGACCGGACTGCGCCTGAAATTCGACGATGTTCTCAAGGCGCCGCAATTGGCGCGACTCGCGGCAGCGCGCTTGCAACCGCCGCTGCAGGTGCGCGACTGGACGCAGGAGAACCAGGCGTACTTCCGCGCGATTCGCATCGAGAAAACCATGATGGGTCTGATCCTGCTGCTGATCGTCGCGGTGGCGGTGTTCAATATCGTGGCGACGCTGGTCATGGTGGTGAATGACAAGCGCACCGATATCGCCATACTGCGCACCCTGGGGTTGAGCCCGCGCGGCGTGCTCGCGGTCTTCATGACGCAAGGTGTGCTCATCGGTTGGGTGGGTGCCGCGTTGGGAGTGGCCTTGGGAGTGGCCTTGGCGCTGAACGTGGATGTCATCGTGCCGTTTCTGGAACAGAATCTCGGCTTCCATATCATGGATCCGGATGTGTATTACATTTCCGGGATACCGAGCGAATTGCATCCGCCCGACGTGGTGCGCATCGCACTCGCCGCTCTGGTGTTGACCTTCGCCGCGACCATCTACCCGTCCTGGCAAGCCTCGCGTACCCAGCCCGCTGAGGCGCTGCGCTACGAATGATCAAGCACTGCGAATGATCAAGCATTGGTATGAGGGATTCATCGGGCTGCGGTATTTGCGCGCGTCGCCGCGCCGCGGCTTCGTCTCCCTGATCGCCGGCATTGCCATTACCGGCTTGCTGCTGGGGGTCGCGGTGTTGATCATCGTGCTGTCGGTGATGAACGGTTTCGAGGAGGTGCTGCGTACCCGCATCTTGAGCTTGACCGGTCATGCGACCATCACGGGATTGGAAGGACACCTGCGCGACTGGGGGCCCAACCTCGAGAAGCTGCGTAATTTTCCGGGCATCATCGGTGCCGCGCCCTACATCGAAGAGCAGGGGCTGATGGTCCACGGCGACAAATCTTCCGGTGTCCTGCTGCGCGGAATCATGCCGTTCGCCGAAGAGAAGGTGGTGGACTTGAGCTCGCACCTGGTGAGCGGCCAGCTCACCGATCTTGCAGCGGGCGCGTACCGCGTCATTCTCGGCAGCGACCTGGCGCAAGAACTGGGCGCGAAAGTCGGGGACCGCGTGGTGCTGCTGGTGGCGATGGGCGATGTCACACCGCTCGGCGTGATTCCGCGGATGCGCGCGTTTGAGGTGATCGGCATCTTGTCGGTGGGCATGTATGAGTACGATCGCCGCATTGCCGTGGTGGCGATGCAAGATGCGGCGAAGCTTTTGCGATTCGGCGATGACATTACGGGCATCAGGCTCAACCTCGCCGACATGTACGCCGCGCCGCGGGTGTCGCGCGCCGCGGCGCTCGCGATCGGCGGCGGCGTGGAGATTCAGGACTGGACCACGGAACACGCCAATTTCTTCAAGTCCATCGCCATTTCCAAGCGCATCCTGTTCGTGATTCTGTCCTTGATGGTCGCGGTCGCGGCCTTCAACGTCGTGTCGACCATGGTCATGGTGGTAAAGGACAAGCGGCGCGACATCGCCATTTTGCGCACCTTCGGTTCCTCGCCGGGCAGCATCCTGTCGGTATTCGTGGTGCAAGGCAGCTTGATCGGATTGTTGGGGATTGCCGGCGGCGTGCTGCTCGGGGTTTTGATCGCCATGAACCTGCAGGAATTGGTGCATGGGCTGGAGAGCATTTTGGGTTTCAAGTTCCTGGATGCGCGCGTTTATTTCATGAGCGATTTGCCGGCGCGCGTGCGCGGCATGGATGTACTGCGAATTTGCGGGTTCGCATTCATCCTCGCCTGCCTGTCGACGGTTTATCCGGCGGTGCGCGCGGCGCGGCTGTTGCCCGCCGAATCATTGCGAAACGATTAGTCGGGCAGGCTCCCGGAGGACATGACGATGCCGAACGAGTTGGTGCTGCAGGGCGAAAACCTGGTGAAGGAGTTCGCGCAAGGCGCCGTCAAGCTACAGGTGCTGCGCGGTGCGAACATCGAGGTGCGCGCCGGCGAACGCATCGCCATCGTCGGCGCGTCGGGCTCGGGCAAGACCACCTTGCTGCAGTTGCTGGGAGGGTTGGACTTGCCGACGCGTGGCACCGTCGGCATCACCGGATCGAAGATGAATGAATTGAACGATGCGGAGCGCGGACGACTGCGCAACCGGGCGGTGGGCTTCGTCTATCAATTCCATCATTTGTTGCCGGAGTTCACCGCGCTCGAGAACGTCGCCATGCCGCTGTTGGTGCGGCGCGCCAGCGCGCAGGACGCCAAGGAGCAGGCCCGAGCCTTGCTGGCTCGCGTCGGCTTGTCGGAACGGCTGGATCATCGTCCCTCGCAGCTTTCGGGCGGAGAGCGTCAGCGCGCGGCGGTGGCGCGGGCGTTGGTAACGCGCCCCAAATTGGTGTTGGCCGACGAGCCCACCGGTAACCTGGACGGCAAGAATGCCGCGCAGGTGTTCGAATTGATGTTGGAGCTGAATCGCGAACTCGGCACGAGTCTGGTCATCGTGACGCACGACGAGCGCCTCGCGGCGCGGCTCGATAGGGTACTTACCCTGACCGACGGGACCTTAGTCGAACGCGGCGCCGCCGGCCCTTAAGCGCGCGCGGCGCCGCCGAAGATGATAGATCACGCGGGCGCGCCAGGCGGCTTGAGCCACCACGAAGCCGCAGGCGGCGGCGATCAACCCCAACACCAGGGCGCCGAGCAACAAGGGCGCCCATAGATCACTAATATCGGCCCAAAATGATTGGTGCCTCACGGCGTGCAACAGCGGCATAAGATCCAATCCCATCAACTTTGCCCCGACCCACAACGATCCGGCCACCTGTGGCAGCCAGGTCAACGGGTTGCTGGCAAACACGGTGGCGAACATGACGGGCAGGTTTAAGCGGAAGTACGTGCCAAGGACGACGCAGGCAAGCAAATGCACGGGCAAGATCGGAGTAGGCGGAATGAAGGCGATGAATAAGGCGAGCGCGAAGGCGCGAGTGACGCTGTACCTGTGAAAGGTCCAGCAGCCGCGGTCCATGAGCACGGAGGTAAAATGCTTCAGGCACCAATGCCGCTCCAGCGTCCCGCGATCTGGAGTGATGCGTTTCAGCCAACGTTGCATCGCTCCATTATGCCGCTTTTGAGCACGCGAAATATGATTGCCCGAGTAGCTGGTAAATCAATAACTTGAAGCAACTGGCGATAGTGCTGTCTCAACTCTCTGCGCTCAAGTATCATGCGCGCAGTTTTTTAAGCTTTTGACTTAACGAGGACGCAATGTGGGAGATCATCCGCGCGGGCGGCGGCTTCATGTGGCCTATTATTTTATGTTCCATCGCCGCGGTCGCGATCATACTCGAGCGCCTGTGGACGCTGCAAAGCAGCCGCGTCATACCGCGCGATCTTTCGCAAAAGGTTTGGAACTGGATCGAAGCAGATCAACTGAGCGACAAATTGGTGCTGGCACTCGAACAGAATTCGCCGCTGGGTAAATTGTTGGCCATCGGGCTGGCGAACCGGGATAAGCCGCGGGCGTTGATGGTGGAGAGGCTGCAGGACGGCGGCCGTCACGTGGTGCATGAGCTCGAGCGCTTTTTGAACACTCTGGGCACCATCGCGGCCGTGGCTCCGCTGCTCGGATTGCTGGGCACCGTCGCTGGTATCATCCATGCGTTCAACGCCATCACCGCCAACGGCATCGGCGATCCGCGCACCCTGTCCGGCGGCATCGGCGAGGCACTCATCACCACCGCGGCCGGCCTGACCGTTGCAATCCCTTCGCTGATCGCATATCGATACTTGCGCGGCAAAGTCGAGCGATTGGTGGTGCGCATGGAGAAGGAAGCCATGAAGCTCACCGACGCGCTGGACGAGCGCGGCGGCTACGTGGCGCGCGAATAGTGAATTTACGCCCCCGCCACCGCGAGGATCCCGAGATCAATTTGATCTCGCTCATCGACGTATTATTGGTGCTGCTCATATTCTTCATGGTGTCGACTACCTTCAATCAAGAAGGACGGGTAAAGGTCCAGCTGCCGCAATCCAGCGAGATTCCGATCCCACGCGGCACGCGCGAGCCACTGGTCATCACGGTCACCGCCGAAGGCACGTATCGCGTCAACGAGCGCACGCTCATCAACGCGAGTCCCGACACGCTGCGCGCGGCATTGCTGAAGGAGTCGCCGAGCGATCGCGGTCCCATCACGATCCGCGCCGATGCGCGTTCCACCCATCAGGCTGTCGTCACCGCCATGGATGTGGCGGGCCGCTTAGGGTTCTCGCAGCTCAATATCGCCACGGTGCACGAGGAAACCGCTCCTTGAACGTGGCGGCCGTGGAACGCAAGGCCGCCGCGGGCGGCTGGCCGATTTACAAGCGTCTGCTGCGGTACGCCAAGCCCTACAGCGGCGTGTTCATGATCGGAGTGGTCGGCGCGCTGCTCTTTTCCGCGGCCAACGCCTCGCTGGCATGGCTGGTGGGCCGATTCATGCAAGGTGCCTTCACCGTGCGAGATCCTGCGGTCATATGGGAAGTGCCGGTCGGTGTGGTGGTGCTGTTCACGCTGCGCGGCATCGGCGATTACATTCAAAATTACTTTCCCAGCTGGGTGGGCCGCCAGGTCATCAAGGGATTGAGGCGCGACGTGTTCTCACACTACCTGCGGCTGCCCGCGGCTTATCTCGACGTGCAGCAGTCTGGGCACCTGTTGTCGAAACTCACCAACAACATCGAGTTGGTGGCAGCTGCAGCCACCGGCGCCGCCATCTCGTTGGTGAGCGACAGTCTCAGCATCATCAGCTTGCTGTGCGTGATGTTTTATTGGGACTGGGTACTGGCGGCCTATTGCATCATCGCGGCGCCGGTGATCGCGTGGCTGATGAAAATCGCCAACCGCAGTTTTCGGCGCTATAGCGAGCGCATTCAATACTCGATGGGCGACATCACCCGTGTTGCCAAGGAGGCCATCGATGCGCTGCGTTTGATCAAGATATTCAATGCCGAGGACCACCAGAGTCAGCGCTTCGAGCTGGTTAACGAGCATAACCGCGCGTCCAACATGAAGCTGGTGCGCGCCAAGGCCATCAGCAATCCGGTGGTGCAATGCATCGCCTCGATTGCGCTCGGCAGCGTACTGTTCATCGCCATCCGCCAGGTGTTTCACAACAACCTGGAATTGAAGCAATTCTTTGGATTTCTGACGGCGCTTCTGCTCATCCCCTCGCCGCTGCGTACCCTGGTCAACATGAGCGGCCCGTTGCAGCAGGGTATCGCCGCGGGACAAAGCGTGTTCGAGATCCTCGATCAGCCCACGGAAGGGACGGGCGGCTCGCGTTCTCTGACGCGTGCGCGCGGCGAAATCGAGTTTCGCGATGTCACCTTTGCCTACGCCGGCGAAAAGGGCGACGTACTGCGCAATGTAAGCTTTCACGTGGCTCCGGGTGAAACGGTCGCCATCGTCGGGCGCTCCGGCAGCGGCAAGAGTACCTTGGTCGGACTGGTGCCGCGCTTCTACGATGTCCAACAAGGGTCGGTGTTATTGGACGGCGTGGACGTGCGCGACTACCGCCTGAGCGACCTGCGCTCGCAGGTGAGCTTGGTGAGCCAAGATGTCGTGCTGTTCAACGACACCATCCGCAATAACATCGCCTTCAACGCAATCGGCAAGTCCGACGCCGAGGTGACGGCGGCGGCGAACGTCGCGAACGTCATGGAATTTGTGAATCAGCAGCCGCAGGGGCTGGATACCCTCTTGAACGACCGCGGGCAGAATTTTTCCGGCGGCCAGAGGCAGCGGATTTCGATTGCGCGCGCGCTGCTGAAAGATGCACCCGTTCTGGTGCTGGATGAAGCGACGGCGTCGCTCGACAACGAATCGGAACGGCGCGTGCAGCAGGAGTTGTCGACGCTCATGCAGGGCCGCACCACGCTGGTGATCGCACACCGATTGTCGACGATCGAGGGGGCGGATCGCATCATCGTTCTCGATGAGGGAAGAATCGTCGAGACGGGTACACATCAGGAGTTGCTGGCGCGCGGCGGCCTGTACGCCGCGCTGCACGGGATGCAGTTCAACGTTTGAGTGCTTAGGAGCCTTGGCGAAATGTCGGCTCAATCGTGGCTGAACCGGGTCTGGTACGTCAGGGATGCGCCGCCACCGTGGCTGTTGCCCTTGGCGGGACTGTTCGGCGCCGTCTCAAAGCTGCGTCGCTGGCTTTACCTCAAGAACATTCGCGGCTCGGTGCGTGTATCCCGGCCGGTCGTGGTGATTGGGAATTTGAGCGTGGGCGGCACCGGCAAGACACCCTTGGTGTGCTGGTTGGTCGAGCGCCTGCAGGAACTCGGCTACAGGCCGGGTGTCGTGACGCGTGGGTATGGCGGCTCGAATCGCGTAGCCCGCTTGGTGCGCGAATCGGACGATGCAGCTGTGGTCGGTGATGAACCGCTGCTGTTGGCACGCCGCACACGCGCTGCGGTGGCGGTGGGCCGCGAGCGTCCGGCTGCGGCTCGAATGCTGGTGGACGCGGGCTGCGATGTCATCGTGAGCGATGACGGCCTACAGCACTACGCGCTGTATCGCGACTGCGAGATCGTGGTCATCGATGCGGAACGCGGCTTCGGTAACGGCCATCTGCTCCCGGCCGGGCCGTTGCGGGAAGGCAAGAGCCGGCTGGCGAAGGTCGATGCCATCGTGGTGAACGGCGCAAGCGCGGGTACGGGGGCCGGCCAACCGGCGCGCTTCGATCCCACGGGTGCAGGGCTGCGCGGCGGCGAGCCCCCGGGCAGCCAACCGCGCCGAGTCTTCGGAATGCATTTGCGCGCCTCGCAGGCGGTTGCCCTGCTCGACTCGAGATCTCGCAATTTGGGCGAATTTGCCGGTCAAAGCGTGCACGCCGTGGCCGGCATCGGCAATCCGCAGCGATTCTTCGCCATGCTGTGCGCCCTCGGCATACAAGCGATTCCCCATGAGCTGCCCGATCACGCCGCTTTGAAACCCGAGGACATCGAGTTCGGCGACGACCGACCGGTGCTCATGACAGAGAAAGATGCCGTAAAATGCGCGGGCTTCGCTCGGGCGCAGCATTGGTACGTCCCGGTGATCGTTAATTTCGAGATCGACGGCGGCTTGCGATTGCTCGACATCGTGACTCGATCTATCGGCAAGCCGGCCCAAGGAAACCATGGATAAGCGACTACTGGAGTTATTGGTATGTCCGGTCTGCAAAGGCCCGTTGCGCAGCGTCGGCAGCGGCAACGCGCAGGAGCTGATCTGCCGCCAGGATCGGCTCGCCTATGCGGTGCGCGAGGGCATACCCTTGATGCTGCCGGAAGAGGCACGCGTGCTCAATGCGGATGATCCGCTGCTGCTGCGTTAGCGGCGCGAAGTAGCAGCGCGGAGCGATGTTCCACGTCATCATTCCGGCGCGCTTTGCGGCGACGCGGCTGCCGGGGAAGGCCCTGCTCAGCATCGGCGGCAAGCCGTTGATCCAGTGGGTGTGGCAACGCGCGCGCGATAGCGGCGCGGCGTCGGTGATGCTTGCCACGGACGACGAGCGCATCCGCAGTGCGGCGCTGCAATTCGGCGCCGAGGTCGTCATGACATCTGCGCAGCACACTTCTGGCACGGATAGGATTGCCGAGGTCGTGCGCGCCAGGCGGCTGGGTCCTGAGGACATCGTGATCAATGTGCAGGGTGATGAACCCATGATGCCGGCGCCGGTGATTGCGGCCGTGGCGAAAGCTCTGGAGTCGGCGCCGCACATCGACATCGCAACCGCCGCGGCGCCGGTGCAATCCCTGGCGGAATTCCTGGATCCGAATTGCGTCAAGGCTGTGTGCGCCGGCGATGGCCGCGCACTTTACTTCAGCCGCGCCCCGGTGCCGTGGCCGCGCGATCAGACGTTGCACGGGCAGCCGGTGGGATTCGCAGGGGCGTTACGCCACATCGGCATTTACGGTTACCGCGCGCGCAGTCTGTTGCAATTCGCGGCATGGGCGCCGACACCGTTGGAGATCGCCGAGAAGCTCGAGCAATTGCGCGCGCTGGAACACGGCATGCTCATCCACGTGGTGACCTTGCAGGCTGCGCCGCCCGCCGGCGTCGACACGCCGCAGGATCTGGAGCGTGTGCGAGCCCTGTTGGCACCGACGTGAAGGTGCTGTTCGTTTGTCTCGGCAACATTTGCCGCAGTCCCACGGCGGAAGGGGCGTTTCGCGATTTGCTGCGCAAAACCGCGCCGGGTTTGGCAATTGAGATCGATTCCGCCGGCACCGCGGGTTATCACATCGGAGCGGCGCCGGATCCACGCAGTCAAAGCGCCGCGCTGCGCCGGGGCATCGATATCAGCGATCTGCGCGCCCGACAAATTTCACGCAACGATTTTACGACGTTCGATCTGATCCTCGCGATGGACCACGATAATCTGCGCGACCTCGAAGCGAAATGTCCGCGACACGCGCGCGCAAAGCTGCGCTTGTTCCTGGATTACGCGCCGCAAACGGGGCGCACGGAGATTCCGGATCCGTACTACGGCGGTGAGGCAGATTTCGAGTTGGTACTCGATCTCTGCGCCGCTGCGGCGCGCGGGCTCATCGTCGCATTACAGGAAGGTCCGTAGCAGCCAGAACAGGCTGCCCGCCAAGGCGATCGACACCGGCAGGGTGAGAACCCACGCCATCAACAGATTGCGTACCGTAGCCCACTGCAAGCCGGAATGGTTGGCAACCATGGTGCCTGCAACACCGGAGGACAGCACGTGCGTCGTGCTCACCGGAAGTCCATACATCTCGGCCGCGCCGATGGTGGCCATGGCCACGATTTCCGCGGATGCGCCCTGCGCATAAGTCAGATGAGTTTTGCCGATGCGCTCGCCGACGGTCACGACGATGCGCTTCCAACCGATCATGGTGCCAAGGCCCAGGGCGATCGCGACCGCAACCTTGACCCAGGTGGGGATGAACTTGGTCGAGTGGTCGAGTTGGCCCTTATATGCCGTGAGGATTTTTTTGTCGGCGCTGCTCACATTCAAGGTAGTGTCCTTGCCGAGGAAGCGCAGGCCTTCGCTGACAACGTACATGTCGTTACGGATGTTTACCATGGAACCGGCCGGGACGTTGGCCATCGAATGATATTCGCCGACCTGGGCGCCGATCGAAGCGGCAAGTGATGACAGCGCGGAAACCCCTTCGCGCGTGATCTTGCGATCGCGCACCACCTGCATTGCTGCTGCGCGGGCATCCTGCGGCGGCGTTGCGGTGCCGTAATGGGACAGGGCCGTTTGTGCCTGCGCGGAAACGCTCACGAACTGGGCGACATCGGCTTCGTGCATGGTGCGGTTAAGCGCGTAAGCCGTCGGCACGGTGCCGATCAAGATCAACATGATGAGGCCCATGCCTTTCTGGCCGTCGTTGCCGCCATGGAAGAAGCTCACCCCGGTGCACGTCAGGATCAGCAGACCACGGATCCAGAACGGCGGCGGGGTGTCGCCATGCGGTTCCTTATAGAGTGCGGGAATTCTGATCGTCGCCTTCAGAAGGGTCAGCAGCAGCCACGCGGCGCTGAAACCGATCAACGGCGACACCAGCAGCGTCTCGCCGATCTTGGTCGCCTGGCTCCAGTCGACACCGCTGGTCCCCGACGCGTTGGTCGCCATCAGCTGATTCATGAGTCCAACACCGATGATGGAACCGATCAACGTATGGGAGCTGGAGGAGGGCAGCCCGAAATACCAGGTGCCCAGATTCCAGAGAATGGCGGCGATCAGCAAGGCGAACACCATCGCAAAGCCGGCGCCGCTGCCTACCTGCAATATCAACTCGACAGGTAAGAGCGAGACGATGCCGAAGGCCACGGCGCCCGTCGATACCAGCACCCCGAGAAAGTTGAAAAATCCCGACCAGATGACCGCCAAATTGGGCGACAATGAGTTGGTGTATATGACAGTGGCCACGGCGTTCGCAGTGTCGTGGAAGCCGTTGACGAATTCGAATCCCAGTGCGATCAACAATGCGATGCCAAGCAGAATGTATGGATAGGCACGCGTATCTCGCACCACGCTCAGATCCTGTGCCAGATGATAGCCGGCGTAGATGATTCCGCCGATGACGACCACAGCCGCGAGCACGTTGAACCATGGATTGGGTTTATGCGCAAC
>Ga0182030_10007108_pt1 | contig 23452 bp, 25 predicted proteins | sample 812S3MmetaG_FD_121299 | JGI IMG/M metagenome (GOLD analysis project Ga0182030, IMG submission 121299) | Permafrost microbial communities from Stordalen Mire, Sweden - 812S3M metaG (Illumina Assembly) | ecosystem: Environmental > Terrestrial > Soil > Wetlands > Permafrost | place: Sweden...
CGAGCGCCGCGATCGCCGAGGCGATCGCGTGGACGCAGGCAGGCAACCTCGGCCAAGTCACCCTCGTCCGCGGCATCGTCTACAAACGCCGGCTAAGCATCGGCAAGACTGCCGGCCCGGTGCCGCCTCCGCCCACGGTCAATTACGACTTGTTTCAGGGGCCCGCGCCGCTGGTGCCGCTGCGCCGGATGCATTTTCACTACGACTGGCACTGGCAGTGGCCGACGGGCAATGGCGACATGGTCGCGCAGGGCAACCACCAGCTCGACGTCGGCCGCCGCTTTCTCGGCGACCCCGCGGCACTTGCGGCGGCCCAGGAGGCCGTGCGGCGCCAGACCGAAAAGAAGTAGGATCGGTGCGGGAGCCTGTGGACGCCACCGGGCGCCGCGGTCCGGTCGTTCCTAGGTATCCGGCGCGATCGCCACCTTGATGCCGCTCAAGTTGTCGGTGAAATCGACCTGGCACGACAGGCGCGAAGTCGCCTCACGGTAATCCTGCAGTTCCTTCAACAGTTCCAATTCATCGCTCTGAGGCTTCGGCAGACGGTCCGCCCAGGCGGTGTCGACGTAGATATGGCAGGTGGCGCAGGAGCAAAGGCCCCCGCAAATCGCAGCGACGCCGTAGTCGAGCTCGCGCAGAATCTCCATCACCTTGAGGCCGGGCTTTGCCTCGATCTCATGCTCTTTGCCGTCACGGTCCACTACGATCATCCGCGCCATTGAACTCTCCGGTAGGTAATCCCTCGAGGGGATGGTGGTCAAGCCGGCTAGTGTGCCGGAACTTGTGCGTCGCGACCACCCGGAGTCTTCCCAACCCCGGCGGCCAGCCTCGCGGTCGGCAGCCCGCTTAAGTAAAGTTCGCTCCACAGCAGGCAGAAGTCGTACGACCACCGCGGGCGGTCGATCAGGGCGACCCGAGGCCCGGCAGTATCTTCAGGACGAATACGAGCTGCGGACCGACGACCGCCGCGCCTTGCATCTCCTCGGCGAGGATCGCCATGATGCGGTCCAGTTCACCCCGGACCTGGGTGCTCAGGGGATTCGTGACCACCGTGAGTTCCGCGTGGGAATTCAAGCGAGCGATGAAAGCCTTGATCGGCGGGATATAGTCGCCCGCCAACGGATACAAGCTGATGTCGACGGCTGCGCGCATGAGGGCGACCCAAGGTGTGATCAGAGTGTAGCCTGGCGGCCCGGGTCGTGCAAAACTCACGCGCTACGCCGCGGAGGGATGCTTGCGAATATTTCAGGTGGACGCCTTCACCCGCAACCGTTTCACCGGCAATCCCGCCACCGTCGTTCTCGACGCGGACGGGTGCGGTGATGCCACGCTGGCCGCGATTGCCCGCGAGTTCTCCCATGCCGAGGTTGCCTTCGTGTCGGCCGCATCGGCGCATGATCATGACGTGCGACTTCGATTCTTCAATGCGCGCAAGGAGGCCCCCTTCGTCGGCCACGCGACCGTCGCCGCCCACGCCGTGCTGCTCGCCCTCGGTCGCCGCAGCCCGGGCGTGTGTCGACAACACTCCGGGACCGGCATCATCGAAGTGCGGGCGGTTGAGCGCGACGGCACTCTCATCGAATTCCGCCAGACCGCGGCGGAGCTGTCGGCACCTCTGCCCCGCGAGACCACACTCCGGGTGGCCGCGGCGCTGCGGCTGCCCGCGTCCCAGTTGCATCATTCGATGCCGGCGCTGATCGCCCGTAGGGGCAGCTCCCGGCTGCTGATCCCGCTCGCCCACCCTGCAGCCCTCGACGCCGTGGTGCCGGACTTCGACGGCCTCGTCGCGCTCGGCAGCGAGTTGGGCGCCGAGGGGTTTTTCCTCTTTGCGCTCGCACACGGCGCTGCGCAACGCGTCACGGAGTCACGCATGTTTTGTCCGGCCCTCGGCATCCCGGAAGACCCGGTCAGCGGCAATGCGCACGCCATGCTTGCCGCCTACCTTTGGCAAGCCGGACAGCTCGACGCCGCGTCATCCGACTTTGTCGGCCACCAGGGGCGGCACGTGCAGCGCCCCGGTGAAGTGCACGTCACCCTGGAATCCCTCGCCCACGGGGCGGGTGATCGTGCGGGTCACGACGGCCGGCTCGGCGCCGTGCGCATCGGCGGCCACGCGGTGATCGTCAGCGAGGGCACGCTCGGCTCTTAGGACGAGTGCCGCGCAGTCCCCGACCAATCGTCAGCGTGCCGCCGGCTCTTGATCAGGTGCACCGTGCGGCGCCGCGGTGGGCGGCTCGGCCTGAAGCGCGCCGGCCAGGGCGTCGATCGTCGACGCGACGGTTCGCGCCGTCGCACCGGCCTCCACCAGATTTCCGCCGGCGAAGGCCGCCTGTGCCTTCGACCATAACGACTCGGCAGCGCCGAGATCGCTTCTCGCCGCTTCCAGATCGATGCCGGATTTGGCTCCGCCGACCGCTACCGATCGACCGCCGGATCGCCGGGCCGAGAGAAATTCGATTCGATGCTGGAGGGCCTCGATCCGGCCCGGTACCACGGCGGCCAGTTGGGCCCACCCATCGGCGAGAGCACGGCGCCGCTCGGTCTTTGCCGCCGCTGCCTCGCCCATCAAGTCCTGTGCGGCGCGCAGGACCGCAGGCGCGCCGCTCACCACCGCGCCATAGTCCCGCCCGTCGAACGCCGCCTCCAGCGCCGCCAGCTGTCCCTGCACGGCGGTCAAGCGGTCCGGAACGTAGGTTGCGGCATCGGTCGAGGCAGCGCCGAGTGCCGCCTGGATCTCACCGAGGGAGCGCCGCGCCGGCTCCATCTGGTTGGAGCACGCCGCCACCACCATCTGCAGCAGCAGCATGGCGCTGCACACCCCGGTACGACTCCAGGCGGACATGCGCACTTCTCAACCTTCCAGGGTCGGGAGTTCGCGGCGCGCCCGATCGAGCCATTCCGCCTGCGCCCTTCGATAATGGCCCGGGGCCAGCTTCGCGCCATCCAGCAGTTCCTGAAGCATGCGACGTGCATCCTCGAGTTTGCCCCGCCGTTTGAGCAGCAGCGCGTAGCGCAGTCTTGCTTCAGCGCCCGGATACCCCGGCGCGACGGCGCCATACTCATGCTCCGCCTCATCGAGCGCGTCCAGCGCCTCGAGCACCCGCGCGTACAGCAGATGGCCCTCGGTCGACTTGAATTCAGGGTTGTGCTCGATGAGTCTTTCCAAGGATGCCCGTGCCGCGCCGAACGACTGTGCCGCGAACTGCGCCTGAGCAAGCCCGAGCAACAGGGTGGGGTCATGCTCGAAAATGCCCTTCAGGCCGGACTGGTACACGTCGATGGCCTCCGCATACTGGCTGCGGGCGAACAGTTCCTCGGCCAGCCGGCGGCGGGCGTCGACATTGCCCGACAATTCGACTTCGGCCCTGACCTGCCGCAGGTTCCGGTTCGGATCGATCATGCGTTGCACGCCGGCACGGGTTCGCCGCGCCGCTTTTCCACGGAACAGCTCGGGCAGGATTTCCACGACCACGTAGGCCAGCGATCCGGCCGCCGGCAGCAGGGCGATGGCCCAGACCCAGAGCGTGTTGCGCCCGGTGCGTATGACGTGAACGACGAGCACCGCCTGAATGGCGAGAGTGAGGATGAAAATCAGGGACAAGAATCACTCCGGGCTGCGACTCGCCGGTGTCGGCGACCTTCGGGGAGTGTAATGGAAAGCGGGGCGCGAGATGGACCCCCGGGCGTCTACAACTGTGCGATGCGAATCTTGCGCTCGACCTCGGGGCATTTCGCCCATCCGACGTTCGACAGCGAGTAGCCGAGCACGCGGTCCGATCTCGGGTCCACGGTCACTTCCATCTCACAGCCGTGCAGACCGGTCGGCGCGCCGGGTGGGGCCTGCTCCAGGAACCAGACATAGACCTGCCGGGTGGAGGAATTTTCGATCTTGCGCGGCTCTCCGAAAGCTTCCCTCAGCCGGCTCACCGGCTGACCGACGTTGTCCGATGCAATGCGGGGGACCGCACGCACGGCGTAGCCGGAGTGACTGCAGCCGGCGCAAACGACACTGACGAGGGCGAGCGCCCGCATGACACGCAACATGGTCCGGTTCCTCTTCGAACGATCGCCGCCAGTGTTGCCGGACCGGGGTCATTCTGCCCCGGACTCAGGTCGCATAATGAAAATCCGCCTCGAGAATTCGCCGGTTATGTAAATGCAGGGCGTGGGTCATGCCGCGCGGCAGATCTTCCGCATGATGGACCGCCATCACCAGCGTCACACCCTGGCTCATCAACCGCTCCAGCAAACGCTTCATGAGCGCCCGCTGCCGGGGATCGAGTCCCGTCAGCGGCTCATCCAGCAGGAGCAGACGTGCGTCACCCGCCAATGCGCGGGCGATGAGTGCGCGGCGCAGTTGGCCATAGGACAATTCGCGCGGTTGCCGCTTCGCAACCGTGAGAAGCGAAAAGAAACGCAGAAGCCGCCGCGCAATGCGCCGGTCGTCGGCCGTGAGGGGATCGCACAAACCAATGCTCGAGTGGCGGCCGCTCGCCACCAGATCGAGAACCGGCACGTTCACCGCGTAGGCGGTCTGCAGTTCAGGCGACACCAGACCCACCTGCCGCTTCCAGTCCGCGATCGGCGTGCCGCGGGGACAGCCCCGGCGTTCGATCCGGCCGCCGAGAGCCGGCGAGAGGTCGCCGTACAGCAGCTTCAAAAAACTGGACTTGCCGGCGCCGTTCGCGCCGAACACCGCCCAGTGCTCGCCGGCCCGCAGCTCCCAGTTCATGTCCTCGAGCACGGCACGGTACTCGACGTAGAGGTCGGCGGCGACGAGCCGCACCAGTCGTTCGGCGTTCGCCCGCGCGCCGGTCGAGGCCGGCGCGCGGCGTCCATGCCGGCGGTCGGCATCGGCGTCAGCGATGGCGCGGGCGCGCTGCCGCGATGCCGGCTGCGGGACGACTTCGGCGGCGGCGGCCGCCAGGCGCGCGAGGTCGGCGCGGCGGAGCCGCCCCGCCGAGTGCAGCCGCCCGGCGCGCAGTTCGATCAATCCGTCACAGCCGTGCGGCACGTCGACGGCGCGATGGGCGGCGGCCACCCATGACTGCCCCTGCGCCTTTGCCTGGTCGAGAATGTGGTCGATGCGCCGCCGATAGACGTCGTCCAGGCCGTTGTAGAACTCGTCGAGCAACAACCAATCCGGCTCCTGGACCAGCGCACGCGCGAGCAGCGCGAGCCGCTGTTGCCCGTAGGACAGGCTGAGAAACCGGCGCGCCGCCAGTGGTGCGAGGCCGGTTCGCTCCAGCATGGAGGAGACCCGGCCGCGCTCGGCCGCCGTGGCCGGCCGAAGGAGCAAATCCGTCCGATGCAGCCCCGTCGTCACCAGATCCCGCACGGGCGGGTTCCAGCCATATCGGGCGTACTTGTCCTGCACCTCGGCGCCAATGTAGGCGATGCGCGGTTTGGCAGCGATGAGGTCGATTTCGCGGCGGCCGATCGAATACCTGCGCACCTCGCCGCCCCTGGGGGTGGGCCACACGTCCGTGCTCAAGAGCTTGAGCAGCTGGGTCTTGCCGGCACCATTGCCGCCGATGAGCGCCCAACGGCCGCCGGGCACCAGGCGCAATGAAACGTCCCGCAGAGCCCACTGGCCGCCGCGCCGCACGCTGACCCCCTGCAGCGTTATGCCGAGCCGGGCCGCCCGCCGCAGCCCTGTCATTCGCCGCGCAGCTGCCAGATGCCGCCGGAGTCGATGACGCGTCCGTCACGGACGAGCTTGATGAGATGCGCCTCGAGCGTGAGCTTCGCCCACGCATGGAGCTCCACCGACACGTCATCGTAGACCGGGGCCGTGAGCTGTTCGAGCGAGGCGGGCCCGATGTTTTCCATCGAGCGAAGGATCTTTGCCTCTCGCGCCAGCCGATGGACCTTGAGCGCCGCCAATGCGCGCTTGCCGTCGTCGAGTATTCCGCCATGCCCCGGAGCGATGCGCTCGAATTCATGCGGAGCGAGTTTGTCGAGCGAATCGAGGTAGGCCGCCATGTCCCCGTCCGGCGCCAGGATCACGGGTGACACCCCTTCGAGGACGTGGTCGCCGGTGAGCAGCAGCCGCTCCCCGGCGTGCAGGTAACAGACGCAATTGGAGGCATGCCCGGGCGTGTGGAGAGCGGTCAGGGTCACACCGCCCAGCCGCAACACCTCGCCGTCGCCCGGCACGACATCGGGCGTGAAGGTCTCGTCCTGGCGCCCGTCGCGGGGCGCCGGCAGGCCGATCGTCCGCGCCCCCGTTCGCGCCGCGAGTACCGCAGCGAGCGGTGAGTGATCGCGATGGGTGTGCGTCACGACGATCCACCGGATTGGTCCTCCGGCCGCCTCGACGATCGACCGCAGGTGCGATGCATCATCCGGGCCCGGATCGAGAACCGCGATCTCGTCCGTTCCCAATAAATAGGTGTTGGTGCCCGGCCCGGTCATGCGGCCGGCATTCGGCGCCACGAGACGGCGCACTCCCGGACCAATGGGATGTGCCACGCCGGCGGTCAGATGGGAGCGGGGTTCCAATGAATCGCTCTCAGCGTCCGGCACCGGGGGCGGCGCCCGGCTGCCCTCGGCTCACGACCTCGTCCGTCGCCAGGATCGCGTCGGGCGGATAAGCCGGCACATCCCGGAAGGCCCGGTAGATGGGCAGGAAGTCCCGGTCATAGCTGTCCCGGAACAGCTGGTCGAAACTGTCGACGACGAAGTAGGTCTTTTGATAGGCGTCGATCAAATAATCGGTGCGCATCACCCGCTCGAGATCGAAACGCAGGCGGTTCGGCACGGGGCTGTCGATGGCATAGACCGTCTCCCCGGCCGAGGACAGGATACCGGCGCCATAGGTGCGCAATCCCGCATCGCTGCGGATGAGCCCGAACTCGACGCTGTACCAATACAGCCGCGCCAGCAGGCGCACGCCGCCCTCCGAGTCCGCCTTGCGGCCGGCCACGCCGTACGCCTGCACGAAATCTGCGAACACCGGATCGGCGAGCAGGGGTACATGGCCGAAGAAATCGTGGAACACGTCCGGCTCCACGAGGTAATCCATTTCTCCGGGGTCGCGCAGCCAAACCGTGACGGGAAAACGCCGTTCGGCAAGGTGCCCGAAGAAATGCTGTTCGGGAATCAGGCCGGGCACGGCCACGATTTCCCATCCGGTTGCGCGCTTGAGGACGCGGCTCGCGGCGTCGAACCGCGGGATGGTAGAGCCCAGCCCGAGAGCGCCCAAACCTGCCAGAAACTGCGGTGCGCCGTACCGCTTCACCAGGGACAGTTGACGCTCGAGGAGTCTGGACCAGAGGCTGTGCTGCTCACCCGTATATTTCGACCAGTCCTGTTCCACGGAGTAGTCGGCGGCCGCCGCTGAATAGTCGCCGCGCAGATTCACGTCACCGCCGGTGGGGGCGCTGGGCATTTTCATCCCCCCATCATAGGGTCCCGGCGCGTTTTTCAACAGGACCCGGCACGTTCTTATGGCAAACCCGCCAAGGTCCCCGTCGCCCGGCGCGTGCCATAGTTGCGATGATCGCGGGAGTCGCTACACTGGAGCCATGTCCAACTCTCCGAACGCTAGGCGACTGGGTGGCCCGCTGTCCTGGGATGAGCTGTCCCGTCCCGACGCGGAACAAAATCAACGCTTTCTCGCGGAGTCCTTGTCCCTGCTGCTGGCCGATCTGCTGCGCTCGGTGTTGTCCGACGCAAGCCCCGCCCTGCCGGCGGACGAGGCGGCGGTCGAGCGCTATCGCAACCTGGCCGACTCTCTGGCCGACGGTGAGTCGCGCCGCCGCACCAGCCTCGGCATCACGCGAGCCGGGCTCGCCAAGCGCTGCGTGACCTGGCTGAAACTCCTCCTGTCGCCTCCGCTGAACTCGCCGGCCGCAGCGCCGATGCGGGAATTTGTCGATGCGCTGGGTCTGTTTCCCGCGTTGTTCGACAGCGAACCCTCTGCCCGCTCGCGTCGCGCGCGCCTGACCTGGCTGTTGACGCATGACCGCCGGCTGGACGCGAGCACTCGCGAGGCTGCGACCGCACTAATCGAGGCATGCGAGCATTTGGGGGTTCTGCTCTGGCCGGATGCAGACACTGCCTGATCCCGGCTGCTGCACAGTTCCTAGGATGGGAGTCGATCTGGGCGTATAATTCGCCCCCGCCCTCTCCCCGTGCCGGCCGGAGTTTTGAATGCAAATACCTTCCACGCCTGAGCCTCAACTCACCCCGACCACGCCTCCGGCACCGGACGGCGGCCCGGACAAGTCGCGGTTCAAGTTTCAGAAGCTCCTGCAGCCCTTCACCGTCGACCGCTCCATCGCGACGCCGATCGTCTGGTTCTTTCTGGACTGGTTGGTGCTGGGCGTTGCGATCGCCAGTCTGCTGGTGGTCGATGGGTGGTGGATCAAGGTGTTTGCGTCGCTCGTGGCTGCCCTGTGGATCGCGCGTCTGTTCGTGATCGGCCACGATGCGTGCCATGGCTCCTATACGCCCCACAAAATGCTCAACAAATGGATCGGCCGGATCGCCTTCCTGCCGTCGTTGACGCCCTATAGCTTGTGGGAAGTGGGTCATAACCTCGCGCACCACGGATTTACCAATCTCAAGGGCCGCGACTACGTCTGGACACCCTATTCACCGGTGGAATTCGCGCGCCTCCCCTGGATTCGCCGGCAGTTGGAACGCGTCTATCGCAGCGGCGTCGGTCAAGGCGTGTATTACATGGTCGAGATGTGGTGGAAGAAGCTCTTCTTCCCGAGCAAGAAACACGTGACCACGCGACGCACGAGCCACCTGGTCGACAGCTGCCTCGTGGCCGGGTTTGCGGTGTTGTGGATCGGGGGCTTGTGCCTGTGGGCGCTTCACACCGGCCAGTCGCTCGTCTCGCTGTTGATCTTCGGATTCGCGGTGCCGTTTTTCCTCTGGAACTGTCTGATGGGTTTCGTCATCTACGTCCAGCACACCCATCCCCGGGTCGCCTGGTACGAGCGCCGCGACGAATGGTCGGCCAATGCCGGCTACGCCACCACCACCGTGCACATCAAACTCATGCGCCCGCTGGACGGGCTGATCCACTACATCCTGGAACATGGGGCGCACCATGTGAACATGGGGATTCCCCTCTACCGGTTGAAAGCCGCGCAAGCCCGCCTGAGTGCGACGCTCGATGAGCGCCTGAATTCCGAGGTGTTTACCTGGCGCTATTACTGGAACACCGTGCGACGCTGCAAGCTGTACGACTTTGCGCAGCACGTGTGGATGGACTTCGACGGCAGGGTCACGTCCCAGGCGATGGTCCAACAGAGCCACTGACCAGGGACAGAAGGGCTCCCGGTTCGAAGTGCCGGTCGGCGAAATCCGCGAGGCCCTCCAGGGTGTCGTCCAAGGACGGCGCGGCGACGCCGAACAGTCGCCGCATCACCTCGGCGCTCTCGAAGAGGCCATGCACATAGAGGGCGAGCACCTGTCCGCACTGCCAGCCCAAACCCTCCCCGAGGACGGGCCGCAGCGGTGCCGCCTCGGCCGGTTTCGGGACCGTCCCTTCCGGCTGCGTTTCCCCATGCCGGATCTCATATCCTGCGAACTCGGCGCCGCCGAGCGCCCTCCAGAATCCGTCGGTCGCGGATAGCCGGTAGGTTCCCCGGAAGCAGCGCTTGATGCGCTGCAACTCCGTGACATAGGGCAACAGGCCGAGCCCCGTGGCGGCGCCCTCGACGCCATGCGGATCCAACACCCCGGTTCCGAGCATTTGCAAGCCGCCGCAGATGGCGAGGGTGGGCTTGCCCGCCGCAATGTGTGCCGCGACGGCGGCGTCGAGTCGTTGGGAGCGCAGCCAACCGAGATCGGACGCCACGTGCTTCGAGCCGGGCAGCACCAGCACGTCAGCGCGTGCCACGCTCTGCGGCCGTCGCGCCCAGCAGACCGAGAGGCCGGGCACCCGATTGAGCGCGGCGAATTCATCCAGGTTGCTGATGTGCGGGTACGCGACGATCCCGATTACACAGCCGGTGGATCCGCTCGCGTCGAAGACCCCGTCCTCCTCCGGCAGGCCATGGTCGCGCCACATCGGCAGCACGGCGAGCGTGGGAACACCCGTGAGCTGCCGCAGCATCTGCGGGCCCGGCGCCAGGAGCGCACCATCCCCGCGAAATTTGTTCAGGACGAAACCCCGTATCAGAGCCTGATGTGGCGCTGGCAGTAGTTTGAACGTGCCATACAAATGCGCAAAAGCGCCGCCACGGTCGATGTCGGACACGATGAGCGTGGCCGCCGCGGCGGCTTCGGCGACCCGCATGTTCACCACGTCGGTGGACTGCAGATTGATCTCGGCGGGCGAACCCGCGCCCTCGATGACGACGACGTCGTTGGTTGCGAGCAGATCCCGCAAGCTGGACAGAATGACGGGCCAGATAACGTCCGCACGCGCCCGCCATTCCATTGCGCTGAGTTCGTCGTGGCGCCGGCCCAGCAGGATCACCTGGCTGTGATTGTCACGTTCCGGCTTCAAGAGCACCGGATTCATGCGCACGTCCGGATCGGCGCGCGCGGCCAATGCCTGGAAATACTGGGCACTGCCGATCTCGCCGCCCGCGACGACCCGCGCGTTGTTGCTCATGTTCTGCGCCTTGAACGGCGCCACCTTGAGGCCGCGGCGCGCGTACCAACGCGCGAGCGCGGTGGTCAGCAAGCTCTTTCCGGCTCCGCTCGAGGTGCCGCAAACCATCACCGCCCGGGCCGTCACCGACCGGCGCGCTCGGGCTCGAGCGCCGGCCGCCACAACAGCGTCCCTTCGTGCTCGATCACCTCGACCCGCGTGTCGAATGCCGCGGACAGCCAGTCGCCGGCGAGCGCCTGGCGCACCGTGCCATGCCCGACCAGCCCCTCCCGCCCGAGAACGATGAGCCGGTCCGCAGCGAGCGCCAACGACAAGTCGTGAATGGCGCTCACGACACAGACACCACAACCGTGAGACTGCGAGCGCAGCAGCCGCACCACGTCCTCCTGATGCGGGGGATCGAGGTGCGCCGTCGGTTCGTCGAGCAACAGCACCCGGGCCTCCACCGCGAGCGCCCGCGCAAGATATACCCGCTGCCTCTCGCCGCCCGACAAACTCGACAGCCGACGCTGCGCCCAGGCCAGTGAGCCCGTTGCCAGCATGGCACGGCGGACGGCGGCGTCGTCCTCGGCCTTGCGGCTCATCAACCAGCCGCTGTGGGCGAAGCGGCCCAGCCCGACCACCTCCAGCGCGGTGAGGTCCGTGGCGCCCGTGGCCTGGGCCAGCCAGGCGAGCCGTCGCGCGCGCTCACGCCGCGGCCATGCGGACAGGTCCCGGCCGTGCAGCTGAATCGAACCTGAGCGCGGCGTCACCAGGCCGGTCAACGCCCGCAGCAGCGTCGACTTGCCGCAGCCGTTCGGTCCGACCACTGCCGTCCAATGCCCCGTCGCGATATCGAGCGACACGCCGTCGAGGACCGTGCGCGGGCCGTAGCCGACCGTGAGCTGCCGGCACGACAGGGCGCTGAACGGTTCGGGAACGGGCAGCGCTTCAGCCATTGCGGCTTCTACGCCACAGCAACAGCACGAGGTATGAGCCGCCGATGCACGCCGTGACCGCCCCCACCGGATACTCCGCCGGGCTCACCAGCCAGCGGCTCAGAAGATCCGCCGCCTGCAACAGCGCCCCGCCGCACAGGGGTGCGCCGATCAGCAGCTGGCGATGATTCACGGACAGAGTCTCGCGTACCAGATGCGGCGCAATCAGGCCCACGAACCCCACGATGCCCACCTGACCCACCACGGCAGCCGTCCCGAACGAGAGAACGCCGAGCAGGGTCAGCCGCACGAAAGGCAGCGACAGCCCGAGCGTTTGCGCCGTGTCCTCGCCTAGCGTGAGCGCATCGAGTCCACGCGACAGCAGCGCCGCCGGTATCAGGCACACGAAAAAAACGCCGCCGAGCAACGCCGCCGAGGACCAGCTCAACAACGCGGTGCTGCCGAGCAGGAACGTCTGCATGTCGCGCCATAACTCCGGCTTGGCCAGCAGCGCGAGCTGCGTGATCGCGCCCAGCACGAAAGTGACGACGATGCCTGCGAGCAGCAGGCTGGAGGTCTGCAGAACGCCCCGGGAGAGTGTGATCGTGAGCGCGATCGCTGCGCAGGAACCGATGAAGGCGGTGCCCGTCATGCCGAGCTTGCCGGCCCAGGCGAGTTCACCCACCGAGGAATCGATGGCAATGAGGCTGACGGCAACGCCGAGCGCGGCGCCCGAGGCCGTGCCGAGCAGAAACGGCTCCGCCAGGGGATTGCGAAACAGGCCCTGGGCGATCGCGCCCCCAAGCCCGAGCAAGGCCCCCGCGAACCACGCCCCGATGGTGCGGGGCAGGCGGATTTCCCATAGGACCACGCTCGACTGGGCATCCGGCGACAGCAGCCAGTGCCAGGACGTTCCGAAGCTCGACGTGCCGACACCGAGACTGCAACAGGTCAGCAGCACGGTCAACGCGACGCAGCAGACCAGCCACACCGCGAGGCGGTGCGAACTTTCCGCGGCGTCCGGCACCGCCTTCGCGAAGATCACGTTCGGCGATTGCACACTCATGTCGCCCCCGCGGCCTGCACGCCGGCCGCCCGGGGCGCCTGGCGATCCAGACATTCGGCCAGTGCGCGCATTCCCTCGGCAACCCGCGGGCCCGGCCGCACGATGGTGTCGATGGTGTCGGCCGCAAACGAACACAAGCGCCCCTCCCGCACCGCGCGGATCGTGTCCCAGCCCGGCCGCTGGGCGAGGTGTGAACCCTCGGCCGCCGATATGAAAATCACGTCGGGATTGTGACGCACGACATATTCGGGATTGAGCTGCGGAAACGCACCGAGGTCGGGCGTCACGATATTCCGGGCCCCCAGGAATCCAAGCAGTTCGCCGATGAACGACAGAGGCCCCGCTGCGTACGGACCGCGATCGACTTCGAAGTACACGCTGGGAGGCGCCGACGCCGCCCCGCCGCCAGGGGAGTCGCTGCGCAGTCGGGCGGCCTCCTCGCCGCCGATCCGACGCACGTCCCCATCGATCGAGCGCGCGAGCTCTTCCGCGCGTGCCGGCAGACCGAGAATGCGGCCGACCGTCCGCAGCGTGCGACCGATGTCCGCATAGCGGTCCGAGTTCAGGGCGAAGACCGGCACCCCGAGTTCACGCAGGCGGTCGAGGCTGCGCTGCGAGCGGCTCGCCAGCACGAGGTCGGGCCTGAGGCCGACGATCAATTCGATCGCCGGATCCACCAGGCCTCCGGTCTTCGGCAGCGTCCGCACCTGCGCCGGCCAGCCCGAATACCGGTCGGTCGCAACCAGGCGATCGCACGCGCCCAGTGCACACACGGTTTCCGTGGCCGACGGCAGCAGGGTGATGACGCGTTGCGGGCTGCGGGAGAACGCGATGTCCCGCCCGAGGTCATCGCGGATCACGGACCCCTCGGCGTGGGTGGGACCGGGGGCCGCGCACAGCGCGGTGACGGCCATCAAGCCGCATGCGCCGGCGCCCATTGCGTGCCAGCCTCGAGGTGCGCCGTCGCACGAGCCTGATCGAAACAACCTCATTCCATCTCCATGCACCCGCCGTGCACTTGCCGGATCGCGTTGCAGGTCGGTATACGGGCTCGAGAGCGGGGCATTCCCAGCCGGATCGCCTTCCCACGCCGTGGCGCAGTGGCATCAAGACCCGGCTTAAAACTCTCTTACCGTTGCGGGGGCAGCGCCGGCCTCGAGCTCGAGGCTCTACCGGCTTCCCGTTTCACCCATCGGCCCGGTGAGGCCCATGGACTCCTGAACGCCCGTCTAGTGTGCCCCCTTCCCCAAGGGGCGGTCAAACTCAGCGGACCGAATACCGGACCGCGATCGAGGCGGAGCGGCCGGCCGTGTTGTAGCCGTTCGCGAGTTCGTAGCGCTTGTCCAAGGCATTGTCGAGCCGGGCGGAAACCACCAGGGAAGATGTCAAATGGACCTTGCCGTACACCCCGGCCAGGAGATAGCCGCCGTCGTGCACGGGACTGTCGGTCACCACGTCGAGGTCGGGCCGCGGCCCCGACAGCAGCAGATCCACGCCCACTTCCGCGCGTTCGATGGTCCGCGCACCGCTCAGGGTGAAGCTGTGCCGGCTTCGCCGCAGCAGCTGCGCATCGTCGACGAGATCCCGGGGGTCCTGCAAACTCGCCTCGGCGTGCACCGTCCAGGGATCTGCGCGCAGGTCCCAGCTCGCCTCGACGCCGCGGATGCGGGCGCGGTCGACATTCTCGTTCTCCCCGCCATAGAGGAAGTTGGTTGGATCGTTCACGAACACGATCAGATCCGTGATCGTGTTCTGAAACGCCGCGAAGGTCACTTCCTGGCCTGCGGCAATGCGCGACTTGAACCCGACCTCCAGGTTGCGCGAACTCTCCGGCAACAGGTTGGGCGTGCCGCCGAAACCGAAGCGGTCCGTGGCGGACGGGGCCCGGAACGCGGTGCCCACCGAGGCGGTGAGCAGCGTATCCGTGGTGAGCTCGAAACCGTATTCCGCGTTCCAGGTTTCATGGTCGCCGAAGCCCGGATAGTGCGCGACGCCCGTGGCCAGCAACAGGCGGTTGCGGTCGGCCTTGAACTGATCCTGCAGGTAATACGTCTGCGCATGGGTGTCGATCTCATACCCGGTGCCGTAGCTCAACGAATTCGTGTGCTCGTCGTACACGATGGCGCCGACCGTGACCAGCTGATCGAGGGCCGCGCCGGAAATCTTGACGTCGTTCTGCCAGTCGACCGTGTCGCGCGACGTGTGGTCGAAGTCGCCGACCGCCGCCACGGCGTATGGATCGTCCTGTCTCTGGCGCAGGTCGTCGACGACCCGGCTCAAGGTGAGCCGGGTGTGCCAGATCCCCGTCACGTCGCCGCTCGCGTGCAATGCGAGCAGGCTGTTGGTGAAATTCTCGTCGAGCGGCGTGAATCCCGCGAAGGCCGTATAGTCATCGTTGAACAGGGCGTTCGCGTACTGCGTATTGCCCGTCGCCTGATAATACCGGGCGCCGAGTTCGAAGTCCCCGACGTGCGTGGTGACCGCCGCCGTGCCCGACAGGTTTTTGTAGCCGCTGTCGAGCGCATCCGCGGCATACGTCGGAAAGCCCGTGCTGCGCTGGCCCGTCAGCGCCGCCTGCACGCTGGTCCCGCCCGACTCGTAGTTGCCGTCCACCGCGAATTCGCCGGTGCCGTAGCGGCCGTATTCGAGCAGCGCGTCCGCCCCCGTCGCGCCGCCGGTGCGGGTGATGAGGTTGACCACGCCGCCGATGGCATCCGTGCCGTAGATCGCAGAGCGCGGGCCCTTGACGATCTCGATGCGGTCGAACAACTCCGGGGAAATGTTCATGAGCGCCGCGAGCGACTGGGTGCCCGAATTGATGCGCACGCCGTCGATCATGACGATCGACTGGTCGCTGTTGGCGCCGCGGATGAACAGCGACAGCGGCTGTCCCGGGCCGCCGTACCGCCCGATGTCGAGCCCCGCGTGAAAACGCAGCAGGTCGCCGATGTCCACGGCGAGCGAATTCTCGAGCGCGGCGCGGTCGACGATCACGACCGGCTCGAGCGCCTGATTGGCGGGTTCGGGCACCCGCGTCGCGGTCACGACGATCTCGTCGAGCGCGGCGTCCGGGGCCGGGGCGGCGCGCGCGCCCGACGCCAATGATAGGGCAAGGAACAGTGATACGGAGGGCCACGCCGCCACGGCGTGCCTCATCGAACGGTCGATCATCGTCATCGGCTCGGCTCCCATGACATACGCGCCCGCATGTCGTGTCGGGACGGACAGGCCGGGACGGCAGGGAGGGGGCGTGCGCCGGTGCACGAGGGCACGGGCTCCGCCCGGCGCCCTCCGCACCACGGTACTTCGCCAGGCCGGTCTCCGGGCTTGCGAGCGGCCATGCGACACATGGCCGACCTCGTCACCTTCCCAGACCTTCAAGGCCCAGTGGTTGCCGCTCCTCGAGGAGCGCCCGACGACGTCACGACTCGTTCACCGTTGCGGGGGCAGCGTGGGAATAGTGCGGACGATGACTCGCCGCACGAACCCACTTCCCGTTTAACCGGACCACAGTACGATCCGGCACCTGACGCCGCGCATGGTGCAAGCGGCACCCATCCGCTGTCAAGCGGCGCCGATGGCGCCGTGCGTCAGGGCTTCAGAATCTTGGCGTGATGCTGCAGATGGTCGGCCATGAAGGTTTGGATGAAGTAATAGCCGTGATCGTAGCCCGGCTGCATGCGCAGCGTCAGTTTTTGTCCGGACTTGGCGGCCGCCGCCGAGAATTTCTCCGGGAGCAGCTGCAGGTCGGCGAGAAATTGATCGGCGGTCCCCTGATCCACCAGAATCGGCGTCGGAAACGCCTTGCGGGCCACGAGTTCGCTGGCGTCGTGTTCCCGCCATGTCGCGGTATCCGCCCCGAGATAATTCGTGAACGCCTTCACCCCCCAGGGGCATTGCATCGGCGCACCGATCGGCGCAAACGCCGAAACCGACTGGTATTGGGCCGGGTTGCGCAGCGCCAGAGTCAGTGCCCCGTGTCCACCCATCGAATGTCCGAAAATGCCGGTCGCACCAGGCAGGACCGGCAGATGTACCGCCACCACGTTGGGCAGCTCGCGCGTCACATAGCTTTCCATGCGGTAGTTGGTCGACCAGGGCGCCTGGGTCGCGTCGACATAAAATCCGGCACCCTGCCCGAAATCCCATTTGTCGGCATCGCCCGGGACGCGCGGCTCGCGCGGACTGGTGTCGGGCGCCACCAGCATCAACCCCAGTTGCGCGGCGGCTGCCTGGGCATGACCTTTGATCGGAAACGTCTCCTCCGTGCAGGTCAGGCCGGCCAGGTAGTAAAGCACCGGAACTTTGCCGTTTTTCGCCTGGGGAGGAAGGTAGACGGAGAATTTCATCGGCCCGCGGGTTTCGCTCGACTCATGCTTGTAGAACTGCTGGACGCCCCCGAAACAGGTGTGTTCCGACATCAGTTGAATCGCGCTCATGATTCCCACCTCCCCCGTCAAAAGGTTTACCCTAAATCAACCCGTGCCGACTTGGAAGCCGTATGAACATCGAATTCTCCCCTCTCGAAGCGCGTGTCATCGGCTGCCTGATCGAGAAGGAAATCACCACACCCGACCAGTATCCGCTGTCGCTCAACGCCCTGACCAACGCCTGCAACCAGAAAACCAACCGCGAGCCGGTGCTCGAACTCACCGAGGCCGCGGTACAGCAGACGGTCGATGCACTCATGAGGAAACACCTCGTAAGCGACAAATCCGCTGGCTACGGGGGTCGCGTCACCAAATACAAGCACCGCTTCTGCAACACGGAATTCGGTTCCCTCAAATTCGCCCCGCAGGAGCTCGGCATCCTCTGCGTCCTGTTGCTGCGTGGGCCGCAGACCCCGGGCGAACTGCGCTCCAGAACCAACCGCCTGTGTGAATTCGCCGACGCCGCTGAAGTCGAGGCGGCGCTCAAGGGCCTGCTGGTGCGCGAGGACGGCCCGTTCATCGCCCGCCTGCCGCGAGCGCCGGGCGCCCGCGAGTCCCGCTATGCGCACCTGTTTTCGGGCGCCATCGAGTCAGCGCCCGAAGCGGCGGACATCGAGGAGGCCGCGGCCGACGGCGCCGGGACGCCGTCGCTGAGCCGCCGGGTGGCGGTGCTCGAAGGATTGGTTGCGGAACTGCGGATCGAACTCGACTCGCTCAAGGCCTCGCCGCCCTCCCCGTGAGATCCCGCGCGCAGACCGAGTGCGGAGGATCAGGGAGCCAGGGACGCCGATGATTTGGCGATGCCTTCGCGCTCCTGCACCCATTTGTCGAATGCGTCGATGTCGGACGCCCGCATTCCGTTGGCATTCTCCCGGTGCGCCGCCACCCAACGTTCCATGACCAGCATCAACTGATCGGCCAACGGCCGGTCGTGATTGAACAGTTCCATGTAGGCGCTCTGTGCATCATCCAGGCGATCGATGGCCACATAGGCTTCCGCACGATGCTCGATTGCCTCGAGCAGGTCGGGCTTGAGCGCCAGGGTGTGATTGTAGTCGTCCACCGACTCGGCATAGGCGCCGAGACGCAGGTGGATATAGCCCACGTTGTTCCACGCCTCGACCATGTCGCCCTTGTTGGACAGGGCCTCCGTGAACTGGTCGAGCGCCCGGCCGTATGAATCGTTTTCCTTGATCAGCGCGCCGTTTTTTTTGTCCGCATTCGACGCACTGGCCGCTTCCTCCGCGTACGCCTTCGCCTTGTCGAGCGATTTGACGCCCGCCTTGTAGGCCTTCGACGCTGCCGCATCGGGCTTGTCCACCACCGGCTCGCGCTGAATTTCGCCACCCGGCTGGTTCATCGGCTGCCGGCCCATCCCCTGGCCACCCATGCCGCCCATTCCACCCATCTGGGCGAGTGCGGCCCGCGGACTCAAGCCCGTGAGGATCACTGCCAGCGTGAGCGTGAGCGCCGGCCACGAGAGGCCGGTCGTCGATTTCTGCGTTACTGGTTTCATGGGCGGCAATAATAGCTCATTCGCCGATGCGGAAGGCCTCCTCGATGCCGATCCGCAGGGTCCGTGTCGCAATGCGCACTTCGATCAGGAAGGCGAGCAGCGCCGCCGCCAGGCTCAGCATCGACAGGATGAACAGGCCGGCGATGACGGCGGACAGTTCCCAGCGCAGAAAGGCGTTGACGAACAGCAGTACGACCACCAGCGAAATGAACAGCGCCGACAGGATGATCAGCGTGATGGCGGCGTTGATCCAGCGTGAGCGCCGTTCCATGACCTTCAACTGCGCGTTGAGGTCGCGACCGTCCGGGACCCTGTCAGGCTGCAACAGACGCTCCTCCATGGCACGCGCCCGATCGACGATGCGCGCCAGACGGCTGGTCAGCACGTTGAGAGTCACCCCGATCGCCGAAATGAGAAATATGGGAGTCAGCGCCACCTGGATCAGGTGCGCGATATCGACGGATTGCGGGTTCACAAAATACGAACGCCCCGGCCGTCTCGGGACGGCCGGGGCGCCAAGCAATCAGAACTTACTTGGTGGTCGAAGGAGCAGCGGCCTTCTTCTTCTTGTGGTGCTTCTTCTTGGTCGCCTTCGGCGCGTCCGTGGTGCCCGCTGCAGGCGCATCGGCAGACATCGGCGCGGCCGCCTTCGGCATGTCGGCAGCCATCGCGCCGGCGGCGAGCCCCATGGTCATCAGGGCAGAAATAATCAAGGTTCCAGACTTAGTCATAGCGTCTCCAACGGTGGGTATTAACAAGCGCATGCGAGAATACGCCGGATCCGCTGGATTGAGCGCAGATGAAGATCATTTCACAAATATCTGCGGAACTAACCGCTCACGCACGCTTGCGGTGCGCAGGAGGCGGCGGCTCGCTTCTTCCCCGCCGCATGACATGCCAGGCGAGGTAGGCCACGATGGCGGCGTTGGCGACCACCACGGCGGCCTTGCCGGCGTTGGGTTTCGCGGTGAACTCCCAGACTTCCAACGGGATGAGGGACGCCGTGATCACGGTGGTGAGCCATTCCGCCCAGCGCTTGCGCATCCACAGGCCGACGCCCTCGACCGCAAACACGGCGGCATAGGTAAACGTGACGAAGCGCAGCGCGTGAATCTTCGCCTCGCTCAAACCGCTGAACCATTGCAGCGCCCGGGTCACGATTTCATGTTCCAGGCCGGCCGGCCGCGCCTGGACCCAGGTGACCAGCTTCGAGGACAGCCCCGGGTCGTGCAGCCGCAACTCACCGTAGGCGGCGAACAGCAGCAGGATCACCTTGCAAAACTTGTAGAACGCAATGATGCGCAGCATTCCGAAGCGCGGCTCAGGCGCCGACGAACCGTCATCCACCACTGGCTTCTACGCCTGCCCTGCCGGTGGTTGAAACTCGAGTGTGGCGTCGAGCAGCGCGGGTATGTCGAAGACCGCCCGTTCATTGTGCATCACCAGCGGCGCGATTCCGGCGGCGGCGACCAGCGCCGCGGGGACCTGGATGCGATCCTTTTCCCGGGTCACCGTCCACGTTTCCAGCCGCTTGTCCTGGAACGCCAGATTGAGCGCGCCCCAGCGCAGCAAGGCCGCTCTCGCCAGGGGCGTATCGCCGCCCCATTGACGCTGCGCCAGGCTCATCGCCGAGCTCGCGGCGATTTCGGCGTGAGGCAGCGTCATGAGATCCTGGATGTACTTCACCATCTCGTCGGGCGGTACGTGCAGATGCAGATAGGGAGGTGCCGATTCGGTCATGCGGGGTATTTTAAGTCGGATTTTCGAGACTGAACATCGCATTCTCGTCGTCGTACGCGAATGCCTCGGCATAGCGCGCCCAGCGCACCACGGCGCGGAGAGTCTGATCGGCGGCCTCCTCGCTCATGAAATCCTCGAGTTCGTCGATGAAGCGGCTCTTGCGAGCCGAATGCGAGGCCCGCTCGTCCAGGACCCGCCGGATGTGGGCGGCCAGCGGCACGTAGGTGAGCAGATGCCGCATGAATATGCGCTTGCGCTCGTCGAGGGCGGATTGTGCGAACGCGATGCCGTCTTCCGCCAGCTTGAGGTCCCCTCCCTCGAGTTCCGCGAATCGCAGCAGCTGCAACGTCTCGGCGACGGGAAACAGCTCGTCGATCTCCATCTGCAGATCCGACGCGATTTTCGGCAAATCCGCGGTGCCGTTGAACGGCGCTGCGGCGACCGCCTCCATGAGGCCGGACAGCAGGTTGGTCGATACCTGGGGCAGCACGCTGCCGATCCCGAGCCCGGGAAACCGCTCGTGACGTCCTCCCGCCGCCGTGCCCTTCGGCCGGGCGGTCATTTCGACGTAGATGCGCTCGACCAACTCACGAAAGCTCGGATCCAGCCGGTTTCGGGGCTGCGGCAACGACACCTTGATTTCACTCAAGATTCTGCCGGGATTACTGCCGAAGACGAGGATCCGATCGCACATCAAAACGGCCTCCTCGATGTTGTGCGTCACCAGGATGACTCCCTTGATCGGCATGCGACCCTCGGACCAAAGATCCAGGAAGTCGGTGCGCAGGGTCTCCGCGGTGAGCACGTCGAGTGCCGAGAAAGGCTCGTCCATCAACAGGATGTTCGGGTGCACGACCAGAGCCCGTGCAAAGCCGACGCGCTGCCGCATGCCGCCGGACAGTTCACGGGGATAGGCCGACTCGAAACCGTCCAAGCCGATCAGATCGATCGCGGCGAGGGACCGGGTGCGAATCTCCGACCGGGGCATGCGCTGGGCCTCGAGCCCCAACGCCACATTCTCGTACACCGTGAACCACGGAAACAGGGCAAAACTCTGGAACACCATGGCGATTCCGGCCGCCGGCCCCGTGATCGGCCGCCCGAGATAGCTGACCGAACCCGCGGTCGGCTCCGACAGTCCGGCAATCAGGCGCAGCAAGGTGGATTTTCCAGACCCGGAGCGCCCGAGCAGGCCCACGATCTGCCCCTCGCGCAGTTCCAGATTCATGCCCTCGAGCACCAGCAGTTCGGCTCCATCCGGCTTCGGGAACGCCTTGCGGATATCGGTGCACTGGAGTAACGGGGAGTCGTTCATTGCTTGCGTCCGTCAGGTCAGTCGGTACTTGCGCTCGGCGTAATAATACAGGGGCCGCCAGAACAGTCGATTGATGACCACGACGAACAGACTCATGGTGCCGATGCCGAGCACGATGCGATGAAAGTCGCCGGCGGTGGTTGCCTCGGCTATGTAGGCGCCGAGGCCGCGCGCCTCGACCTGCGTGTCGCCCCAGTTCGCCAGTTCCGCGAGCACGGCCGCATTCCACGACCCGCCGGAAGCGGTGATCGCACCGGTGACATAAAATGGCAACACCGCGGGCAGGGCCACCTTGCGCCACCAGAGCCAGCCGGTGATGCCGAAATTGGCCGTGACATAGCGCATCTCGGCCGGAATCGCCGAGGCGCCGGCAATGATGTTGAACAGGATGTACCACTGCGTGCCGAGGATCATGAGCGGGCTGAGAAAGACGTCGGGATTGAGTTTCCAGGTGACGATGCCGTAGACCGCGATCGGAAACAGCAGGTTCGCGGGAAATGCCGCCATGAACTGCGCGATGGGCTGGACGATCTGGGCGGCGCGTGGCCGCATCCCCACCCACACGCCGATCGGCACCCAGATCACGCTGGCCAGTGCGATCAGAATGAACACCCGCAGCATGGTGAGCAATGCCAGCCAGCACACCTGAAGCGCCTCGTGGAGCGAGGTGTTGGCGATCAGCACCGCGACGATGTGCCACAACCCGAGCACCAGAGCCACCACCACCAGGGACACCCACACGATGTCCAGGCTGCGTTTACGGCTGTGTTCACTCATCTCGGCGGGGAGCTCGTCCGTGCGCCTGACCGCCCGGCTGGTCCACAGCACCGCGGCATGAAATGCAACCGTCACCGCCTGGATCAGGCGCGACCGGCGCATCATCGTGAGCGCCCAGGAATCCGGGACGCGGACTCCCGGCTCCTGTTCCACGCGAAACCGGTCCACCCACGCCACCATTGGCCGGAACAGGAGCTGGTCGTACAGCAAAATCACGATCAACATGGTAAAAATGGCCCAACCGATGGCGGGCAGGTTTTTCTGGGCGATGGCGAGAGCGATATAGGATCCGATCCCCGGCAGTTCGAACGTCGTATGACCGACCGTGACGGCTTCCGAGGCCACCACGAAGAACCAGCCGCCGGACATGGACAACATCATGTTCCAGATGAGTGGCGGAAGCGCGAACGGCACTTCCAACTGCCAGAATTTCATCCAGGGCGACAGGCGGAAAGACTCGGCAGCCTCGATGAGTTCGGTGGGCACGGTGCGCAGCGACTGGTAGAAACTGAATGCCATGTTCCAGGCTTGACTCGTGAAGATGACGAATATCGAGGCAAATTCGGCCCCGAGCACCCTGCCGGGCGCGAGCGACAGGAAGAAGACCACCGTGACGGACAGGAACCCGAAAATCGGCACCGACTGCAGAATGTCGAGGATGGGCACCAGCAGTTTTCCCGCCCGCTCGCTCTTGGCGGCCCAGGTCGCGTAGGTCAGCGTGAACACGAGCGACAGCGCCAGACCGATGAGCATGCGAAAGGTCGTGCGGGCCGCATATTCCGGCAAGTGCCTGGGATCCAGGGTCAGCGGCGAGGCGCTGAGTTGCGACAGCGGCGCGAACAGGCCCCTGGACGTTTCGCCCAGGAATGCAACCAGGCCGATGACGACGATGAAGGCCAGCACATCCCAGCGAGTCGCGAGTTCACTGAGAAAGACGTATGGCTCGAAGCGCTTCATCACGGCATTCTCGCAGGACATGCGGCGTACTAGCTAGTAGGGTGTGAGGACGATATGGCAAACAGCATCGCGGCAGGGGTGGACAATGCGGCGGCGGCCGAGAAAACCCGCTTCAGGGTTTTGGGGGCCATCAGTTTTTCTCATTTCCTCAA
>Ga0182030_10007110_pt1 | contig 23449 bp, 20 predicted proteins | sample 812S3MmetaG_FD_121299 | JGI IMG/M metagenome (GOLD analysis project Ga0182030, IMG submission 121299) | Permafrost microbial communities from Stordalen Mire, Sweden - 812S3M metaG (Illumina Assembly) | ecosystem: Environmental > Terrestrial > Soil > Wetlands > Permafrost | place: Sweden...
CTCTGCCAAAGCTTGCCGGTGTAACTGGTGGTCTGGCTCGAGAGGTTGTTCAGGTAGTTGTAGACGTTCGTGCAGGCGACTTTGGTCGACGCGGCGCCGTAAGCACCAGTGGCACACGAGGACTTCTGGCCCGAGGACGTCACGTCCCAGGTGTCAGGGAATGGTGTGATCTGGTCGAGGTAGTTGTTCGTGATCCACAGCGGGTTCACGGCTACCTTGAAGTTGATCGTGACCGTATCAGCGTGGCCCACGATATTCGTGACCTGGTCGGGGATACCGTAGCCCGGGTTGTAGCCCCAGAAGTCAGCCGGCAGCGCCTTGTACATGTTCAAGAAGAACATCACCGACTGGGCGTTGACCGTCTGGCCCGAAGCGAACTTCCAGCCCTTGGTCACGATGGTCACCCTCTTGTTACCGTTCGAATACACGGGGAGCTTCGCCAACGAAAGCGAAGGAACGAGCGTGACACTTCCACCAAGTCCGAACCAGTAGAGAGGTCGGAACATCTCGTCCTGGAACTGGTTGATGTTGTCCACCGAACAGTACTGGCAGGATTCAAAGGGGAAGATCCAGTTTGGATTGGCGCCAGCACCTTCTGCGAACGTTAGAGTTCCAGAAGCGGCGCTCGCACCACTCACGGACGGAGCAATGAGACCTAGCGAGAGCGCGCAGGCCGAAAGACCCACCGTCACCGCTAGCCGAAGTTTGCGTCCAAAATGCATATTTAATATCCTCCCAGTACCACCCAAGTGGTCACATTTAATTTGTCATTCCATCACAGATGGATTAGTGGCAACTGTATCCGCAAAAATGAGGCCGAGAATGTGCACCCCAAGCGAAAAATGACAATTTCTCGGGAGTTCTCATCCCGTTAATAGAACGGAAATACGGCGTTTTGGTGATTTCTGCTCGAAACTCCTGATTGATGGTCGTTTGGGCCCATACAAAGGTGCGAGTCGCTCATCCCTGACGGTCACGACCCCACCGAAGTGAACTCGGCGCCGTACGCGGGCGCCGAAGATTGCGGTGTTGAATTTCAGTAGTGAAAGTATTCCGGCGTGAAGTCACCCAGTGGATTTGGGGTGAATCCGATGGAGCTCTTGAGGCTTCGAGCGACTTCGATCAGGGAATCGGCTTGGGGCTGATAGAGCACGGGCAGTTGTTGCGCGGCGAAAGTGGCGTAGGCGTTGAGATTCGACGTGCCGTAGATACTTCCCTTAATCAGCGTTGACATCTGAGTATTGGTGTAGGTGCCCACGTTGAAGTCGCCACCGGGCAAGAACAACGACTCACCCGACGGGTAGTCACTCGGGAGGTAGGACCATCCGTAGCCCCAGTCGCATATCTCGAAGGGCTTCGCACCGGTGCAGTCACTGATGACGTTGTTGAAGGTGTCAGTGCTGTGCGTGACCACTATCCCGAGCGACTGCCAGTTGGCGATCTCTGAGGACAGCGTCAGGCCGAGCGACGTCGAATCGGTGGGCCACACGACGTTGAAACTGAGTTGGTAACCCTGGGCGATGTTCGCACCGCACTGTCCCGTGCCGGTTCCCGGGTCAGTACAGGTCTGCACGTTGTTCACCAACGTCCAACCGTGCGCGCCGAGCAAGGTGCGAGCGGCCGCGAAATTGAAGGGATAGGGATTGGCGATCGCGGCGCTGAGCGTGCTCGGGGTACTCGGCGGAAGCGGACTATCGATCGTTGATCCGTAGCCCTTGTCCGCACTTTCGATGAGGCTTCGCTGGTCGACGGCGTACTGCAGTGCTTGGCGGATGTAGAGCTGATCGACGGCCGCGCCGTTGGGGTCTGAAGAGGTGAAGTTGTACGCGGCGTAGTTGAAACTCCACGCCGAGCCGGTGACGAGCGAATAGTGCGGCGCCAAAGGGACCCAGTTCGGCCCCACTTGACCGGGCGCCGGCGCCGGGCCGGCGAGGACACTCGGGTCGATGTACCCGATCGAGATGTTGTTGTTGAGCAGGTCACTCTCTTCGGCCTGGATCGTGGTGTACGCGATCTCCTTCACGAAACGCACCTGGGCCTTTTGGGGGCCTCGATATTTGGTGTTGGGTTGGAAGGTGGCGTCACTGGCCGCGGTGAAGCTCGTGAGGCGCCACGGCCCATCGACGCCGCCCTGCCACAACGCGCCGGTGAACGTCGACGTCGTCGAGCCCTCCTTCGTCAGATAGGCCACGACCGCGCTGCACGCCGCGTCGGTGCTGGCGGCGCCGAAGGTTCCGCTCGCGCACGATGAGGCCTTCGAGCCCGATGACCGGTCCCAGCGATCGGGCATGGGTGTGATCTCTGAGAGGTAGTTGTCGAGAATCCAGTTGGGGTTGACGGAATTCGTGAAATTGATGCGAACCGTGTCGTCGTGTCCGCCGGCACTCTTCACCTGATCCGGTATTCCGTAGCCGGCGTTGTAGCCGCAGTAGGCGGTGGGATCGGCCTTGTACATGTTGAGGAAGAACATCACGGAGCGCGCGTTGACGACCTGTCCGTCGGCGAAGCGCCAGCCCTTCATCGTGATGGTGACCGTGCGGTCGCCGTTGGAGAAGACTGGCTGATCGGCCAGCGAGAGCGACGGTTCGATCTTGGCCGAACCGCCGAGTCCGAACCAGTAGAGCGGCCGGAACATCAGCATCTGGAACTGGTTGATGTTGTTCGGCGAGGAGTAGGCGCAACCGAGGTACGGGAAGATGAAGTTCGGATTCGCGCCCGGAGCTTCGGCGTAGGTAATGGTCCCGGAAGGCTCGGCCGCCACCGTGGCCGACGCCGAGGAACCGACCACGGCCGCACCCGCCACCAAGAGCGTGGCGAGCGCGAGGCGTAGGGAGTGTCCGACGTGCATAGTGGTTTCAGCCCGCGCCACCGAGATGGCCATAAGTTACGGCACCCGCAACGAGCGAGTCAGGTCAACGATACTGGCCGGACTTTACAAAACGGTAGTCAGGAGAATGCTGAGGAGAAGATCGATTGAATGTTCGGACTCTCGAACTCGAAGCCTCGTTCGCTCAGCGCCGTTGGAACCACACGCTGACTGGCGAGGATCGCTCCGTCAACGAGTTCTGAACCCAGCGCCGCGCGCAGCGCCCACGCCGGAACGCCGAATCGCGCGGGACGGTGCATGTGACGGGCGAGAGTACCCGTGAAGGCACGATTCGTCAGCGCCGCCGGGGCGACGAGGTTGAACGGACCACTCGGTCGCGTGTCGATGAGCCAAAGGATGGCGCGCACTTCATCACGCAGCGAAATCGGACTTATCCACTGTCGTCCCGATCCAATGACGCCGCCGAGACCAAGTCGAAAGAGTGGCAACTGTTTCTTCAGCGCGCCTCCCTTCGTGGACATGACGATGCCGGTGCGCAGGTGTGCGACGTCCGTTCCGGAGCCTTCCAATGGTGACGTCGCCTGTTCCCATTCGGTGCACACCCGAGCGAGGAAGTCATCTCCGAGGGGCGATGACTCGTCGAGCGACTGCTCGTCGCACGAACCGTAGATGCCGATCGCCGAACCGCTCGCCAGAAACGACGTGCCGGACGAACCCATGAGGAGTTGTACCAACAGTGTCGTCGCGTCGACGCGAGAGCGTCGGATCTCCTCTTTGCGCCCGTCCGTCCAGCGTCGATCGGCGACGCCGGCGCCGGCGAGGTTCACGACCGCGTCGAACGCGCCCGCACGTTGCAGGTCGTTTTCATCGACGAGTCCCCGTGCAGGATTCCAACGGATTGATTCGTCACCCGCGAGCGGAGAACCTGGTCGCACGAAACGCACGACGTCATCGCCGCGCGCGACGAGTGCCGCGACCAACGCCGATCCGATGAAGCCCGACGAACCCGTTACGCCGACGCGCATACGCCGTCCCACAGTTCGCCAATGAGCGCGCCGAGTTGATCGGGGATCGAAAGGTGCGCGCCGTGCGCGGCGTTCACGACCTGTCGACTACGGATGAGCGGATTAATGCTGGCCAGTTCGGCACTGAGTGAACGATAGAAGTCCGGCCCGAGCACGTCGCCGTACACGTAGACCGCCGGCACGGTCAGCGACGCGATGTCGAACGGCGGCGGCGGCGCGCGCAAGCTGGCGAGGTCGCTCACCAGCGCCGGTCCGTCTCGGCGACGAGAGTCGCGCTCGAGTGCGCTGAGGCGCTCCCACGCACCGTCAGAGACGATACGACGAAAGAATCGCTCCGCCTCCAACTGTGGATCCCCGCCTAACGCCTGCCCGGTGCCGTTGCGACGCTGGATCCACGGCAGCGGGGCCTCGTAGCTGATCACGAGTCGCGCCAGCGTCTCGTCGGCGATGGCGGCGCCGAAGGCAACGACGCCGCCGTAACTATGGCCGAAGAGGATGATGGCGCGATCATCGTCCTCGCGATGCGCGAGGGCGATGAGGTCACTCACGTGATTCTCGAGACCGAGTGGACCGAGGTCCCGCGATCCCTGATACCCGCGCCGGTCGTACGTGACGAAGTCGAACCGATCGGTTCGTCGCGCGAGCCGGGCGAAGGAGCCGCCCCGATCGAGGCCGCCGTGGATGCAGATGATCGTGGCTTCGGGATCGGCTACGCGACGTTCGGCGACCGCGAGACCCGGTACGGGTGAATTGTCAACGAAGTGCAATCCGTGGGGAGTGGGCGCGGAACTCACGCTGCGACGCTACCCCCTTGATGGCGGCGAACCTCCGGAATATCGCCGTTCGACCCCTAGGCTGGGAGTCGTGACCACGCCCCCTGAAACATCGTCGTCTCGTTCGAGCAAGGGCTCCTTCGGACCCAACGCGTGGCTGGTCGACGACATGTACGACCGTTTCTTGGCCGATCCGAACTCGGTCGCCGAGAGCTGGCGCGAGTTCTTCGCTGACTACCAGCGCTCCACCGTGCCGAGCGTGGCGACCGCGTCGCCGCCCGGGCCAGTCGTCGCGGCGTCCGAAATCGACGAAGAGGCGACGCCGCTTCGCGGGGCCGCCGCGCGCATCGTCGCCAATATGGAGGCCAGCCTTGGCGTACCCACCGCGACCAGCGTGCGCACGGTGTCCGCGAGGCTCTTGGAGATCAACCGAGCCGCACTGAATGAATCGCTGTCACGTTCGAGCGGCGCCAAGGTCTCCTTCACCCATTTCATCGCCTTCGCCGTCGTCAAGGGTTTGGCGCAGATTCCGTCGATGAACGCGACGTTTGTGGAGGCCGTCGACAAAAAGGGTACGCCCGGGATCCGACGGCACGAGCACGTGGGTCTGGGACTGGCCGTCGACGTCGAGCGTCCCGACGGTTCGCGAAATCTCTTGGTGCCGGTAATTCGTGACGCGGACACGATGGACTTTCGCGCGTTTCTTCTGGCCTACGAGGACCTCGTGCGAAAGGTCCACTCGTCGAGTTTCAGCGTCGACGACTTCGTGGGCGCGACCGTGTCGCTCACGAACCCCGGAACCCTCGGCACGGTGCAATCGGTGCCACGACTCATGGCCGGTCAGGGCGCGATCTTCGGTGTCGGCGCGTTGGGGTGGCCACCCGGTTTCGAAGCGGCCGACCCACGCGCGCTGGCCGAACTGGGGGTGGGCAAAGTGATGACGCTCACTTCCACCTACGACCATCGAATCATTCAAGGCGCCGAATCCGGTCTCTTCTTGAAGTACGTCGCGGAGTGTCTCACGGGCCAGCACGACTTCTATGACGACGTGTTCTCGGCACTCGGCATCCCGTACGAACCGGCGCGCTGGGCCCCGGACCGAAACCCGTCGCTCAATGACGGCGACGCCGAGCGGATCCTGAAGCAGATTCGCGTCCAAGAACTGATCAACATGTATCGCGTGCGCGGACATCTGAACGCGCACCTCGATCCGTTGCACTCAGAACCACCGGCACTGCACGCCGAGTTGGACATCGCGAACTACGGATTGACGATGTGGGACCTTCAGCGCACGTTCGTCGTCGACGGTCTCGCCGGGCACCGCCAGGCGACCCTCGAAGAGATCCTGTCGATCCTTCGTGATGCCTACTGCCGCACGACGGGCATCGAATACGGCCACATCATGGACCCCGAACAGAAGCGGTGGATCCAACAGCGCGTCGAAGGTGTGAGTTCGTCGCTCAGCGTCGACGAACAGCACCGCGTGCTCGCCGCCTTGAACGAAGCCGAGGTCTTCGAACGCTTCTTGCATTCGCGCTACGTCGGCCAGAAGCGGTTCGGACTCGAAGGAGCGGAGTCGACCATCGTGGCCCTGCAGACGATCCTTGACGTCGCGGCCGACGAGGGAACGAAAGAAGCGGTCATCGGAATGGCGCACCGGGGGCGCTTGAACGTGCTCGCCAACGTCGTCGGCAAGTCCTACAGCGACATCTTCTCGGAGTTCGAGGGGAACTTGGATCCGGAGAGTGTCCAGGGGAGCGGGGACGTCAAGTACCACAAGGGGGCGCGCGGTGAATTCAAGAATCCGCGTGGCGTCACCATCGACGTCTCCATGGCGTCGAACCCCTCGCACCTCGAAGCGGTCTCGCCCGTCGTCGAGGGCATCGTGCGCGCTAAACAAGACCTGGTCATCCGGCCGAGCGACGGGACCAATGTCGAATCGGACATCGAGTCCTATCCGTACCTGGCGATTCTGATTCACGGTGACGCCGCCTTCGCCGGGCAGGGCGTGGTCGCCGAGACCCTCAACATGAGCCAGCTTTCGGGATACCACATCGGCGGCGCGATTCACATCGTGATCAACAATCAGGTTGGCTTCACGACGGCCCCGGAGTCGGCTCGTTCGAGTTTCTATCCGACCGACGTCGCCAAGATGATCCAGGCACCGGTGTTCCACGTGAACGGCGATGACCCCGAGGCCTGCATGCGCGCGGCGCGACTGGCCTACGACTACCGTCGGACGTTCAAACGCGACGTCGTGCTCGACATCGTCTGTTACCGACGCTTCGGCCACAACGAGGGCGACGACCCGAGTTACACGCAACCGCAGATGTACAAGATCATCGACCAGATGCGTTCGGTGCGAAAGATCTACACCGAGACATTGGTCCGTCGCGGTGATATCTCGATCGAGGAAGCCGAGGTCGCGCTCAACGACTTCAATGAACGCCTTCAGAGCGTGCTCGACGAAGTTCGAACGGTCCCGGTTCCCGAGTTGCGCGGCATCCCCTTCGTCGAAGTACCGATTGACGCGCCGGCACCCGAGACCGGTGTCGATCGCGCCACGCTCATCGAGATCGCGTCGGCCACCATGCGCGCGCCGGAGGGCTTCACGATCCACCCCAAACTCGAGCGTCAGTTCGTCCAACGCCGCACGCTGCTCGACGAGGGCGAAGTGGATTGGTCACTGGGCGAAGCGCTCGCCATCGGATCACTCGTCAAGTCCGGCGTGAACGTTCGTCTGATCGGCCAGGACTCTCGTCGCGGGACGTTCTCACAGCGCCACGCCGCTCTGATCGATTACGACAATGGCGCGCAGTTCGTGCCCCTCGCCAGCCTCGACTCCAAGGGCTTCTTCACGGTGCGCGACTCGTTCTTGAGCGAGTACGCAGCGCTGGGTTTTGAATACGGCTACTCGGTCGAGGCCCCGAACAGTCTGGTCGCCTGGGAGGCGCAGTTCGGTGACTTCATGAACGGCGCGGAGATCATCATCGACAACTTCTTGGTGGCGGCCGAGGACAAGTGGGGCCAACTCGCCAGCCTGGTGATGCTCTTGCCGCACGGTTATGAGGGTCAGGGCCCCGAACATTCGAGCGGGAGGCTGGAGCGATTCCTGACGCTCTCGGCGCGAAACAACATTCGAGTCGCCCAACCGACCACGGCAGCGCAGTACTTCCACCTCCTGCGCTCACAAGTACTTCGCGCGCACCCGACGCCGCTCATCGTCTTCACGCCGAAGTCCATGCTGCGCGCCGTCCAAACCCGCTCTGCGCTCGTGGAGTTCGAGCTAGGCTCGTTCCGCTCCGTGCTCGACGACACGCTCGAGGACGCGTCAGTGGTCACTCGAGCGGTACTCGCGTCCGGGAAGATCGCTCACGAGGTGATCGCTCGTCGAGACGAGACCGGGGCCGCGAACGTGGCGATCGTTCGCGTCGAGCAGTTGTACCCTTGGCCGCGGGTCGCGATCGATGAGACGCTCGCGCGATACCCGAATCTCCAAGAGATCTTCTGGCTGCAAGAAGAGCCCGAGAACATGGGGGCGTGGCCCTTCGTGCACTTGCAGATGCATTCGCAGTTCCGCGGCATGAACGTAGGCCACGTGGCGCGCGCGGAGTCGGCCAGCCCGGCTACCGGCAGCGGCCTCATCCACAGCGCCGAACAGGCCGACCTCGTGACCCGAGCGCTCGGGTGAGTCCCATTCGATCGTCGCGCCTACGCGTGGTCGTCGACGGTTCGAACTTCGCGACCGAAGGTCGCGTCACACCGAGTCTGGCGCAGTTGGACGAGGCGGTGCGCGCGTTCATCGATGAGCAACCGAACGCCGAAGTGATCGTGGTCGCCGACGCGAGTTTCGAACATCGCGTGGCGAACAACGAGCGTGCCCGCTTCAAGGGCGCCGAACTGGCGGGCGAGATCGTCACCCCACCCGCGGGAGCGATCGGTCGCGGCGACGCGTTCATCTTGAAGATCGCCGATCGCATCAAGGGCGTCGTGTTGAGCAACGATTCCTTCCAGGAGTTTCACGACGAATACCCGTGGCTCTTCGACGAGGGACGCCTCATCGGCGGCAAACCGGTGAAGGGCGTCGGTTGGGTCTTCACACCACGATTGCCGGTGCGTAACACGAAGACCTCGCGACCAGTGAAGAAACTGTCGGTGACGTTGTCCGACGGCGCGAAACCATCGATCGGCACGACCTTGACGCCGGTCAAGTCGACCAAGGTGAAGAAAGTGCCGGCCAAGGTCCCGACCAAGGTCGCGAAGGTTCCGAGGAAAGCCAAGAAGTCACTGAAGGTCGTCGAAGCGGAGAAGAAGACCGTGAAGGCGACGAGACGGCCACCGGTCAAAGTGGCCAAGGCGCCGCCCAAGCCGAAAAAGGTGGCGAAGTCCGTCGATGCTCCGGCCTCGCCCGCGCCCGCGGTGGCGCTTCGACGTGGCCGTCATCCCGTCAATCCCGAGGCGGACTTCGCCCTCTTTCGCGCGGCGCATCGGATAGGGTCGCGGGTCGAAGGAGAGGTGACCGCCTTCACCTCGCACGGTGCCGTCATCAAGGTCGCGCTGAAGAGCGGCCAATCGATCGAGTGTTACGCCCCGACGACGTCGCTGGGGGATCCGGCACCGGCGCGCGCGCGCGACGTGCTGAAACGCGGCGATCGACGCACGTTTCGACTCGTCACCGTCGACGCCGATCGCCGTATCGCGGAGCTGGCGCTGCAATGAGCGGACTGTCGTTGGTACCGAGTGACTGGTTGCCGCACCGTGCGCCTTTTCTCCTCTTGGATGAGATGCTCACGATTGAACCCGGCAAGCGCGCGAGCGGCCTCTGGACGCTACGCGGCGACGAATGGTTCTTCCCGGGACATTTTCCCGGTCGCCCCACGACGCCGGGTGTCTTGTTGCTCGAGTCGCTCGCGCAGTGTGGCGCCGTGGCGGTGCTCGCCGATCCCAAGTACACCGGGAGGCTTCCTCTCTTCGGGGGCGTCGAGCACGCACGATTTCGTCGTCAGGTCGTGCCCGGTGACGTCGTCGTGCTCGAGTGCGAGATGACGCAGCTCTCGGCGCGTGGGGGCAAGGGCCACGGACGCGCGAGCGTCGCAGGCAAGACCGCGGTCGAGGCCGATCTGCTCTTCATCTTGGCGGACGTGTCGTGAAGGTCGCGACGTGGAACGTGAATTCGTTGACGGCGCGCCTCGGGCGCGTCGAAGCGTGGCTCGCTTCTCGAGATCCCGACGTCGTGCTCATCCAAGAGACCAAACAGAACGACGTGAAGTTCCCGACGAGGGAACTGACCGACCTCGGCTACGAGAGTGCCCACTACGGCCAAGGTCAGTGGAACGGCGTCGCCATCCTCTCCAAACTCGGTATCGAGGACGTGGCGCGCGGATTTGGTGATGACGATCCCGAAGCGCGCATTATCGCCGCGACCTGCGGTGGCGTGAGGGTGGTGTCGTGTTACGTACCGAATGGACGGGCGCTCGACAACCCCCACTACGTGTACAAGCTCCAATGGCTGGAGAAGTTGCGAGACCTGGTGGCGGCGCGTGACGTCGGTCAGTCCATCGTCGTGGGGGGCGATTTCAACGTGACGCCGACCGACTTCGATTGCTATGACCCGTCGCAGTTCGTGGGTGCGACCCACGTGAGCGAGCCGGAGCGTGAGGCCTTGCGCGCGCTTGAAGCGACCGGACTGACCGATCTCACGCGAGCGCTCCACCCGGATGAGCCGAGCTACTCGTGGTGGGACTACCGCAACGGCTCCTTTCACCGCGGCTGGGGACTGCGCATCGACCTGCTCTTCGTCGACCAGGCGTTGCTGGCCCGGGCCATGGCCAGTTACGTGGACCGTGACGAACGCAAGGGCGAGAAGCCGTCGGACCACGCGCCGGTCATCGGTGAGTTCTCGGTCTAACTGAGTCCCTTGGGCAGGATCGCTTCGATCAACATCGGCCCGGGCGTCGCGTAGGAACGACGCAACGCGCTCACCAATTCGTCGGCCGTCGTGACGCGCACGCTCGGGACGCCGAAGCCTTGGGCGAGCGAACAGAGATCGAGCGTCGGATCGTCGATCTCGAGCATTCGTTGGCTCGTCGAGCCCTCGCCAATCACGCCGACGCGTTGGCGTTCAAAATTCAGTACGGCGTAGCTTCGATTGGAGAGTCCCACGACCGTGACGTCGAGACTTTCGCGCGCCATCGTCCAGAGCGCCTGCAAGGTGTACATCATCGATCCGTCGGCTTCGAGCGCGAGTACTCGTCGCCCCGTGGCGACGGCCGCGCCGAGCGCGAGCGGGAGTCCCATACCGATGGAACCTCCAGTGAGTGTCATCCATGAATGGCGAGGGGAGAGTCGCGTGGCGCCGTAGAAGTGGACGCCGGCCGTGTTGGATTCATCGCTGACGACGACGTCCTCCGGCAGCGTGGCGGCGATTGCCGCGGCGAGTGACTGCGTCGTGAGGTCACCGGACGGCGTTGACGGCATTTCAACCGAAAGGCTCCGAAGTACGTCGGCGTCCAGCGCGTCGGCCAATGCGTTCAGCACCGCCGCGGTGTCGGTGCCGGGAGGCGCGACGTTGATGAGTTCGCACTCCGGCGCACTCAGCACGCTGGCCACGTTGGGATACGCGAAGAAGGACACGGGATCGCGCGCGCCGATCAACACCAGGGCGTCGAGGTCCTTCAGTTGCGCGACGGCGAATTCGGCGACGTAGATGAGCCGTTCCGGAGTCGCGACGCCGGCACCGCGTTCCATGATCGCCGGGAACGTCTCGACGATGAATTTCGACGATGTCGTCGCGGCGATCCGTTCGGCGAGGTTCAACTGATTCGCGTCGAGCGCCCCGCCACCGACCAGCAGGGCGGTTCTCTTGGTTCGCAGTGCCTCGATCGCTCGTCGCACCTCACGTTCGTCGGGCTCGTCCAGTGTCGGACGTGAGGCGACGGGCCAAGATGAAGGCACTGTCGACAGTTGGTTCCACGAAACATCGGCGGGCAGGATCAGCGTGGCGATTCGACCGGGTGGTCCGTAGGCCGCGCCGATCGCCGCGGCCGTATCGGCGGCGACGCGGTCGCCGTCATCCGTCGTGCGATGCCACCCCTCGAGCGTCGCGGTCAACGCTCCGATGTCGCTCTGGAGCGGTGCGTCGTACGTCGCGTGATACGTCGCGTGATCGCCGATGATATTCAACAACGGCACGTGTGCCCGTCGGGCGTTGTGCAGGTTGGCCCAGCCGTTCGCGAGTCCCGGACCCAGGTGCAAGAGCGTCGCGGCCGGGCGTTGGGTCACGCGCGCGAACCCGTCGGCCGCGCCGGTAGCGACACCTTCGAAGAGGCACAGGATGCCGCGGACCTCGGGGAAATCGTCGAGAGCGGCGACGAAGTGCATCTCCGATGTGCCGGGGTTCGCAAAGCACGTCGTGACGCCGTTCGCCTGGAGCGTGGCGAGGAGCGCGTGGGCTCCGTTGACCGACGTCATCGCGTCACAGTCGCTGCGCGTGGACGCGGCGCCGAACTAGTCAAAAAGTTCGGGGTCGGTCTTTACGATGTCATCCCACAGCGGCTGGAAGGAGAACCAGCCGGCGAGTGGATAGCCGGTCTGCTCACAGGTGTAGCGCGCGTCGTCGGCGTTCACGAGAATCGGGGTGCCGACGGCCTCGGCCAAGAGTTGCGCTTGGCACGTGCGCTCCATCGTGATGAACCACCACGCCGCTTCGTCGACCGACTGACCGACGGTGAACAGACCGTGGTTCTGATGAATGGCGGCCTTGTTGTCGCCGAGACCCTTGGCGAGAATGCGCCCGCCCTCTTCGTCGAGCACGATGCGTCCTCCGCCTTCGGACACGAGCGCGTGGTCCTCGAAGAAGATGCAGGCGTCTTGGGTGATCGGGTCGAGTTCTCGACCGAGCGAGGAGAACGCCTTGCCGTAGACCGAATGAGCGTGTGCCGCGGCGACGACGTCAGGCCTCGCGGCGTGCACGGCCGCGTGGATCACGAACGCCGCTCGATTGACCGGGCGCTTGCCCTCGACGACCTGCCCCTCGTGGTTGACGAGGATCAAGTCCGAGACCCGGATGTGGCGAAAGTTCATACCGAAAGGGTTGACCCAGAAGTGGTCCAGTAGTTCGGGGTCGCGCGCCGTGATATGCCCGGCGACGCCCTCGGAGAAGCCCAACTTGCCGAATATGCGAAGAGCGCCCGCAAGGCGCTCCTTGCGGTGACGGCGCTCGGCCTCGATCGTCGCGAAGGTCGGCGGAACGTTGAAGACGAGTTGCGCTTGGTTCTCAGTGAATCGATTTACTACGTCGGTCATGCGCTACCTCCGGTTTAGTCCCTCGAGCGAACTATACCCGGGGACTTTTAGCGCAACGTCCGGGGTTGCACGGCGGGCGCGAGGGCGTCGGACGACTCCAACTCGGCGCGAATCGCGGCCAGTCGAGCTCGACGCGCGTCGCCGGTGAGCGGTGCGTTGCGCGCTTCGATCGCGGCGATGGCCCGTTCAATCGGCGCGAGGAACCTCGAAGGCGCGCGATCGGGATATCGGGGATCGTTTCGACCGCGACTCCAGGTAATGAGTATGGAGTCCTCGGCGCGACTGAGCGCTACGTAGGCGAGTCGTTGTTCTTCGGCCAGTTCGACCGGCGTGGTCGCGTTGTAATTCGGCAACTGTCCTTCGGCCCACCCGATGGCCGCGACGTGTTTGAACTCGAGGCCCTTGGCGCGATGAATGGTCGACAAGGCGACGGCGTCGTTCTGTTCGTCATCGGGTCGACGCGCCGGGGTGTCGGCCGCCACGAAGAGATCGGAGGCCGGTGAGTGCTCGGGACCACGACGCTCGTTGGGAACGCCCGCGGCATCGAGATAGCCGGCCACCACTTCGAGCTGGGCGTTCGTTCGAGCGAGGACCGCCATCGAGCGCCACGTGGTGCCGGGTTGATGGTTGGCCGACAGCCACGTGGCCACGTGCTCGGCCTCTTCGGCGTCCGTGTTGTATGCGCGCACCATCGGTACGTCACCATCGTCCTTCGCGGGCACGATGCCGGCGGCTCCGTCTTCGAGCAGCGTGCTCGCCACCTCGATGATGTGCGCGGTCGAGCGGTGATTTCTCGTGAGATCGAGCACCATCGTGTCGGGCCAGGTGCGCACGATCTCTTGGAGGAGTTGAGGATTGGCGCCGTTGAAACCGTAGATGGACTGGTTCGGGTCGCCGACACAGAACAGATCGGGATCGTCGCCGGCCATCTGCCGGAGCAACGAGAACTGCAGCGGATTCATGTCCTGGGCTTCGTCCACGTAGAGCGACTTGGTGTGGTGTCGGAATGACGCGAGTACGTTCGGCTCGTCGGTCAAGAGCGCAATCGCTTCGGCGAGCAGCAGGTCAAAGTCGAGGACCCCGCGCGACCGACAGAGTCCGACGTAACGGTCGAGCACTTCGGCGAACTGAGACGGCGCCAGCGGCGCCTCACGTCGGAGCTTGCGCACGCTCTTGACGTACTGCGCACCATTGAATCCCTGGGAGAGCGCCCATCCGATTTCTTGTTCGACTCGAGGGAGTTGCCACTCTTCGAGTTTCAGATCGCCGCTGTCGCGCAACTGCACCGCGAGGGCGGCGACTAATCGTCGACGACTCGGTTCCAGGGTGAACGGCTTGAGGTGATGGTCCTCGCGGTATTGGGTCACGATGTTGAGCGCCATCTTGTGGAAGGTGCCGGCGCGCACGTCGCGGATCCCGGCGCGAAAGAGTCGTTTGCGCAGTTCGTCGCCGGCCTTTCTCGTGAAGGTCATCGCGAGGACTTGATCGGCGCTGACTTCGTCATCGGCGATGCGACGTTGAACGCGAAGACCGAGGACGTGTGTCTTACCGGAACCGGCCGTCGCGCGAACGAGTAGACGGCGTGATGGCGACATGACGGCCTCGCGCTGTTCAGGCGTCAGCCCGACGAGCAAGTCGCGTGTAAACGTCGTCTCATCCATGATCACTATGACGCTACCGGTAGGGCGTGACGTGGTCGAGGGCGGCGCACCATGAAAGTAACCTGAACTACGTGCTGCGTGCCTACGGCGACGGAAACATTTTCGGTGAACCTTTCGGCCAAGGTCCCGTGAGGATCATCTGGCTTCACGGATGGGCCCGTCGAGGTCAGGATTTCGCCGCGTCCGCGACGATTTTGGGGCAACGTGGCGTCGCCTCGGTCGCCCTTGACCTCCCCGGATTCGGTACCTCGCCGGCGCCCGACTCACCCGGCGGAGCACGCCGATACGCCGAACTCGTGTTGCCGGCCCTGAAAGAGATCGGTGACGGACCGTTCGTGCTGGTGGGTCACTCCTTCGGGGGGACCGTGGCCTGCGTCGTCGCGGCCAATCATCCCGAGTTGGTGCGCTCTTTGGTACTGACGGGTGCGCCGCTCCTACGTGCGCCGTCGTCACGAAAATCACCGCCGGCCTATCGAACACTTCGCTGGCTCCACGACCACGGTCTCGTGAGCGACGAGCGCATGGAGGCGGCCCGTCAGAAATACGGCTCGCGGGACTATCGGAACGCCACCGGCGTCATGCGCGACGTGCTCGTGGCGAGTGTCAACGAAAGCTACGAAGCCGAACTCGCGCGACTCGAGGTTCCCGTGACGCTGCTGTGGGGCGAGGAGGACCGCGAGGTTCCCCTCGACGTCGCCACGCGCGCCAGCACTCTCGTGAGTACCACACCCACGCTCCGGTCGCTTCACGGGATCGGGCATCTCGTGCCCACCGAGGCGCCCGAAGAGTTGGCGAACGTCGTCGGAGCGCTGCTCTAGTGCGTGTCGCCCTCGACGTCGTCTACGTCGTCGCGCTCAGTGCGGCGTACGGCGCCCAGTTGCTTCGGTGGCTTCGGGTCCTGCAGCGTGAGCATTACGAGGCCAGCGCGATGGCCCGCTTCGTCGGCCGGTGGTCCTCGCCACTGATTGCGACCGTGCCGAAATCGAAGGTGCGCACGGCTCAATTCGACGTCGCGGTCCTCACGGCTCCCCGTGACGATTTTCAAGGCGCCCATCGCCACGAACAAGACCGACTGCGGCCAAAACCGGAACGCGGAATGCGCCGACCGTTCACGTTGACCCACGTGCTGATCTTCGCCTTCGTGGTGTCGCTCTTTCTCAAGAACGAGAGTGTGATCGTCGCCGTGGCCGTCGTCTACGGACTGTTCACTCCGTGGGGGCTTTCGATCAAGGGCCGCACCGGTCACCTGGTGTGGACGCGAAGGGCGGTGACGATCGCGCTCGTCGCGACGACCGTGGCGCTCGTCATCGCGCTAATCGGTCTCGTCGCGTCGCGGCCGTGGTTCCCGGCCGCGGTGGTCGTGTGGGCGGTCCCGGTCATCCTCGATCTCACGACGCGCGCCCTCAAGCCGTACGAAGAGCACCGATCAAAGAGATTCGTCGACCGGGCCGTCGCGCGGCTCAACGTCGTACGTCCGCGCGTGGTCGCCATCACCGGTTCGTACGGCAAGACCTCGACCAAGAACCACCTCGCCCAACTCATGGGTGATGACGGCGTCGTCGTGACGCCACGCAGCTACAACAATCGCGCCGGTCTCTCGCGGGCCATCAACGAGAACCTGGCCGACGGCACGAAGGTGTTCGTCGCGGAAATGGGGACGTACGGTCCCGGCGAGATACGCTCGCTCTGCTCGTGGTGCGTTCCCGAGATCGCCATCGTGACGGCGATCGGACCGGTCCACTTGGAACGCATGAAACGCCTCGAGGTCATCGAGGCGGCGAAGTATGAGATCACGGAGCGCGCCTCGGTCGTGATCGTCAACGTCGACGATCTGGTTCTGGCGCGTTGGCCCCAGAAGCTCGCCGAGACCGGCCAGCGCGTGCGCACCGCGGGTTCGACGAATGATTCGGCGTCGGTACGCGTGAGCGTCGAAGGAGCAAATTGGACGGTGCGAATCGACGGCGCCGTCATCGGCGTCGGGCCCGCGATCGTGGGGGTGCAACCGACCAACCTGGCCTGCGCGCTGGCCGCCGCGCTCGAACTCGGTATTGACCAAGGTGAGTTGCTCGATCGAGTCCGTCGCGTGAGCGCCGTTGAGAATCGTTCCAACGTCGTCACGGCGGCGTCGGGCGTCCAGGTCATCGACGACACGTTCAACGCCAATCCGGCGAGCGCGGCGTCGGCCCTGAAGGTGCTGACGAATCTGTCACTCACCGGTCGGCGCGTGGTCGTGACGCCCGGCCTGGTCGAACTCGGTCGTGAACAGTACGAGGAGAACCTCGCCCTGGCGAGGAAGGTCGCGTTCAACCGGGCCGAACTCGTCATCGTGAATCGCACCAACGCGGTGCCGCTCATGCTCGGGTTCGAAGGGCCGGTTCGCCGGTTCAACACTCGCGACGAAGCCGTGACGTGGGTCCGCTCGGCGTTGGTGGCGGGCGACGGCGTGCTGTATCTCAACGACCTGCCGGACCACTACCCTTGATGCTCACATGACTTGGCCGCGAGAATCCCGATGAGCGTAGGAGTGCTGTTCGGCGGACCCACGCCGGAGCACGACATTTCGATACTCACGGGTCTTCTGGCCCTGCACGAGTTGGAGCGATCAGGTTCGGACGTGATCGGCGTCTTCTGGACCAAAACGGGTGCCTTTTACAGCGTGCCGCACGGCGTCGAGGCCGAGGCATTCCTGGACGGTCTGCCAAAGGGTTCGAGTGAACTCAGCCTGCGCCTCGGGGATCAGGGAGGATTCTTCTCGAGTGCGCGTATGGGTAAGGATCGCGCGATCGAACTGGAAGCCGTGGTCCTCGCCACACACGGCGGTCCGGGTGAGGACGGCTCGCTGCAAGGCGCGCTCGACCTGGCCGGAATCAAGTACACCGGACCGACCGTCGCCGGCGCCGCACTCGGGATGGATAAATGGTCCTTTGGCGCGGTCATGGGATCACAGGGCATCCCGACGCTGCCGCGCGTACTGCTCGACGCCTCGACCACGACGCTGCCCTTCGACGGTCCGTACATATTGAAACCGCGATATGGCGGGTCGTCGATCGGTATTGACGTCGTCGCCGATGTGGCGACGGCGCGAGCTCGGCTCTCATCGAACCTGCATCTCGCCCTCGGATGTGTCGTCGAGCCGTACCGCTCGGACTTAGCGGACATCCAGATCGCCGTGCGTTCCTATCCCGCGATCACCCTCTCGGCGATCGAACGGCCCCTTCGACGTAACGACCGGTCCGAAATCCTGGATTACCGCGACAAGTACGTGGGTGGTGAAGGTATGGTGTCGGCGCCGCGTGAGTTGCCCGCCGTGTTGCCCGAAGCCCAAGCCGACGCGCTGCGTCAGTACGCGACCCAGATCGCCGAAGCGGCCTCAATTCGTGGTGTGGCGCGCGTGGACTTTCTCTGTGGTGACGACGAACTGTACGTCAACGAGATCAACACGATCCCCGGCTCGCTCGCCAAGCACCTCTTCGTCGACCCGCCGCTCGCCTTTGGCGAACTACTTCGTGACTTGATTGCTGAAGCCGTGCAGCGACCAACTCATCGCTACAGCGCGGCCGGGGCCGACGGTCAGGTCCTGCGCAAGGCCACTTCCATCGCGTCCAAACTCGCGTAGGCGCGGCACTCGCGCACTCGCGTCCAACAGCACGTCACTGTACGGGTCGATGAGCAATCCCTGTTGCAGCGCCCAGAACGCCATTTCGAATCGGCCGTTGGCGATCGCGTCGTGGTGCAGGGCCAGCGCGGCCCACTCACCGTCGCGCGCGAGTCGCGCGCCGTAGCCTTCCGCGAGAAACCATTCGAAGCCACGAAGCGCACTCGCGAGGGGCTCGCCTTTCACCATCGCGAGGGCTTGTTGGGCGAGGGGAGCGGCTTCGGCGTTGGTGAGCTGACGGGCCCGAGCGATCAGGGTCGTGAATAGTTCAACGTCACTGGTGATGCCATGGGTCACGTAGAGGCCCGACGACGTGACGGCGTGCAGACGCGGACCTTCGTCATCGGAACCCGCGCTTCGTCGAACCACGCTCGCGGTGTTCGCGAGGGTTCGAAGTGACGCGTCGACGTCGGCGTGCGTCAACACCCGTGTGCGCAGGCGTTCACCGGTGATGGGTTCATGACGGTGCAGGGCCAAATAGGCGAGCATCTCGACACCGCGACGTCGAAGGGTCGGCGTGAGTGGTTCGACCAGTCCAACAATGTTGGGCTCAGCGCGAAGGAGTTCGACCCGTATACCGCCGTGGCGCGGTCGCGCGGCGATCGTCGACCACGCCGACGTCGGGAGCTTGCGGGGCTGCTCGCGGTAGGGCGCCACGGTGATCGAACACGCGATCAACTCCTCGTCGAGTTCACTGCGGTCTCCGAGGTAGACCACGACGGCCCTGCGGACGCTTCGCGTCGCAAGTGCCCGCAGCAGATCCGTCTCGTTATCCGCGAACACCAATTTTCCGGAATGGAGCGTCACGGTCGCATCCATCACGTCGCGGCCGCTCCACGTGGGAAGGATCGCGAGGGTGCCACCCTCGCGAGCAAAACTGACCAGCGTGCCGAACGGCGACGGTGCCAATGCGCACGCGACGTACGCGTCGACGCACTGCATCGCCGTGGCCGATGTCTCGATCGAGTTCGGGACGTCAACGACGCCGTCACTGCGATCGCCAATCATCTCGCGCAGTTGGCTCAATAGCGTCGGGTTGAGGGCTCGTAACAGTTCAATGGACTCATCGACGTCATACAGGTCATCGGTGAACTGATGTTGACGGATCAAGTCACTGCGTCGCTTGGCCATCAGCGCGAGGGGCATCAGGCCCTCTGCGGATGACCACGGGACTGGAATCCGGCTCGGCGCTTTCGCGGGCGCGTGGCGTGATGCCGACATCGTGAGTGAGTTCGCGACACTCATCGACGGCGTCGGCGTGACCGCGCCCGCCGACGTGGGTATGAGAAACGACAACAGTGCGACGAGTCCACTCGCGAGCCACGCGCTGCCGCCCGAACCGGCCGGCCCACCCCGGCGCAGGCGCCACACGTCGCGTACGACCTGGAAGAGGAAGGCACACCAGAACAGGGCGAGGGCGACGAGCAGCGCGCGCACCAACGTCGCGTCGTTCTGTCGTTGTGTGCGGTGCCACTTCGTCAGGACCACGTACGGCAACAACACGAAATAGGTCGCCAGGGCTGTGCCCTGGAGCGGTGCCGCGAGGCGCTTTAGGTGCTGGGAGTTAGCTGCCACGTGAGCGACGTCCCGACCGAAGTAGAAGTGATCTCCAGTTGACAGCTCTGGTGGGAGCCCACTACGACTTGGAGCACGACCGGACTGGTCTCGGCCCCGCAGTTGAGGGATTGGTCGGTTGGCCCGCTCGCCGACAGTATCCAGTCTCCCGGACCGAGAAGCGGCACGTCGACGGATTCGAAACCGGGGTCGAGAGTTCCGGACAGTTCGCCGCTCATCGCGCTCGCGTTCGAGATCGGCGCGGCAGGCTTGACGGTCGACGTAGTCACGCTCGAGAAGCTGTTGTCGACTGACGACGTACGCTGCGTACTCTTCGTTGTTACCGTCGCCCTCTTCGCCGCGACGATCACCGGCGTCGACGTCGTCGTCGGGCTCGTGGACGTCGTCGTATTCGGGACCTGAGTGGTGACCGGTGACGTCGAAGAGGGTGGGTGCGACGAAGCCGCGGGGACGCGCGGCGCGGAGGCGGAGGTCAGGGTGAACACGAGAATTATCAACAGGAGTGGGCTCGACCACATCAAGAGGTGGGCGCTCTTCAGCGAAAAGGGTGAGCGCGTCATTGTTTTCGTAGGGTAGCGGCGACGAGTTCAAATAGCGATTCGACATGGACGGACCCGTGTTTCATTCAAATGAGGAAGCGCACAGCGAAGTGCTGCAGCTCTTTCTGCAACGTGGCCGGCGCCGAATGGTCCTGTGCGGCGACCTCACGAAGCGATAGACCTTCGTAGACGCGGGCGTAGGTGATCCGGGCGATGCGGTCGTACTGACTGCCGCGAAAACTGTGCAATCGTGCGAGAAGTGGCGAGGCCTCGACCGCCGGTTCGTCGTGCTGATCGAAGTGTGAGATCGCGCGCCTCGCCGCCTTCTCTTTGAGCAGCCACCGGCGCAGTCGCCCGCGCAGCGCCGAAAGGATGTCCGGAGCCGCGTACTGTCGCGACTGACCGGCCCAATCGGTGAGGAGTTCGCTCGCCAGACCGAGGGCCACGCCCACGGTCTCACTCGGGTCCTCGACGATGCCGTCACCGAATCGCAATTGCCGACAGACGCTCACGATGCCCGGTATGAGCGTCTGCAACAGGGCGCGGTGGATCTCGGGATCGCGCGCCTCTTCGAGGAGCGCGCGCACGATCTCGGCGCGCTCGAGCACGTTGCGTCCGCCGCGGGCCTCGAGCAACGCGACGACGTCAAAGAGGTCGTTCAGCGCACCGAGGTGCAGGTCCTGGTGTCGCTGGGCGAGCGTCGCCATGGCCGTTCGGGCCCGCGACGAACGTCCCACGTGGAGCCATTCGGTGCGCATCTGTCCTAAGAGGTCGTTCTTGAGTGTCATGGCGCCCAGTACAGGTGTCATGACGCATCGCAGAACCCCTCCCAGTGCGCCATAGCGCGGTACGTTTCTCACGCCGTTCATGATGCGATACACCACGCACATGACAGCGCACATAGCCGAGACGTAGGCTGGACCCATGGACATCGAATCTTTCTACGAGCAAAATGAGGCGCGTCGTGAAAGCGCCGAATTCGAGTTTGGCGGCGAATGGACCGACGCCGTGGACAATGAGTACGAGCTTTCGTGGGTCGAGGCGACCGGGGAGCTCTACCTGATGGTGGAGCCCGACGCCGTGGTCACCGAAGACGCCTTCGGTGATTTCTTCACGCACGGCGAAGAGGTCACCGATCTGACCGTCGTGATCATTGGCAAATCCGCGTCACTGGCCGCCCTCGAAGACACGCTGTTGGGCTGGGAGGACGCGATGCTGGAGCCGAACTCCCTCACCTGGTTGCACCGACGATTTCCGACAACCAAGGATTAGAGATACGGCGTCGACGAGTCGGCGACCTTGCATAGTCGGGTCAACGACGGCACCAGGTTCTTGAGCGGTACCCGTTCGGATTCGTTGATGGTCGTCATCAGGGCGTTCCAACTGCCGTCGATCGACGTCGCGTCGGCGGCCTTCGGCGTCGCCTTCAGGAGCTCGCTCATGGCTCGACCTTCCAGCGTGGCGCGTCGTGTCGCGCTGAGAGTGGGAGCGTCACTCCGAGTCTGAATCGTGATGGCGCGTTTCACCAAGACACACGCCGCGCGCGCGTCGACGACGGCGCCATTCGTGCCACAAGAACTGAGAACGACACCCGCGAGGACGAGTGCGCAGAGCGGGCTGAGGACTCGAACTACCCGAGCCACGCGTCGGCAGCTTGCAACAAGAAGTCGCTGACACTGCGCCCGCGTTCGAAGATGTCGCAGAGGGGATCCTCACCCTTGGCGACCTGACTCAGTGAAATTGCGCGACGAGCGACGATCGAAATTCGACGTTCGCTACCTTCGGTGGGCGACGCGAACGCGTCGGTCGCAGTGACTTCGAGCGGCATCTCCAGTCCACCGATCGGCGCGAGGTCGATGGCCAATCGAAGCAAGTCAGGACCGTGCGGCATCGGCGGGAGACTCCAGGTCAAGACCAAGGGGAAATGGAACTCGTCCGGCGGATCGACCTCGTCCGGGAGACCGAGCACCGCGTCTTCGAAGGCCAGGAGTGTCCTCGGATCGACGTCGAGTTCGATGTGCAGGTCGACCGGCCCGCCACACCCGTCCTCGGGATGAAGATCAACTTCCCACGCCTGTCGAAGAGAATACGTCTCCACGAAATGACGCTCGTCGTGGACGTGGAATCCGTGCGTCACCGCATGGTCCTTAAGGTCTGCGACGAAACCAGCGACATCAATTGCGGCCATTGCCATTCAGGTTAGCCCCCAAGACAAGTACCGTGGCAGCGTGAAGGACTCACTTTTGACGCCACTGCGCGCATGCGCACAAGAGATTGGTGAGGCCGTCAAGGTGCACCGTGGTCGCGGGCTTTCGGGCGATCGAGCGACGCAGTATCACCTCGACGTCGCGGCCGATGACGTCGCACGCCGGGTGCTCGGTGGCGCGGGTTTTCGAGTCATGAGTGAAGAGTCCGGGATGACGGGCCACGGTGAGTTCACGGTGGTGGTCGATCCGATCGACGGATCGACCAACTGCGATCGCGGCATCCCCTTTTACTCGACGAGTTTGGCGATGATGCGAGGTGACGAACTCGTCGCGGCGTTGGTGATGAATCAGGCGACGGGAACCCTCTTCGAAGCCGAGAAGGGGAGTGGCGCACATCGTGACGGAGTGGTCATCGCGCCGAGCGGTCAAATGGATATCGCCCACGCGATCGTCGGTTCGTCGGGCTATCCGTCTCACCACCTCGGCTGGTCTCAGAATCGTTCACTTGGCGCGGCGAGCCTCGAGATATGTCTCGTCGCCGATGGATCGCTCGACGTGTACGGGGTAGCCCAGCACTCCGGACTGAACGCGTGGGACTACATGGCTGGTTTGCTGATCGTGCGCGAAGCCGGTGCATTCGACGCTGACTATCTGGATGAGGAATTGGTCACGTCTGATGATGTCGTGCGCCATCCCGTTTTCGCTGGCTCTCAAGAACTGCTGTCGTTCATGCTCGGCGAGGGGACCATCTAGGCTTTTTACTCTCGGGCGCTTAGCTCAGTTGGTTAGAGCAGCTGATTTACACTCAGCAGGTCGGGGGTTCGAGTCCCTCAGCGCCCACCAGTCAGAGGTCAAGTGATTATTGGATTTTACTCTAAATGAC
>Ga0182030_10007111_pt1 | contig 23449 bp, 18 predicted proteins | sample 812S3MmetaG_FD_121299 | JGI IMG/M metagenome (GOLD analysis project Ga0182030, IMG submission 121299) | Permafrost microbial communities from Stordalen Mire, Sweden - 812S3M metaG (Illumina Assembly) | ecosystem: Environmental > Terrestrial > Soil > Wetlands > Permafrost | place: Sweden...
CTTGGATCGGAAAAGGCTCGCCGGTTTGGTTGTTGTACGTCACTTGCAGTTGCCCCGACCCGCTGGGAGTATTCGACGGCAGCACCAGGGCCAACTGCGTGCCGATAGCGTAATAGAAAGCTGGAGTGGTCGTGGTGCCACCGACAGTGACCTTAACCGATGACCCATTGAGCAACGTGGGGAGGCCGGTGCCTTGGCCGCTTTGCAGCATTGCCGTCACCGTTGGATCGGCGAGCGCGACGCCCTTGACGATAAACAACGACCCCGGAGCGATTGCGCTATTTGGGAACGCCGCGGGAATCAGCCCATAGTTGTTCAGCACCTGTGTGACGGTCGGTGCGGCTCCCGCCGGGTTGGTCAGGGCGACTGGCCCAGGGTAATTGAGCGGCGTACCGCTGGCCAGTCTGCCGGTCAGCGATCCGGTTGGTCCCACTGAAAAGATGGCATTCGCGCCGGAGCTGGTCACGATGTACGTATCCGTCGCGGGATCGCGCACGATGCCGAGCGGCTTGTTAAATAGGCTGTCGCTCACCAGCAGCCCGACCTTGCCGGCGGGCGTAATGGTGTAGATGGAGTTGCTGGTATAGTCCAGCAGCACGTAGTTTCCACTGGCGTCGAACGTCAGGCCACCCACCCCCAGCGGAGCGGTGCCGGTCAGCGTGAGGGGCGTTACGGAGCCCGACGGTGTCATCACGACGATGTGCGCCACCCCGCCGTTGTCCTCCGCGACGATGTAGCTCCCCTTGCTGTCCACCCGGACCACCACATCTTCCGATTGATTCGCGGTGGTGGGATAGATCGCGACTGGCACGATACTCGAACCGTCCGGCGACACGCGGAAGATGCGGTGCCCGACATTGTCTGCGGCAATGTAGTTGCCGCTCGCGTCGATAGCAACCGAGATGAAGCTCGAGCCGACAGGGGCATTTGCAATCGGCGTATTGACGCCGGACGGAGTGACGCGATAGAGCTGGCCGCCGGTGGCGATCACGAAGTTACCGCTGCTGTCGAGCGCCATGTCGTAGCCGGAGATGGTGTTGCCGATTGTGCCGGCGAAACCGCCGGCAGCGCCGATCCCAACCAGGAGTCCGAACCGCTGATTGAGGACTTCATAGGAGGCGGTAGCCGCACTGGCTGAGGCCGCCGTGGCGGCGACGAACATACAGAGGATGACGCGCATAAAAGTTAGAGGACGCCGAAAGGCTTCAAAAGGGCCCCACGGAAACTGGTGGGTCGGGTGCCGGCTTGGACATCCGGTGCGATTTGCGAGATCTTGAAGGGAGATGACGAAAAGGCGTTTCATCCTGCTCCTGTTGCTGTGCGCCGTTGTCGCGCCGGCGGCCGAACGGAAAATCCTGGTGTACACCCGGAATTACACTCCCGATGGCAAGGGCTATGTTCACGAGAATATCGCGGCCAGCGTCGCCGCCATTCGGAAGCTCGGTACTGCCCATGGATTTGGCGTCGATGCATCGGACGATCCCGCGGTCTTTACCATTGTCAACCTGAAACAGTATCGCGTGCTGGTCTTTTGCAATAGTAACAATCGCGCGTTCGAGACCGACGCCCAGCGGGACGCGTTTAAGGCCTTTATTCGCGCCGGTGGCGGCTTCGTCGGGATCCATTCGGCCAGCGGATCGGAGCGCGATTGGGACTATTACCAGCAGGTGCTGGGTGCGAGATTTAAGCGGCATCCGAAGCTCCAGCCCTTCACGGTGCAGGTGGTCGCGCCGAAATTCCCGGCAGCGAAGGGAGTGCCAGCCAGTTTCCAGTGGGAAGATGAGTGCTATTACGTGGAGAAACTCCAGCCGGGCGTCACGCCGGTACTGATGACGGACCCGCGCAAGGTAGTCGACGCGCAATTCGAAGCGGATCCCGGCGACCTCATCAAGGGCATGCGTCCGCTCGCGTGGTACCAGACATTCGACGGCGGCCGCGAGTTCTATCTGGCGCTCGGGCACAAGCCGGAAGACTACGAGAATCCCATCTTACTGCGGCTCATTCTCGGCGGTATCGAATGGGCGATGGGAGCGAGTAAGTAGAAAAGACATTACTTAGCCGCCGATGAACGCGGATAAACGCCGATAAGATGCTCTTGATTATCTGGGTTCATCGGCGACCCACCGTTTGCTCGCTAGTGTACTGCGTCGGGAATCCTGCCAAGTAATTGTGGGGCAGACTTCAGTCTGCGGAGGGCTTGAGCCCTCCCTGCCGCGCACGGTGTGAGCTGCGACAGGCGGACTGAAGTCCGGGGTCCCCTCTGGGGAGGGCTTAAGCCTGCCCCACGGTGAGGCTCAAGGTATGCTGCATGAACGCCCTGCTATCTCTCTCGCTTGAGAATCCTGAAGTGCCGTCCGGTTAGGGCGCCCGCCCCACCAACTTCAGATGGTGGCTGAATTCGGCCAATCTGGTGATGTGCGGCCATCCCCTGCGCTACAACCTATAGGAAATCAAGAGATTGCGGCTTGGCACGCTGATTGCACTATAGCTGGGCGGAGGTCGAAAGAAATGAAAAAAGGATTGCTGATCTTAGTGGCTGCTCTGATGACCATGGCTCCCATAGGTGCTTCGGCCGCCGTGCGTGTCTTCGTGGGTGGACCGGTGGTTTATGGTGGATGGTATGCCCCGTATTGGGGTCCTTATTGGGGCCCATACGGATATCGCACTTACTATCCCAACTCCGGCGAGGTGAAACTGGACACCAAGGTGAAGGACGCCCAGGTATTCATCAACGGCGCCTATGCGGGCACCACGCATGAGAATAAGACCATGCACTTGCGTGCAGGCGAATACAAGATCGAGATTCGCGAAAACGGCCAGACGCCTTTCGCGCAGAAAGTCTACGTAGCAGCCGGTCAGACACTGCATCTGCATCCCGAGCTGTAACGCCGAGTTCCAGCCGCGGCTCAGTCACTCGACTGGGCCGCGGCCTTCCGCTTCGCACCCTGCTACAACGCCTCTGCCGCGCCCGCCATTTCTGGAGGGTTCCCTTTGTTCAATCTGCGTTTGCTGTGGCGACGTTCACGCCGGGTGTGCCGATGCCGCTGACCGTGTGGTTGAAGTGAGGTAGGACATGCTTCGGCTTGTCCAGGCGGAGCGAAGCTCGCTATTGAGCTTTGATGCTGAGGCCCGAGGATTTCGTTGCGTATCCGAAACGGCGGTCTGAAAGGCCGCCCGCAGCCACGATTGGCTGCCACACAACAGCGTTGCGGAGTTCGGGGATCCGAGAAGACGCGATGTAAACCCCCGCGAGAGGAACTCCGTCTACACCGCCAGCAGTTCACCACTCAAAGAAGGAGTTCCTACACTCAATGAAGCGAACCATACTCCAGACCGCAATGCTGTCGGCGCTCGCCGCGTCGCTGGTATGCGCACAGACGACGACCACCCCCACCCCTCCAACTTCCGCACAAATCGCGGCCAACATCGTCGCTCGTCTGACTACGTTGCTGGATCTCACGAGCTCGCAGCAAACCACTGCGACGACGATCTTTACCACCGAAGCCACCACCGACCAGACCCTGCAAACGCAGATGCAGACCGCGCAGACTGCCCTGCAGACCGCCATCACATCGAATAGCGGAATCTCGGCCGCGGCGACGACCATCGGCAGCCTGACGACCCAGCAGGTGACGGCCGATGCCACGGCCGACGCCGAGTTCTATGCCATCCTGACGACTACTCAGCAGACCAAATATGCCACCTTGAAGCTGCCCGGGCTGGGCGGATTCGGCGGGCTGGGCGGTTCTGGCGGCGGACCCGGCGGTCCTCCGGCCGGAGGCGGTCCGGGACACTAAGGCTCAGTCGCTCCTCCAATCTCAGCAGTGTGCAGGCAGGCGAGATTCGTTCTTGCCTGCCTTTTTTTGTTAGGCCGTTCCTGTCGGGAATCTCAACATCAGAAATTCCGGTTTTCCAGCCTGCAGCTAACCCTTGTGTTAGCAATGCATTTTAATTCTCTTGTCTTAAAACCCAATTAAACCGACCTTAAGATCTTGAATTCCCGCTGTCAACGTAGTACATTGGAATCGAGAACGGAATATCGATACAGGATTCTCGATATGAAGGCCCTCAGCTCCCACCCACGGCACCACGAAATTCCCGAGGCCAGCCTTCGCCGCTTGCCGATCTACTACCGGTATCTGCAAGACATGTTGGCCGTGGGAACGGTCCAGGCTGTCTCCGCGGCCGATCTGGCCCGCGCTTTGGGGCTGGACGCGACCTTAGTCCGTAAAGATATTGAGATGACCGGGATTGTCGGGAAACCAAGAGTCGGCTATCCGCTGGGCGGACTAGTGCACTGGATTGAGAATTTTCTGGGGTTGAATCACCCCAAGGCGGCTGTCCTGGCGGGAACCGGCAGTTTGGGAAGCGCACTCCTGGGATATGAGAAATTCCGCAGCCACGGGATGCAAATTGTGGCGGCGTTCGATGTGGATGTCGAGAAGATCGGGCAAAGAATTCATGGCACGGAAGTGCAGCCGCTATTTTGCATGGCGGAATTCGTGCGGCGGATGGAAGTCCCGCTGGGGCTGATTGCCACCCCCGGCAGCGCCGCGCAAACCGTGGCGGACCTGATGGTGACGGGAGGCATTCGCGCGATTTGGAACTTCGCGCCCACCCATATTCACGTGCCGAAAGGTGTCATTTTGCAGAACGAGGATCTGTACCACTCACTGGCGTCTCTCTCGTTCAAACTGGAAAGCCGTATCCGAGTGACGCCGGTGGAAAGCGAAATATATGTCCAAAACAATTGACGTAACCGAACTCGTCCTCCGCGACGCGCATCAAAGCCTGATGGCGACCCGGATGGCCATGGAAGACATGATTCCCGCATGCGCCGACATCGACAAAGCGGGCTTTTGGTCGGTGGAATGTTGGGGAGGGGCGACCTTCGATTCCTGCATTCGCTTCCTCAATGAGGACCCTTGGGAGCGCCTGCGGCAATTCCGCAAACTGCTACCCAACAGCCGTCTGCAGATGCTGCTGCGCGGCCAGAACTTGCTGGGCTACCGGCACTACGAAGACACCGTAGTGGATCGCTTCGTGGACAAGGCCGCGGAGAACGGGATGGACGTATTCCGCATATTCGATGCCCTCAACGACATCCGCAATTTGAGGCGCTCGGTGGCGGCCGTACGGCGCACCGGCAAACATGCGCAAGGGACCATCTGCTACACCATCAGTCCGCTGCATACGCCCGGCGATTTCGTGGAGATGGCGGAAAAACTGCTCGACCTGGGCTGCGATTCCATCTGCATCAAAGACATGGCCGCGCTGCTGAAACCGCAACCGGCGTACGACATCGTGAAGGGCATTAAGGACACTTGCGGGCAGGACGTGCGGGTCCACGTGCACGTGCATGCCACCACCGGCGTGACGATGGTCAGCCTCATGAAGGCTATCGAAGCAGGCGCGGACTGCGTCGATACGGCGATCAGCTCGCTCAGCCTGGGGCCAGGCCACAATCCTACCGAGAGCCTGGTGGAAATGCTGGAAGGCACGGGGTTCGACACCAAGCTGGATAAGCAGCGGCTCATCAACCTGAAGAAATATTTCGCTGGTATACGGCCGCGCTACAAGGAGTTCCTCTCCAATATTACCGGCGTGGAGACGGAGATTTTCGACAGCCAGATTCCCGGCGGCATGCTCTCCAACATGGAGAGCCAGTTGAAGCAGCAGGGTGCCGGCGACCGCATGGAAGAGGTACTGCTGGAAGTGCCGAGAGTCCGCGCCGACGCGGGATTCCCGCCGCTGGTGACCCCGTCGAGCCAGATTGTGGGCACGCAAGCGGTGTTCAACGTCATGATGGGGCGCTACAAGGTGCTCACCGGCGAATTCGCCGATCTGATGCTGGGCTACTACGGCGAAACCATCGGGCCGCGCAACCGCCAAGTGGTCGAACAGTCCGCCAAGCAAACCGGCAAGCCGCCGATCAACCATCGGCCGGCCGATCTTCTGAAACCGGAATGGCACGAACTGCGCGATGCCGCGCTGGCAATCGAGGGATCGAATGGGTCGGATGAGGACGTGCTGACGTACGCCATGTTCCCCAAGGTGGCTCCCAAGTTCTTCACTACGCGCGCAGAAGGTCCCAAGAACGTGGGCAAGGATCCGTCGAAGGAACCGGCGGCGGCCGCTCCCGCTCCCGCCAAGGCGGCGCCTGAGAACGGCAGTGCGAAGGGTCCGGTGCGCACCACTGTCACTTACGACGTGAAGCTCAACGGGTTGACTCATAAGGTGACGGTGGCGCCGGCAAAATAGCCATCGGTTTTCACCCATCAGCACATTTGAAAGGACTTATATATGGCAATTCATACCATGCAGGAAAAAATTGCGGACCTCCGCAAACGTAGCGGCGAAGAGATGCTGGGCGGCGGAGCGGCACGGTTGGAGAAGCAGCATCAAGGCGGTAAGCTCACGGCGCGGGAGCGAGTCGACGCGCTGGTAGATCCCAACAGTTTCGACGAGACCGGTCTGTTTGCCGAGCATCGGGCGACCTTGTTCGGCATGGCCGGAAAGCACTTTTCGGCGGATGGCGTGGTCACGGGAGCGGCATCGGTGGGTGGACGTCTGATCCATCTGGCCAGCCAGGACTTTACGGTCTCGGGCGGGTCGGCTGGCGAAGTGCACTCCATCAAGGTGGCGGAGATCATGCAGCAGTCGCTGAAGACCGGGTCGCCCTTCGTTTTCATTAACGATTCCGGCGGCGCGCGCGTTCAGGAAGGGATTGACTCGCTCTCCGGGTACGGCAAAGTGTTCTACACCAATGTCATGCTTTCCGGAGCGGTACCCCAGATCTCGCTGATTTGCGGACCGTGCGCGGGCGGCGCGGCGTATAGTCCGGCGCTGACGGATTTCATTATCCAGACGCGCAAGGCGCAGATGTTCATCACCGGTCCGCAGGTGATCAAGGGCGTCACCGGCGAGAAGGTGACGGCCGAGGAATTGGGCGGCCCGGAAGCGCACATGGCGTATTCGGGCGTGATCCACTTCATTGCCGAAGACGATAACCACGCGGCAGCGTTGTGCCAGAAACTCCTCAGCTTCCTGCCGTCGAACAACCTGGAAGATCCACCGCGGGTGGAAGGCGATCCCAACGCCGACCCGAATCCCGCCTTGGAAGACGTGGTTCCGACGGACATGAAGAAGGGCTACGACGTGCGCGAGGTCATTAACAAGGTGGTGGATTTCGGCGACTTCCTGGAAGTGCAGTCCGGATACGCCATGAATATGGTGGTGGGGTTTGCGCGCATCGCGGGGCGGACCATCGGGATCATCGCCAATCAACCGGCGGTGCAGGCGGGCGTGCTGGATATCAACGCTTCGAATAAGGCGGCGCGCTTCATCCGCTTCTGTAACGCATTTAATATCTCGCTGCTGACTTTCGCCGATGTGCCGGGATTCCTGCCGGGCGTACAGCAGGAACATGGCGGCATTATCCGCCACGGCGCGAAGATGCTGTTCGCGTACTCAGCCGCCACGGTACCGAAAGTCACGGTCATCCTCCGCAAATGCTATGGCGGGGCCTACCTGGCGATGTGCGGCAAGGATCTGGGCGCCGATCGTGTGTTCGCGTGGCCTACCGCCGAAGTAGCGGTGATGGGCGCTGAGGGAGCGGCGGAGATCGTGTTCCGCAAAGAGATCGACGACGCCACCGACAAGCCGGCCAAGCGCGCGGAGCTCATCGAGAAATATCGCGAGGCATTCTCCAACCCCTACGTGGCGGCTGGGCGGCGATTGGTCGATTCGATTATCGAACCGGCCGACACGCGGCACCATCTGGCACAGGTTTTCGAATATTTGCATACCAAGCGCGAACTGCGTCCGCCCAAGAAGCACGGGCTGATGCCACTGTAAACACGGCGGCAACCGCTCCCTCCGGCCACGGCTCAGTCTTGGCACCTGGCGTTTCCGAGCCGCGACCGGAGGGAGCGGTTGTTTCAAGCGGCAACCGCTCCTTTTGGTCTAGGCTCAGTGTCTTGGCACCGAGCTTTCCGAGCCGCGACCGAAGGAGCGGTTGTTTCCTGACGAACCCATAGGTTAGGCGAGGTGAAATTATGGCGACAATTACAGTAGTGGATCTTCAAGCTCAGATTGTAGAGCTGACACGCCGGCTGGAGGCGCTGCAGAAAGCTGCGGCGCCCACACCCGAAGGGATTACAGAAGAGGAAGTGCTGGCGATCTCGGCGGCTGTCGCCGCCTACCTGGGTGTGCGGGCGCACATTCGGCAGATTCGTCTGGTGAGCACCGGCGCGTGGGCACAACAAGGGCGAGTGTCGATTCAGGCATCGCACATATTGCAAAGCTAGAAGCCAACAGCTACACGCTGACAGCTAATAGCCATCGGAGTTCTCATGAAACTGAACATTACCATTGACGGCAAGGAATATGAAGTAGATGTCGAGGTGGCGGAGCCGGAAACTGCGGGGGCGCCACGGAATGTGAGCGGATTCAATATTGGATCGGCGCCCGTGCGTTTGCCGGCGAGCCCCCCGCCAGCAGCCGTTCCCGAGGCAGCACCGGTAGATGACGCCAAAGTTTGCCGCAGCCCGGTTTCGGGCATCGTGGTGCGGGTGGCCGCTCAGGTGGGGCAGACACTGCAGCCCGGCGACATTCTGCTGGTGCTGGAAGCCATGAAGATGGAGACGAACATCACCGCTCCTTCGGCCGGCAAGATCGCGGCGATCCGGGTCAATCAGGGTGATAGCGTACAGGCGGGACAAGTAGTAGTGGAGTTCGAGTAATGAGCGCGGAATTAGAACAGGTACCGGGATTTCTCTTTTTCGATCATGTGGCCATTTCGGTAAAGCCGGGCGAGTTGGAAGCGCACGTCCAGGCGTATCGGGCAATGGGCTTTCAGGAAGTGCATCGCGAAGACGTGCTCGGCGGCGACCAGGTGCGGGAGGTGTTGTTGCAGGTAGGCAATGGCCCGAATCTGGTGCAACTGCTGGAGCCGTTGACGCCGGAATCGCCGGTGGCGAAGCAGATCGAGAAGAATGGCGGCCGCGGCGGGTTGGCGCATGTGGCGCTGCGCGTCGCCGACATCCAACAGGCATTCGATTATCTGCGCGCCAAGGGATTCAAGATCATTGACAAGGCGCCGCGCAAAGGATCGCGCGGGACAACCGTGTTCTTCGTGCACCCCAAGACTACCGAGACAGCGGCATTCGGCTATCTGCTAGAAGTAGTACAGGAGGGCAGCCATGCCTGATGCGGATGCCGGCGAAATTCTGAGTCTGGGGCAGGATTTTCCGCCTGTCCCGACTTCCGCCTGGGAAGCTGCCATCGCCAAGGATCTAAAGGGCGCGGACTACGAAAAGAAGCTGGTCTGGCGCACCGAGGAAGGGCTGGCGGTACGCCCCTACTATCGCAAGGAAGCGCTCGAAGGTCTGGGCGATCAACTGCTCGCGCGGAAAACCGGCGCGGGTTGGGAGATCGCGCAGGATGGGGCGCCCGGTCCGGCGGCGATTCGCGCGGATTTGCTGCATGAGGCAGGCGCCCACGCCATCCAGGAGCTCGGCTTCGGAATCGCGGCAGGCGTGGAGACGCTGGCAAGTAATCCCGCGGCGGTCGAGATTGAATTCGTATTTGCGGCGGGTCCGAGTTACTTCATCGAGATCGCCAAATTGCGGGCGGCTCGTATTCTTTGGGCGCAGGTAGTGAGCGCATTTGGCGACACGGCCTGCCGCATGAAACTTCACGTGCGCACTCCGCAGCGCAATAAGAGCGTCTACGACCGGTACACCAATCTGCTCCGTGTGACTACCGAGGCGCTCTCCGCCGTGGTGGGTGGATGCGACAGCCTTTCGGTGGGTTCGTTTGGGTTCGATTCGCACCTGGCGGCGAACGTCCAGCACCTCCTGAAAGAGGAGTCGCACATCGACGCGGTGGCCGATCCGGCGGGCGGATCGTACTACATCGAAGCGCTCACCGATTCGCTGGCGCGGGAAGCCTGGAAGCTGCTGCAGAAGGTGGAAGCGGAAGGCGGATACGCCGCCGCGACTGCCTCGGGCGCAGTCGAAAAGGCGCTGGCGGAGACCCGCGCGGCGCGTGCGAAGGCCTATTCCGGGCGACGGCGCGCTCTGGTGGGCGTCAACAACTACCCCAATCTCACGGAGAAGACGCCGGAGGGTGAGGTTCCGTTGGCCGAGGGTTCTCGTATTGCCGAGCCGTTCGAAAAGATCCGGCAGCGCACCAACGCGCACGCGAAAGCCACGGGGCGGTACCCCAAGGTGCTCCTCCTGCAACGCGGCGACGTGAAGATGAAGGGCGCCCGCACCAACTTCTGCATGAATTTTCTAGGATGCGCAGGCTTCGACATCGTGGAATCGGAAGAGTATTCCGGCACGGACGCCGATCTGATCGTGCTGTGCAGCTCCGACCCCGAGTATCTGGCCTTCGCGCAGGAAGTTTGCCCAAGCGTGAAGGTGCCGGTGCTGGTCGCCGGTAATCCGAAAGAGCAGATTCCAGCCTTGGAAGCAGCCGGAGTGCAGGGCTTCCTCCATGTACAGTCGGACGCCATACAGACGCTGACTCACTGGCAGGACAAGCTGGGAATGAGGAGCAGCCAATGAAACCGGACTTCTCGAAAATCTCGTACAAAGTGCAGCCGGGCGTGACGCCGGCGCCACACGACGACCACGCCGTGTGGAATACCGCGGAGCACATCCCGGTGAAGGCCTGGTACTCGGCCGACGACCTGTACGCCATGGAGCATCTGGACTACGCCGCGGGAGTGGCGCCATTTCTGCGCGGTCCGTACTCCACCATGTACGCCATGCAGCCGTGGACCATCCGGCAGTACGCCGGCTTCTCCACCGCCGAGGAATCGAACGCGTTTTACCGGCGCAACCTGGCGGCCGGACAGAAGGGCCTGTCGGTAGCGTTCGACCTGGCCACGCATCGCGGCTACGATTCGGATAGCGAGCGCGTGTCAGGCGATGTCGGCAAGGCCGGCGTGGCCATCGATTCGGTCGAAGACATGAAGATTCTCTTCGATCAGATCCCGCTCGGCCAGATGTCGGTGTCCATGACCATGAACGGCGCAGTTCTGCCGATCATGGCCTTCTACGTCGTCGCGGCCGAAGAGCAGGGTGTCGCCACGAAAGACCTGAGCGGCACCATTCAGAACGACATTCTGAAAGAGTTCATGGTCCGCAACACGTACATCTATCCTCCGGGCCACTCGATGAAAATTATCGGCGATATTTTCCGCTATTGCGCGGAGAACATGCCGAAGTTCAATTGCATTTCGATCAGCGGCTATCACATGCAGGAAGCCGGCGCGAGCGCCGACCTCGAATTGGGCTACACGCTGGCCGACGGGCTGGAATACATCCGTACGGGCATCCGGTCGGGCCTCGACATCGACACCTTTGCGCCGCGGTTGAGCTTCTTCTGGGGCATCGGCATGAACCATTTCATGGAGATTGCCAAGATGCGCGCGGCCCGCGTGCTGTGGGCCAAGATCATCAAGAGCTTCCACCCGAAGAACGCCAAATCGATGGCGCTGCGCACCCATTGCCAGACTTCCGGCTGGAGTCTCGCCGCGCAAGACGTTTTTAATAACGTTCCCAGGACATGTATCGAGGCTCTCGCGGCGGTGCTGGGACATACCCAGTCGCTGCACACCAACGCGCTCGACGAAGCCATCGCGCTGCCCACCGATTTCTCGGCCAGGATCGCGCGCAATACCCAGATCTTCCTGCAGGAAGAGACCGGTGTCACGAAAGTGGTCGACCCGTGGGCGGGCAGCTACTACGTGGAATCGCTCACCCACGAACTGATGCACAAGGCGTGGCAGCACATCCAGGAAGTGGAAGCGCTCGGCGGGATGGCGAAGGCCATCGAGACGGGCATTCCCAAGATGCGCATCGAAGAGGCGGCGGCGCGCCGGCAGGCGCAGATCGATGCCGGCAAAGAAGTCCTCGTCGGAGTCAACAAATACCAGCCGGCCGAGGTCGAGCAGATCGCGGTTCGCGTAGTGGATAATAAAGCGGTCCGGGAGTCGCAGCTGAACAGGCTGGCGCAGGTCCGCGCGGCTCGCGATGGGCAGGCAGTGGAACATGCGCTGGCGGAGTTGACCGCGGCGGCGGAAAACGGGTCGGGCAATTTGCTCGAGCTGGCGGTGGCGGCGGCGCGATTGCGGGCCACCCTGGGTGAGATTTCCACGGCGCTCGAAAAGGTATTCGGGAGGTATCAGGCGGTGAATCGGACCATCTCTGGCGTGTACGCTTCCGAGATTCAGGACAATCCGGACTTCCGTAAGGCGCGCGAGTTGGCCGAAGAATTTGCCACGCTCGAAGGCCGCCGGCCGCGCATTCTGATGGCGAAGATGGGACAGGACGGCCATGATCGGGGCGTGAAGGTGATCGCCACGGCCTTTGCCGATCTGGGGTTCGACGTCGACGTCGGCCCGCTGTTCCAGACTCCGCGCGAGGCGGCGCGCATGGCCGTGGAGAACGACGTCCACGTGCTCGGCGTGTCCAGCCTGGCGGGCGGACATACTACACTGGTGCCGGAAGTGATCGAAGAGCTCAAGAAGTTGGGGCGGTCGGACATCCAAGTGGTGGTCGGTGGAGTGATTCCGCCGCAGGATTACGAAGCTCTCTTCGCGGCGGGCGCGACGGAAGTGTTCGGACCTGGTACGGTAATCGCAGTGGCCGCGCAGAAGATTTTGAACGCGCTGATTGGGAGCGCGCGTGCGGCGTAGGCAATCTTGCTTGCAGGCCGGCTTTCCAGCCGGCCTCCCGGCTTTTGTTTTTCGTGTGGCAGGCAATCTTGCCTGCAGGCCGGCTTTCAGCCGGCCGTTCTCGATACGCCAGGAATGCTTCGAGCTTCAGCACTTCCCCCTGGCTGTAGACGAAACCGAAAAGAGTCGGGCTGAAGCCCGGGGTCCCCTCTGGGGAGGGCAGAAGCCTGCCCCACGTCGTCTGCCAGTTGCACGCAGTGAATGGCCAAATAGAGCGGATCGCTTTCGCCAAGGAACTGGGGCTGAAGCAGAATCGAGGGGCGGCCTGAAAGGCCGCCTGCAGCCAGGATTGGCCACACAAAATGGGGTCCGACCGTAATGCGCCGCCTCTCTTTCCAGCATTACGTGGACGGTGTCTTGAGCGCGAACCGCATGGTGCTCGCGCGGGCGATCACGCTGATCGAAAGCAATCTACCCGCCGATGGCGATCTCGCCGCGCGTTTGCTCGACAGCCTGTTGCCCCACACCGGGCGCGCGCTGCGCGTGGGAATTACCGGCGTGCCGGGGGTCGGCAAGAGCACCTTCATCGATGCCCTGGGCATGCATCTCATACGGGAACGTAGCGAAAACGTCGCAGTGCTGAGCGTCGACCCATCGAGCCCGATATCCGGCGGCAGCATCCTGGGCGATAAGACGCGTATGGAGCGGTTGTCCGTGGAAGAGCGCGCGTTCATCCGCCCTTCGCCGTCGCGCGGCCATCTGGGCGGCGTAGCGCGAAGCACGCGGGAGACCATCCTGCTGTGCGAGGCCGCGGGGTATCGCAATATTCTGGTGGAGACGGTCGGGGTGGGACAGAGCGAGACGGCGGTCCGCTCGATGACGGATTTTTTTCTGCTGCTGATGCTCGCCGGTGCGGGCGACGAACTGCAGGGCATGAAGCGCGGCATCATCGAGATGATCGACGCCATGGCCATCAATAAAGCGGATGGCGACAATAAGTCCAAGGCCGAGCGGGCGCGCACGGAGTATGCCGGCGCTCTCCATCTTTTTCCTGCCTCACACGATGGTTGGACGCCGCGCGTGGTGACCTGTTCCGCCGCGGAAAACGCGGGGGTCTCCGACGTGTGGCAAATGATTGTCGACCATCGCCAGTTGCTGGAAGGCAACGGATGGCTCGAGCGCCGCCGGAATCTGCAGGCCCTTTCGTGGATGCAAGAGCTCACCATGGTGGGGCTCGATAACTTGTTCCGCGGTCATCGCGCGGTGGCCGCTCGGCTGCCGCTGCTCGAAGAAGAAGTACGCACGGGCCGCAAGACACCCTTCGCGGCCAGCCGCGAATTGCTGGCACTCTTCCAGGCGGAGCCCGGTTGAAAACGGATGCACGATTTGCATGGACGGATTGGAAGGTAGGACATGCTTTAGCTTGTCCAAGGCGATGCGAGCGCAGCTCGCAAGCGCACAGATTGTAAGACAGCCCTGACTCCTGACTTCTGTCCTCCAAATGCTGAAAGGATTTCAAGGGCACAGCCCTTGCATTTATGACTAATTCATTTCCGACTCTTACCGCCGCCGAAGCCGCATCGCTCATCGAGCACGGGCAATCGGTAGCATTTAGCGGATTCACTCCGGCCGGCGCGCCGAAGGCGATTCCGCTGGCCATCGCGGAGCGTGCCGTCGCGGCGCACCAGGCCGGGCACGAATTTCAAATCGGCGTCCTGACCGGCGCTTCCACCGGCCCTTCGCTCGACGGCGCGCTCTCCAAAGCGCGCGCCATGAAATTCCGCACACCCTACCAAACCAATGCCGATCTGCGCGACCGCATCAACGCGGGGCAGACTCCCTACTTCGATCTGCACCTGTCGATGATGCCGCAGGTTACGCGTTACGGCTTTCTCGGGCATGTGGATGTGGCCGTGATCGAGGCCGCCGATATCATGAGCGGCGGCGGCATCGTGCTGACGTCGGGAGTTGGCGCCGCGCCCACATTCTGCAACCTGGCCGATCGCGTCCTCATCGAGTTGAACCGGCATCATCCGGCCACCGTCCTCGGGCTGCACGACATTTACGAGCCGGCCAACCCGCCAAACCGCAAGCAGATTCCGGTGTACACGCCGTCGGACCGCATCGGCTCGCCGATCATCACCATCGATCCGGCAAAAATCGTGGGCGTAGTGGAGACAGACCTCGAGGACGAAGCGCGTGGGTTCAGCGAAGTCACCCCGCTCACCGAAACCATCGGCAATAACGTAGCCGAGTTTCTGTCGGGCCAACTCAAGGCCGGCATGATTCCGCGGCCGTTCCTGCCGATTCAATCGGGCGTGGGCGACATCGCGAACTCCGTGCTCGGCGCGATGGGGCGAAATCCCGGCATTCCGCCGTTCGAGATGTACACCGAGGTGATCCAAGACTCCGTTGTGGACCTGATCGAGCAGGAGCGCGTTACATTCGCCAGCAGTTGCTCCTTCACCGTGACGCCGCCCGCGTTACGCCGCGTCTACGACAACCTGAAGTTCTTCCGGCAGAGAGTCGTACTGCGGCCGCAGGAGATCAGCAACAGTCCGGAGGTCATCCGGCGGCTGGGAGTCATCTCCATCAATACGGCGATCGAAGTCGACATTTTTGGCAACGTGAACAGCACTCACGTGATGGGCCGGAAGCTGATGAATGGCATCGGCGGGTCGGGCGATTTCACGCGCAATGCTTACCTGTCGATCTTCACGTGTCCGTCAATCGCGAAGGGTGGCAAGATTTCCACCATCGTGCCGCTGGTATCTCACGTTGACCACAGCGAGCATTCCGTGCAGATTATCGCCACCGAGTTTGGCGTGGCGGACTTGCGCGGCAAGTCGCCTTTCGAGCGCGCCAACGAGATCATCGAGAAGTGCGCCCACCCCGAATATCGCGAACTGCTGCACAGCTACGTGCAAATCGTGGAGGGCGGCCATACGCCGCAAACGCTGTCCGCCGCGTTCAAGATGCATGAGCAATTCCAGAAGACCGGCGATATGCGCGGATGCCGCTGGGACGCTCCCGTGGTGGCATAGACGCCGGCGAAAGCTACCGCTCCCTTCGGTCACGGCTCAGAAACGCGTTATCCCAATACTGAGCCGCGACCGGAGGGAGCGGTCTTCGCCACCCTACACCAACTCTAGATGCGCCGACAAGAGCGCGTCGTTGATCGCCAGGTATAGCTGCCCTTGAATCTTGTAGAACTCGTCGATGTCCGGCGTCAGCACGTAACAGAAGATCTCGACGTTAAATGCCGCGGCGGTCAGTCCCACTAACCGCACTGGCGTGGGGACCAATTCCACCGATCGATTGCCCTCCAGCGCTTTGTGCAGCGCGTCGATCAGATGCCAGACTTCTTCATCGGGCGTGCTCCGCTTGATCTGGAATGTGGGGTTGAAAAGAATCTTGTCGCGCACCGAATAATTTTCCAGGTTGGCCGACGCGAACGCCGAATTCGGCACGCTGACCACAGTCCTGTTCAGCGTGCGGACCTGGGTAGAGCGCATGCCGATGTCTTCCACCGTCCCGATAATGTCGCCGAACTTCCCGAAATCGCCGATGGACACGGGGCGGTCGCCGATCACCGAAACGCCGCCGAAGATGTTGGCGATGGTCTGCTGCGCGGCCAGCGCGATGGCGATACCCCCCACTCCCAAGCCGGCCACCAGGGTTGCGGTGTTGTACCCCCAACTGCTCAACACCATCAGGATCACGATGATGACGATGGTGACGCTGGCGGTCCTGCGGCCTAGCCGAAGAATAGAACGGCCGCTGAATTCGCGCCGGCTCGCCATATTCGATTCGACGCGAATGAGCAGCAGATCGACAATCCGAATGGCGCACCAGGCGATGGACCACATGATCGTGAGTTCCAACAGTCGCCCGATGTAGACGCGCGCTACCGCGGCCGGCCGGACCACCTCCAGCACGACGCGAAAAATCGCGATCGCCAGAATCGTGCGCACCGGGCGAACCAGCGCTTGCGCCCATCCCCATTGCGCCCGAGGGGTAAAGCGGCCGGCGGCATTCTGCAAGATAGGAAGCAGGATGCGGCTGGAGATGCGCGCCAGGATGAAGAGAATGATGGCCGCGAGCAGCATCGCGAGCCACGCCCACAGTGGCGTCTAAAGGAACTCCACCGTAATCAGGAACGGCGGAAGGTAGTGGGAAAGCCAGGGAGCGCCGCTCGAGATGTTCAGGTTGAGAAACGCCGCCACGGTGCCCGAAGAGAAAACCCAAACCGGCGATTGTCCCGGCTGTTGGTCCACTCGCTCTAACTCGATCATGTAAGATTGTCCGCCTTCCATAAGCGTCGCGACGGTCTCTCGCGGATCGCCCCCAGCGATGGAACTGCCCTCCGGATTTTGCGTGAGACGCATCACCGAAAACTGCGCGTCGTTTAATGCCGCTTCCAGTTTCCTGGCGATATGGGGCCCCGCACTTTTGCGGTTTGCCGGCGACCAGCTTCGCAAATCCAGGTACTGCGATGCCGTGTCGTAGTCCTGCCGTGCACAGACTTCCAGGAATTCTGTGACGCTGGATCGTGGATCGTCGCGTCTCAAGCTCTCGGCTGCCGTGGCTGCGGAGAGCACGGCGGCCATGCCAACCGTGAGTAGAATTGCGCGTGCGTGCCAGTACATGTCGGTACGCGTGCAAATCAGGGGCCTAAACTCGGAGACGTGATCTCTCGTACAGCGGCCTGTGGCTTGCCACACGTCTCCCCGGGGAGTTCAACCAATGAGAACCACCGCTTGTTTTCTAATCGCGATCGGGTCGCTTGCCGCACAAGCCCCGAACCCCACTCGCCAACAACCGATGCCCGCGGATACTTCGCAGCCGATGCCGATCTTCAAGGTGACCGTGGTGGCGCGGACCACCAAAGCCGTCAACTATCACCACCGCACCGGAACTACCCACATCGAATTCCGCGGCACGGAACTGCTGCCCGCGGCGCGCGGAACTGCCAGCGTGCAGAGCCAGATGGGTTCCACCAAAGTATCCACGGAGCTCAACCATATGTCCGCCGCCAATCAATACGGGCCGGAATATATGACGTATGTATTGTGGGCCATCACTCCGGAAGGGCGCGCCAATAACTTGGGCGAAGTAGTCCTCGAGGGCGGCCATGCCAAGCTGCTATCGACCACCGACCTGCAGACTTTCGGCCTCATCGTCACGGCGGAGCCATACTTCGCGGTGACCCAGCCGAGTGACGTGGTGGTGGCGGAAAACTTTATCACGCAGGATACCGCCGGCACGATGGAACAAGTCGATGCCAAGTTTGAGTTGCTGGAGCGCGGACAATATGTGATGGACCGCGGCCAGTATAAACCTATCCGAGTGAATCCAAAAGGTCCGCTGCAACTGGCCGAGGCGGAAAATGCCGTGGAAATCGCGCGCCTGGCAGGCGCCGGCCGATATGCTGCCGACACCTTCCAGAAGGCCACAATCGATTTGCAGAATGCCGAGGGTTTTTTGAACGGCAGCAAGGATCGCAAAGAATCGGAGACGAACTCGCGCGAAGCGGCGCAGATGGCCGAGGACGCGCGCATCATCACCATCCGCAAGATCCGCGCGGAGCACGAAGCGAATGAACGCGCGGCTGCGGCCGAGCGCGAAGCGGCAGCCCAAGCGGCAGTACAGGCATCGGCGCAGCAGGCGCAACTCGATCAACAGCGCCGCGAACAGGCCGAACAGGCGCGCGTGCAGGCCGAACAGGCGCGCGCGCAGGCGGAGCAGATGAAGGCGGAGGCGCTGACGGCGGCTCAGCAAGCGGCGCAGGAAAAGGCCGCGGCGGATGCGGCGCGCCAGCAAGCTCTCACGGCGCAAGCGGCTGCCTCGGCGGAGGCCGACCGTTTGCGGCAGGCGAACCAGGCATCGGAACAGGAAAAGGCGCAGCTTCGCGAGCGCTTGAAGCAGCAGTTCGCGGCGATTCTGGAGACCCGTGAGACAGCGCGCGGACTGATAGTGAATATCAGCGACGTGCTGTTCGACTTCAATAAGTACATTCTCAAGCCGGGCGCGCGTGAAAAACTTGCCAAGGTCTCGGGCATTCTGCTGGCGTATCCCGGCCTGAAGATTCAACTCGAAGGTCACACCGACAGCATCGGCACCGACGAATACAATATGACGCTCTCGCAGCAGCGCGCCGCCGCCGTCCAGGATTATCTGGCACAGCAGGGCGTCGCGGCGGACAGCCTGACAGCGGTCGGATTCGGCAAGGCCAACCCGGTGGCGACCAACGATACCGACGCGGGCCGGCAACAAAACCGGCGCGTGGAAATGGTAGTTTCGGGCGATGCCATTGGCGTCGGCGGTAATCAGCAATAATAGTCGCTGATGAATCCTTGGGAACTCCTCCTGCGTGGGGCCGTCGCAGGGCTGGCAATATCGGCCCCCGTAGGACCCGTGAACGTGCTGTGCGTGTCGCGCACCCTCACCAAGGGCCGCTCGGCCGGCATCGTTTCCGGGCTAGGAGCGGCCGCTGCGGACACCATTTACGGCTCCATCGCCGGGTTCAGCATCAGCTTGATTATCGGATGGTTGTTGCGGGAGATCTTCTGGATCCGGGTGATCGGGGGGTTGTTGCTAATCGCTATCGGGGCCGTCTATTATTTCAAACGGCCTAAGACCCTGAAGGAAATGTCGCAGGAAGTTTCTGCTGGCTCCGACATCGCCACTACCTTCCTGCTGACGCTGACCAATCCCACCACCGTCCTCTCATTTCTCGCTGTGCTCGCCGTGTTGGGACTCGGCGAGCACCGGCCTTGGACGGTCACGGTATTCCTGGTCGCGGGAATCTTCCTGGGCGCGATGTTCTGGTGGACGCTGCTGGCGCTCGTGTCGGGCACTTTTCGCGATCGCTTCAACGACCGGGCGGTCGTCTGGCTGAACCGCATAGCGGCCGGAGCGATCGCGGCATTTGGGCTGATTACGATGGGACTGGCGTGGAAGTGAACGGGCTCAGGCCCTCGCCAGTGCCTGCGCCGCGGCCGCAAGAAACTCGGCCCCCACATCCCCAGGTGAGCGGACTCAGGCCTTCGCCATTGCTTGCGCCGCGGCCGCAAGAAACTCGGCCCCCAAATCCCCAGGTGAACGGGCTCAGGCCTTCGCCTACTCGGCAGGCTCCGTGAGGCATGCGGTGGACCCACATCCCCAGGTGAACGGGCTCAGGCCCTCGCCAGTGCCTGCGCCGCCGCGGCTTTCTTTTGCGCCTTTTTCACCAGGCGCGGCAAGTGGACGTTATTTTTCTTTTGCAGTTTTGCCGGTTTGCTGGACTTCTGGCGCAACGGCGCCGGCTCGGCCACTCCCGCGGGTACCGCAATCTTAGCGTCCGCGCTGCCAGTGGCTTTCGCTGCGCCGGTCACGATTTCGTCTTTCTTATCGGTCTTCTTGCTCATGGTATTTCCCTTTCGAAACTGCATTTAGCACGTCACGGACCAAGCTCCATGCAAGCGCGCTAATATGAATTGGATCTCTTATGCTGCGTCGACTTGTCTGGCTGGCTCTCGCCGTGGTTGTTGCCGCCTCGGCCCAAAAATATGACGGCCCGGTGCCGCCGAAGCCCGATCTGCCGTACTTGAAACACGGCGACACGCTCATTCCCACCGAGGCCGTGGAGGCCAAAGAGGAAAAAAAGAAGGACGACACCAACTATATCATCGCCGGGCCGAATTCCTCCGTGAAAACGCCTCTCGCCTCGCCGATTTTCCTCATGAAAGCGGATAAGCTCCAGCCGAAAAATCTTCAGCTGTACAAATTCGAATCGAAAAACGGCCATCGCGAGCTTGGCTTTACCGCCAAGAAGCCTCCGACGGCGATCCGCATCGTGGTGACCAAGCTGTCGTCCGACGGCGTCTGGAAGGTAGAGGTGGATGAAAGCCTGGAGCCCGGAGAATACTCGCTGAGTCCGAGCGATTCGAATCAGGCGTTTTGCTTTCAAGTCTTCTAGCTGGAAACCTTGCTTTCAGCTGTCAGCTATCAGCTCTCAGCTGGACTCACATGGCTCTGGGGCATTGGGCTGGCTCAAGCAGACACCGCCGACTCGTTACCTGGCTGTCGGGTATCACTCATGGTGTTGTGCAGTCAGTCGTTCTGGAAAACCGGCAGCAATGCTACTGCCGAGGGAACACACCGCGCCAGCTGAAAGCTGATAGCTGATAGCTGAGAGCTTCTTCCCGCTAATTCCCCTGAACTTTCCCCGTCAAAGTTCGTATCTACCGCCATGCAGACCGCAATCGCAGCGTTACGACGAGACCTCACTTATAGCATTCGGATGCTGATGAAGCGGCCCGGGTTCACCCTGGCCGCAGTCGCCGTGCTCTCTCTCGGGATCGGAGCGAATACCGCGATTTTCAGCCTGGTCAACGCGTTTCTACTGAAACCGCTGGTCCTCAAGAATCCCCAACAACTGACCGGCGTCTACAGCCGCGACTCCAAGAAGCCCGACTCCTACCGCGGCTTTTCCTACCCGAATTACGTCGACCTGCGCGCTTCGAACGGCGTCTTTTCCAGCCTCGCCGCGCATAACATTGCGATGATCGGTCTCGCCGAGGGCGATACCACGCGCCGCATCATGGCGGAAATGGTCTCCAGCAACTTCTTCGAAACGCTGGGTGTCCCGGTCTGGCGCGGCCGCTCCTTCACAGCCGCCGAGGAGCGCCCCGGGGGTGCGGGCGGCGTCGCCATCGCCAGCTATTCCTTATGGAAGCGCAGCGGCGCTCCGTCCGATTTCGTCGGCCGCACGGTGCGCGTGAACGGACGCTTCGTGACTGTCGTGGGCATCGCGCCGCAAGGCTTCAACGGCACCATGGCGCTTCTCAGTCCGGAATTGTACCTGCCGTTGAGCATGTCCGAATCGCTGGGCAACGATTTCGACGGCCCCGTCCGCCCGCTCGCGGCACGCGACAACGATTTCCTGATCCTGATCGGCAGGTTCCGGCCCGGTCTGACCCCGCAAGCCGTCAACACCCAGCTCACCGCCCTCGGCGCTGCCATGGAGCGCGCCTACCCGGTCGAGAATAAGAACCAGATCTTGAGCGTGCACCCCCTTTCCCGCCTCAGCATCTCCACCAATCCCACCGACGATGGCGCCATCATGATCCCCGCCACGCTGATGCTCTGCATGTCCGGCGTGGTTCTTCTGATCGCCGCACTGAATGTGGCGAATATGATGCTCGCGCGCGGCACCGCCCGGCGCAAAGAGATCGCCATCCGGCTGGCGCTCGGCGGTGGACGCCGCACCATCGTGCAGCAACTCTTCCTCGAAAGTCTGGCGCTCGCCATTCTCGGCGGAACAGCCGGTCTATTCCTTGCTTACGGCGGCACAACTCTATTCACGCACTCGATGCTTCGGCTGGTGCCTTTCGATTTAATGATCCCTACCAGTCCGGATGTACGCGTCCTCGCCGCTACTATGGGGTTCTGCCTCTTTAGCACGCTGCTCTTCGGCTTCTTCCCGGCCTGGAATCTATCCCGCCCGAACCTGGTGTCCGACCTTCGCTCTAGCGACAATGCCGACTCCTCCGCCGGCCGCGGACGCCTCTTCTCGCGCCGCAATCTGCTGGTGATCGCGCAGGTGTCGCTGTCCCTGACCCTGCTCACCGCCGCCGGACTGTTCGTCCGCAGTTCCGCTCAACTGGCCGGCGCCAAGCCGGGCTTCCAACTGGACAATCGCGTGGTGGCCGAGTTCGACGCGGGCCTCGCGGGATATAACGAGACGCGCGGCCGCCAGGTATATACCGCGCTGCTGGATCGTCTGAAGTCCATGCCGGAAGTCGAGTCCGCGGGTCTCGCCGCCACCGTACCGTTCGGTATGGTATCGCTGGGTAAGAACGTCCAACCGGCGGGAGCCACGCAGGTGAAACCGCAAGATCTCAGCTACAACGTGGTGAGCGGCGAGTACTTCCAGACGCTGGCGATTCCCCTGCTGCGCGGCCGTACCTTCCAGCCCGCCGAACGTGCGCAAAACGGGCATCCCGTGGCCATTCTCGATAAACAGGCCGCGCATCGCATCTGGCCGAATGGCGAGGCCGTCGGCCAGCACCTCCACATCCTCGGTCCGGCCGGGCAGGATGTCCCCGATGTCGAAGTCGTGGGCATCGTCGGCGATGTGCGCGAGCACATCATCGGAGGGGGCGTGGGGCACTCGTCCGGAGGTGAAGGCGATGCCACTGGCCAGCCGCACCTCTACCTGCCATTCGGCCAGCAGTATATGGCGAACATGCACATCCATCTCCGCACCACCCCAATGGATGCGGACTCCACCGCGCGCTTCCTCGGCACCGTGCGCCAGGAGATCCGCGCCGTGGATAGCGGCCTCCCGGTCTTAGGGGTGACGAGCATGCGCTCGCACATGGAATCCAGCATGGATTACTGGCTGATGCAGACGGGCACGCAGATGTTCTCCTTGTTCGGTGGCATCGCGCTGCTGCTTTCCATGATCGGACTGTACGGCGTGCGGGCTTACAGCGTGGCCCGCCGCACGCGCGAGATCGGCATCCGCATGGCGCTCGGCGCCAGCGCCGCGGAGACCCAGGCTCTGGTTCTGCGGGAGGGTGTGAAACTGATGGCTGTCGGCACGGGAGTGGGACTGGTGCTTTCGCTGCTCCTGGGCAACGTGCTGTCGGGCATGCTGTTCCAGGTGAACGGCGCCGATCCGCTGGTGTTCTCGGCATCCGTGCTGCTATTGGGTGCGGTGTCGGTGGTGGCGTGCTACGTTCCGGCGCGCCGGGCGGCGCGGATCGACCC
>Ga0182030_10007112_pt1 | contig 23447 bp, 13 predicted proteins | sample 812S3MmetaG_FD_121299 | JGI IMG/M metagenome (GOLD analysis project Ga0182030, IMG submission 121299) | Permafrost microbial communities from Stordalen Mire, Sweden - 812S3M metaG (Illumina Assembly) | ecosystem: Environmental > Terrestrial > Soil > Wetlands > Permafrost | place: Sweden...
ACCATCGAGCACTACGTCAAAACCAACAATCAAAACCCGAAGCCGTTTGTCTGGACTAAACGCGTCGACGAAATCTTAGAAAAGGTGAACCGTTGTAAAGCCAGCACTGTTACACCACACTAGTGTTTCCAGAAAATCAGCCACGGCCACGCCATAGCGTTCTCCGGTGCTTTTGGCCTTCCGTCCGCACTTGCTGGCAAGCCATGTGTCAAAATGTGATTTTATGGTAACGCCTTGCAAGGTTTCGCCAATATCCGTTCGCTTCATTATGTCTTTTAAGACTTCGCGGGCTTGGGCTTCCACCAGTTCCCCACGTCGAGCAAGTTTTGATGCTCGCTCGAACTCCAATGCCACAGCCAAGGCCGATTGGCGATCTTGCTGTTTGGTGCTGCGAAGAATCCGACTACCATCCGGCCCAAAATAGGCCGCGTGCCAATATTTAGAATCAGGTCTTTTATGAACGCTTGCCATAGTGATGCTAACCATACTACTAACAGTCAGTGCTGTTAATGGCGTTCAGATATATCATAAATATTGAGAAATAGTGGATCGTGAGGCGCGGAAACGAAAGATGGTTCGATTCCACTATGCGCTACCAAGCCCTCACATTCCATCCCGGAAATTCAAGGGTGCGGAAAAACCATTTGACTCTTTGGTGGTGCGGGGATTTCACGCTTTAATTGAACTTATCGCCCCGGCGATCCACCGGGCGAGAATCAAAATGACTAAATAGTTCGTGACACGAACAAAAATGTTGACAGTGGGTGAAACTCCTGTAAAGTTCACGTCAAGAACTAAACCAATTCACGACGACCGAACTATTTGTGTCCATGCGTAAAATTGACCTGAACCATTTTCAGGTGGCGACGAGCGAGACGGCCCGCGACATCAACAGTCGCATCATGCTGAACCTCGTGCGTCAGCATCAGCCCATTTCGCGGGCGGATTTGATGCGCCAGTCCGGCTTGCAGCGCAGCACGGTGTCGGTCATCACCGAGCAGTTGATTGCGGATCGCTGGTTGAATGAGGGCGCGGTGGGGCAGTTGCCGCGCGGCCGGCGGCCGACCTACCTGCACCTGAACGAGGACCGCGCCGGCATCTTTGGCATCAATGTCCGGCCCTCCACCACCCACCTGGCGCTGGCCAATCTGGCCGGACGTTTTTTATCCCAGGAATCCCAGCCGACGCCGGCGACCCCCGGCGAATTTGTGGAGCAGATCACCCGGCGCATCCACGCCCGGATGAAGGAGCAGCCGCACATGGCCTACGAAGGCATCGGCGTCAGCCTGCCGGGCCGCGTGGATTTGTCGTCCCAAAAATTTATGTTCGCGCCGAACCTGGGCTGGCACGACGAAGCGTTGAAGGATCGGCTGGAGCAGGCGACCGGGCTGGTCGTGGATCTGGAAAACGAGGCGAATGCCTGCGCCCTCTCGGAATTCTGGTTTGGACAGCACACCGACGGCACGCGCAACCTGATCGCGGTCGCGGTGTCCGAGGGCATCGGCGTGGGCCTAATTTTGAACGGCCAGCTCGTGCGCGGGCTTTCCGGGCTGGCCGGTGAATTCGGCCATGTGACGCTGGCGGAAAACGGGCCGAAATGCGGCTGCGGCAACTGCGGCTGCTGGGAGGTGTTTGCGTCGAACTCTGCCGCCGTGCGCTTTTATCACGAATCACAGCCGGCGGCGCGCACCGGCAGAAACCACTCCGCCCGGCGCAACGAGGACACGACTTTCGAGGACGTCTTGGAATTTGCCGAGCAGGGCGACCTCAAGGCACTGGCGGCGCTGGACACCATGGCAAATTATCTGGGCCAGGGCATTGCCATGCTGGTCACCGGCCTGGCGCCGGAGGCGATTGTGGTGGTGGGCGAAGTGACGCGGGCATGGGACCGGGTCGGCCCCATCATCACGGACGTGGTGCAACGGCGTTCTTCCACCCATGCCCGGACGCTGATCACGGCCAGCGGCCCGGCACCGCAACCGCGCCTGCGCGGCATCATCGCGCTCGTCCTGTAGAAACATTTTGGCGCCCCCGCCATCGGATGACCACCACATGAAGCCAACCGCGACATGCGTCAATAAAGTTTGTAACGCGAACTTAACAAGCAGGAGGATTAAATGAGCATGATGACCATGGAAGCTCAAACCAGCACGGCCGACCGGGGTTTCCCCGGCGGCAGCACGGAACATTATGGATCGGAGGCCGCCATCCGGATCGAGCAGAGCGTCGCCTATATGACCCAGCATCTGAACCAGTCCTTGCAGGTGGCCACGCTGGCGGCCCGGGCGAGTATTTCCCCGTCGCATTTCTTCGCCCTGTTCAAGAGGCGCATCGGCCTCGCACCGATGGATTATTTCACGCGCCTCCGGATGGAGCGCGCTGGCCGGCTGTTGGAAGCCACTTCGTTGAGCGTCAAGGAGGTGGCCGCCGAACTGGGGTATGAAGATCCATTTTACTTCTCCCGCGTTTTCAAATCGGTCAATCATCTGGCACCCAGCGGCTATCGGGCGGCGCGGCGGAATGCGGCTGGCCAGAACCGGGTGGCTCAGCCGGTCAGGGTGGATTTCTCCGGCGATCCCGGAATTTCCGGAACCTCAAAGCGCGTCCAATTCGCATGAAAATCCGTCAACCAATCACCGATTAATTTTTAGGAAAAACATAGTTCTGTCTATGGGCAGAACTAAAATAGATGATGCATTTAGTTAAACCAATAACCAATCACCCGCAGATCAATCCCGTGAATACGAATAGATCCATCAATCGGCAACCGTTGTTTCCGCAAACATTCGGCGGCAAAGGCAAACTCTCCCTCCCTGAATAATAAATTAACCGCACAATCAACCAGTTCCCCTCCTTGTAAAAACCTGAAACGTAAAAACCCACAGTCTATGAAAATCAAACTCACATCCCTCAAACTCATCGCCGCCGCCTGCGCCGTGGCCGCGACGGCCGCCTTTGGACAGGTGACCTATACTTGGAGTGGCGCCGCCAATCCAACCAACCTCGGTGCCGCTGGCAACTGGACCCCCACGGGCGGCCCGCCCAGCGGTGCCACGGGTTCGACCGGAGACACAGCCCAATGGGGCGGAACTCCGTCCGGGCATCTGAACATCACCTACACCGCTGCCGGCGGGCTGCCTGGCACCGGTTATGGCACTTATGGAGTCTTTTGGCATGTGATGGCGGCTCAAACCAGTCTGGTGACCATTACCGATCCGATTGACAATTCTGGAACGATAGCCTTTAACAACATCACCATTGACTCCGGCGCCGGTGCCCTGACTTTGGGTGATGGCACGGCGCATCAATTGAATTTGATCGGCCGGCCGGCGGGGGCGACCCACGTCATTGTGAATAATTCATCTTATCCGGCCACCATCGGTGCCAGCGTGCGCTGGCAGGCGGGCGGCGGCAACGCGTATATTCTGGACTTTCAGGGGAATGATTGGGTGATCACCAATTACCTTCGGAACGACAACGGCAGCGGCCCAACCACCATCGCTTGGGAAGGTCCCGGCACGATGTATTGGAATTCGGATCCCGTCCAGCGCGGCAACAGCCCCACCGGCCCGATTGAAATCCTCGGCGGCACTGTGGTTCTCAAGGGTGCCAACCTTTGTCCTACGGAAACCGCCGTGGCGACTGGAAACAACGTGATTCAAAACGCGGGGGCTTTAATTTTCGATGCCCCGGCGGTATCGGATAATATTGGTCGCACTATTTCGGGCGGCGGCACGCTGCAGGTCAACAACGGCACGCTCACGCTTTCGGGCGCAAACACCTATTCAGGCAATACGATTCTCCAAGGTGGCGAGTTGATTGCCGGCAAAGCCGAGCCCGGTGGCCCGCTCACTTCCAGCGCCCTGATTTCATTTACTGGTGGCACGCTGGGATTCAGCGCCGTCAACACCTTCGATTATTCGCCGATCTTCGACACGTCGGCCAATCAGAAATACAGCTTTGACACCGCCGGACAAGCGGTGACGTTGACGACTGGATTGGCCAGCAGCGGCGGCACGCTCTCCAAAGTCGGTCCGGGCACGCTCACGCTTTCCGGCACCAGTTCTTACAGCGGGGCGACCATCGTCAGTGCCGGCAAGCTGTTGTTTGCAGGCTCAAAGACCGGTTCCGGCAATATCACCGTCGCCGACAGCGCGGCGCTCGCCGTCACGGTCGGCACGCAAGTCACGCCGGGCACGCTGGCGTTGGGAACAAGCAGCGGGGCGACCTTGGAATTCAACGGCATCACCAGCCCGACGACCGCGCCGATTGCGGCGGGCACGCTTTCGTCTGCCGGCACGCTGACCGTCAATGTCAACAGCGGCACGCTCGCGGCAGGCACATCCTATCCGTTGCTCACTTGGACGAGCGGTTCGGCACTGACGCCTTTGCTGGGAATTTTGAACGGCGCGGTTGGCAACCTCTTCATTTCAGGCAATACGCTTTACCTGAACATTACCGGGCTGGCCTACACCTGGACGGGCAGCGGTGACAGCATTTGGAACATCACCAGCGCAAACAACTGGATACTAAACGGCAGTCCGGTGATCGTTGCCAACGGTGGCGCGGCATTGTTTGACGACACGGCTCCCGGCAGCACCAGCGTGAGCATCAGCGGCGTGGTTACGCCGGCAAGCGTCACGGTTAACAACAGCAGTCTGGCCTACACCATGACTTCCACCTCTGGAAACGACATCGGCGGCACGGGCAAACTCAACAAGAGTGGCACGAGCACACTGACGCTATCCGGCGGTGCGAACGCTTACACCGGCGTCACCACCATTAGCGGCGGCACACTGAGTGTCAGCGCGCTGGCCAACGGCGGTTCCGCCAGCGACATCGGCGCGGCGGCCAACAGCGCCGCAAATATGGTGCTCAACGGCGGCACGTTGCAATACACCGGCATTGGCGTGAGCAGCGATCACTTGTTCACGCTCGGCACCGGCGGCGGCACGATTGACGCCTCGGGCACCGGCGCGTTGAACCTGAACAATGCCGGTTCGGTCGCCTTGAGCGGCACCGGCGCACGCGTGCTCACTTTGACGGGCAGCGATACGGACAATAACACGCTCGCGGCTGCGCTTGCTGACAACGGCGGCGCGACGGCGCTGGCTAAGAACGGTGCCGGCACCTGGGTTTTGACCGGGAACAATGCACAATCCGGTGCGACCACGATTGCCGCCGGGACGTTGCAAATTGGCGCGGGCGGCGCGACCGGAGCCATTGGCACGGGCAACATCGTTAACAACGGCAGCCTCGACTTCAACCTCTCTGGCACCCTGACGGTCAGCGGTGCCGTCAGCGGCAGCGGCTCCGTCACCAACGCCGGCCCCGGCACAGTGGTTCTTGCCGGCAACAACACCTATTCGGGCGGCACGATCATCAACGCCGGCACATTGCAAGTCGGCAACGGCGGTGCCTCCGGCTCTTTGAACTCCAGCAGCGAAATCACGAATAGCGGCACGCTCGTCTTCAACACCACGGGTGGTTTCACATTGAATGGTGCGATTGATGGTTCGGGAACAGTGATCCAGCAGGGTTCCGGTCTGGTGAAGCTCCTCGGCAACAATACCTATACCAACACCACGACCATTGCCCCGGGTGCCAATCTGCAAATATTCCAAGGTAATCAAGGTTCGTTCGCAGGTATGTCCATCGTGGACAACGGCACGCTCCGCTTTGTCCGCCAAGACTACAATGTTGCCGGTATTGCTGGTGTCATCAGCGGATCGGGAAGTGTGATCGAGGACGTCAATAACTCTAACCCCGGCAATGTCACGTTTAGCAATAACATGACCTACACCGGTGGCACGGTTATCGCCGGCGGCGGCATCATCCTCGGCGATGGTGTCACGCCCGGCCTCGGCATGATTGTCGGCAACGTGATGTTTACCAACAGCGGGGTTTCGGACGACAACAAATCCATCGAATTCAACCGCCCGGACAACGTGACCTTCGCTGGCGTCATCAGCGGATCAGGTTCAACGGTTGGCGGAAACCAGGGTCAATTGATTCAGGCCGGTCCCGGCAACGTGACACTTACCGGCAACAGCACTTATGTCGGCAGCACGATCATCAGCAACTGCGTGTTGCAGGTCGGCATCGGCGGCACCACCGGCGCCATCGGCAGCACCAACATCGTGACTGACTGGGGCACGCTAATTTTTGACCGCTCGGACAGCGTGACGCTGCTCGGCGGCATCAACGGAAGTGGCTTGGTCTCGCAAGCCGGCTCCGGCACGCTGACGCTGGCTGGCAACTTGGCGATGACATCCACGGTTATCGTGACCAACGGCGATTCTACCACCACGACTAATGTCTCTGTCGGTTCGATTGCGGCTAACAACGGCACGCTGGTGTTGAACCCGCCCAACGGGAATGTTGCCAACAATCTGACCGTCAGTGGCGGCACTCTGGTTGCGGGCGGCGTCAGCTCGGTCAGCACCTTGAACGTGTTCGGCACCCTGAACATTTCATCAGGAACTGTGGTGGCCGCGTTGAACAAGTCGTTGGCGGTGTCGAATACCACGTTCGTGGTTTCCAACGCTGTCACCCGGACTGGCGGGTCTTTGCAGTTGGTTAATTACGGTCCCGCCCTCGCGGTGGGAGACAAATTCACCATCTTCAACAAGGCCGTTACCGGCGGTGCCGGCATGACGATTGTTTCGACGGGTTTCACCGTGAACAACAATCTGGCTGGGGACGGCTCCGTCACGGTGGCCACCGTCGTGGCGGCGACACCGCCAACGCTCACCAATTCAGTTTCCGGCGGGAACTATAACCTGTCCTGGCCGTCCGGCACGGGCCTGAATTTGTATGCTCAGACCAATACGCTGTCGGCCGGATTGAAATCAAATTGGGTCCTCATTCCGGGATACTCCTCGGCCAGCAGTTTCTCGGCCCCGGTGAATACCGCCTCGAACACCGCCGTGTTCTATCGCCTGGCACCATAATAGCGGGGAATTAACCCGAGCATAAAATGCTGAAGCAATAAACAGAAAAGAGTGGGTGGTGTTTGCCACCACTCACTCTCCCTATCGAAGTTGGTCTTTGATCGAACGGTTAATAAACGAAAATTTAACTCAAATTAAAATGCATTATCTGCCGAAAAAAAAACACGAAGGAAAAGTTGCCTCTGGATTTACCCTGATCGAACTCTTGGTGGTCATCGCGATTATCGCTATTTTGGCGGCCATGCTGTTGCCGGCGCTGTCCCGGGCCAAGTTCCGTGCGCAGGTCGTCAATTGCACCTCCAATTTCAAGCAATGGGGGATCATGTCTACAATGTATGCCGGTGATTTCAGCGACAATTTACCGGGCACCACCATGCGTCCCTCTGCCGGCGGTGGAAACCCTTGGGATATGGGCGTTGATTATATCCCAGCCTGCGCCAGTTACGGTTTGACGTGGCAGATGTGGTATTGCCCGGCCCGTCCGAGAGAAATGAATGCCCAATTGAAAATGGCGAGCACCACTGCCTATCTTGGGCACGAAATAGCCAACATCAAGGATTTGACCAACTATTTACAAGCTTTTTTTGGTGGGGGGTTTGTGGTGATGAATCATGCGGTCTGGGTGGATGATCTCTTCAACGCGAAATTCAACCAAACTTTCTTCCAGCCGTCATATGTTCAAAACAATACCAATGTGAAGACTTATGGCTGGCCGAAGAAGACCAGCGACCAGGCCAGTGCGCATGTCCCTTACCTTAGTGACGGTTGTTTTACTGGCTATGGGACGACGGCAAGTGCCAATATAAAAGATATAAACATTAACCTTGCAAACAACAACCCGCTGCCACCGGCCCAAAAATACTCGGGGCATGTGATGGGGGGTGTTTTGACCTCGGTGAACAGCGTCTATGTGGACGGCCATGTGTCTCCGCGCCAAAAAAGCCAGTTGCAGTGTGTCTATCTAAATGCTGGTGAGGCGGGCTGGTTTTATTGAACCATGTTTAAAATGCTGCTCATTGCCATAATTTCAAACTTACTCGTCAAGGTTGTCAACCACCTGTGAAATCAACGTCAATGAGAGTTGGCGGTGGTTTTGTTCAACGATGATTCTAAAGGTGGTTTCCTGCGACGAGCGGTTCGGTTTCCACCATTACCAAGGATGTAAAACCGTCCATGATTTCTAGCCTGAAGCCGCAGGGATGGACGGTTTCCATGCTGGAGAAAGGTGCATAACCACGGCAGTTATGACAGCTTTTATTAAGATTAACGCCGAAAAATACCGAATAGTCCCAATGGAAGTTTCAATGAAAATCAAATCATCACGTTGCTCTGCTTTCACCCTGATTGAACTGCTGGTGGTCATCGCCATCATCGCCATCCTGGCGGCGATGTTGCTGCCGGCACTGGCCAGCGCCAAGGAACGGGCCAAGCGCATCCAATGCTTAAACAACTTAAAACAAATCGGGCTGGGTGCCACCCTCTATGCCGGGGATTATCAAGATACAGTTCCGCCAGTGAATAATAATGGAACCTCACCAACCGCCTTTGTGGCGAATGCCATTGACGGAGAGGTGGCACCGACTCCAGTCGGAGTGGTGGGTGCTATTGATACCTACCTTAAGTTACCTCCGAATACCGTTTCAATTTGGAACTGCCCGGATCGCCCGGGGCTTCCGTCTCCCGGGCTTCCGTCCAGTGCGCCGACAACCTGGGGTTCGAAGTTCCAGACGTATATTGGTTACGCCTATTTCGGAGGGGTGACAGCCTGGTCTTCCAGTCCAACTAAGACTGGTTATAGTCCGGTGAAGTTGTCTAACGCAAAATCTTGGTGGACATTGGGTGCCGATGCCAATTTCAAGGTCGGCGGCGCGTGGGCTGGCGCAGTTGCAAAAAAATCGTTTCCGACGTGGTTGTTCGAATACGGAAATATTCCACCACATCTCGCAAAGGATGGCAGTCCGGCGGGTGGCAATGAGGTGTTTGCGGACGGCTCGGCAAAATGGTGCCGGTTCAGCGACATGTATAAATTCAACAGCTATCCTGGTGCCGTTGGGAGCATTGATGCCTATTGGTATCAAGAAACCACCGACTTTAACAACAGTATGCTCCTCACCCTGCCGAGTTTGAAGTAAGGTTGGTTTGCATCGTTACTCCGGTAAAAGTCATTGGGATACTGGTGTGAAGCGTATCTGCCTTGCATCAATGTTTAGCGACATACCGATATATCCAAACAAGGCTAAAATGAAGAATAACAAACCCAGCATAATTTTCGCGTTAATTTTCGTCGGCATGGTGATTGACCTGTCGTCGCTTGCCGGCATCGTGGTGAACCAGAATGTCTCGCCCGGCGCGACGAGCTGGCCGGGCAGCCCGCTGATTCAGAGCGTGACCAATCCCGCCGTCCAGACTAGCGTCGCCGAGAGTTTCAATGCCAATTGGGCCACGAACTATTGCGAAACCATCACGATCACCACGACGAACTACACGTTGCAGACCATCAGCCTTTACGCGGGTGGTGGCACCGGCACGGGAAGTGGCACGAACCTCACGCTCCACCTGTTTGACCTGGGCAGCCTGAACGGTCTGTCGGCGACAAATTCATTCTCAACTTACATTGCCGGCAACGACCTGTTCAATTCGGGCAGCGGCTTAGCCTTTGCCTATTCGCCGCAGACGATGGGGGTGCTTCAATTCGGGTTCACCGGCAGCGATCAGGTGACGCTGACCAACGGGCATCTGTATGCGTTTGAAATAGACGGCATGACGAATACCGCGCCGATGGGTTGGCAACGAACCGCCTACCCATCCTATTCGGGTGGATCCGCCTACCGGAACCGAAGCTGGATCAATGGCAATGGCAATTTCCGGGCTTTTGCTCTGGCGGTTTATGCGACGGTTTTGACAAACACAAATTCGGGCACCACCACTACAAACACTCCCTGGGTGCCGAGTGGAATCGTGTTTCACGCGTTCACCGCGCCCAGCGGCGGCGTCAACCAGGACGGCGCAAATCCGGCGGCGGGCCTGGCGCTCTCCGGCGGCGTGCTGGTCGGCACCACGCTCAACGGTGGAGCGCAGGGCGCGGGCACGGTTTTTTACCTGACGCCGGACGGCACGAATTTCAGCGCCTTCCGCTCGTTTGGCAGCTCGCCCGATGCGGCGAATCCGCAGGGAAATTTAACGGTTGCCAGCATTGGTCTTTTGGGAACGAGCCTGGCTGGCGGAAGCAGCGGCGTGGGCACGGTCTTTCTGGGAAACACCAACGGCGGCGTTTCCATCCTGCGGAATTTTTCCGTCGTCTCGGCGGATGAAGCCACGAATTCCGGCGGAGCCAGCCCCAGCGCGCTGCTGGCTTTGTCCGGTAATACGCTTTATGGGACGACCACCGCCGGCGGTGCGGCGGCCAATGGCACCGTGTTTTCATTGTCCACCAACAGCGCGACGTTTTCCGTGCTGCACGATTTCAGCGTGCTGGACGCGAACACCGGCACCAATCCCGACGGCGCGCTGCCGTGCGGCGGTTTGGTTTTGTCCGGCAGCACAATGTATGGCACCGCGTCCGCCGGCGGGACCGGCGGTGCGGGCGTGGTCTTTTCCGTCAATACGAGCGGCGGTAGTTTCACCACGCTTTACAGCTTCACGCCCCTGGACTCGCTGACAGCCACCAATCCCGACGGCGCATTTCCCGCGAGCGGTCTGGTGCTGTCCAATGGCACGCTTTACGGAACCACCCTGGCCGGCGGCGGCGGCAAAGGTGCGGTTTTCTCCATCGGCACCAATGGTCTTGGCTTCGCGGTGCTGCATAATTTTTCCGCAACTGATCCGCTGACCGGAACCAACTCGGATGGCGCTTCGCCCTGCGCGGCGCTGGCGTTGGCGGGAAGCAAACTTTACGGCACCGCCGCCGCCGGCGGCACCAGCGCCAACGGAACGGTTTTTTCCGTGAGCACCAACGGCACGCAATTTCAAATCCTTCACGCTTTCCCCGCCATGGATCCGTCCACCGGGACAAACTTCGACGGCGCGCTGCCCGTGGCGGGAGTGTTGCCGGTGGGAAATTCACTTTATGGCACCACGTTCGGCGGCGGACCGGGCGGCGTGGGAACGGTGTTCAACCTCACGATTCCGTATCCGCCGGCGGGCATCACCGGCATCGTCCACAATGCGGATGGCAGTGCGACTTTGTCTTTTCTCGGCGGCCCTAATTCGACCAATATCGTTCAGGTCACCGGCAGCCTGACGCCGCCAGTCATCTGGCAGAATGTCTCCACCAATGTCGCCGACGCGGGCGGCGCGTGGCAGTTCACGGATGACAGTAGCGCAGCTGCCACCCACTTCTATCGCTCTTATGCGTTTTGAAGCGTCGAAAAAACTGCGGTTCATGTTGGGATTGCCTCTACTTTTTCTCGCGATCGCTGGCAGTCATGCGTTCGCCGGCGCGAACAATGCGACGGATGCTGCGTTCACGAATCCGCCGCTCTACGCGGATTTTCCCGATCCGGACATCATCCGCGTGGGCGATGATTTTTATTTTGCCACGACGACGTTCGCCAATCCGCCCGGGCTGACCATTTTGCACTCGCAGGATCTGGTGGGCTGGGAAATTGTTTCGCACGTTATTCCCCGTCTGGAAGGCCGCGCCGAATATGATTTGAAAAACGGTGGCGACTATCGGCGCGGAGTTTTCGCGCCAAGCCTGCGTTATCATGACGGGACTTTTTACGTCGTCACGACACCGGTGAACCAGAATACGCGGGTCTATTTCTCCAAGGACATCCGCGGGCCGTGGCAGTTCAATGAGCTGGACCGCCCGGCGTTCGACCCGGGATTTTTCATCGAGACCAACGGCACCGGCTACATCGCCACCTCGGGCGGCTGGGATGGCACGGTCACTTTGCTGACGTTGAACTCGAATTATTCGCGGATCGTTGATGCCCGCAAAATCCATTACAACCAGGGAGCCGAGGGATCAAAGCTCGTGAAGCGCGGCGAGTGGTATTACCTGTTCAACTCCGTTCCCAGCCATCTCGCCCTGACATGTTCGCGCGCGACGAACCTGTTCGGCGTGTGGGAAACCATCCCGCAGATAGACGACCACACCGGCGGGCATCAGGGCGCGATTGTGGATTTGCCCGACGGACGCGCTTACGGTTTCGTGATGAAGGACTGCGGCGCGGTCGGCCGCATGACATTCATCAGCCCGATCTTCTGGACGAACGGCTGGCCGGTTTGGGGCACGCCGGATGCGCCGGGAAAAGTTCCCGCCGTCGCGCCGAAACCGATGGCCGGCAAGCCGCTCCTCCGGCCAGCGAGTTCGGATGATTTTTCCGCGCCGACGCTGGGTTTGCCGTGGCAGTGGAACCATAACCCTGACAACACGCGCTGGTCGCTCACCGAGCGTCCCGGATTCCTGCGCCTCAAACCCACGGCGGCCACGAATTTCTGGCTCGCCCGAAACACACTCACGCAAAAGGGCTGGGGACCGACCAGCACCGCCGAGGTCAAACTGGATGTGAGCCGGCTCAAGCCCGGGGACGTGTGCGGATTCGGCACGCTCGGCAAGGTGAACGGCCACATCGCCGTCAACGGCGGCGCGGATGGCAAAAACTTTTTGAGCATGAACGTGCTGGTGGACGCGGGAGCTTCCGAGACCCGCGTTGCGTCTGTGCCCATTTCATCCACGAACATTTTTCTGCGCACGGCGCTGGATTTCGTCCGCAACCAGGGATTGTGCTCCTACAGCGAGGACGGCCAGACATGGACGGCGCTGGGCGGGGAGTTCGATTTGAAGTTCGACTGGCGCACCGGCACGTTTCAAGGTGAACAACTGGCGATCTTCTGTTTCAACCCGCAGCCCGGCGACGGGTTTGTGGACGTGGACTGGTTCAAACTACAAACTTCGCGTGACTGAATCTTAAATTTATGAAACTACAACCTATGACACTCAAATCAAACTGGCTGGCGGCGCTGGTCATGGCCGCGCTGCTCGGATCGGCCCGAAACTCCGCCCACGCCGCCGCCGGCCATTGGGTCACGACCTGGGGCTGTGCGCCGCAATTGACTGAATCCGGCAATGTGCCGGCCGCGCCGCTGGCCAACAGCACGCTGCGACAATTTGTTCATTCGAGCATCGGCGGAAGCCATCTCCGCGTGCGCTTCTCCAACGCTTACGGAACCAGTTCTGTCACGATGAATTCCGTCCATCTCGCCCTGGCACCGGCGACGGCCAGCGGCGGCAACGGCGCGATCAACAGCGGCACCGACAAGGCGTTGACCTTTCACGGCGCGCCGGCGGTCAATATTCCGGCCGGCGAAGTGGTTTATTCCGACCCGCTCGATTACAGCCTGCCGGCGCTGACGAACGTCGCCATCAGCATTTACTTCGGCAACCTCTCCTCCACGACCATCTGCGGTCATCCGGGTTCCCGGTCTGGATACTTCATCCAGTCCGGCAATGTCGTGACGGCGGCCAACATGTCGGGTGGAACCACCGCCGCGCATTGGTATATCATCACCGGCATCGAGGTGCTGACCGACAGTTCCAGCAAGACCATCGCGATCCTGGGCGATTCCATCACCGACGGGCGCGGTTCGACCGACAACGCCAATAACCGCTGGCCGGACGCTCTGGCGAAACGGCTCATCGCCAACGCGCCCACGGCCGGTGTCGGGGTGGATAACATGGGCGTCGGCGGCAACGGCATCTTCGGCGGGCTTGGCGTGGCGGCGCAGAACCGGTTTGACCGGGACATCCTCAATCAAAATGGCGTGCGCTATTTTATTTGCTTTGAAGGCGTCAACGACATCGGGGGTGGAACCACGGCGGCGAGCCTGATCCCGGTTTACCAGCAGTTTGCCAACAAAGCCCATGCCCGCGGTTTGCTGGCCTACGCGGCAACCATCACGCCTTTTGGGGGAAATGGTTATTACACCACGGCAAATGAAGCGACGCGGCAGGCGGTCAACGCCTGGTTTCGCACGAATACCGTTTATAACGGCGTTCTTGATTTCGACGCAGTGGTGCGTGATCCGGTGACGCTGACGAATATTCAAGCGGCGTATTACTCCGGCCTTAACGCAAGTGATGGCTTGCACATGAACCCGGCCGGCTACCAGGCGATGGCCAATGCGATTGACTTAAGTCTGTTCACTCCATGAGCAAGTGATGCCATGCTGCCTCCGAACCACTTCAGTTTAATTCTATTGCTTGCAACCATCGCGGGATTTGCCTCGGCGGCGGACTCTCCGGGCGAACGAATTTCAATTGATAAAAACTGGCGTTTCACCAAAGGCGACCCGACGAACATCAACTCGCAGAATCTGCTCTACGACGTGCGGCCCGTTGCAAAGGGCGAGGACCAAAAGGAACGGCTGGCCGAGGCCACCGAGGAAGCCGCGAAACTTTCCGCCGCGACGAATCTCTTGCTCAAGCCGTGGATTTTGCCGACGGGAAACCGTTTCATCAAGGATCCGGCAAAGCGATTTGCGCGACCCGACGGAAATCCCGGCGGCGAGGTTCCGTATGTGCAAGCCAACTTCGACGACCGCGGCTGGCGGTTGGTGAACCTGCCGCATGACTGGGCTATCGAAGGGCCGTTCAACGCCGGTCATGTGGGCGGCGGCATGGGACGACTGCCGAGTCCGGGCGTCGGCTGGTATCGCAAGACGCTCGACATCCCGGCCAGCGACGCGGGCAAATCCATCTTCCTTGATGTGGATGGCGCGATGTCCTATGCGGTGGTGTGGTTGAACGGTCGCCTCGTCGGCGGCTGGCCGTATGGTTACGCGTCGTGGCGCGTTGACCTCACGCCCTACATCGTGCCGGGCGGAACGAACCAACTTGCGATCCGGCTCGACAATCCGCCGGACTCGTCGCGCTGGTATCCGGGCGCGGGCATCTATCGCAACGTCTGGCTGACCAAGACACCGCCGGTTCACGTCGGCCAGTGGGGGACTTTTGTCACGACACCCGAAGTTTCCCGCGAGCGCGCCACCGTGAATTTGAAAGTGATGGTGGACAATGATTCCAAGCAGTCTGCCAACATCAGCGTGGCGACGGAAATTTTTGCGCTGAATACCAACGGTGTGCCGGTGGGTGCCGCCGTCGCGAACATGGCATCCAAGGATTTGCCCATTGCCGCCGGCAAAAGCGCGGTGGTTGAAGGTGTGGCCAGCGTCACCCATCCGAAACTTTGGGGTCCGCCGCCGACGCAGCAACCGAACCGCTACGTTGCCATCACAGCGGTTTCGCAAGACGGAAAATTGTTGGATCGCTACGAGACGCGCTTCGGCATCCGCACAATCGAGTGCCAGCCGGACGGATTATTTGTAAACGGCGAGCGCATCCGCATTCAGGGCGTGAATGATCACCACGACCTCGGTGCGCTGGGTGCGGCGTTTAATGAGCGCGCCGCCGAGCGGCAACTTGAAATCCTCCGCGCGCTGGGCTGCAACGCGATTCGTATGTCCCATAATCCGCCCGCGCCGGAGTTGCTGGAATTGACCGACCGCATTGGGTTCCTCGTCCTGGACGAGATTTTTGACGCGTGGTTGCGGCAGAAAACGACGTTTGATTTTCATCTGATTTTCGCCGACTGGCATGAGCCGGATCTGCGCGCATTCATCCGCCGCGACCGGAATCATCCGTCGGTGATTTTGTGGAGCGTCGGCAACGAAGTCGGCGAGCAATACACCGGCGAGGACGGTGCGAAGGTGGCGCGGGAAATGATCACCATCGCGCACGACGAAGATCCGTCGCGGCCAGCGACCGCCTCGATGAATTTTGCCAAGCCAAACACGCCCTTCGCCGCAGCGGTGGACGTCATCGGACTGAACTACCAAGGCGAGGGCATTCGTGACACGCCGGACTATGCCAGTTTCAACGGTATCAAAACCCAGCCGCAGTATGGCGCGTTCCACGAGAAATTTCCCGACCGGATGATCATCAGCACCGAAAGCGCCTCCGCGTTCAGCAGCCGCGGTGTTTATCTGTTTCCGGTGGCAAGCAGCATCAGCAACCCGGTTCGCGATGGCACAGGCGGCGATTCCCGGATTCATCAAATGAGCGGCTACGAACTTTACGCCGCTGATTTTGGGTCGGCGGCGGACAAGGTCTTTGCCGCGCAAGACCGGAATCCGTTCGTGGCGGGGGAATTTGTCTGGAGCGGCTGGGATTATCTCGGCGAACCGACGCCGTATTATACTTCGCGCAGCTCGTATTCCGGCATCATTGACCTGGCGGGTTTCAAGAAAGACCGGTTCTATCTCTACCAATCGCGCTGGCGGCCGGAGCTTCGCTTCGCGCACATCCTGCCGCACTGGACGTGGCCCGGACGGGAAGGGCAGGTTACGCCGGTTCACGTTTTTACATCCGGTGACGAGGCGGAATTGTTCCTCAATGGCAAATCACTTGGCCGAAAGAAAAAAGGCGAATACGAATACCGCCTCCGCTGGGATGATGTGGTGTATCAGCCCGGCACACTCAAAGTGGTCGCTTACAAAAATGGAAAAGTTTGGGCGACTGCCGAAGTGAAAACCGCCGGCGAACCGGCCAGGCTAAAACTGGAGTCTGACCGTGACACGATTGGCGCGGACGGAAAGGATTTGGCTTTCATTACGGTGACGGTGACGGATAAGAACGGTTTGACGGCACCGCGCGCGGATAATCACATTCACTTTGACATCGAAGGGCCGGGTGAAATCGTGGCGACGGACAACGGCGATCCGACAAGTTTTGAATCATTTCAAGCCCATGATCGCCAGGCGTTCAACGGGCTTTGTTTGGTGATTGTCCGCGCCAAACCGGGGCAGGCGGGAACGTTCAGAATGACCGCGAGCGCAGAAAGATTGGAAAATAATTTTGTCCGCGTGAAAACTTTGTTAGAGTAAAAGCAAATCATGAAAATTCCAATGATCGGATCACTCTGCCTGCTGGCGTTCACCGGTTTTGCCGACCATCCCGGATTCACCGTGGATGCGAGCCATTCCGCCGGCCAGGTCAGCCCGACGCTCTACGGGCTGATGACCGAGGAGATCAATCACAGTTACGACGGCGGCCTTTACGCCGAGTTGATCCAGAACCGCGCGTTTCTCGACAACCTGAATTCGCCGGTTCATTGGTCGGTCGTGAGCGACACTGATTCCGCCGCGATGATCGCGCTTGATGCGACCAATTCTTTCAATGACCAACTGACGGCCAGCCTGCGGTTGACGGTGACGAAGGCGGACAAAAATCACCCGGCCGGCGTGGCCAACAGCGGCTACTGGGGCATCCCGGTGCAGCCGAAGACAAGTTACCACGCGACGATTATTGCCCGGGCTGAAGCTGATGTTTCCGGGCCGGTCGCGGTGTCCATTGTCAGCGACGACGGAGGAAGAATTTACGCAACCGAAACATTTTCCGGCCTGACAACCGCCTGGAAAAAATTTGAAGTGACGCTCAAGACCGGCCGGGTTACGCCGACGGCGAAGGCGCATTTGGCGATCACGCTCGGCCAGCCGGGAACGGTGTGGCTCGGCCTGGTCTCGCTGTTTCCGCCGACGTGGAACGACCAGCCGAATGGTTTCCGCAAAGACCTGATGCAAATGCTGGTGGACTTGAATCCGAAATTCCTCCGTTTCCCCGGCGGCAATTATGTCGAGGGCAACACGGTGGAAACGCGCTTTGACTGGAAGAAAACCATCGGCCCGGTCGAGGAACGCCACGGCCATCCGTGTCCGTGGGGTTATCGCTCGACGGACGGCCTCGGGCTGTTGGAATTCCTTGAGTGGTGCGAGGACATGAAGGCCGAGCCGTTGCTGGCGGTTTACGCCGGCTACTCGCTGAACGGGACGCACGTCAATCCCGGCCCCGACCTCGAACCATTCGTGCAGGAAGCCTTGGAGGAGATTGAATATGTGACCGGCGACACGAACACGACGTGGGGCGCGCAGCGCGCGAAAGACGGCCACCCGGAGCCGTTCCAGCTGACCCATGTTGAAATCGGCAACGAGGATTGGTTCGACAGATCGAAGAGCTACGACGCGCGCTTCACCCAGTTTTACGATGCCATCAAGGCGAAGTATCCGCAGTTGAAATTGATTTCCACCGTCGGCAATGATCAACCCGAAAACATGCAGGTTCATGGCCGCAAGCCGGACATGATGGACGAGCATTATTATCGTGCGACGGACGAATTTGTTCACCAGTCGCCGGATTATGCGCGCAAGTATGACCGCAGCGGGCCGGAAATTTTCGTCGGCGAATGGGCCGCGCACGAAGATGCCGCCATCAAGCCGTGGGACGCCGGAGCGCGTAAACAGCCACCCACGCCAACCATGAAAGCCGCAATCGGCGACGGCGTGTTCATGGCGGCGATGGAACGCAATGCCGACCTCATCAAGATGCAGTGCTACGCGCCGCTGCTCGTGAACGTGAACCCCGGCGCGCGGCAGTGGCGTCCGGACATGATCGGCTTCGACGCGCTTTCGGCCTACGGCTCGCCGAGTTATTATGCGTTTCAAATGTTCAGCCGGAATCTGGGCGATGAAATTCTTTCCACCACGACAGTCGAAACCCCGGTGCAAGGTTCCGCCACGCGGAACAGCCAGACCGGCGAGATCATCGTCAAACTCGTGAATCCGCAGTCAGTGGATGAGACATTGAACCTCGAAATCAAGGGCGTGGCGTCGCTGGCGTCCACGGCCGAGGTGATCACCTTGTCGGGCAGCCCGGAGGACACGAACTCCATCAACCGTCCGCGAAACGTCGTGCCGGTCACCACCACGCTGCGCGACGTGAAACCGCAGTTCACCTGCACGCTGCCGGCGAACAGCCTCGTGGTGCTCAAGCTGGCAGTGCTTAAATGAAATTTCCAGCTTGGCAATCCCTTGGAGAATATTCGGATTGATTTTTTATCCCGACCCTCCCGAATTCCATGCCAAACCGCCTGAACCGGAACGCGGCTGTTGCCATGGAAGGCGGCGGCAGCACCCCGGCGCAGAAGGCGTGCGCGCCGCCCGCAGCGCGTGAACCCAATGGTGCACCCTTTGGTTTGCCGGCCAGCCTTGGCGGCGTGACGCCGCCGCCACGCTTTTCAACGGCTAAAGTAAAGCCGCCACTATTTCAAATTTAGGCGCTGCCGCATGATGTGGAAGATGGACGGACACCAATTACTGCTGTAAAATTTCGCAGATCATTCGATGAATGCCGACCGTAAATTTGGGGTTACCCGCGTCACGAACGTGTTGTCGGAGAATTTCGGGTTGAGCTGGGGCCTGTCGCTCACGGTGGTATGCTTCATCAGCGTCGTCACCTGCCTGGCGGTCTTCTGGTTCATCCATTCCGCACCGCCGCGCACTCTCACCATCACCAGCGGTCCGCCGGGCAGCTCCTTTGAGCAGACGGCTGAGAAGTATCGCCTCAAACTGGCCCGCAACGGTGTGACCTTGAAAATCCTGCCCTCCCAGGGTTCCTTGGAAAATCTCCAGCGCCTGGCAGATCCCAAGTCAGGGGTGGACATCGGCTTTGTCCAGGGCGGCATCGCTGGGACAAACACGCATAATCTGGTCTCGCTCAGCAACCTCGCCTACGAGCCGCTGCTAATTTTTTATCGCGGCACCAACACCATCAACTTTCTGTCGGAACTGGCGGGCAAGCGCCTGGCCATCGGTGCGGAGGGCAGCGGCACGCATTCGCTGGCGCTGACCCTGCTTATGACGAACGGCTTCACCGCTGGCGGGACAACCCGGTTGCTGGACTTGGATACGGAGGCTGCGGCGCAGGAATTGTTGGCCGGAACCGTGGACGCCGTGTTCCTGATGGGCGATTCGGCCTCGTCCCAGACCATGCGGACCTTGTTGCATACACCGGGAATTCACCTGCTGGGCTTTGAACAAGCCGACGCCTACACGCGCCGGTTCAATTATCTGAACAAGCTGCGTCTCCCGGAAGGTATCATTGATTTCGGACGGAACCTGCCCGCCCAGGACATCTGGCTCATCGGGCCGACGGTGGAACTGGTGGCCCGCCCGGATTTGAATGCCGCCGTCTCGGATCTGTTGCTGGATGCGGCCCGCGAAATTCACGGCAGCGCCGGCCTGCTGCAAAATCAGGATGAATTTCCCAATGCCAGCCAGCAGGAATTTCCGATCAGCCCGGACGCCAGCCGTTACTATGTATCCGGCAAAAAGTTTTTATATCGCGATGTCCCATTCTGGATTGCCAGCCTGTTGCACCGCGTGATGGTGGCCTTTGTTCCGCTGCTGCTGGTGCTGATTCCGGGATTGCGTCTGCTCCCGGCGGCTTACAAATGGCGCATCCGGCTGCGCATCTACCGGTTTTATCGCCTGCTGCTCGTGTTGGAACGGGAGCTGGCCCGGGAAGTGACGCCGGCGAAACGCGACGAGGTGCATCGGCGGCTGGATGAGATTGAAAAAGCCGTGAAACGCATGAAGGTGCCGGCCTCCTTTGCGGACCAGTTTTATGGCCTGCGGGGTCACATAGATTTTGTCCGGGAAAAACTCGCCAGCCTCCCGTCGGGCAACGCGGTTTGATGTCGGCAGCCCCAGCCACTGGAAACGCCGCAAACTGCCGCCGGTCCTAAAACAATTTCTCCAGTTCCTCCAACCGCCGGATCCAGATTCCTCGCCCGTGATCAACTGTCCCTCGCCCGTGGAAGTGGGGGCCGGTGACGCCACCGGCTGAAGGTTGTCGTGAAAATAAGGGTCAAGTCCGCGGCAAAAGCGTCGAAATAGAACGCGAGTCCTGGCATGAAGACGACCCGATACACGTTTTTCCAAAAGGTGCTGGCCGCCGCGCTCGCGCTCCTCCTGGCCCCGGCGGCGGGTGCCTGGGGCGGGGAAATTGACACCAACCTGCAATCCCTGGTCAATGAATCGTTGAACCCCGTCAGCCTGATGGTCAAGGTGCCCCTCCAAAACAACTTTAACTTTGGCATCGGTCCCGACAAGGTCACGCAATCCACCCTTGACCTTGATCCCATAGTTCCATTCACGTTGGGCCCGGATTGGAATCTCATCACCCGCGCCGTCATCCCGATCTCCAGCCAGCCCTCTGCCGGTCCCGGTCAGCCGGGCGTGGCCGGCTTGGGCGATATCAACCCCACGATCTTCCTGTCGCCCGCCCCGACCGGCGGCCGGTTTTGGGGCGTCGGCCCGACCTGCACCCTCCCGACCGGCACGGCACCGTCATTGACCAGTGGCCAATGGAGCCTCGGCCCGGCGGCCGTCTATCTGGCCACGCCGGGATCCTGGATGCTGGGTGCCTTTGTGAACCAGCAGTGGAGCCTGGGCGGGTGGGGCGGCCGCCGGGTCAGCACCGCCACCCTTCAGCCCATGGTGATTTATCATCTGCCCCGGGGCTGGTATCTGGTTTCGGTGCCGATCATCACGGCGAACTGGGAGGCCGATGCGGCCGATCGCTGGACCGTGCCGGTGGGCGGGGGCTTGGGGAAAATCGTCAAGCTGGGCCGGACGCCGGTGAATCTGCAATTGCAGGCGTTTTACGATGTGGAACGGCCGCACGATGGCGCGGACTGGCAGTTGCGCTTTCAAGTTATGTTTCTCTTCCCCAAATGACCGCCTGAACTTGCCGCCCCCTGGAGGCGGTGGCGGAAATTTTATCTCGCGCCGCTAGAACCGTTCGCAGGACTTCCAAATTCTCTGGCCATTTATAATCGACGGCCCTTGGCGGCACGCATAAAGTCAGCGCGACTATATGAACACGGACGTCCTTTGGCTGTTTTATGCCGGCATCTTCGGGCAGGCAATTTTCCTGCTGATCGGCCGGTTTGAACCAAAGGATCTCCGCAAAGTTGGCGGTTGTGGCCTGGGTTCGCTCGGGGGACTGATTCCGTGGAAACACGAGACCCATTATAATCTCAACGTCCATTTATTTCTCATCGCCTGCGTCTTTGCCGTCAGCTACGCGTTCTGCTTCAAGGAAAAGATTTTGGAACGCATCAACAAGGAAATCCTCATGGTCTGGACGCTCGTCGGCCTTTATGTCGTCTTCCGGTCACCACTAGCCATATCATATCCGCCGGTTTTCGTTCCGCTGCTGGTTTTGGGACTGCTTCCCATCATGAATGCCTTTGTCGGATTGGACGCCCGTTACGGCTGGAAGGTTTATTTCTACATCTGGTTCCTGTGCGTGCTGGTGGGCATCGCCGCCTCCAAATTTGCCTGCTCCACCGTGGCCAATGTCTTTGATTTCAGCCACGCCACGGAAAACGTCACCGCGCTGCAAATGTTCGTCATCGGCATGTCTTTTTTGTATCTGGCGGTGAACCTGTGGTATGTCGTCGAACTCATCCCGCTGCCGGGCAAACACCAGTCCTTCAGCGAGCGACTGGAACAGGTGAAGGAGGATATGGAAATCCTGGCCGACGATTACGATGACGAACAGGTGGGCAGGTGGAAGACCGTCGTGCTGCTGGTCGCCACCGTGTCCGTGCTGGCCGCCAATTATTTTGTGAATTTCGTCAGCGATGAAACGCTGATTCCCCTGCTCATTGTCCTCCTGCCGGTGGTGGACAAAATCAAGCTGCCCGCCCAAACGCCTTCCGCAAACCAGGCGAACCCGGACACGTTGACCTAAACCGCCGTCCGCCCGGCCACCATTCCTCCGGTTCCTCCAACCGCCGGAGCCGGGGGAAAACATTTAACCGCAGATTTCACGGATTAACGCCGAGGCAAATACGCTGAAGGCGTAACGGAAATTAGCCTGGGGTTGCCCCTTCCTTCAAATGGAGTTTGGAACCGACAGCAAATGAGCGGAGGCGCGGATTTTAGGTGAAAAGCATTTTCCCCGGCGATAAGCTGGCCCGCCGTTGTGATGCTTGACCGATTTTTCAAATTCCGCAAACCGCCGGCAGCGCCGCCGGAGTCCCTGCAGGTCGGTCTGCGCGCGGTGCCGCTGCTGCTGGTGTATCATCCGCGCGCGCGGCGTTATCTGCTCCGCCTGCGGCCGGATGGCATGGTGCGGGTCACAATCCCAAGGCGCGGGACGGCGGCCGCCGCCCGGGATTTCGCGGCGCGCAATGCCGGCTGGCTGGAGCAGCAATTCCAGCGTCTGGCCGCCCAACCCGAACCGCCCGCCGGCTGGCAGATTGGAACGGAGATTCTTTTTCGCGGCGAGCCGGTTCGCATCGAACCGGAGGCGGAGGGTGGCATCCGGTTTGGCACCGAACGGGTGAAAGTGGTGGAGGCGTCCGCCGATTTGAGGCCGGTCATCCAAAAACATCTGCGCCAGCAGGCCACCCGGGAGTTGCCGGCGCGGGTCGTGGAACTGGCGGCGGAGCATGGCATCACGGTGAACCGGGTTTTGGTGCGGAATCAGAAATCGCGCTGGGGTTCGTGCTCCCGGCGCGGAACGATTTCGCTGAACTGGCGGTTGATCCAGGTGCCCGGATTTGTGCGCGACTACATCATCCTGCATGAACTGGCCCACCGGCGGCAGATGAACCACTCGGAAAAGTTCTGGCAGGAGGTGGC
>Ga0182030_10007114_pt1 | contig 23446 bp, 15 predicted proteins | sample 812S3MmetaG_FD_121299 | JGI IMG/M metagenome (GOLD analysis project Ga0182030, IMG submission 121299) | Permafrost microbial communities from Stordalen Mire, Sweden - 812S3M metaG (Illumina Assembly) | ecosystem: Environmental > Terrestrial > Soil > Wetlands > Permafrost | place: Sweden...
GGGAGAGGGATTTCTTTCTCCAGCTCATGTATGTCGGGATCAGGCCACCAACTCAAAGCCCAGTGAAAGAGCGAACTAAAACCCAAAGCTCCGACAATCGACCATGCCAAACATCCCTTCAGCTCCATTATGAAGTTGCCACTCTGGACTGTTGCTAGTATAATCCCTATTGTTCCTCCTACCAGTATTATTCGGTCTTGATATTTATCTGCTTTGTGCGAGTGCCGAGAAGCGGTTATCATGAGAACGAAAGTCACACATGCTGCGACAAAGAGCAGAGGTGGAGGGTCTTCCAGTCGTTCGCGGATGTGGAAGCTTGAGAGGTAGGAGGAGAGCTGTGACTGTGGAATCAATTAGTATTGGGTCAGGTGGGCATCCAAGGGTATTTCATTACCATCATGTTCTCCAAGTCTTTATGCTTCGATAACCTTTCAGCGATGTGCATTCGAGCCCGTTCTGAACATTGCGATACGAAATCTATAGTTTCTGGAAGACCTGGCAAGCATTGAGTCCAGGACAAGTCTATCCTTGAGCCTCGTGTAGTGCGAGATGATTGTGGGTTCAGGTTGTGTGATGGATCGTATGTACCTATTGTTCTTGCACTCAAAGCTTCTGTCATTAATAATCCTATATCCTTCCAGACGTCTCCTATATAGGCTCCGATACGGCGTAAATCATAGAGTCTTCTACGGCGTTCAGGATCCAGTTTCGTTCTGCGCGTTCTACGAGGAAACGTCTTTTTGCTCTCGGGATCAATTCGCTTTTCGATTTCGTGAGAGCGTGATGACATCGTGGTAAGGTCGACAAGGCTATGATCGTTGCTGAGAATTGACCGACGATAAATGTGGGAGTACCGGGCCTGCTGCGGTGGTGAGTCGTTGTTAGGTATTTGTATATGATCCCACTCAAAAGGCTGAGGCTAAGGTTGAAGTTGAGCTCGGCTGCCACACCTCGTGACTGCAGTACTCGTAAGGCAACCTGGCGCACTGCAGCTCGGAGCGCCAGAGCCTCACAGGACAGCTGATCGTATAAAACACATGGGGTTCGACATCTTTACAACCACCACCTTCTTTTACCACGACTTCCCCCCTTCCACCACGACCCGCCACTAAGATCTAGGGGTCTCCATCCCAAATGTTAGATCTTTGAACGTCGTGAATTTTTATAACTGCATTCTATTTGTTCTAACCAAAGACGTCACAGCGATTGGCATCGCCGCTTCTCCAGCCATGTCACAACGTAAGTCCTCTTTCTGTCGCGTTCGACTGGCATATTCACATGCTCACAAGATTTCAATGGCCTAGAACCGAACGACTTCCAAGATCGATGGGTGAAGCATCAACGACAAAACCATAAGACGACGCAATCATGGGCCTGTATCTACTGTCCAGATAGGAGCATATTCTCGTCATCTACCGATCTCTTCCAGCATGCCCTCCAATCGCACAAGGACAAACTGCCCCCCGAGGCCGATGAGGAGAAGCTTCAAAGATGGCAGTTACAATATGAGGCTCTATCACTGACTAAAAGGTAGTCAGAACAATCCTGGATTTGATCTGAGGCTGACAATTTTCAGAATCACAAAGAACGACACTCAGCCCCGGAAACGAGCTTTTAATGAAGCCACATCCACGAACCCCGAGCCTCCACCAGCGCGATCCAAACGACCGCTGTCGAGTCCCCCACCGCCACATCCGAAGGCTCCCACGCAAATGGGTTTCCAGTCTCCTCAGATAAGTGGTTCTCGGGCCCAACCTCTTACAAATACAAATCCACCTGGTCCTACTATTCTCAGCAGCAAAGCAGCTCTCCAATCTCAACCCCCGCAAACACCCAATGAAGAAAATTTCAAGATAACATTGCAGCCAGAAACCCGGCCTATCTCACAAGAGCAATTGATAGCGGAAGTCAAGGGCATTTATGCAGGACTAGTAATGGTTGAAGCAAAATGCATCGAAGTTGACAATAAACAAGCCACTCTTGCTCAAGCAGATCCAAACAGTCAACCGAAGCTGAATAACGAGCAATGGCAAGCGCTCATTGCTTTGCATCGTACATTGCTCCATGAGCATCACGACTTTTTTCTGGCATCTCAGCACCCGTCGGCGAGTCCTGCTCTTCGAAGACTGGCTTCTAAATATGCTATGCCTGCGAGAATGTGGCGGCATGGCATTCATTCCTTTTTGGAACTGCTACGCCACAGACTTCCAGCTTCATTAGATCATATGCTGGCTTTCATCTACTTGGCCTATTCGATGATGGCTCTGTTGTATGAGACAGTGCCTGCATTCGAGGATACCTGGATCGAGTGCCTTGGTGACCTGGGTCGGTACCGGATGGCTATAGAAGATGACGACATTCGAGACAGAGAAGTGTGGACGGGCGTCGCCAGACACTGGTATTCGAAGGCATCCGACAAAGCCCCTACTACTGGAAGACTATATCATCATCTGGCGATTCTTGCTCGTCCGAACGCATTACAGCAACTATTTTACTATGCAAAATCACTTTGTGTTACAGTGCCTTTCACCTCTGCGAGAGTGTCAATTCTTACACTCTTTCAGCCTGTTCTAAATACTGATAATAATCAGGGGCAATATAGGCTACCACCTCTAGACACTGCATTTGTTAATGCTCATGGACTCCTTTTTACCAATAGGAAAATGGAGAAATTCAACCCCACCGTTCAAGAGTTTATGGGCTTATTGGACTCTCAAATAGGGAGAGTCACCCGGAAATTTATGGAACAAGGATATCATATAGCTGTCGCCAACAGTGTCTCAATGCTCGGCTTTGCATCTAAAGACAATGTGCTCATGAAGGCAATGACTCTTTGCAAGGACGATACCCAAGAAATCTGTTTATCAATGAACAGAAATTCATTTGACAAAGCTCAGCAACTAAGCGACTCAACCCTGGAAATTGTCCTGAAAAGGCTTGGGGATCCAAATGTTCCACCATTTATCCATATCACACTGGTTTTTATGTTACACATTTCTCGCCACCCAGGCGCTATGAGCTATCTCGAGGCCAACTTCCCTTGGGAGCAACTATCTGTTCTGCTTCATACGCTACTACCGCATCAAGCGTGCGATCGCATCGAAAACAGCGAGTTTCCCTTGCCGGAAAAAGATGATGTCCGTCCTTTCCCAAAGGATTTTGCGATTAGGGGCCTCCTGTGGACTGATAATTATTTCCCGGAGTCATGTTTTACTACTCAAAATATGGACGAGGAGGAAATATTCCCTAAATCAGACCATACGATCATACGACACGTTACCTCCTATCTTGCGCGGGCAGCTAGTGTCATCTCTATGGTAATCGATACCCTGGCGAGTTCAAAGTATCTCCTTGCTACTGCAACAATGGCCTACCTACATCCTGTTCGGATGGTACACGCATTGCCACATGGTGGTGGCTTTGACAAAAGTGAACGTTTCAAAGCCGGTTGGGAGCGCATATGGGATGTCTATGTGGAAGAATACTCAATTCCGACCCTAGCGTTTCTTGCAGAATCCTGCGTATTATATCCGGCATTCAGAATAATCATCTCCCGCGATACCAAGGCAAAAAATAAACCTAAAGAGGATACGCAAGACGCTCTGCAGGATCCTCATATACTGCTATCGTGGATGCTCGTCGGTGCTGGTGGCATATTCTACCTTGCCATGGATGATTGGCTTCTGTCGTATCTTCTGATACCCCTCTGGTTTTTCAGCCTTGCTCTCAACGTTGAATACTTCAAACGAAGGCTTGCACCGCTCCTCCTCCCAGAATCAGCTGGTATGACCTTCGTCCGCACTACCACTCTCGCTTTAATGTCTGTAGGTGGGATAACACGACTTCCGCCTCCCCTTCAAGGACGCTACTCAGACCCTTGGACTTACGGCGCCTTTGCATTCCTTCCTGCAATGGCTCTCCATCAAGCTGCTGAGGTTGCGAGGGTGACAAACTGTAGGCGAGCGAAGCGCCTTGAGAAAAACGAAGCTGCCATGGAAGAAGGGCGAATTGACCATCCATTCACTTCATCGTTGTCAGCATCTATCGGTCAATCCGAAAACGGACTTGCGGAATTTTGGCGACTGTCGGAGGGGGAAATGAGAAGAAAGAGTAGACGTCAACCAACTAGGCCGAAGCAATCTAGGATTCAACAACCAATGAAAGAGGAGACAACTGAGATTCAATCAACGCCTCAAGGCCTAAAAACGGCTCAGAAGAGCGCTTGAGACCCCCCATGTAAGGAACACCATTCCTGGTCTTTTGTGCCGTTATGGGATTGAGGCTTGGGATGAAAGACAACGACATGGTTCTTGAAATCATCTCGGAGCTAGGGCAATTAATGTCTTTCAAGGTCTCGTGACTTAGTAGGAGTCACATATATACGTTACTGGCAGTCAAAAGACTGTCACTTTGCACCGTCGATTCTCGAAAGTCCTATATACGGCCGTTCTCAATCACCCTCACCCCCTTGGTGGTCTATATAGGCGCCTCCGGATGATCTACAAATCTTTATGGAGAAATATACGTTTGGCCTTGTCCCCTTTCACAGGTGGTCTCGGTCCGGAAAGGCATGCTTGTTTGAAAGAATCTAATACGTTGGGCCTAACATGCATGTCATGTATGAATCGGTCCGTTTAAGATACGTTCAGGCGGTATGTCCTGGGTGCCATATACCCTGTAACTATACGTTAAATATAATGAGTGTAATGACCCTTCTTCCTGCCGTGTATTTCGGCCCTTGCCTAACTTGTTGAGTAAGAACTCATTACATTTTCTATCTTCTCGTGGTCTTATCTCGGTTGAGGAAGAGTACCTATTTAGTTCACACCGGAGAATTATCACAGGATGTTTGAAGCTTTCTAAATTGCTACAACGGTGCAAACCCAATCGGGAGTCCCGTTTGGCAAAACATTTATCCTTAACCACCAGTGACATACGTCCGTCGATTTCTCATCTTTTGCAATGCATCTGCTGCTTCCTGTCTTTCCTTGGCTTCCCGCTCTAGCCTTTCTCTTGACGCTTTTCTTTTCAGAGAAGCAGCTTCAGCTCTTTGTAAAGCAGCCAGTTGCAATTTCTCTCTCATTTCCAGACGTTGTTTCCTGATCTCTTCTGCATTTAAACTCGCAGGTGCTTGCCCACCATCATCATCCCCAGAAGGGGACTTATTGGCGTTAGCTCGAAGGAGGGCCGATGCTGCAGCTGTACCACTTGCACTCTCTCTTGCTAGAGCCTGATAACGAGTCGTAGCATCGTTCCATTGCTGCCTCCTATTCCCAATCTCCTCTCTCCCCCCCTCGGACTCGGACGACGACATCTCCACCGGTGGAATCACTGCACCATTTGCATCACGCCGCACTCCCGTCCGCAGCTCCTCCATCTCAGCAGTATTCAGAAACACAATCCTAGGATCATTCACCGGAACTCCTTGTTGAGCACGTATTATCTGATGCCCCGATCTAATCATATTTCTGTACCCGGCTCGATCCCACATAATCCCGGATGATCCCGCATCCTCCGGCCCATCAAATTCAAGATAGATGATATCGAGTTGGGTGAATGTTGCAATCAGTGCAAAGGTCAGATAAAGCCTTCGAAAGCCATAGCGTCGCTCAGCACTAAATGCAATAGAGCGAACCGGCCTATTTTCCGCAATTAATCGAGCAGCGACCGCGGGACGCACATTTTGGTCCAAGTGTCGCGTGAACGCAAAGAGCGCTGCTTCGTTCTCGAAAAGAAGCGTGTCCCTATCCGCATTAAAGACCTCGCCAGGCAGTTGTCGAGGCAGCACCATCGGAGGCGGGATCCAGGAGAATGGTCTCGTGAGACCAGTGGTGTAAAGATCGAGGACTCGCAATCTACTTTCTTGGCTGACATAGTAGGGCCCCCTTAACGATGCCGTGGTCCGCGTCACTTGGGCTGCCAATTCGTTGGTAGGGTTTGCAGATATTGTTAGTGTCCGCTCTGGCATCGATAAGTCCCATATCATTCTCCTTATTTCCTCGGGCAGCTCATTGAAACGAGGGAATCGCGTTGGTGGTCGAGTCCTCGGCGGACGGGACGCTCCGGTCCTTCTGTTGTTTTCTCGCCCGGTCATTTTGGGTAGGGGTTAGGGAAGTGTCAGAGATGAGTGAGTGGATATCGAGATTATGCAAGTAACATTTTCATATTCGTCTTTAATAATGAAATTATTCTTTGTGGGTGACATCTCTTGTTCGAGTTTACTAACCTCCTTCCGGCGAGTACATTGAAAGAGCTCCATGATCAAGTACATTGGGGACTATCTTTTCGTGTCTCTTCTCACAAAGGAATAATTTCGCTTTATTACACCAGTACAAGATTGTAATTTGATAATTGAGATAGAATCCTTTGGTTGATGCTATGCGAAGGGTCCTCCTTCCCCATAATCTTGAATCCTCGTCTACCACAAATCAAGGGGACTGCAACTTCCCGATCTAGCAATAGAGATGTCAATCGATATGATCGGTGGAAGATAGTAAACTTCTTATTAACTATCCTATTAGCCCTTCCCTAAACAATATAGCCGAGTAGATGCTGGTCCTCTAAAACATCACATAAGGCTTGAATAAACTCCTCCGTCTCTTCTAGCTGCGGACTATGCGCACTAATCCCAAAGCGCATCCATTTGACCTTGACCAAAGGCTCCTTAAAATAAGGTAGCATACACTCTTCTTGCGCCACGTTGAAGTACCCGTTCATTAATAGCATCCCGCCAGGGACTACCTGACCCGTCAACTTCAGGCCTTCCTCGATACTTCACGTCTTAAGCGAGCCACTGACGTGAAATTCGCTTGGCCCGTACATGGTAATGCATACGGTGGGGTCCCTTGCCAGGGCCTGCAGCGGTTCGGCAAGTCTAACGGGAAGCGGGGCGGGCCTATCCGTCAGGAGTGCCGCTAGTTGAACTCGTTCGTGGCCGCTTCATACTTGGCGTGTCAGTCTTTCCCTCCTTCTCACACCGGATCAGCGTCTCCTGGATGTCAGCCGGCATGACTGCTCTCAACTAGCTTGCGACCTTGATCCGCGTGCTATTGCGATCACGACCATCACGTCTTCCGCTCCTGCTTCCACCACAACGTGTAGGAATTACCAAACTTGCACATCCGTATTTCATCAATGTGGCTATTGGCGAACCCCCTACGTAGACGGTGACTATCGATCAAAATCCCACGCAGAAGATTGCATCGACGTATTTCGTTGCGAGACCCGGGTTTGAATCGTCAAGCTGACGCGATTCAAGGCAGTGCTTTGCCTCTGTATTAATTTCGGCAACGCAGCTCCCAGTCAACTCGAACACACTTTGCAACAACATTGCAATCTCCTTGAAGGCATCGGAGCTGTTTATCTTAACTGTGCTCACACAGCACCCGAGGCCTCGAAACGGCCATTGCCAAGATCATCCATTAGCAGACCATCTCCATCAGTAGACGTATTTCTCTCAAGGCTCGATGTAGTGTTCCTTATTTTGCTACTCTTTTCCATCGAAGACCAGCCACTGAGTCTCCGCCATTGCTTTTGAATCGAAGCAGGACGCAGCTTCGCAACACGCACAACCAATGGCCAGCATACCGGCAGACAGGCGCAAACCATGCCAATCCCACAGTGTACCGTGGTCCATATCTCCGTTCGATTGAATGATGGCTCGCGGCTGTTGGGTGCGTAACTGAATATTACTTTAAGGAGACCTGAGATGATAACGCTTTGGGCGGGCCAAGAATCAGTCATGCACGAGATGTGGTTTAGCAAGCACTTACAAAATGCCTAATAAGAAAACAGCCGTTACGGCAACCCTCTTGGTCAGGTTTAATTGCAAGCCAAGTGTGATTCTGATAGGCATTGCAATGATCAGAACGTCGATGAAGGCCTCGACGACACCACTGGCCATCCAAAAGATGTTGTAATTGAAGCAATATCGGGGGTCATCGAGGCTGTTAATCCAGGTCCATTTTATGGGACGGCAATTCAATAGGTTGGCTACGGTGCAGCCGATCCAGAAAGCCACGACTAGGGCGCCGACGGTCAAGACTTGGTAACGGAAGCTTGTGGAGATGGAGAACAGCCGGTTGTACATGAATAATATGGACAGCTTTGTCGAGGACGTGATGGTGAAGTATAGAACAGTGGCGATGAAGTTGAGTTTAGTGTAGATGATATCGGCGTCTGTATATACATAATTGGGGTCGGTATTCGAAGCCGCTGATTCGCCATTAGGGTCAATACTCGTTGCTAGATAGTTGGCTTGTTAGGGTATGATTTATGATTTATTATCAGGTCAAGCAGGTGGAAACAAACCAACTAAAACCAAGACGTCTGTCGCAATGGTAGTTATCAGCGCAAGTAATATTAGCCAGTCATCCCACCCCAGCCCAGCCCTGGTAAAGTGGCGCGTGTAGAAACGCAGGGCGACGGATACTACCGCAAGAACAATGACCAGGGCACCGACCGCTGTAGTTGCTGTAGTGTCGCTACCGCTCGTGTCTCTGCTTTCCATATTGCCAAGGGATTAAAATATTACATAGACATCGACATCGAGAGGTATAGAAGGGGAGAAAAAAATTAGTTCAAGAAAAATAAAAGTAAAAGAAAGAAAGAGTGGGAGCCGCACAAAGAGCAGGAGATAAAGAAGTTAGCCGCCGTTACCAGCACATCGAGGTGTTGAACACCCAAATGTTGACTGTTGCATATTATATGGTGTATCACAACATGGCGCTATTGGTTTATTCAGGCTGATCGCGATTTAATCCGGCCAATTGACTGGGACATTCCTTCAAGCAAGGCTGCACAGCCGCGGGGCTCAGCGATCGCGGGGTTACATTGCAGTTGATGTACAACGCACTTCCAGGACGGTGAAGGTCATCGTCAGCGTGGTGTTACTGTCTCCAGAGGTACAGAGATCTAATACCTTCGCTGGGAATTGTTTACTGGTATTCACCTCGGATTCATTGACAAGCACTGGATAATAAGCGTCGTGAGAATGCTCCTTACGCGAAGCTCCGACAACACCTTCCCCAAATAAATCCCTCAATCAATTGCAACTGCATATGTATCGTCCTCCACCTCTTCGGTGAAGTAAAGATTGAACGGCCTCTAACAAATTCACGATCCTCTGGTCGGCCAACATGGGCAACCTCTCGTCCAAGAACGAGTTTCAGGTCGATGGCAAGGTGCGTGGTTGTACCCTCCCCACATCACAGCACAGAGAACTAACGGTATCAAAAGACTGTGGTCATCACCGGTGGCTCGCGCGGTATGGGTCAAGAAGTTGGACGGCAACTCGCGGAGAAGGGAGCCAATATTGTGATCGTCGCGCGCGATCCCGACAAGCTGCTTCAAGCCATCGAATACATCAAGCAAGGCGCGCGACGGCCCTCACAGCGTTTCCACCATATAAGCGCCAACTTGACCTCAGCATCGGAGTCTGTACGCGTCATCAGCGAGGTAGTTTCATGGAACGGCGGGAATCCTCCAGACACGGTGTGGTGTTGTGCAGGGAACTCCTACCCAACGCTCTTCATTGATACACCTGTGTCGCAGCTCCAGGCGCAGATGGACAACAATTATTTTACCAGCGCGTATATGGCGCACGCTACTCTGACATCCTGGCTCAAGCTATTAGAGGGTCGAAAAGACAATGCCGACGACGACAAGCACAGTACTACAGGCACCAAAGGCACTGCTCCTCCACCCGCGCGACACCTCATCTTCACCGCTTCTTTTCTAGCCTTCTATAGTTTTGCCGGCTACGCGCCATACAGCCCGGCCAAGACTGCACTCCGCTCGCTTTCCGACTCTCTATCGCAAGAAATGAATCTTTATGCCGCGGCCTACCCGAACGCGCCGGCTGTCCGCTTACACACTATATTCCCAGCCACGATCCTGACAGAGTCTTACGAGGCTGAGAATCGCATTAAGCATGGGTTGACTAAGAAGCTTGAAGAGGATGACGAAGGGCAAACGCCACAGGTCGTGGCTACGAAGAGTATTAAGGCGTTAGAGGGGGGGCAGGAGCTTATCACGACTGATTTGCTGACCGGATTAGTGAAGGGCAGTATGCTTGGAGGTAGCTTGAGAGGAGGTTTTGGAAGAGTTATCTTGAACTGGTTTTTAGCGGGTTTAATGGGTATTGTCATGGTGTTTGTAAGGGCGGATATGGATCGAAAGGCTAAGGCATGGGGGCGGAAGTTTGGTGTCGGGAATGAAGCGAGATAAGCATTAAGACTTCCATACTCCGTATGGCCTTTGTAGATAGCTGTAGAATCGCCAATAATTAATTTCCAGTGGCAAATTTCACTAAATTGAACGAGTCGTCTAGTGGAGATGTCGCTAAACCTATAGGCTTTCCCCACTGATATATGTCGCTAAATTTTGACTGCCGATGTGAACATGCAGACGTCTTACGTAATTCAGTGGCTTGATAATGGTTGAATGCAATGTCGACGACAGGCAGCCTTATTCACAAAACCAACTTACCAATATGTCTGATACAACCGAAAAGGTATGGAAGAAGAATGACGACTCGGTGAGTGAAGGTCAGAGTGGATCCGATTGTAGTCAAGATAGATCAGAAAGTGGTGATTCTGAGTCCCATATCTCATCGAACTACACTTACAAACCCTTGACATCATCCGACTCGATCCGGATGCTTAGAATACTACCAGGAGCGCCAGAAGACCCTTTAAAGATCACCTTACACCCCCAAAGAGTGTTCGCCATGCGAATCTGCTCCGCGGTCTCGTATGAATGGGGTGGCTCGGCACGCCCGCATACTATATATTGTGACGATAAGGCACTAATGGTCACTTCTAATCTGCTGGCCTTGTTAAAACGATTGAGGATGTCCCGCGAGACTAGCCTTCTGTGGGTTGACGCTATATGCATTGATCAAGACAATCTACAAGAACGATCCCAGCAAGTCCCACTTATGGGCGACATCTATCGCCAAGCTGCTGTCGTTTTGATCTGGCTCGGGCCAGCTCAGCCGTTGACAGAAGACGCCTTCGAAATCATCTCAATTCTAGCAGAGGAATTCCGCCCTATCCGTTCGCAAAATGGTCTCGAAAGAAACATCCCGCTAGGAGAGTTCAAGGCTGCGAGGGACATTCAATGCGGAGGCAGGCTAGAAACGCTAATCATAAAGCCTGCTTGGTCTGAAGTGATGAGGCTCTATTCCTCTACAAGCTACTTCTTACGCCTATGGGTTAAGCAGGAAATTGTCCTAGCACGCGACCGCGTCGTCATCTGTGGCACCCAGACAATAGACTGGGAAGTTTTCTATACCGGGGCATTGTGCATCTGGCAATGCGAATTCCTATGCCACAATATCGACGAAATCGAAATTCTTTCATCTATATTCGCAACTGGGAGGATTGTAGAGAGATTCAGTACGTATCCACATACTTTGGAGTCTCTAATGTTGGGTTTTGCCTTAGAGACCGAGGTGACCGATCCTCGGGATCGAGTATTCGGCCTCCTTGGTATGCTTCCCGAAGGCGAGCAGAAATCTTCAATCATAGTTGATTACACTAGAAGTGTAGATATGGTCTATAGAAACGCCTTCCAGTCAATAGTCGAAACAGAGAACACAATTCGCCTCTGGCAATTCCTCGATGTTGGCTTGGATCTCAAAGACGAACGAACGCGGCCGACTTGGGTAGCTTCCTTTAGTTCTTTAAGGAACGACTTTTCTTTTCCGACAGAACCGCTCATGCAATTGTTTCAAACAAGGGAACCAATCAGCATCCAGGGGGATACTTTGACTGTTCATGGCGTTATCTCCGACTCCATTATTCAAGTTTCGGAGAACTTCTCAGAGACCAACCAAAAAGCTTGCGTGCAGAGTATTCTCGATACTCCCGATTCGGAAATCCTCAATCAAATGACATATGGAAAGTTCGTATCATTGTGGCAAACTCTCATCGCATTCTCCTCCACTACAGACGAATACGAGTACTGCGAACAAGGATTTCTCGCCCTCTTGTCTAAATGGGACCTGCGCCCTTCATCCGAAGATGAATCTTATGATGAGCAGAGAGAGGATTATGCGTTTCAGATGAAGTCGCAATTAATTCGGGGCCCAGAGTATGAATATGGGCGGAGTCTGTTCAAAACAAGTAGAGGATTTTATGGTGTTGGTCCTAGAGGAAAGAATAATGGAGAACAAGGCAGCAGACCACAGGTCCAAGTTGGGGATCGGATTGCACTGGTTGCGACCGCTAATACTCCCGTGATACTGAGACCGCGAGATGATGACTGCTATGCTTTGGTTGGCGCGGCTTATGTTGGATGCCTGCAGGACGCAACTGGGATCTGGGAAGAAAATGTGCCGGATCTTGAACCGATCCGAATTCGATGAATAACGACGGCAGTGTAACGATTCATGGGAATAGGCATACGAAGCTTCGATTTTGGATGACATCTACACGAGGCCGACCGGAAAGTCCAAATATGATATCTCAGCATTATCATTGGAACAGTGCCCGAGCCGATGGCAAAAATGGCTTTATCGAGACCCTAAATCTGCTACTTGACACTTTCAGTCACACTCTGCAGTGGGCACTGTTTTCGGAATCATATCCTTCGCACGGATCATGAAAGAAGGCTATTATAAGGAGTGCAATAGTTCTCGCTCCTACCTCTCACAAACTCTCAAACTCGACCTCTCTCACACCGAAACCCCTTGCAAGCCCCCAGATTCAAACCTGCACTTTGAACCACCGACCAATTGGCTCGCGCTCGCTCCAGCTTCAAATCAAAACTCGTCCCCATTCCCACATCATCCAACCCCGTTACCTGCTGATGGATGTATTAGTGGGGAAGCGAGAGAATAGGAGGTGTATAGACAATTGAAAGGTCGCGGATGGGAGAATGTGAGAAGAGAGAGGTACCTATTGTGTTATTGCTGTTTTAGACTTGCACATTTCCTTGCGAGATGGTGACGGTGGAGAGGGAAGTTGGTTGTCAAGTGTGGCAGCCCCAGAGACAGGAGCGGATGAAGGACATGAGATGCAGTCTCCATGGATTATCAGTCGCATGAAATTTGATTCAAACTCGGTCTAAATTCTTTAATGAATTTCAAATTTAAAAAGTTTTGACTCGACAGCTACAAAAGAGATAACTGAAAAGAAACTTCCATAAGTTACTCATGCAACTTCAAGAACTATAAGCCACGCTCCTCAAGTACCTTCTTCAACTGCCCCTGAAACCCATGCACATGAGGTGGCGCCATCAATGAAAGATGAGAGCCCTTAACCCTATGAAAATCGATGCTTTCCGCAAACTCTCCCCATTTCGAGACATCCTCCCAAGGCCAGCCCCAAACCTCATCCTCCAACTCCGTGAGAAACACATCCAAACTCCCCACCGACCCCGCCGGCTCATAATCCTTTCCCGTATCTCTAAGCTCATAAGCAAGATCCGCCCAATTCTGCAACCGCTTCCGAGTCATCCCCGTCTCCTGCAGACGAGCCGCGCCCGCAAGCTCAAGAACCCGATCCAAGACCTCATCATGAGAAGTCTTTTCCCTCTGCATAACCACCAACGCGCTATGATAATAATCCTGAGTAACGAGACCCATGAACAGCGAAATCGCCAACACAGCATTATACCAGCATCTCCTTCGAGCCCAATCCTTAATATTTGGGGGCTGGTTCACCGCCGCGAGGAACTGGACTCGATCACCGCTCGCCTGCATCACCTTCGCGATCTCAAACGCGAGATTAGACCCTAATGCATAGCCCGCGATGGCGTATGGGCCTGTAGGCTGCACGCGTTTGATGGCGGAGTGGTAGACGGTGATGATTTCCTGCATGGAGGAGAAATATTCTTCGTCTGCGTCGAAACCGCGGGCGCGAAGCGCGTAGACGGGACGATCGTCGATGAGGCGTGCAAGATTCATGAAGATGAGAACGTCGCCTACGCCGGGGTGGATTAAGAAGAGAGGCGTTTTGGTACCGTGAGGTTGGAGGAGGGAGATCGGGTCGTAGATTCTCTGGGGCTTTTCCTTTTGCAAATCTTCGATCGCTTGGGTTAGGTGGCGGAGGATGGGATGGGAGAAGAATATTGTTATGGGGATGTTGGCCATGTTGAGAGATTTTTGGAGGGAGGCTCGGAGTTTGAGGAGATCGATGGAGGAGAGGCCTAGGTCGAAAAGGTCGCTGTCGAGGTGGGTTTCTAGCATCAGTTGACTGGAATTGAGAGTTAGGAGTTCGTGTAAGGTCTTCAGGACTGTTTTCTGCGTCGAATTTTCCGCAATTACTTCACCAATGTTCCGCTGGGAAATTGCCTTGTCCTCAGCTTCATATTTGAGATAGGCGCCTTCCTCGAATGCTCGTCGGATCTTCGAACGAGAAAGTTTTCCGAGTGAAGACTTTTGGAGTAATGAGTCTGGCAGTGGAATTATTTTGAATGGGCGGGCTCCGCAGTACTTCACGACGGCTCTAGAGATGGCTGCTGCAGTGTGTAATCGTTTGTGCGTGTCGTTACTTGGATATGCAGGGAGATAGGCGATGCACAGAGTTTCTGTGGGTGAGTCTTTCGGACGATGAGGCCAGACTACTGTAAAGGATGGAGTGATTTCTGGGATGCTGGTTTGCTCGATGGCGGATTCGATGCTCTCGGAGGAGTGGTTGATGCTGATTCTGTCAGATATACAATACCCACATCTTATATAAAGAAAATTCACTCAAACCACACAAAACGGAAAAGAAAGGCTCACCCATTAATGATCACGTTATCTTTCTCACGGCCTGTCAGTCGTAACCTCCCATTCGAGTCCAATAAGCCCACGTCACCCGTCTTAAACCACCCATCTGGCGAGAATGCTGCCTCTGTAGCCTGCGAATCGTTGAAATAACTACTAAAGACCGCGGGGCCGGACACTTCGAGTGATCCGACCTCATTCACGCTTGCTTCAACCACATCCCGGCGAACGATTCTCATTTTAATTGCCTTGTTCGCATTACCAAGCGTGCAAAACTCGGCACCATGCTCGATATCATACCATGGGCAATCAACGACATTTTGAGTACAGCCAGCACACGTCTCCGTCATACCGAAACCAGGACGAATAAATGTTTTGGGAGCGCCGTATTGCCACAAGAGGCGGGTGAGCTTGTGGCATGTATCGACGACATTGGATTCGCCACCCGAAAGCAGCGCTCGGAGAGACGAGAGGTCGAAACTTGAGGTTGGGTTATTTGCTTTATGTACTTCTGCTGAAGAACAGACAGTCTCTAAATTATGGACCAAGGACGCAAGGAAAAAGTTGGGCGCAAAAGTGATTGTGATCTTGTGATTGCTGATATGTTGAAGGAAGCTTAGAGGTTTGACCAGGAGTTCTTCTCCCTGTACGTGGACCTGCTGTGCCGCTAAGCTGACGGCATGCAGATGGTTGTCTGTGAGGTTGGCAACGTGATCTAATCCAATCCAGTTGAGGAAGACATCATTATGGCTAGTGCCATGCTGAACACTTTTGGCTCTCACTGCCGCCAGAATCTGTCCGTGGGTTAAGCAGACGGCTTTGGGGTTGCTGGTACTGCCTGATGTCAACATGAGAGCAGCCAGGTCTGTGTCCATCTTTGTGACTGCTTGATATGGGTTGTCACAATTCACATACTCGATATCATCTAAAGAAAATAGGTCAGCTAATAGCCAAGGGTTAGAGGCTTTTATGAGTCAAATCCATCATAAAAATTTCCGACAAAATTCTCTACAAGAATACAGAAAGTTGAACAACCGAGAATTCATAGTCGCTAGGATGAAAAACTCACCTGTTGACAATATCTTGGGGCAATCTAGACCGCTGAACTCTGAAGTCAGAGTCTTGCTAGTAATGATGAGCGGTTCTTCTAACAGCTGTCTTAAATGACCGATACTCTCCTTCCGGCGCTCCAAGTCCTGGGAGAGTCGAGGACAAATACACGGCACAGCCCCAGCGTAGATAATAGCCCAGAACCATGTGATGCTTTCCAAATGATCCGCAAAGTACATTAACACCACTTTTTTCTCTACACCCACAAGCTTTCTAATTTGCATCGACCTTTGTTTGGATTGGGCGAGAAGATTTTCGTAGGTCAGGAAAGAGGTATTGCTCCCACCGCCACCGGAGTGGTATGCCGTGATCCCCTTGCTGGGGCCATTTTTGGCAGCTTCACTGAGGAGATCAAGCAAATTTCCGGTCAACATAGTCGAGAGAAATGAGGGAAAGAAATTTAAAGTTGAAGAAATTGAAGGATTGCATGGTGTGAGAAGATTAGTATATTCGGGAAGCCACCGAAGTCGGTGTAACTGTAGCTATGACTTCGCGAATACATACCCGGGTAGAGAGGTTAGGAGTACAATCCTTAGCCTGTACCGCACCGAAAAGTGTAATGATATCATTGAATTTGGGATTACGATTGGAAAGAGGATGCTGATATATATATATATGTTTCGAAGATTGAAAAGTGTACAGTCCTTACTTTTTCAACAGGTCTCAATACGCGCTGGGTAGGATCTTCCTTCACAAGGCTTCTTCAGGTTTCAGGTCGTCAATTACCTTAGGAACGGCGTAAACTCAAATTGCCCTTGATATATTCTTTGAGACAAATAATTTGAATTTGGTCTACGATGTTGGTTGGCTTTAAATCCATATGAACACAGCATAATGCTCTAATTTAACATATATGGCGGTGAAACACACGCGCTCTACTTTCATTTGACCCCGTAACACACAACTCAGTGAGCCGACCGGCGATCCTTTACTGTTTCAGAGTCTCAATTCTCCCTTGTGCTTGTCACTTTTACATTGTCTAATAAGGTAAGAAACAAGGAGATTAGCACCTATTTGCGAGAGATAGCTGGGGTTTGGGGTGAAAAGAAAACGATTGGCTTATAAGTGGTAATGCAATTTGTCTTAGCCATCCCCGAGTTAAGCATACTTGGGGTTTTCTGGATGTTTCATGTTAAGAGAAGGGCTCGTCAGGTGTAGGGCAGGACATTGTGGGCGCGCTCGCTTTCGCTTCAGGGTCCAATTACTGTAGGGTGAAGAGAACACCTAAGTCATGTTCCGATTCAAAAAGTAAATATCCCCCAATCTATCAAGAAACTCATGTGGTTCAGATTTATTCAGAAATTCAGCTGAGATGTAGATAATAGAGCTTTTGACTGGCGTCTAAGGTAGTTGCAAAAAGGTGCAGTGTTTACGCAAATTGATTTGTGGTATATTTTCCAATCGAGTTTGAAGCTTGCATCTGCCAAATTATCACCGTCAGGGAGCTTGAGATCTTAGAATAATCTCCCTTTTAACATATTCTGTATAAAAATCTAATCCAGCAAGAAAAATCAACCCCTTCTTACAAATCAAGCTCATTAACCTCAGCAGTTGGTTCGAAAGAGAAACGTTGATCCTTGAGATACTAAATGTCTATGAGCTGCAAATTTTTGATGTTTTAGAAGATGATACTGACCACCCAGCAGCTATGCGGGTACCAGAAAGTACCACAGTGACCCTGCAAAATCTAGTCAGCTCAAGTTGATCCAAATAATCTCTACCAATACTGACATGTTCACCACAATCGCCCCTTACATCTTGACAGTCTTCATCCTTATAACACTGATTATTTTTAGCACTTTTCAAGTGATAGATGCAGGTTGGATAAGAGAGAAAGATCAGACTCACAGTGGTGTCTTTGTCACACCATCTCCACGCATCATCCGACAATGCCATGATGTGTTTTATGTGGTTGGTGTTCGGAGACGTGTCTGAGTGAGTAGATGGCACTGCTAAAACAATGCTGCTATAAATCATTGCGAGAACACACGCTGTGGGAATTTTCATGTTGAAACTAGAGTATGCTCAGTCAACAAACATTGCGAAAGGCAAGATATGGTGTGAATATCTTAATCATCCGTTTGAAATTAACATACAAGCTGATTGGACCGAGGCTATGGAGTATAGAGATGCTTTAAAGCGGACGGTGGCAAATTTTCTGGGATGGAAATTATGAGAATGCAAGAGGTAAGAAGCAAGGAATGTCCGTCCAATTTATATCTAAGCTATAACTATTCTAGAAGATCTACCGGTAAGATTATCGCAACCATACTGAAGCTGCCATTGTACATGTTCAGGTGCTACTGACTTACTTTGGGGGAAATTAGAGCTTGCAATTAAATAAGTAACTCATTTAACCATCTGTTTGTTAAAGGGGGAAGAGCTTCTCAAATTGTGTTTGGCAAGCTTTGACAAAACTACAGCGATAGATAGTAACACTCGCACTCTCATAATAACGGGGGTTTGTCTTAAGTTACATTGTCTGGGGTCACTTAATGAGCACACTACGTGCCTCCGTTCAACTTCAGGATGACAGAAGCAAATCCCTTAACGCTGTCCGCAACCGTTCGCTTCTCCTTCAACTTCTGTCCAAGGTACACCTCGTACAATCTTACAATTGCATGCCAAGACAAATTTCCAGTCTTTCATTAAATAAGTGAATTTTACCGGAGTCACGGATTGCAAGGAAAACCATACGTGAGTAACAGAGTAACATAACACAACGGTTGTGATAGTAACACCCGCCCGCTTTTATTGGTCGACGACCTCCATTCGTAGGCCTAATCAACGGCCGTCTTTAGATTGGCCAGAAAAAGGAGACCGAGAACGCACTATATTTGTCGCTAGAACTGCTTAGATGGTTTTAATTTGCCAAGTGTTCAGGTACACTTGAAGAAAGTCAGAAGGGAGCTTTCCGCATTAGGAATGGAACATAACTTCACGGGGGAGATTCACTGGTTCTGAAGAAGCCATCTTCAGAATGTAGATTACAGCTACTCATCAAAATGCTTTGCGGAGAAATCCTTTCAGGCCTCTTCAGCCCATGACGATGTTGAATTATAAACTCTGTCGCAAGAAAAATCGCTATCTCGTAATCCTATCTGTTCTCTCAATTACTCGCAGAATGGAAGCCAAGCCAAATATTGCTTCAATTCATCGACACGCTGATTGAACGCCTCTGTGTTCAGAGACTTAAGTATTCCAGTCCCTGTCAACTGGCCCCTCACATTCACAGAAAAATCCGAGTTGACTACCGAATACACATTCACATTGATTGTCGGTCCGATGTCCGAAAGGGGAAAGGCAAGTGTCCCGCCATAAGTCTCAGTGTGCCTGAGATAGATAGTTATGGTGCCGGGTGTCGAGTGATCGTACGGTTTGCAAGCGACGTGGGCCGACACATCTAACTCCACTCTGTTTGCATAAAGTCGAGCTTCGGTCAAGTCCAACGAATAACCCAAATCACAGAGAGAGTTGGGCTTCGTGCCGTTGATGTGGAAATTCTTCAAGTCCTTCTCTGGCCAGGTCTTATCAGGCCGGAACTCCTCTAGATGGACGTGAAAATCCTGGGCCTTTGTATTCCAACAGCATTTCGTGAGGTATGAAGGCGAGACAGCTAATGTTGAGCTTCCATATTTGCATAGATGATGATCCACGAATGTAGCGCTAACCTCGCCATCCTCCTTGCAGCAACTGAGAGAGTCGAGCGAGAATTTGGCGGAGAGATGCTTCTCGCCGCCGGGAATGGACAAGAGGAAGACTTGTTGCTGCTCGTGGAAACAACATTTCTCGTGGCCACTGATCTTGAGGTCACCGATGAAATCCCCGTAAGAGCATCGATTGTCCACTGTAGCAGCTGATATGGTTCCTTCAGGGCATGTATTGCCATCTCTCCCGACGTAATATACTTTGACTGTCGACTGAGAGCCAGTGACAATGGGAGGGGCCGCCGAATAGGTTCCAGCCGTCGGATGGCTGTCTTTACTTGAAGCGAAACCAGTCAATGGCAAAATGAGTTCTCCATCTTTGATAGTAAAGACAAGTTGTTCAGCGCTGGAAATAGCGATTAACAAACAGGCAACAGCTGCAACTGCTGTCGAATTCCAAAGCATGGCTAGGCTTAATGTGAAGGCAGGAAATTGAACTTCGACGAGACAAATGATCGTGATGTGTATTGATGCTTGAAAGTCTAAACTTGGTAGTCCCAGGTAAGACCTTTCTTGACTGAAAACATCTCATCATCTTCTACGGAGATGATATCTGGCTTTTCAATAATCATGTTATGCAAATGGCTGTTTCAAGACCGCCCCGAGTGTCACTAAAACGAGATTGGGTTCTTCACTTGTTTCTTACATCAATCTTCGGAGCTTCATGATGTTATCGTTCGATGTCCCATCATTGAATTGAGAACTCTAGACTTAATCGAGGACTAATCCAGTGCTTAGGTCAATTGCAGCGGCAGTAACCGAAATTTGTTGCACAAGAGGTTGTACAATTTGCAGGCACCTTCTTACTTGACGCACAGCATATCCAGGCAGAGTGAACCCATATCATCAATGATGCGGGTGTGAGACCTTCAAATCTATGTGACACATCTACGCCACAGCGTCTGCCAAAGGTTACTCTGTTACGGATACATCTAAGCGTGAGTGACATTGATTCAGGGTAGATTAGGAAATATGTATATATGCTCTAATTTTATGTCTTTTAATTGAATGAGTTGTACCTCTGTATAATGTATGTGCACTACAAGTACTTGGTGTTGCAACAGAATGTTTAAATGTTCATTTGTACAGGTTTTCTAGCACACCGCATATGATTTGTGCGCATATCGGCATTAGCTAAAGCGCAATGCGTGCCACCTGTGATAATGCGGTGCACTACCCGAAACCGCTCAGGAATAAGACTCAAGAAACTTCGGAATCGAAAATATAAGGGGAGATAATTTGAGTCTACAAGGTTTTCTGACTTGCAGTACCCAAATCAAGATTTAACACAATCACATATGGCAGACATAGACGTCCTAAGATTTTTTCCCAATCGGTGATCCAAGAGAAACTCAGCATTGGACGCGAAAAAGCCGACTATGGAACCACAGGAAGAGCCCGTGAGGAATGCGTTATGGATGACTTTCCATTCACTTCAGGCAGGACCAACTCAGCGATGGCTATAAAGGCCTTCACTAAATGATGGAGAAGTCAAAGCATGTAGGTCTTGAGACTCCTCACACCACAACAGCTCAACTGATTTGTAGCTAGACTTTGAAAGTGCTGAGCACGTCTTCCTTGGAGACAACACCATCTTGAAGTTCAAAGGCGGCAAAACCTTCCAGGCAGGTGACAAGCAGCTGGAGTTGCCAAACAAGCTAAGGTTGACATATGGCCATATTATTCTCTTGCAGGCGACTACTTTGGGACAAGTACGTACGCTGATCAGTGATGGTAATACAAACCAGGAGAACCAGGACAACTTCACGTATGTATGAGAATCATCTGCAGTGCGTGAAGATGCAAATACCAAGGCCACGAAGATCCTAAACATTTTAGATTCGGAGATGAAAGCGGTTCAGAAAGCTATAAAGGAGGGAAAAGACCCCTCTGACGCGGTTTACTCAAAACAAGACAAAATGATTAATATCTATCTGGAAGAAACACCGGTCATCATTGAGGTTTTGGATGTTGCGCGAGACAAGACCTTCCACCATTCTTCAGAATTTCGCCCACCAGAACTTCCGCTGTTGAACGAAGGAAAGATCTTGGAGAACGAAAAGTGTATGAATTTATCTCAAGTGACTGGACATACATGGATACCATTAAGGAGTGTGGTTCTAGTGGGTTGTGGAAGTGCCCTATCACACTTGAACCGATAGAAGAGGAAGTAAACTTATTTCGGATAGCCGCTACATCTCTTTCAGCAAAGTGCCTCCTCGCTCGTCATAGTTTTCCAGCATTCTGATAAGATCCTTCTTCGTCGCTTTAGACATGCCCTTGATTCCTCGCGCCTTGCATTTATCTTCCAACGAAGAAACATCTAGATCTTGATAGTCCAATTCTCCAGTCTCGAGCCACTTGATCATAGCAGCTTTAGTCCCATACCCTGGCATCTCTCTCCTCCTGCAAATGTCTTTCAACTCTCGCTCCGTCCTTGAAGCCCAATGAGAGTCCCGCCAATTGTATTCGCACTTTGGGATTGACGAACTGCTCGGTTCTACATCTTGCTTTTGTGGAAGGGCCTGAAGAATTCGTGTATCTTCCGATCTCTGTTGTTCCTCATGCAATAGAACCGCATTTGCAGAAGGAAGAGCATGGCCAATCTTCCTTTCGAGGGCAGCCCTACGAGAGTCTTGCTCGTTTCGCGCGTTCTCCGATATCTTCTGTCTTGGGCCATCAGAAGCTTGAAGGCGAGCAATTCGCATTGATTTGTCGCCGGAGACAGGCAGTTTGCGGGCCATTAAGAGCATACGCAGCGATTCCATTGTCATAGAATCATAATCATTTTCAGTCAGTGACTTTTCGAATTGTGGCACGATGGTATCTTCGAGTAGAGCCAGTCGTCCATATAAAACCCCCTCCTCAGTATTCCCAGTATCTCGATCTATCTTGTCGTTGATCCGAAGACGTTGGATCTTGACTTTCTTTGATCCTTGGTCTGCGCATCGAACATGTCGTGCCTTTAACATTCCCGATAGTTCCTCCGAACTGAAGCTCTCGTAATCAATTGTCGAGTTCTCAAGCCGAGTAATCAATACTTCCCGCTTACCAGATGTTGAGAGACCGCGCTCTGACAGAAATCTTCGCAGCTTGCTATTGTCTTTCTTCGAGTACTCGAAGGTTTCCTGTCTCTGTTCGAGCGCCTTCTTATGCCCAGTTGTATGTTCACTCCGTACGGTGTTTGATTGTGGTAACTCACTAGGCGCCGCATTCTTCTTGCTCGATTCGTGATCTTTTTCAAGTTTGCCAGTCTTGGTTTTCGTACGTTTCGTAGCTGGGAGTCGCCGCGCATTAGAATCGACCTCAGCGAGAGGTCGCTTCGCGCGAGGCATATTGGAAAATCCGAAGGTGGTGTTCTAGAGGAAGAGACACTCTCAATAGAAACGGCCAGGTAATTCAAACGTTGAGAGGGCGTCGAAGGATTTCTTAGGTTCGTGTTTGTTTGTTTTCGACGCGTCAAGCTTTAAAGACAATCATACCTTTTCTAGCGACATAATCATAGCGACCAGGGGCTGGAAATTAGCGACGACCCCTAAATAAGTCCTTGTCTGATGTATCCTCAATAGCGCTTGCGTCCCCTTCCTTAAACTAAATCAAACATATTACTTGGATCTGTGCAAAGCTCACTCATCCAAGCATCCAGTTCAACTATCCTCTCCACCAAAGCAAGAAGCTCTTCAGGACTCTCTTTGGGACTCCGGCTAAAATCACGTGCGTGGCGCCTGCAAGTCGTGCGGCTGAGATGGCCATCGATTTTCTTCCACTCACCTTCACAGCTCTTGTACTTTTATTTTCTACATCATATTTTCAAGAATTTGAGCAGCCCTCCATTCATTTATTTTCTAAGCCATGTCTATGAGTTGAAAACCCAGCTGCAACCTCTAGACTAAGACGAGGCTGCGGGGGAAAC
>Ga0182030_10007117_pt1 | contig 23443 bp, 19 predicted proteins | sample 812S3MmetaG_FD_121299 | JGI IMG/M metagenome (GOLD analysis project Ga0182030, IMG submission 121299) | Permafrost microbial communities from Stordalen Mire, Sweden - 812S3M metaG (Illumina Assembly) | ecosystem: Environmental > Terrestrial > Soil > Wetlands > Permafrost | place: Sweden...
GAGAGCACGATCATAGCCTTCCGGTTTCCCTGCGTCTTGAACACCGTGTTCGACGCCTGCACTACCGCGTCATACAACAGCGTTCCTCCGCTCGTCTGCATCATGAGTTCCTTGCGTGTCGGCGTATCGACGAAGGGCAGGATCTCCTGCAGTTGCTTGCGCGACGACGTCGGTGCCTGCCGCAGCATCACGGCCAAGTCGAACTGCATGACGAAGACTTTGTCCTTGGCCTCGCGTAGCACCTGGTCGATAAACCGGAAGCTCGCCGTGCGCTCCGATTCCAGCACCTTCTGCTGGCTCATGCTGGTATCGACCATCAGTCCCACGGTTAGCGGCAGATCGGATTCCTTGGAAAAATAGCGAATCGTCTGCGGACGGTTATTTTCCAGCAGCACGAAATCGTCTTTCGTCAGATCCTTGATGATCTCGTTTTTCTTGTTCCGCACCGACGCCAGAACGTTGACGACCTTCACGTCGGCCGAGAACGTCGCCTCGGCCTCTTGTGCCGCGGCTGTTTGTTGGGCAAGAGCTGTCCGTTGGCCAAGAAATGCCCCGCCGAGCACCGAACCTGCTGAAACCAATACCTCCCGCCGCGAACGGCGGACCGCGGAGATGTTTTGCGGAGTTTGGACCTCAGACTGCATAAGGAAGAAGGTGTCGGAATGGTCTCATTGTAGCTTTTTCTGATGTTGTAGTCTTATCTGCAGTAACAGATGTGTGGAGAAGTTTTGTGGTTACAATGTTCCTGGTCGAGGTAAACGATACCGGTAAACCCAACGCCTTCTGCTGCGTCCAAAGTAATATGCTTCGCGGGAGGGGATCGCTGCTGCTTGCCCTGTTAGGCTGTCTGCTCGCATGTGCCGGTCAGGCTCAGAATGCGTTGGCGAGCCCGGTGTCGTCGCAACCAAATGACGTCGCGAAAGCCGAGGTCGCCAAGGTCGACGCCTCGACGCCGGTGACGGCCGACCCGGCCAGAGTCGATGCGGCCAAGGTCGATTCAGCCGCCGCGACACCTGATACAAGTTGGAAAGACAAGCAAATCCCCGAGTGGAGCGAAGCCGACGCCAAGCAGTTGCTGGCCGATTCGCCCTGGGCAAAGAAAACCACGGTTGCGGTCGATAAAACCGCCGCGAGCAAGTCTCCGCTCAAGCGTGGCCACGGTGGATTTGGACTCAGTGGCATAAGCATAGGCCGTCACCGCGACTCCAACGCAGGGAATTCGACGGATAGCGGGAACAGCTCCAGCTCGAGCGGGACGTCGGCCGTTCCGGATGCACCGTTGGTGGTCACACTCCGCTGGGCCAGCGCGCTTCCGATTCGCGAGGCCGAACTGAAGGCTCCCGATACGCGCGCCCCCATGGTGGACGAAGATCATTACGCCATTGAGGTTTACGGCCTCCCCAGCAAAGAGGTCAAGGACGACTCCCAGAAACTCGCCGATCAGCTGAAGGCGAAGGCCGCCATTAAGCGCTTGGCCAAGGACGATCTGAAGCCATCCAGCGTCGAAATCGTCGTGCGGGACGATGGACCTGTGATTGTCTATCTTTTTCCCCGCAAGTCCGAAATCACGTGGCGGGACCACGAAATTAATTTTGAGGCGGAGGTCGGAAACCTGAAGATCAAACAGGCGTTCCAGGCGGATGATATGAAGTTCCACGGAGCGCTGGAATTGTGAGCGGCTGGGTTAGGTTGGCGGTGCGATACGACGCGCTGGGATACAATGTGAATCAGGCCGGCCAAGCACGGCCAACCCGTTCCAGCCGAACCACTTTGGAAAACTCGACCTGAAACATAATGTGGGGCTATTGCGTCCCACTGTCAACGAGTTCTTTGGAAAAGTAACAGTTCTACGAGACGGATCCACCATGAAGAGGAAAATTTTGGATATGAAAAAACTATGGTTCGTTGCACCCCTGCTATTTTGCCTGCCCTCGCTTCACGCGCAGAGCGCCATTGATTTCGGCGTCGGTTTCGGCACCGCCTTCGATTCTTCAAACGGGCAAGGTATCGATAACGCCAACTCGCTGCTCAACCCTTTCGGCTCTTGCACTCCGGGCACGGGCGACGCTTTCTGCCAAAAGACGCCCAGCCTGAGCGGCTTCTTCCTCGGATTTGGCGGCGACGTCATGTTCAAGGAACATTTCGGCGTCGGCGCCGAATTTAACGTCCAACCCGCCCGCGAGACCTATGGGCCGCTGCAATCACGCGTGTCGTTTTTTGACGTAAACGGCGTCTATGAGCCCATCATCAAGAAACGCTATAACATCCAGATTCAGGGCGGCATCGGCGACTCGAAAACGAGTTTCGCCTACTCCTCAAGCTCTTGCGTAGGTACCGCGGTTTGCTCCAATTCCACGCAGGCGGTCGGGAACTCCACTCACTTCCAGGTGCACGCCGGCGTGGGCGTCCAAATCAACATCACGGACCACATCTTCCTGCGGCCGCAGTTCGACCTGCATTACACGCCGGGCTTCACCAACCAGTGGGGCAGCAACGCGGCGACCGATGCCATGGTATATCTCGGCTATCACTTCGGAAGCAATTAGGGTTAGGACGGCGGGCACTGAGGTTGTGTGATGGTGCCCGCCTCATTTCTGCCGCATCTATTGCTTCCGCAGCAGCCGTGCGAAACCTTAGTCCGTAACCCAAGCTATTGGCGTGACGTCCAAAACAGTAGTGGACGCTGGATGAGAAAGGCGGTCGTGACCTTGCGAGCATTATTTGGGCAACGCTTCCTGTTTCTCCCGGCGCTTCTGGCGATGGCGCTGCCTGTTTTTGCCGAACTGGGCGGCTCCGAACAAAGTGTCGGCGTTGACCAGGCAAGATTCCGGGCCACGCGCACGATGGTGACGGAGCGTGGCAACTACAGATTTCACGAAATGAGCCGCGCTGACGGCATGGTCATTCGTCACTATGTAAATCCCCAGGGCACAGTTTTCGGCGTTTCCTGGAGCGGACCCATGATTCCGGATCTATCGCAATTGCTCGGTGCGCATCTTTCTGAATTCAAGAGCGCTCAGGCCGAATCCAAGAGCGCTCAAGGGAAAAACGTCCGGCAACGCTCCGCGAGCGTCAACACGGGAGAACTAGTCGTCGAAAGCTCGGGACACATGCGAGCGTTCTTCGGGCGGGCTTACTTGAATTCCCAGCTGCCGGCCGGCGTCACGGCGGAGATCGTACAATGAGCGGTCGCGGGAGGCGTCGAGTTGCGGCCGCGGGCGCCGTCATCGTTCTAGCGGTCGTGTCGGCAGCTTGCGGCGGCGGCGATAGCAGCAGTGCCACCATCGGCAGCGGAACCGGTACTACCGTGACGACTCCGCCGCCCGTGAACAACGTCCAGCCCATTGTCGTCGATTCGGGCCCCGCCTCGCTCCCCGCCGGCAGCAACGCGGATGTAGCCTTCACTACGGTGACCATCTGCGTGCCGGGAACGTCCACTTGCCAAAGCATTGATCATGTTCTGGTGGACACTGGATCCACGGGACTCCGCATCATTAGTTCCGTGCTGACGTTGAACTTGCCGTTCGCTGCGTCCTCCACCGGTTCGCCGCTCGGCAACTGCGTGCAGTATGCGACACCCAGTTATCAATGGGGCCCGGTGGCAACCGCCGATATCCAACTGGCGGGCGAAGTGGCGTCCTCGGTTCCCATCCAGATCGTGGGAGCCGCGAATTTCGCGCCCGTCCCGGCGGCTTGCAGCGTAGGAGGAGAGAATTGGGACACGGTGGCGCAAGTGGGTGCCAATGGATTGCTGGGCGTTGGACTGTACCGCCAGGATTGCGGCAGTGCGTGTGCCGCCACGGCGGGGAACCCGGGCTCCTATTATAATTGCGGCGCCACCGGTTGCACGGTCGCCACCGTCAGCTTGGCCGCGCAGTTGCAGAATCCCGTGTGGCTGTTTCCGCAGGACAACAACGGATTGGCGATTGTCCTTCCGGCCGTCGGCGCCGCGGGATCCTTGACGGTTGCAGGGTCCATGATTTTCGGCATCGGCACGCAGTCCAACAACGCGTTGGGAGTGGCGAAGGCCATGGCGGCGAACTCGCTCGGCAATCTCACGACCACCTTCAACGGGACGGCCTATCCTGCCAGCTTTATCGATAGTGGCTCGAATGGATATTTTTTCTTGAATTCGAAAACCACCGGACTTCCCAATTGCACAGGCCAGCTCGTGGATTGGTATTGCCCAGCTGCGGTTACCAGCTTCACGGCGATCAATAGTGGCCCCAGTCCGAACAGTTCGGGATTGCAGGTTTCCGAGAACATCGCGTTCTCCGTCGCGAATGCGTTGACGCTTTTCAATTCGCCGGACGCTGCGCTCCCCAATTTGGGTGGAGCGAATGCCGGCGCGTTCGATTGGGGATTGCCCTTCTTCTTCGGCCGCACCGTTTTCATTGGCATTGAAAGCCAGGTGTCGGGCGCCGGCGTCGGCCCTTACTGGGCATACTGAACGCGGGAATTCCAAGACGCACTGCCTGGCCCAGCGCGGAATGCCAACAAGCGTGCGGCCGGTGCGAGTGGCAAACTGGAGGCAAGGTGCCTTCTCTCATGACGAAGCGAAATTCGACTCCAGACGGTCGTGGTGTGTCCCCCTACGCGTCGGCCGTGGGGATGACGCTGCTCCTGGCGCTGTGCTCGTTCACCGGAGTTCCGAACGCTAGCGCGCAGACCGTTCGGCCGCACGCCGCAGCGCTGGCCGATTTCAGTGCGGCGGTGGAAGAGCTATGCGCAGCCGTCAGTCCCGCAGTGGTGCAGATCGAAGTGCGTCTGCGCGCTCCCGTGGATAGCGACGATTCGCGCCGCACGGGTTTCGTCGCCAACCAACGCGCCAGCGGGTCCGGCGTCATCGTCGATTCCTCCGGCTATATCATTACCAACGCGCACGTGGTGGAGGGATCGCGGGAAATCGACGTGAGTGTGTCGGACGCCGGGAATGCCGCGACGCCGGACGCGCACAAGCATTACAGCGCCCGTGTCATCGGCACGGACAAAGAGACCGATCTTGCCGTGATCAAGATCGATGCCGCCCATCTCCCGACGCTCAGCTTTCGCGATTCCGACAAACTGAAGCAAGGGCAAATTGTGTTCGCTCTCGGGAGTCCTCTGGGCTTGGAGAATACGCTCACGGTCGGCTACGTCAGCGCTACCTCCCGCCAACTGAAGCCCGATCAACCGATGACCTACATTCAAACCGACGCGCCCATCAATCCCGGCAATAGCGGAGGGCCGCTCCTCGATATCGACGGAAACATCGTCGGAATAAATACCATGATTTTTTCGCAATCCGGTGGCAGTGAAGGCATCGGCTTCGCCATCCCCAGCAACATCGTGCGCCGCGTGTCCGAACAACTGCGCAAAGAAGGCCACGTCCATCGCGGGACCATCGGAGTGGTGGCGCAGGATATCAATCCACTGATGTCGGAAGCGCTGGGGATCCATCGCCATCCCGGCGTCATTCTGGCGGACGTGCTTCCGCACAGCTCCGCCGAAGCGGCCGGACTACAGCCTGGCGATGTTGTGCTGGCCTTGGACGGACGCCCCGTCACCGAGGCCCGGCAAGTACAAGCGGAGTTGCTGCAGCGCGCCATCGGCGAAGAACTCAGCTTCGACATTTCCAGGAACGGCGCGGAGATGCAAAAGAAGGTGACCATTCTGGAGCGCCCCAGATCGACGCTCGCACTGGCGGATCTGGCCAATGGCGAAGACAATCTGGTGCGCGAGATCGGCATTCTCGCGATGACGCTCGACGAAAAGGTGACGCCGAGCCTGCCTGAAACTCGCCGCTTGTCCGGCGTGGTTATCGCGGCGATTCCCGCCGAGTATGCGGCCTTCAATCCCGGCTTGAAGGCGGGCGATGTGATTTATTCGCTGAACCAGACGAAACTTGCTTCGCTCGACGAATTGCGCGCGGCACTGAAGACGTTGAAGCCGGGAGATCCAGCCGTGCTACTCGTCGAAAGCGATGGAACGCTGGGCTACGTTTCCTTTAAGCTCGAATAACGGCTTATTTCTCGACCGGAGCGCCCTTGGCGTTCCACTCGGACATGGATCCGTCGTACATTTTTACGTCGTAGCCCAAATACTTCAGGGTGAAATACGATTGGCTGGCCTGCATGCCGCTATTGCAGTACGTCGCCACGGGTGCATCTCCCTTGACGCCGGCCGCGTCGTACAGCGCGCGGAGCTCGGGCTCCGATTTAAGTGTCTGATTATCCTTGCTGACCTGGCTATCCATCCAATTCAGGTTCTTCGCGGTCGGGATATGCGCGCCTTTTTCTCCGCTGTAATCCGTGGCCGGACGAACATCCAGCAGTTGCGGCGTGTCCGGCTGTCCGCGTTTGGCGGTCGCCTCTTTGACGGCGTCGAACTGCATGACGATATCCTGCTTCAGATGCGGCGTGAGATTTCCTTGCGCAACGGTAGGCAAGTCCTTGGTCAGCGTGCGGCCTTCCGAGCGCCACTTCTCCAAGCCGCCGTCGAGCAGGGACGCGTGATCGCCGTGACCCAGATAATCCAGCGTGAAATACGCTCGCGTTGCCGGAAGCACCGAGGCGTCGCCGTAAAGAATGATGCGCGTGTGATCGGAAACGCCCGCGGCTTCGAAGACCTTCTTCAATGCAGGCACTTCCGGAAGTTCGTTCGGAACGCCGTTGCGCGTGACCACTATTTCCGGCAGTCCCACAAATCGCGCGCCCGGAATGTGGCCGGCGTCGTAAGCATTGCGATTGGCCGAAACCTGCAACACCACGACGTTCGCGTCGTTGAGATGCTTCGACAACCAATCTGTAGATACCAGCATGTCCGGATGCGTGGATGGCGCGGCGGAGAGGCACGCGGCCGTGGCGAGAATCGATCCCAGAAGTTTTGTAGTCATAGTTGTTCCTTTATTCGCCCGCGCGGATGTAAGTCCAGCCGGCTTCCTGTTTGCGCACCAGTTCCGCGACGCCCGAATCCACTTCCGTGGAGAACGGGAAAATATCGGCACTCGTTACTTTTTGCAGTCGCATGCTGTTCTGGCAAGCTCCCAAGACGACGCCCGATTCCGCGAGCTTTTTCAATCGCTCCTCGTAATCTTTATTCGTCTTCAACAAAGCCGTCAGGCCCTTGCCGTAAAACACGATTTCGATCTGCACGCCTTCGGCGCCAAACGCTTTTTGAATGTTGCCGACGTTGCCCATGAGCTGGGTCCAGGATTCCGAAGGCATGTTCATTTGAAATACGACGCGATGTTTCGGTGCGCTCTGCTGCGCGTGCATCACGACAGCGCCGGCAAGAATGGCGAACGCGGCGATCAGAATGAGAATTCGAGTTTTCATATTTATCCCGGTCGTTCTGGAAACTTTCGTCCTGACAAGAAGCATACACCGGGTGGAACGCATTTGCACTTGCGTGCCGAACAGTGCAAGGATATTCGATTGCCGCCTGCAAATTCCTCATCGCCGTCCTCGCGCCCATCGTCGCCCCAAATCGTGCCGCTTGTGGAGCAAAAGCTGGTCTACGCGCACGGTCTCGCCGCCGTGGTGATGCTGTTCGTTTCGATTGCCTTCGGCATCTTCGCGTCCATCGAGCTTCTCTTGCCCGATCTCAGCGGCGGGTCGCCGTGGCTCAGCTGGGGACGCCTGCGCTACGACCACACGCAAGGAATTTTGTTCGGCTGGCTGGGCAACGCGTTCCTCGCGTTCCTCTATCACGCGGTTCCCGTGCTGACCGGGCGCCGTGTGACCAGCGCGCGTCTGGGGCAGTGGCTCTTCGGTTTGTGGAACTTCGTGATCGTCGTCCCCGGATGGCTGCTGGTGCTCGCGGGTTTCAGTCAACCTTTGGAATGGGCGGAATTTCCTCTCATCATCGATGCGTTCGTGGTTCTGGCTTTGCTCCTGATGGCGATCCAATTTCTGCCTCCGTTCTTTGCGCGCGGCATTGAGGACCTTTACGTATCGAGCTGGTACATCATCGGCGGATTGATTTTCACGATCCTCGCGTATCCGATGGGAAATTTCGTGCCGGAGCTTGTTCCTGGCGCGCGCGGTGCCGCCTTCAGCGGCTTGTGGATCCACGACGCGGTCGGGTTGTTCGTCACGCCACTCGCGCTCGCCATCATTTATTTCGTGATTCCCGCCGCGTCGCGCAGGCCCATCTACAGCCACTTTCTATCGATGCTCGGATTCTGGTTGCTGTTCTTCCTTTATCCTCTGAACGGCACGCACCACTACGTATTCTCCGTGATTCCGATGAGCGCGCAGATCGGCGCGATCACGGCGTCGGCGCTGCTCGGTGTGGACGTGATCCTGGTGGTCGCGAATTTGCTGCTCTCGTTGCGCGGCACGGGATGGTTCCCGCGCGATCTGCCTTTGCGCTTCGTCGGCACAGGAACGGTTTTCTATTTGGTGGTGAGTATTCAAGGCTCGGTGCAGGCGCAGATGGCCGTGAATCAAGCCGTCCATTTTTCGGATTGGGTGATCGGCCACTCGCATTTGGCGATGTTGGGATTCGCGACGTTCGCCGCGGCCGGCGGCATCGCGCACGCGTGGCAAAGGATTCCGTGGGCTCGCTACAACCATCGTGCGATGGTGTGGGCTTATTGGCTGCTGTCGAGCGGCGTCGTGATTATGGTCATCAATTTGACGATCGCCGGAATGGTGGAAGCGCGCTTGTGGCAATCGAACGCGCCGTGGCTCGATTCGGTTCGTGCGGCGCGCCCATTTTGGATTGGACGTACGCATTCGTCGCTACTGATTGTCGCCGGATTCATCGCGTTCCTGTTGGGATTGACCACCGGTCCAAGAGGCGCGGGACTCGCGGAGGGGGAAGAAAGCGTCGGGCTTGAGACGATCGACGAAATGGCCCGGCGTCTGACGTATAGCGACGCGCCGTCGCCTAGAGCGTCACGATGGCCGGGGGTGTCATCATGAACGACGCGGTTAAACGTCTCCCGCGTGCTCTGCGGATGGCGTACATCGTAGCGAGCGTGTGCGGCGTGGGATTCTTCGCGATGTCCGTTCTCCTGCTCGGCGTGTGGCCGGGTCAAGTCCTGGAAGAGCAGACGCGCAAGATGTCTCCGGAGCATCCTCTGAACCTGACCGTGAGCGAGAGCCGCGGCCGGGAAATTTATAGCTATGAAGGGTGCGCGTATTGCCACACGCAGCAAGTGCGCTATCTGGAGTCGGACATGGCGCGCTTCGGAGCTCCGACGCTGGCGTGGGAGACGCGCTTCGATTATCCGCATCTGTGGGGCACGCGGCGCATTGGTCCCGATTTAGCGCGCGAGAGCGGATCGCATCCCGAAGATTGGCACTTCGTCCATTTATTTGCGCCGCGTTCCGTGGTTGCCGATTCCGTGATGCCCTCGTATTCCGCGATGTTCGAGGGATCGCCGGATCGTCCGAAGCAAACGGCGCGAGATCTGGTGGCCTATTTGGAAACGCTGGGCCGTTCTCGCGAGCTTGCGGGTCCCGAAGGCGAAGCCCATGCGCGGGCGAATTGCAATTGCGACAAAGACGAAATGGGACAAATGGCATTTCACACGTCGGAATTGAATACGAATCCGCGCAAGACGCGTCGCAACGGCGCTGTACCTGTGCTCGTTGCCGGAGACGGCAAGCGCGGGTTGGAATTATATGCTCGCTATTGCGCGAGTTGTCACGGCACAAAAGGACTGGGCGATGGGCCGGGAGCGGCGGGACTGCATCCAGCGCCGGCAAATCTCGCGGAGCATAAATATGGGCTGGAGCGATTGAGTTTTGCGCTGACCAACGGAATCGATGGCACGGCGATGCCGGCGTGGCGCGATCTTAACTTCGGCGACCTTTCGGCGCTGGTCGCTGCCGTGCGCAGTTTCTCCGTCGTGCAGCAGGAGTTGCCAGCGGATCCGAAAACGCTTGAGGCCGGTGCGCGCGTCTACAAAGCCAATTGCGCGCAGTGTCATGGGGAGACGGGCGCGGGCGACGGGATCGCGGTGAACGAACTGCGCGTCGTGCCGGCAAATTTACAGGGCGTGCGCCCGTCACTGAACGCGACGCTTCACGTCTTACACAATGGAATCGAGGGGACCGAAATGGCTCCCTGGGCGTCCGACGGCACGCCGAACGGGACGGGCCGCCTGAGTGAAGCCGAAGTGAGCGCCATGGCTGTGTATGTGCGGGGACTGTATCAGGAGGGGCGATAAGAGATCGTGGTGAACTTGATCGTCATTTCGTCGCTTGCGTTTCTAGCGGTCTTCTTCGCCGTGTGGGTCTCTAAGCCCGCTGTGCGTGCGTGGATCGAGAAACCGAAGTACCGTTTTCAGGCGAACGTGGAAAGCTATGATTTAGAGCAGAGGAGTCTGCGAGCGGAAGAAATGCCGGGGTCCGTGGCGGAATCCACGGCGGAATCTAGGGCGGAAAGAGACAAGCGCAATGGCTGATGATAAGGGCGGAACGGCGATGGTGATCGTGGCTTGCTGCGCGTTCGGCTTCACTTTGGTCGCGATCACGCTGCTGCTATGGCGCGATGGTCCGCTGCTCATGACTGTCTCAAACACGAAGTCGGCTGCGATTGTGACAGAAGCCTATGGACGCCGCCTGATCATGCAAACATCGCAGCTGCTGGGACCCGATGTGGGCGACCCGAAGATGCGCTATTCCGGAAGCCGGTTGAACTGCGCCTCGTGCCACCTGGGCGTCGGCACGGAGCCCGGTACGCTGACGCTGTTGCTGGTCACCGAGCACTACCCGCGGTTTTCGGCACGCCAGGGCGTGAAAACGGACATCGAAGATCGTGTGAATGAGTGCATGACGCGCAGCATGAATGGGCGCGCGCTGCCGCGCAATAGCCCGGAGATGATGGCGATGGCCGCCTACATCCGTTCGCTCGGCAATCTCAATCAGGCCATGGGCGCGTCGATGCGCCAGGCGCACGAGCCCTCTGCGTTCAAAACACCGAACCGCGCGGCGAAGCTTGATGCGGGCAAAAAGGTGTTCGCCGAAAAGTGCGCGGAATGCCATCGCGATAACGGGCAGGGCCTGCGCGCCAGCACCGATCCGAAGCGCGGCTATGTCTTTCCTCCGCTGTGGGGACCCGATAGTTTCAACGACGGCGCGGGCATGCATCGCGTGCTGACGGCGGCGCGTTTCATCAAAGCTCGCATGCCGATCGGCAAGCCGGATTTGACGGACGATCAGTCCTTCGACGTCGCGGCGTATATCAATTCAGAGCCGCGTCCCGAGATGCCGAGCTTGGAACAGGATTATCCGGATCGCAAAACGAAGCCCGTGGATAACGGCTATGGTCCGTTCGCCGATTCGTTCCCTCTAAAGCAACATCAGTATGGCCCCTTCGCGCCGATCGAGGCGTTTTACAAGCAGAAGAAGTCAGGCAAGTAGCTTTTCAGGGGCTTCGCTAGATTCTGGACCATTTTCGAAGTTTCCGTGGACTGGAAGTTCGTGGAGCCCCATGCGTGAGCGTGGGGCTTAAGATCTTGAATGTGCAAGCCCCACGCTCACGCATGGGGCTCCGAGCCCGCGATCCGTCCACCCCTCCAAGCGGTCTACACAAACTCAGAAACTGCCGTAACTCCTGTCTCCTGTATTCTTGCTATTTACTTCGCCGTCGGCGCGGGTTCGCCCTTGCCCAAATACTTCAGCACGAAAATTCCCCAGTGCTTGTCCGTGATGAAAATATTTCCGCGCGTGTCGACCAGCACGTCTTCCGTTTCGCTCACCAGTTTGTCGTAGGGCAGGGGACCGTAGCGCTTCACGGGAGTCGGCGGCACGAACCACGCGACCTCTTTGGGAAGGTTCGCGTCGGTGATGTCGAAGATCCGAAGGCCTGCATTAAAGAAGGTCGCGTAAATTAAATTGGCCTGCTTCTCGACGTCCGGCAGGTGATATTCGAGATTCGTGTTGTGCGGACCGAAGCGGCCGCCTTTGTCGCAGAAATCTTTGTAGGGCGCGTTCTTCGGAGGCTCCGGCGTCGGGAAAATCGAGCGCAGCCGCGGATGCGTTTCGTCCTTAATATCGATGAGGCCGTCCAGAGGCAACGCCCCTGTACAGGCAAGAGGCCCGTTGGGCGCGTCGCCGCCGCCGGTCGCTTCGGCGTGCGCGTACAGCAGATTGCGGCCCGGAATCGGAAATACATCGTGCACAGGGATTCCACCAAACGGCGGGCTGAGTACGAGCTCGCCGATCGGCTTGGGATGGGCGATGTCGCTGATGTCGAGAATCGCGGCTTCGGGTCCGTAGCCGACGTACGCTTTCTTACCGTCTTCGGAAATGATCGCCGGACCATGAAAGGAAATGTCCGTGCGCGCGGGCATCTCGCCGTCTTTCTGGCCGTGCATCCACCAGCGCCCCGCTTCCTTGGGATTCTTCGGATCGCTAATATCGACGAAGACGAGAATCTGGCCGCGGAATCCAGGCATGGTCGCCGCCGCGTTGAAGTAGTTGCCTCCGGGATAGCCGATGCGATGGATGCCGTTCGCTCCGGTCTTCCACTGCGAGAGCTCTTTCCAATTCACGGGATCGGTGATGTCCCAGATGATGGCGCCTTCGTCGTTGGGACGCTTCGGATCGCCGCCCCAGTTGGGAGGCCTGCGCTGCAGCGCCGTGATCATCGTGTTGCCGTGGATCTCCATCTGGATGGTGTTGGTGTTGTCGGGACCTTCAACGAATTTTACGAATTTTGGATTCGCCGCGTCGGTGACGTCCAGGATGCTCCAGCCGCTGTCCCACAGGTGGCCAGTGTACATGTACCACTTGTCGCTCACGTGGCGGATCACCATCTTGAAGGCGCCGCCTTTCCCGCCGACGCCGGTGTATCCGATGGCCTTCATGTTGGACGCCGCCGAGCCCTGCGGGATCGGATCGGCCATGGACGGGGCCGCCCTGGTAAGGAAAAATGCCAAAGCAATTACAATGATATTTGTTTTCATTCCCGATTCACCTTTTCTTGTTCGTTGCTTTATTGCCGCCGCTCAATTCTAATTCACCGATTTGTAGGCCGCAATGAATTGATCGATCTGTTCCGCCAGATCCTTGTGGGCGCGATCCACCAATTGTGCGCGAGGCGCCAATCCCATGCGCGCGTTGGCCGACCACGTCTGCGCGCGATTGAAGGTCAGCATGGGATTGCGGCGCACGAAAACAATCTGCATGAATTCCACGTCGATATGATACGCGGTCAGTCCATTGCTTTCGGCGGTCGTTTTGACGATCACGCGCAGAAACGGATCGCCCACCGGAAATTCGCCATGCCGCTGCAAGGGGACGTGTGCGGCTTCGAGATGCGCTTCCACAAATTTGACGAGCGAATCCTTATCCAGATCCTTCGGCGCATTCACGGGAACGTCTTCCACCGCGACGCGAACGCCGTCGAGCGAACGGAGGCTCTCGCGATCAATAGGGTCGTCGGAGGCACGCAGCCCACTTGCCATCGCAAGGGCGAACGCGGCAACCATCAGAACTCTGCGCACTTCCATCCGAATCAGTGCCATGCTCGCCCCTGGCGTCTGGCCCCCGGCCTCTGCTTACGCCAAATTCGCGGTCTTATGCCAAACTCATGGTCCGGATCGGCAGCCTGCGAACGCGCTTCTTGGTCGCCGCGTAAATCGCGTTGACCACGGCTGGAAGAACCGTTGGATTGCAGGATTCGCCCGCGCCTACCGGATTCTCTTTACTGTCGACGATGAAGGAGTCGATCTCCGGAGATTCATCCATGCGCGTGACATCGTAATTGTTGAAATTCCCCTGCACTACGCGGCCTTTTTCCAGCGTAATTTCACCCTTCGTGGCGGCGGCCAGCCCGAAGACAATGGCGCCTTCCACCTGCTGCCGTAAAATGCCGGGATTAATGATGGTCCCGCAGTCGAACGCGCACGTGACCTTGTGGACCTTCAGCTTGCCTTTGGTGATGGAAATCTCCGCGACCTGCGCGTTGATCGCTCCCGCGTGCAGCGCGATGCCATGGAAATGGCCCGCCGGGAGCTTCTTGCCGTAGCCGGCACGTTCCGCCGCGATGTTCAGCACGTTCAGCGCGCGGGCGTTCTTCGGATCCTTGCTCAACAGGTGGCGCCGAGCTTCGAGCGGATCCTTGCCGCCCAGCGCGCACAGTTCGTCGAAGAAACATTCGGAGAAGTAAACGTTCTGGTTGTTGCCGGGCGCGCGCCAGTAGGAGACGGGGACAATCGTCTTGCCCTCGCGCCACGTGACCGAAATGTCCGGCATGCTATAAGGGATGTTCGCGATGCCGCTGACGCCTGTCGAATCCACGCCGTCGCGGATCTGTCCGAACGAAGGGCAGCAAATGTTCGCGCTGATCACGGACGGCCAGCCTTCGGCATCCACGCCGCCCGAAAGCTCCACATAGGAAGCCGGACGGTAGTAATCGTGCTGCATGTCGTCTTCGCGCGACCACACCACCATTACCGGCGCCTTCATGGCCTTGGAAACTTCCGCCGCGTTGAGTACGAAATCCAGCTCGCCTTCGCCGCGCCGCCCGAATCCGCCGCCGATGAACGTCGTGTGGACGTTCACTTTTTCGGGAGCCAGATTCAGCGCCTGCGCGATCACCGCGCGCGCGGTCGTCGGGCTTTGCGTGGGGATCCACGCTTCCGCCGTATCGCCCTTCGCGTGGACCGTGCAGTTCATCGGCTCCATGGCGGCGTGCGCCAAATAGGGAACCTCGTAAACCGCGTCGATCTTCTTTGCCGCTTTCGCCAGGCCCGCGCTTGCGTCGCCTTCCTTGCGCGCCGTGCCGCCCGGCTCCTTGGTGCGATCGACAAACATCTGGCGGATGCTGGCGCTGGAGACGTTCGCGCCCGCACCCTCGTCCCATTGCACGATGAGCAGCTTGCGGCCCTGCATCGCGGCCCACGTGCCATCGGCCACCACGGCTACACCGCGCGAGGTCTGGACGACGTCTTTGACTCCGGCCACGGCTTTGGCTTTCGATCCATCGAAGCTCGCGACTTTGCCGCCGAACACCGGGCACTGCGTCATCACCGCGTACAGCATGCCTTCGGGACGCGCATCCAATCCGAACTGCGCCTGACCCGTGACCTTCGCGCGCGTATCGAGCCGCTTCAAGGGCTTGCCGATGATCTTGTAATCTTTCGCGTCCTTCAACTTTACTTGCGCGGGCACCGGCAATTTCCCGGCGTCTTCCGCCAAATTGCCGTAGCTGACCTTGGCATTGGTTGAATTATTAATGACGAATCCGTTTTCCGCCTTGCACTGGGAGGCGGGAACGCTCCAGCGTTGCGCCGCGGCCTGCACCAACATTTCGCGAGCTTGCGCGCCGGCCGTCCGCAACGGCACCCACGTGGTGCGGATCGCCTGGCTGCCGACGGTGGTTTGATGTCCGAACGACGCCGGATCCACCGGCGCCACCTGGGCGCGCACCTTGGACCAGTCGCATTCGAGTTCTTCGGCCAACATTTGCGAGCACGCAGTGGTCGGCCCTTGTCCCATCTCGCTCTTGGTGATCCAGAACGTGATGGAATCGTCGGGCGCAATGTGGATGTAGGACATCGGCTTGCCGGTGGGCGGCGGCGCGAAAATCGTGGGAGGAGGAATGCCGACCTGTTGTGCGGAACCGTTCTTGGGCAGTGCGAATCCCAGGATCAGTCCGCCGGCGACGCCGAAAAATCCGCGCCTGCTGACATTTGTAATTTCCGTCTGCCGGATCGTGCTCGTACTCATGCCCGTGCTCCCTTCGCTTTAAGTTCGGCGGCCAGGTGAATGGCCTTGCGAATACTTTGATACGTTCCGCAGCGGCAGATGTTGCCGCGCATGACTTCGTCGATATCGGCGTCGCTTGGTTTGGAGTTTTTCGCGAGCAACGCCGAGGCCGTCATGATTTGTCCCGATTGGCAGTAGCCGCACTGCGGCACGTCGAGCTCGATCCAGGCCTGCTGCACTGGATGCGAGGCATCCGCCGAGAGCCCTTCGATGGTCGTAATGTGTTTGCCCGTAACCTTATCAATAGCCGTCTGGCAGGAACGAATCGCGCTGCCGTCCAGGTGGACCGTGCACGCTCCGCATTGGGCGATTCCGCAGCCGTATTTCGTCCCGGTCATGCCGAGCACGTCGCGCAAGACCCACAGTAGCGGCATCTCCGGCGATGCATCCACTGTCTGCGCTTTGCCATTTAGCGTGAATTTGATGGAAGCCATCCGAACCTCCCGAGGTGGGCATCTCCGGGGAGAAGTCCCCGGCCCCTCTGTAGCATACACCGATTCTACGTGCTTGGGAGGGGTGAACAGCGCCCCATCTGTCGCCGGTTGCTGACTCCCTCAGAGGCGGGCGATTCGGGGAACGCGTCAAATCCTAAGAATTATCTGGAAGCGATCCTAAATTCTTGCCCTGTTCCCGTCGATGATTGCCACAAAAGGACTTGACTTCGGTATTAGTACGCTATACAATCTTGGTTTAGTAGCAAAATGATGTAATGCGCCCGGTCAAACCGGGTCAATCAAACTGGAGGGAAGGTTAACAACTATGGATAAGAAATTTTTCGGAACGGCGGCAGTCGTCGCAATGACGCTCACTTTCGCCGGCTCTTCTTACGCGGCCACGCAGCTGGTGCTTGGGACGGATGCGATTTACGCCGCTGGAGGCAACGTCACCGCCGCTTCATTGGGTGGTACAACTCCCGGCGCAATTAATGTGACTGGCCAGGCAAGCGTCACGTTTGGCCCCGCTACCGGGACTGTTTCTTTGTGTGCCGGCTGCGGGCTGTTTAATGCGAACGGCGTGGTGCAGAGTGGCGCGAATGTGGCATCGTCCAACAACAACGGCATTGGTAATATTTCCGGAGTTTCAACCACCCCGGGCGTTGCTTACCTCACCGCTGTTTTCATTAACGGCACTGCTGGCGCAACGACACAACCGACTCCGATCGGTGGCCTTGTGACGGCGGGGTTCATCGCGGCGCTCAATCAGGTATTCGTCATTGGCGGAGGCACCATCACCGTCAATGTGCCGACCAACGCAACCGCTCTTTACTTCGGCATCAGCGACGCTTGCAGCTACACGGGCGCTCCCAGTTGCTACGCTGATAACACTGGCTCTTTCACGGAGACCTACCAGGTCAATGCCCCTGTGGTGAACACCACGCCGGTGCCCCCGTCAATTTGGTTGACGCTCATCGGTTTGGCTTGCGGCGCCATGTACCTCGGCTTCAACGGCCTGCGCGCCAACAGCCGCGCCTAGTTCCGTCGTGACGGGCATCAAAGTCCGTCGTTAAGTTCAATTGCTACGCACTATACGCTCCGTGGGTTCACCCCCAGCACGGAGCGTATAGGTGTGTCTGGACGAAAATACGAGAGCGCGTCCCTTCGCTAGACCGCTGCCGAAGTGGACTTGACTAACTTGGCGTGTTTTTAGAGGCCTCGTTTGCCTGCAGTACTTGCACCCAAAACAAAACGACTGAATCCAAGTCACTAGAGTGTCTCACCATTCGGTCGCGCCGATGCGATAGGCAATCATGTCCATTCTCATGCCGTCCCTCTTCGTGGGCCACGGGAGTCCCATGAACGCCGTCGCCGAAAACCCCTTCACGAAAGGTTGGGCTACGCTAGGGGCGACCGTCCCGCGCCCGCGCGCGATCCTCTGCATTTCCGCGCATTGGTTCACCAACGGCACCGCGCTGACGATCAGCACCGCGCCTCGAACCATCCACGATTTCGGCGGATTTCCGCGCGAACTCTATCTCGTACAATACCCTGCGCCGGGAGATCCGGATCTGGCTCATCGGGTATGTCACCTGCTGGGGCCGTTGCATGTTGAACTAGACGAACAGTGGGGCCTGGATCACGGAACGTGGTCCGTGTTGAAGCATATGTATCCCGAGGCCGACATTCCGGTGGTGCAGCTGAGCATTGATGGGACCAAGCCGGCTGCGTTTCACTATGAAATCGGACAGAGAATCGCGCCGCTACGCGAAGAGGGCGTGCTTATTTTGGGATCGGGAAACGTGGTCCACAACCTGCGTGCATTCATCTGGGGACGTCAAGGCGGCGCGGTCGGTGATTCGGCGGAAGTATTCGACGCGAAGGTCCGGAATTTGATTGCCGCACGGGACTACAATCCGTTGATCCAATACCAATCGCTCGGTCCCGAGGCCGCGTTCGCGGTACCTACGCCGGAGCATTACTATCCGCTGCTCTATGCACTGGGGGCGGGGCAATCCACCGACGCGATCCATTTCCGCGTGCAGGGCATCGCTGGCGGGGCAATCTCCATGCTGGCGGTTCAAATCGGCTAGCCCATGCTCGCGAAAAGCGACCGTCAGGCGCCGTCGTGAACATCAACGAGCTGCGGCGCCTCACGCCGGGGCAAATCTCACCATCCAAAAAACCAAATAATGGCGATCCCTTGTCAATGTTTGTCGTCTACCTTTTTGTCAGAGACTTGTGCCTTGCCGGCATCCCCCTTCGGCACATATCCATTGAAGGAAAACTCGTGACTCTTGTAATACTGCCCGGCTTCGGTGTACTTGCCGGAATCCCACGCTCCCACGTGGCAATAAACGCATTGCTTGCGTTCCTTCTTCGTCCAGGCGGGGTTCGCCGCCACGGGTTTCGCGCCGATGGCGAGCATCCCCACAACCAACACCATTGCCGATGGCACCCAGGTTAACTTATAGGTCAACTTACGCATAAATTTCCGAACTCCCTTCCTCTCCATAAACGTTCACCAGAGCGCGCCGCAGCCAACGGTTTGCCTACGATCGTACAATCTCCACAGAACAATCTGCGTGCATCGCTACGGCCTCCGACACGCTGCCGAGCATGAAACGCTGGAACCCGCGCCGCCCGTGCGAGCCGACGACGATCAGGTCCGCGTGCCACTCCTTCGCCTGGTCGAGGATCGCCTTCTTGGGCTCCTCTAGCAAAACCGAAAGATATTCGGACGTCCGCAGGCCGGCTTGCGAGAGAATTTCGCGAGCTTCCGTGATGGAAGTTTGTGCCCGCTCCATCGCCTGCTCCCGCAGTTCGTTCATCCCGGAGGGATCGATGAAGGCCGGTTCAAACGCGGCTTGCAGGAAGGACGGCGCCAGATCCACCACGCTCATCACGCGGATCTCGCTTTCCGCCGGCCACGGCCGCGCGGCGATGGATTTCGCGGCTGCCGTGGAGTATTCGGATTCGTCCACGGAGAGCAGGACCTTCATTCCCGGATGATGCCCGGGCGCGCGATGCGTGTGACGCGCCACCTCTACCGAGCAGGGCGCCGTGCGGATCACGGCTTTCGCCACGCTGCCCAAGAGAAATCCCGCCATTCCCGCGGCGCTATGCGCACCAACGATGATCAGTTCCGCGCTCAGTTCCTTCGCTTCCTCGACGAGCATGGTCCGCGGATCTCCTGAAACCACTCGCGGAGTAGCCGGCAATCCAACACTCTTCAAACGCTCCGCGGCACCGTTAATCGTCGCCCGCGTCCGTCCCAGGATTTCTTCCACCACAGTGGAGGAGAAGGGAAGCTTTTCCGTATCCGCCACGCCGACGACATCCACGGACGTTCCCGCGGGCCACGGCCGCATAGCCATTTCATCCACTGCGACCTGACTGCCGGCCGATAAATCCATTGCGAGTAGGACCTTCATGTGCTCTCCTTAAGAATTGAAATCGCGTTCTATCGCGATGCCATCATTCGTAGTGCAGCGCCGCCATTCATAATGCAGCGCCCCAATTGGATTCATCATGGCAGCTTTCCAGGCCAGACAGGATTGCTTCGTCGTTTTGCCGACCATATCCCAAACTCCGTCTCTCCATGGAGCAATTGGCAATCCGATCTAAAGCCACTTAAGTTGCGTATTTAGTGGTAGTTCCGTTTGAGCTACCGGAGGCGTTGGGGAACTTGCCCCACCTGCCTGGGCGTTTTTGGTTGGCGCCCGTTTTCTGTGCAGCGGTTTTTGGGTTTGCGCCGCTTTTGGGCTTGCACCAAAAATGCTACTCCGCGTCGCGATCGATGATCACGCCCATCGGGAGGCTGAGCATTTCATCCCAGCTCTGATTGCCCCAGTGGACCGTTTTCGTGGGATCGGGATTATTGGGGTTGTTTGCCGAATTATCCCAGTGCGCCGTGATTTCGACTTTGGTGCCCGCAGGCAGCTGCAGCGGTTCGCGCAAGTAATACAGAACCTGCCAATGGAAATCGTAGTGCGGCACACTGAGCACGGTCCCGCTTTTACCCGACGGATACGTGAGACGAATCGTCATATCCTTGCCGCGATAATGCATGTGCGGTTGGAGGAAGACGAGCTCCACCGGTTCGCCGAACGTCAAACGTCCGTGGCCCTCGTAGTTTGGATCGCCTGGCGGAATCTCCCATTTCCAGGAGTTCGCCACGGCCGACATGAAGCGCTTGCGCGGAGGTTCTTTCGTCACTTCAATCGCAAAGCGCGTCTGATCCGGCACTTCCGTTTTTCCGTTGGCCGTGTAGTGCAGCTGCAGAATAATATCGGCGCCGGCGGGAATCAGCTTGGCGGAATGGTCCATGTCGAAGCGTTCGGCCTGCGCGCCGGGCGCGTAGGCGGCCAGCAGTTCGAAAGCCATGGTGACGGGATCGGACTGCGGATCGTTTGGATTCGGCTCGTTGACGCCGAGAATCTCCTGGTCGGGCGTGGGAATGAAGGGCTCGAATGGCTTGGCTTCCTTCAACCACTTGGATCCGGCAGGCCGCACCACAGCGAGCGCGTGATGCACCACGGAACGCGCTCCCGGCCGGATCTCGGCCGCGGTCACCCATGTGTCCCGCGTGAAGCCCGTCGGAATGAGTACGTAAACGTAATCCGTCGCGTTCTTCGCCGGCACCATGTAAGGTTTCGGCATCTGGAAAACTTCATCGGCGCGGATATTCCAACCTTCCGGCCAGGGGAGCGGCGCAGGCTTCTCTTTCGGGACCACGCCTTCGGGCGCGCCCGCATCCACCCACGAAACAAGCGTCTGGATCTCGGCATCGCTCAAACGCCGCTCGTCGCGGAAGTGCCCGAACTGCGGATCGGCGAACCACGGGGGCATCTTGCGAGCCACGACGGCCGCCTTGATCGCCTTGGCCCACGGCCGCGAGCCTTGGTAATCGACAAGCGGCATGGTGCCAATCTCGCCCGCACGGTGGCAGATCTGGCAACGGTTTTGAAAAATCGGCAGGACGTCTTTGTAGAACGATGGCACGGGAGCGTCAGCCGCCCGCGCGGCGGGCGCGAGGACGAGAGCAAAGAACCAAGCAATCCAAATTCGCGGCATCCAAATCAATTTTAGTCCCGATTGCTGTGCCGCGGAAAATAGGGGAGCGGGTCAGGACTACGCCGTCGCTTGGGCACTTCTATGGATTGCCGACAATACGCTCATGTGATCCGTTCGGCATAGCCGACCGTTGGATTAGAACGGTGGACGAAAAAGGCTACGAAGAGTTTTCCGGAACTGTACAATCTGTTCCATGGGCGGTGCGCGAGCGTTATGGCCCGGAGGCCTGTTTTGAGATCCGTGAGCCGGATAAAAGGAATCCAAGAACAGGGTGACCGGTTGGTGATCGCCTTTTTGCAACGCGATGGAATTTTTCACGCGCGACCGATTGACCAGGAAGTATGCGCGAAGGTCCGCGAAGCTTACCAATGAATGAAGCTTACCAATGAATATCGAAGAACGAGTTGAGATATCCGGCTTCGCTCACGCCTATACGCGCGGTACCGGCGCCGGGCGTATTCATCCCCGCTTGCTGGAGAAAGTTTCCCTGGCCGCCCTCGTCGTCATTTTTTGCGCCTTCACCTGGCGCGGGCTCCTGATGTATTACACCGGCGACGACCTGATGAACGGCTATTGGGCCTGGACCATGGATCATAAAGGCCTTGCCTGGTCGAATCTTTTCATCTGGCAGCCGGTTTATAGGCCGCTGGGCGAAACGGTTTATCTGGCCTCCTACGCCGCTTTCGGATTCAATCCCACGCCGCTGTACGTCTTCTGCTGGCTGCTTCTGATCGCCAATGTTTTCGCGGTGTACGCGTTGTTCCGCGAAATCTTGCCGGATGCCAGCGCCGCCTTGACCGCGTTGGCTCTGATTCTGGTTCACGGATCGTACACGGACTTATATAGCAGCGCCGGCACGATTTTCGACCGGCTTTGCTTTTTATTTACCGCCTTGGGAATGACCGCTTATATTCGCGCGCGCCACAATCCATTCCAAATTTCCCTCAAGCAAGGAATTTTGCTGTGGGCGACGTGTGTGCTCGCTATGGATTCCAAGGAAAGTGGCGCGCTCCTGTGCGGACTGTTTGCCGTTTACGAATTGCTCTTTGTGCTGCCACAAACGCGTTCCAGCGCAGCGCGTGGTCAAGCGGGCGATCGTTTGCCTTTTCGGAAATGGGCGCGTGCGATTGCCCCGCTCTACATCGCCTTGGGTGCCACCGTCGCCGCCTTTTTCTTTGGACGGCTTCGCCATACGGGTGTACTGCTCAACGCGCCCAACTATCACGCGCACTTGCGCCTTTCGACCTGGCTCGCGGGAGTTGCGCGCTACGCAACGCTTCTCACTTACGGCCATCCCCGCTTTACTGCCGCGACCCTGGTTGCGGTCCTGGTTGCCATGCTTCTCGCCGCGCTTTTGCTGCGCGATCGCATCCTGCTCTTCGGCTGGATTTGGTTCGTGGCCTCCGTGACGCCGGTTGCGCTCATCGATGCTCGTTCAGGCTACGTGCTTTACGTTCCCACCATCGGATTGGGGCTGTTCTTCGCTGAGGCCGTCGCCCTCGCCATCTCTCGTCTGGCCCGCCGCCTCTCGCGCCACCGAACTCTTATGGCCTACGCCGCATTCGCTCTTGTCGCGTTCACATCCGTAGCGTGGCACGCCGCGAACTGGAAGCCCTTTCCGGATCTCCAAGACTCCCCGTACCTGATTACTGCACAGCAGTTTCAGCGGGAATATCCAACGATGAGCAAAGGCAGCCGTCTGCTCTTCGTCTCCGATTACGGCAACGGCCAAATTTGGGATCTCACGTTTTTGCTGCGACTGCTGTATCACGACCGTACGCTCAACGTTCGGCGCCTCAACGCCACACCCGAGCAGCGGCCCGTCCCAGGCCAGCCCTGGGAATTCGATCACATCTTTGCCACCGCGGCCGGCCGCTACGAGGAACTGGACAACCGCGATGTGCCGCAGTCCATCCGCCTGCATATCCTGAAACGATATTCCGTTGGGGCCGCCACCGCGTTTGGCAATCGAGATCACGCCGCCTACATCGTTTCCGGCATCAAGGATTTCGAATCGCCGGACGAAGGACGCTGGACCGAACCCACCGCCACGCTGAAATTTCAGGTCTACCCCGCCGATGGCGAGCTCGCACTTCGCTACTGGATCGTCGATGAAGTAGCCGCGCCCCCCGCAAAGACCTTGACTGTGCGCGTCAACGGGCATACCGTAGGCGTCGTCCCTTTGACTCGGGGCGAAAACAAACTCAGCTTTCCCGTGAAAGC
>Ga0182030_10007118_pt1 | contig 23442 bp, 21 predicted proteins | sample 812S3MmetaG_FD_121299 | JGI IMG/M metagenome (GOLD analysis project Ga0182030, IMG submission 121299) | Permafrost microbial communities from Stordalen Mire, Sweden - 812S3M metaG (Illumina Assembly) | ecosystem: Environmental > Terrestrial > Soil > Wetlands > Permafrost | place: Sweden...
CACCACTCGCTCCGGCAAGGAATCAGTGTTATTGACCCGCTCGGTTCGCGGCAGAAAGGGCATGATCACCGCGGCAATCGTAAATACGATCGCAAGGTTACGCAGAATGACGCGAAAGCGCCGCTCGGTGTCCTCGGACGGTGCCCAGGGCAGATCATAGCGCCGGTAGTAAGGCGCCAAACCCGTGGGAGCGCGGCCGGCAGCAGGATTGAGGGCAGCCATTTAAGTCGCCGCCCGTTCGCGCTCGACCACGGCGAAGGACACCTTGCCGTACTCAGCTTCGCTGCAAGTCAACATGATTTTCTTCAGCACGCTATATGGCGTGCTTTTATCGCCCATGATGGTGACTTCACGCTTGGCGATATCGGTTTGCTGCGCACTGCGTATGCTGCGGTCGTTTTGCGCCATCAACGCCGTCTTCAGCGGCGCAAAGAACGGACCCTGATTGGCGATCACGTCCTGCAAAGAACCCACCAGCACACCGTCGACGAACACCGAATCTTTGGTGATCATGACGACCACGGCGGCGCTGGGCTTGCGGTCCGATATGGACTGAGGAATCGAAATATTCTTGGTATTGGGCAGAATATCCACGTCGGCCGTATGCGCCAGCAGGAACACCACCAGAATCGTCATCATGTCGATGAATGGGATCAGCGCAAAATGATTGGCGCCGTGCCGGCGTTGCCGGTGCCGTTTGATGCGATAAGAAATCATATCGGTGCATCCGCAATGGCGATGTCGGGGAACAGCTCCGCTTTGGAAAACGGCGCCACGGGAATCTGATAGACGCGTACCGTGTCCATCACCTGCACCAGCGTGTCGTAGGGAACGGCGGGGCCGGGCAGGATGGTCGCGTCGGTCATGTCGGGGAACTGCGATTTGACCTGGCGCATGAACTCCGACAAATGATCCAAATCATAGCCGGTGGCGGTATTGGCAATAACCTTGAGCGGCCCGGAATTGCGGTCATTCACTACAAGATCGTTGGGACGAATGATGACTTCAAGCTTCAGGCCCTTCGGCAATTCAACAGGAGCGGTGTTGGTTGCCGGCAGATTGAGCTGGAGGATATTCGTCTTGGAGAACACGGCCGTAAAGATCAAGAAGAAGACCAAGATCACCATCATGTCGATCATCGGCACGATGTTCAGATCATCGCGCCCCTGGTGGTAGCGGGCGTGATTGCGTCGGACGAGGCGCGCTGATTTTGACTTCATGAGATTCGACCTAAGAGCTGAATGACAGCCTAGATACTGCCGCGGGCCGCCGCGGGAGATCTCACCGACGGGGTGGGCGCCGCGGGTTCGTGGGCCTTGTCCGTTTGGCGCTCGGTGATCGAGTTTAGAAACTTCACCGACGCAATCTCCAGACTGTCGATCAGCGAGGTGGTCTTGGATTCAAGGAACATGTGCGCCAGGAGCAGCGTGATGGCGACGAACAATCCCGATGCGGTGTTGTTCATTGCAACCGAGATGGCTGCCGCCAGCAGGCTGGCCTTCTCTGCCGGATTGGCCGTTGCCACCGCGCTGAAGGCGCCGATGAGGCCCGTGATAGTGCCCAACAATCCGATCAACAGGCCGACGTTCGCCAGGGACGACAAGTAGTGAGTGCGCTTTTCGATTCGCGGGATCACCTCGAGCAGGCTCTCGTCCATGGCCTTCTCGATGTCATCGCGGCGCCGGGCGCTCGCGACCCGCGCGACGCCGTAGTTCAGAATCGTGGCAATCGAGGACTTCGAGTTGTGCGTAAGCCCGACCACTTGCTTGAAGTTTCCGGCGCTGAGCGCCGGCACGAGCGCATCCCAGAGGCTGCGATTGCGAATGGTTTCGCGGGTCAAGTACACGTACCGCTCGATGGCGATCGACACGCCCACCACGAAAATCAAGGCCAACGGGTACAGGAAAATCCCGCCGTCCTTGAAGAAATTGACTGCTGAATTCATGAAATTCATCTGCGCGCTCCTAGATAAACTCTTCGTCCGAATATGTGATTCAACCAGATTTTGTATAATTATCGGCGGACTTACTTCTCAACCTGCTCCGACGGGCGGCCGGGCGCACCATTTTGGGACGCCTCGGCTTGCACGGCCTTGTAATAGACGATTTCGCGTTTGAAAACGTCCCGATCGACCGGCGCCAGGATCTCGTCAACCAGGCTATTCATGGGCTTTCCGGCCAGATCCCCGATGTCCGACTTCTTCCAGGGAACGATGTACATGACCTTCGGCTGCTCGCGGTCGCCGGTCACGGTGGCCGTACCCAACTCCAGCCTGTCGGAAGCGCCGGGGCCCTTCTGGGCCGCCCCCCCAGAGGGATGGGCAGCGGCGGCGGCAGGCGCTTTAGACGTATTGGCGCGCGGCTCGCCAGCCTCGGACTGGGCGGTGGCCTTAGGTTTCGCCGGCTTCGGGGCCGGCGCCGGTGTCGCAGCCGGCGCTGGTGGCTCGCCCGCGGGGGCCGTGGCAGGTGCCGGTTGCTGTGCATAGGCCTTCATGGCCAGACAGAGCGCCATCAAGCCGAAGGTTCTCGATACAGTGCTCATGCGGGCTCCTTCTTGACTGCAGGCGCCGGGGCGCCGACGCGCTTGCGCAATTCGACCACCCAGCCGGCAACTTGTTTGTTTTCCCCGGCGATCACGATATAGCGCTCATATTGGTCGAGCGCCTTCTGCGGCTCAGCCATATACAAATCGTAGAGCACGCCCAGATTCAGATGCGCGGGCGCATAGTTTGGTTCAGCGGCAATAGCGCGCAAGTAAGCTGCCTCGGCATCGGTGAATTTCCCGAGTTTGCGTTCGACGATCCCGAGTTCATCGCCCGCAACCGGGTTGGCCGGCGTCAACTTGAGCGCGGCCTTGAATGCGTCCTCCGCTTCGCTCAGCCGCGAATCGTGCAGGTACAACAGCCCTAGATTTATTTGCGGTCCCGCAAACTGCGGGTAGGCGACGATGAGCTGCTTGAACTCGAGTTCCGCATCCGTCTTGCGGCCCGACTTCATCAATTGCAGGGCTTGACTGTACTGCTGCGCCGCGCGCGGCGGGATAGCGACCGGTTCGGCAGCCGCGGCGCCGCCGGCGGGGCTGCCGGCTTGCCCGGGGCTGCTCGGACTCTTGGCGGCACTGGCGGGGGCCGCAGCGGTTTGGCCAGCCGAACTCGGCACGCTCGCGGGCACGCTAGGCGCAGGCGCGCGCGGCGCTGTCGCCGGCGTACTGTGACAGCCGGCCAGCAGCGTCATCGCGGCTAGGCTAGCGAATTGATTCAACCTGCTGTTCACCGATTTCCACCTTGCCGTAGCGGCCTGGATTGAGCTGCGAGAGCGCGGCGAAACTCTTCTGCACCCATTCATCGTAGGTGCCGTCCTTGATTCGCGCGGCGTTGACTTCGTGCAATTTGATGGCCTTCTCCTCGAACGGGAAAGCCTGCTCCTCGAGCAACACGTCGTATTGCTCCATTTCATCCTTCTTGAGATTCTTCGGGCGCTCCGAACTCATCAGATCCTTTCCCAGCTGCCGGTACAATTCGGCGCTCTCGAAGGTTGCGGCCGTCGTAACCTCGGCTACCTGGTAGTCGGCCGCGGCCTCATAGGCCTTGAGCGCAGCCTCCATCGCCTTGCGCTTCTCGGCAAGAGATTTCTTCAGCGGCACGACCAGTTTGATACTCCTGAACTCCTCCCGAACGGGAGCCGCCAGCGTCAAGGTTGCCTTGGCCGCGAGTGCGCGGCTGCGATCGGTGCGCGCCGCACCGGCCAAGCGATCGGCGGCAATGATGTCCTTGAGCCAATAATCGCGTCCGCTGAAGTCGCCGCCCTTGGCCGCAATCGCGCTTAGTTTGTTGCGCGCTTCCATCGCCGGATTCAAAGGCTGCGGGAAGTGCTTCACGAAGGCTTCCAGCATGGTGCGCGACTTCGCCGGGTTGGCCGCCTTGTCGTACAAGTCCGCCGCCTGCAGGGTTGCTTCCCGCTGCACCTCCGGCGTCTCCTTCGGCGATTGCGCAATCTGCTCGAACTCAACGGCCGCTTGGCCGGGTTTGTTCGATTCCGAATAGGCCACGGCCAGATTGCGAGTCACGTCAGCCTGCAGCGGACTCTGCGGAAAGTTGCGGCGGAAGCCTTCCAAAACGACGATGGCGCGGTCCCATTGCTTCTGAGTAACGAGCAGCGCCGCCGCGTCGAAGTCGGCATTCGCGCGGACCTTTGACGAGGGCGCAAGTGCCGCCACACGCAAAAAGTCTTCCACCGCGGCGGCACCGTCGCCGGACTTGCTCTTTTGTTCTCCCTGCTTGTAGATCGAGGCGGCGAGCCGTTCGACGATCACGCCGCGCTCCGGATCATTCGCCGGCATCAAGGCCTGCGCGTGCGTATAGGCGGCTTCGGCTTTGTCGAACACGCCTTGATCGAAATTCGAATTGCCGATCACGGTCCACGCAATACGCTGTTTGGCAACCTCCACCGGAGGCTGCTTGGCCAGAAGCGATTCGGAGGCGGAGACCGCACGCAGATAATCCTTCGCGGCGTAAAGCTCGGTGGCGGCCCGCGTCAAGACTTGCGCGCTTTCCGGATGCGCCGGAAATGTTTGTGCGAACTTCAATGAATTGTCGATCGTCTTAAGGTGCAGGGCTGCCTTGGGCTCGCCGGACAGCGTCTCTTCCTGTTTTCCATAGGCGATGATCGCCGCGTAACCCGCCGCCGCAGCCTTTTCGTGATCGCCGTAGTGATACGCGGTGCTTTCGTATTCCTGCGCGGCGTCCATATATTGCTTGCTCTCGAACAGGGTGTCGGCGAGCAGGTAATTGGTCACCGCGGAACCCGGATCGTCCGGGAATGAACGCAGGTAGCTGCGATACCACTTCGCCGCTTCCTGATAATCCGCCACATCCTTGGTGCGTTGCGCCTGAGCGTGATAGTACTGCGCCACGTCCTTGAGATTGGTTTTCAGTACCGCCACGACCTTTGGCTCGTCCTTAGGGTCGCGTCCCTGCCAGTAGGCCGTGCCGTAACTGTAATTTTCCACGAATTCTTTCTTGCCCTGCAGCACCAATTGCGGAAACCCGCCTTTTGAATAGGCCTCTATCGCCTGCATTTCGAGCAGCGGAGCTTTCTCGTTATTGCGATCCTGCGAGACGAATGCGCGGTAGCTGTCGGCCGCATCCGTGTAGCGCTCCTTCTCCATATACAGATCGCCCAAGCGCGCATACATCAGATAGGCGTAGGGCCGCGGCAGCTGGCCCGCCAGCGTGCGGTGCTTCGCGAAGTCGGCGATGGACTTCGGGCCGTCGAGGTAGGAGAAGGTGATCGACATCACTCTGAACGTGTCTTCAACCAATTCTCGATTGGCGCGGCTCAATGTGTCGATCTCGATCAATGCGTGCGAGTCGCGCTTGGAAATCAGCACTGAATCCAGAACCCCGGCGAACGAATCCAGGCTGCGTTCATTTTCGCCCTGTTTGAACAGCGACCAACCGTGCTTGTAAAGGCTCTGGTTGAAGAACGCGGACGATGGTCCCACCGTGATGACGGCCTCGTAGGCGGCCTGCGCCTTCGGGTAAGCCTTTTCCGAAAACAGCAGCTCTCCGCGGCGAAATTGCGCCTCGTCGATGAAATGACTCTTGGGATATCGCGCCACCAGCTGATCCAAGGAGGCCAGCGCCTTTTCGGGCTGCGCGTTCAGCTCATAGGCCCGGGCCAGTTGGTAGAGCACCGAATCATTGCGCTCGTACTTCGGATACGTCTTGAGCAATGCCGAATACAAATGAATGGCTTCCGTGGCGCGCAATCCTTCGTTGGTGGCCAACTCACGCTCGATGCGTTCGGATTCCGAACTTTCCAAATTCAAATCGCCAAGGCGGCGTAGCGCCTCGGCTCGCAATGACGCATCCCCGGCATTGAGATCCAGAAATCGCTTGTAGCTCTCCATGGTCTTGGCCGAGTCCACGTTTTGCGGAGGATCAGGGCTGACATCGACCTGCTGATTGTCGAGATCCTTGATCGTCGCCGGTTTCTTGGGCGCGGCGACGCTCAATGCCGGGCCGAGCGCCATCGCCGCCAGTATGGCCGCGGCACATGTCAATTGTGAGACCAGGAGCTTCATGGCTTGGCCTTCGGCGATGCATTCGACGGGCCGTTCGTCGTGCGGTCGTAAATCGCCGCCAGTTCATAGCGCGCCTGCACCTGGTAGGTCTCGATGCGCTGCTTCTGGCCTTCGAGTTCGCGGATGGCGAGCGATTGCAGGAATAGATTCTGCCGCTCCGACACATCGGCCATGCGCTCATGCAATTGATCGATGCGGGCGCGGACGGCGGCCACACGCGCGGCGTACCCGCCCGTCGTCAATGGCGTTCCCTCTCGCGCCTGCTTGACCAGAACCGCGCGCTTCTGCGTCTCCTTGAGCTGGCCCTCGAGTTCCTTGACCGAGCGCCTCTCATTCCACAATCTTGCCTTGAAGCTCTCCGACAGCCGCCAGTACATGACGCCCTTCATGAGGCGATGCTTTTCCCGCATCTCGGCCAAATCCGGATCATCCGGATGAGCCGCGAGATATTCCTCGATACGCTTCAAACGCGCCCAAGTTTGCTGCTCCTCGGGGGTGCCAAGGGCCGCCACGTCGTTGGATTTCTCGATCTCGTTGATGCGCGATTCGAAATCCACGCGCCTTTGAGTCAACCCGGCAAGATCGGTGGCGGCCAACACCGCATCGGCCTTCGGCACGCGCCGGTTGTAGGCCTCTTGGCGGGTATCGAGCATGTCATCGTAGGCCGACACATCGTCGCGCCAATCGTCCAAATTGCGGCTCATGAAATTGAGTTCGCGATAATTCTTCAGCCCTTCCTGAAATTCGTTGCTCGCCAGAAGCGCATAGAGGTAGCGCGATTCGGGCGCATTGGGCACCGTCGTAAGCTGCCAATACCAGGTGAGCGTGTCTTTCTTGTCATCGTTCAACAGGCGATCGAGCAGCTTGCCGCTGCGAATGCCTTCGATCGAATCGTCGATGCGCTTGCGCTCATTGTCGAAGGACTCGATGGCCGAGTTGTAGAATTCGGCGGCTTGGCCCGTTGCCGCCAGCTGAGCGTAGGCGTAAGGCACGGTGAGAAAGGACTCCTGGACCGCCGAGTCGAGCAGGCTGCGCTTGCGAAGCGCAAGCCATGGCACCAAAGCGCGCTTGAATTCGCCCATGCCGGCATCAGCCCACCCCACGCCCAGCAGCGCTTTGCTCGAATACGGACCCTCGAGCCGGACTCGCTGCAGGATGGGTTTGGCTTCAGCCGCGCGCTGCGCCTGCAGCAGCGCGAAGCCGAGCGCCAGATTGGCCTTGTCCTTGAGCGCCAGCAATTCCTCACTGCGAGTCCGCATGTTGCCGACTCGGTCGAGGTAGGTGATGGCCTCCGGAAGCCGGCCCCTGCGCACCAAAGCCACGCCTAAATTGAATTGCGCGTAGGCCGTCCAGTCGGGGGCGCCGTGCCAGTTGCCCAACGCGGTGATGGCCTCATCGTAGCGCCCCTGGCGCATCATGAGCTGCGCCAGCAGCATGTAGCGCTCCGCATTGATGCGCGGATCCATCTTGTCCGACACCTGGCGCAGCGCCCGCTCGGATTCCTCGAGATAGCCGCGCTGATACCACACCTTTCCTAGGTAAAACCATGCCCTATTGCGCACGAACTCGGAGGTGTTTTTCTTGAGCAGCGCCTCAAAGATTCTGCCGGCCTCGACGTGCTCGCCGAGAGACAGGTACAAACCTCCCAGCAACAGTTCGGCTTCCTCCTGGGTGTGCGGGATGCGTCCCAGCTGGCGCGCGGCGAGCAGGCGAGTGATCGAATCGAAATAGTCGTCCTCAAAAAAGTAAAACAGCACGTCGCCATAGCTAAGATCCTGTACCGCATGCGGCGCCAAGCCATTCGGATCCGGCTTGACGTTTTTTGCATGTGATGCGGCGAACGGCACCGCCAGCAGCAATCCGCCGAGGAGCAGCGGCCGAAGTGTGTTAATCACGCCTTGCACGCATCATTCCCAGTCTTTGATCATGAACTCAGGTTGATGCTTGGGAACGCGGTCCGTGATCTTGAGTTCCAGATATTTTGCGCCGACACCCTTGTCGAAGTTGATGGTGGCGCCGCGCTTGTAGTCGCGCTCCACCGGGCCTTTGCCGCTGAAGAATGCCACCAGTTCGTGCTTGCCGACCTTCAAATTCCCCACGTAGATTTGCTGCACACCGCCCTTGAGCAGGGCGTCGGCCTCGCGTGCCGTGTACAGATAATTCTTGACTTCCTTGTTGTCGATTTTGACCGTCACGGAGTCCAACGCGAAAAATGTGCCGACATCCATCGAGATGTAGAGGGCGACCTGGGTGTTGGCCGGAAACAGCAGTTCTTCCTGCAGCACAAACAGATCCTTGTTCAGATCCACGACGTCCTTTTTCAGTCCCTGGACTTCTTGATCCAGAGTCTTGAGTTCCGCAGGCGGCGCGTCGGGAGTGGGCGCGCTCGGCGCGGGCGCATCGGCCGCGGGCGGCGGCGTCTCGCTTATGGCCAGCCCAGGCGACAGAAGCGCGCCGCAAATCAGGAACGATACAATTCGATGCTTGAGATTCATAACTGACCTATCGTTTTACTCGCGCAGCAATCCGCGGATTTGATCAAGATAAACGCGCTCATCGCCGCGCTTGAAGCCGACGGCCGAATAACGCACGACACCCGAGCGATCCACCAGGATCGTCATGGGCATTTTTTGCAGCAAATAGTCCTTACCGATCTGGGATCCGGTATCGAACAAGATCGGATACGACACGCTCATGGCCGCCGCGAACTCTTTAGATCGCCGCAAGTCATCGTCCACCGATACGCCGAGGACCACGAGACCCGCACGTTGATAGGTGGTGTTGATGCGATCGAGCGCAGGCATCTGCTGGCGCGAGTCCCCGTCCGAGCGGGTCCAAAAATTCACCAAGACGACCAGGCCGCGAAATTCGGACAAGCGCAGATTGCGGCCATCCAAGCCTCGCAACACGAAATCCGGTGCTTCCTTGCCGACCATGGTCGGCGCGGCGGCAAGCGACGATGCGGCCATTGCGGCGCCGAGAATCATGCTGCCGATGCGCAATGCCCTACGCATGCGCTGCAACGCCTAAACTGACGCCGAAGCGCCGCGATACATCAATCACGCTGGTAACCCCGCTGTGCTAGACCTCTCTCTTAAAGATGGGCCCCGTACCGGAAGCTTTGCGCCCTCACCTTTCGGCGAGTTTGCCCTGATCAGACCTTATGCAAAATCGCACAATGCGAGCCGCAGTGTCAACGCAACGGCTGCGTGTTCGCTGGATTTCTATATGACTTGGCGCACATTCGCGCAAATTCATTAAGCAGTCCGCTAGCGCTGCGCGCCGCATGCGCGGCCCAAAAAGAGCTCACGGCACGTACCTGCATTGCGCATGTACCTTACAAGCCGGCGATTGGTGAGTAATCTGTCTCTGTAATGAGACAAGGTAGGCGCCGCGCGCGCGCGCGAGGTAAGGGTCCGGCGGCGGCGCCGGACCCCTTTTACTTAGCTCGAATTTACCAGGGCCGAATTTACGCAACCATTCCGTTCACGAGTCCGGCGAGCGGTTGCCATGCGATCAAGGGGTCCAGTGCCGCACCCGAGCCGAGGGTATTGTTCAAGTTGGGCGACGGGAACAAGGTCGGCCATTGACTGACGGCGTTCGCGCTATGCAGGCCCATGTAGTTCAGCACCACCATTTGCACCAAGTTGGGCACGTTGTTGCCCGCGGGGCTGCCGGTCGTGTTTTGCGATCCATCGGGATTGAAGTTGCCGATCTGCATGCTCATTTCCGGATTGGCCTGTGCGGAGACCGCCCGGCCCGCCGGATTGAAGACCAAGAAATAGGTCGCCGCGACGTTCTGGTTGTCGGCCGTCCACACGCCCTTGCCGCGTCCGCCGACCGAGTTGTCGATCATGCCGCTGCTCGCCAGCGAGCCGTCGCTGAACACATAGATCATCACCGGCTTACCGACGCGCGACGCGTATTCCAGGCACGCACCGATGCAGTTGCCCAGATTCAGATCGCGCGCCTCGCCGTCCATGCGATTGCCCGAGTGATAGTCGAAGCCGCTCATTTCGATGGTGCCGGCGGCGGCGTTGCCGTCGATGACGAGTTTCATGACCGCCGCGGTCTTTTGGTAGTCGGAATTGGCCTGGTATTCCGCCGTCGTGAATATGCCGCTCGCACCCACGATGTTCGTATCCACGTCCGGATTAACTGCGGACGGGCTGTTGTATCTGTCGACGATGTACGCCGATTTCGTGTATCCGCATGCTTGAATGCCCGGAACCGATTGGCCATTCACCACGCCGCCCAGTGCGGTTGCGTTTAGAGTGGCGTTGCCGGGGTACGCCGTCACTTGGGCGTATTTGGCGTCGCTGAGGCGCTTCATCGATTCCAACACGTTGGTAACGTCGGTTGAGTTGGGCAGCAGAGTGCTGAGCTGCCCCGTGCTGACCAGACCCTTGCTGTCTTGCGAACTGGATATCTTGGTGGGCTGCGCCGCTGCGATGACCATGGTCGGCGGCGCCATGGAGTTGCCCCCGGACTGGGAACTCTCCGAACCGATGAGGTTGAGCAAGCCGCCGCGGGCGCCGAACTGGTAAATGCCGTACATGGGATTGTGCGGATTGGTGTTGGTGTCGTTCTGCGACAGCGCCGGAATGATCGTGCCGGTCGTGCCGGCCATGGTCGCGGTGCTGGCGCGCAGTTTCATGCCTCGCAGGTGCGCGCTGTCCGAGTGATAGCGCAAACCAAAACTGGCATCGACGAAGCTTCCCGCGGCGCTGGAGTTCGGCACCATGGATCCTGGCAGACCCAATTTGCTGTAACCGGCCACCGATAAGAAATCGAGCTGTCCGCCCGGACCGCCGACCAGTACGTTGGAGCCCGCAATGTTGCCGCCGCCTGCCAGGTCGAAGCAGATGAACGGGATTTTGCCGGCGCCGGTCGTGATGTTGCACGCCGTCACGGCCGCCTGGATGTCGGAGGCCAGCGTCGCCCGCGCGGCGCGCGGATAGGCAAGCATGCCGGCGAGCGTCGGTGCGATGACCGTTGCGGCTCCCGTCATGAAGCTCTGTGCGACGAATTCGCGGCGCGTGCGCGGCCGGGAATGTTCCTGCAGCAGCAGCGGATCGTGTATTCCCAGCGCCTTGGATTTCTTGCTCATAATATTAAGACCTCTTCCGTCTTGCTTAATTGATCAACATATCGGCGCTGCCGAAGGCCGTCGCGCAGGCTGCGGCGGTGACCGCCTGTACCCGAGCGGCGGTATTGCACGCCGTTGTGCTGCAAAGATTTACGATCAAGCTGTCGAGTTCGCCCGCGGGTCCCGTTATGGTCGTGGACGCCGGCTGATGTGCGCCGCTGCTCAGCACCTTGGCCGCGAGCGGACCGGTGACCGAGTCGATGCCGGATTGGCTCGAAAACAGACCTGCACTCAGGGTCACGCCCGGGAGTACCGTCGCCAAGTAGGTCGGGTTGTTGACCATCTCGTTGCAGTACTGAATGGCCAGCTGCGCGATACCGACCTGGTTGGCGGAAGAGAAGCCCTCGAGCGTCGGCGTCGGCGGCAGCTGCTGCTGGACGGCAAGGTACGTCGCGCTGGCGTTCGGATCCGATGTCGGCACGCCTGTGAGCACCGACAGAGTCGAATTGACCTGGGCAAAGGTTTTGATGCCGATGTCCGCAACCACCGGGCCGGGTGCGGGCGCCGGCATGCTCGGAGTCGCCTCGACCACGACGTTGCTATGTGAACCCAGCTTGTCGAAGGTCAGGAAGAACTGGTCGATCGTGGGTCCGCTCTGCAAGGCGATGACCGTACCGATGTTCGACAGCACTTCACCCTGGGGTACGTAGTTCGCCGCAGTTATCGCGGTATTGAGCGGTATGTAGGCCTGGCCCACCTGCGGAATCGTGCCGTTGATGCCGATGCGAATTCCCTGCACAGGGATGCTGGTGGGAAGCGTGCTGGAAGTGACGGTCGGATCCAGCGAGACAAAGGTCGGCTGGTAGAACAGATAGCTGTAGCTGTCGTATTGGCTGACCGTGAACATGACGTAGCCCTGCGACACAGCGGTCACGTCCGATACATTGAACAACACGTAGTAGCGCTCGCCCACACCGGCGTTGAAGTTCTGCAGCACCTGTGCCGCCGTCATGGCGCGGCTGTGGATGGCGACGAATTTGATGAGTCCCTGCCAGGAGCGATCGCCCGACACTTCGTTGCCGAGGACTAACGCGAAGGTGCTATCCCAGTTGGAAATCGTGCCGCCCTTCTGCGGGTCCGCCACCGGCACCAGTGCGCCGTTGACATAGATCTGACGGCCGTTCACGGCGTCATACGTCAGCACCACGTGCTGCAACGAGGCCTGCAGCGCCATGGCGGCGTCAGGCGTCTGCAATTGCGGCAGGCCGGTGAGCGCCGTATTGGAATTGCGCAGCATGAAGTCATAGTCCTGATTGGTTTGGCCCAGCGTGAAGTTGCGCGTGGTGTCGCCGCCGGAGTAACTGACCATGTAGGATTTGTCGACCGCCACCAGCGCGGGCGCTACCCAGGCCTCAACCGAGAATTCGCCGGTGGCCTGAATGAAGTTGTAGATCTTCTGGCTGGACTGGGTCGTCGCCTGCGCCTTGCCGCCGGCGCCGACATTGATGCCCCAACCGCCGGCCAGGGTGACATTGCCCGAAATCGTCAGATCCGCGGACGGATCGATGCCGCTGGTATCGAACGTGGTGTTGTTGACCACCGATTGGAATTCGTATTTGGCGATGGTATCGGCATCGTAGCGGCTGGCGCCGCTGGCGATCGTGCCCTGCGTCATGGTCAAGGCCTTGCTCACCACGAGGCTGGGATCGATATTGGCCGGCGTCAACATGCCTGCGAACGCCTGAATTGCCGACAGCATCGTCGCGGCGTCGGCCGCGCAAGTGGTCCAGCAGTTGTGGTTGTCGGTGAGCAGGCGCTGATAGAGGCGTGAATTGGTACCGCAGGCGCCGCCATTGCTGCCGCCCGAGCCGGCGCAGCCGGTGAAGTCGATTTTCGGAATCGCCGCCGGGTACGCAACCGCGAGTGAAGGATCGGCATGGTACGGCGACTGCTCAACCGAGGGGTCCGCCGTCGTGGAATGGCAGCGCACGCAGTTCGTATGCGTGATGGGCCAAACCGTGGCCGCGAAGTCGGCGGAATCGGCCGGGAAGTTCAAGCTCTGTCCGACAGCCTGAACGGGCGGGGCTTGCAGCTGCACCGCCGTTGCGGACGCGTTGCCCGAAGCGCCCGCCCAGTTCGCAATCCAGGTCGTCAAGATCTGGCCGCAGGCACCGGCGTCGGCGAGCCAGCAGTTATGACCGCCGGCCACCTTGGTGACGATGAGCGAGGTCGAGGGCGTGGCCAGGTTGACCACGGTGTTGGCCTGCGCGTAAGCAAGGTTCACATCGTCGCTGCGCGCGAAGTTCGGCATCTGCGCCGGTGAAGTGGCGTTGTGGCACTGGCCGCAACGATTCTGCACGCGCACATTGTTCCAAAAGTTGATTTGGAACGCCGTGACGTCCGCCGTGGCAGCCGGGGGTCCCGTATAGGCGTCCGCCTGGACGGTCTGCGAGGGAGCCGGGTTGGTCGTTGTCGGCGCGCCCGCGCCTCCGCAGGCGCTCAAGGCAATCGACGCCGCGAGCGCACTTAAGCCGGTGATGCGTGTAACGTTCATGCTCAATTCCCCATGCAGTAGGCGGCGCCTTCAGCGAAGACTTGCCGCAGCGAATAGTTATGCGCTTGGAACGAAGTAATCATCGAATTGACTTGTGTGAAGTCAGCCGTGGTGTTGGGTGCGCGCAAACACACATCCTTGAACACGCGGGTGACCTGGCAGCTGGTAAATGCCGCGCTGCTCTCCAATTCCGTTCCTAAGGATTTGGCGCCGTTACCGCTGCCGGGAAGCGTCGCACTCCATCCCAGTATGTAGTTCGGTCCCGCGCGCCAGCGGTTGGTCCAGCTGTCATCCGGGGTGATGAAACCCTGCGGGAAGTTGGTGTTGTTGATCGAGTACTTCGGCTGCACTTGACCTGCCGTGTAGACGATCGTTCCGGTGGTGTCCGTCATGGTCGGGTCGGTGCCGGTGAAGTTGTAGTAGGCGAAGGCCTGCGCCATCGGATCCATGCCGCTGTGGCAGCCGATGCAATTGTTCAAGAACAAGGTGCTCACGCCGCCGGGGCTGCGCGTCACGTCCTGGCGAATCCGATCCGGCGGCCGGGTGGTATCCATCACCAGCTGCATGTCGTTGCACAGATGATTCAGCATGGTGAAGCGGAACATGGCCCGGTTGGTGCCGTTGATGAAAAATGCGCTGGACTCGCCGCGCGTGGTCAACACGCCGGCGGTCGCCGCCGCGGGGATGCCGCTGAGCGCGGACTGCGTGCTGGAGACCAAGTGCACGCTCAAGTCCACGTTGTTGGCGTCGAGTGCGTCATACATGGCGTTGTTGCCGGATGAATAGGCCGGCACGCCGGAGGCTGAATCGCCGATGTACACGAGATCCGCGCTGAGCAGCGTATTGAATGGAACGTTGTCCTTCACCATGCCGATCACGGTCGCCGTGTAGTCGTTGAGCGGGACGAACACCGACTGATCCCGGTTGGTCCAGGGCGCCGCCAAATTGCGGACGGTGTTGTTGTAGAAGGCCGGATCGTTGGTCGCGATCACCGCGGCGCTCACCGGGTCGGTTGCGGTCATTTGCGCCAGCTGCGCAGCAGAGGGCGGTACGCCGGCAATGCGGTTGTAGATTCGCGTGGCTTGATCCGTATTGGGGTTCGCTGCCAACGCGTTTGTGCCGAACAGCGCCAGGGCGCCGGCACAGACCGTTGCGCGTACCGCAAGAGCAACAAGATTCGGCGTCGCTGCCGTACGGCGTGCAATCTGCGTCATTGGTTTCTCCATCCCGTTCTTCATATGCACATCCACTCGCGTGTGTTTGGGTTCAACTTGGGGTGCGAATATACGCAGCCCGCTTGCTCTCAAGTAATGTCTCATCCGAACGACGTCGGCGTTTCGCGACAGTACCGACCGTTAATACCAGACCTATATCCTGATCTCGATTTCCGCACGGTCTGGCGCTGCGTGCACAGAGAAACGGATATGGAGAAGTTCTTCTGTGAGTGCGTTAACAGTATGCGTATGAACATCGAACGAAGATGTGCGTATGAGACCGATTAAGTTCAATGATGCCGTTAGCACGCACGACGGCGAATCTCTGAGCTGAAACTTTGAAATGGGTAGCACTATATGAACACTTTTACATTGCGTGAACACCGTCACGGATTGCTGAAGCTCGCGGCGCTGGCGCTGCCGATGTTATGGATCGTGGGATGCGAAAGTGCATCGAGCGGTCACGCGCCCGGCGTGGCGGGCGGCCAGACATTGACTCCTGGCATCACGAATTTTCCGCTGGCCTATATCAAGCGCCCGGTCCTCACCAAGGACATCGATGTGCGCGATCTCATTACCTCTATTACAGGCGGGGATCTGTACATACGCAATCAGGCGAGTGCCGCGGGCGCCGAAGTCAATGTGACCGGATCGATCACCAAGGGCATGGGCGATGTGCGCGATCTCGACGTGTCCCCCGACGGCACGACGATCGTATTTTCGTTGCGCCTGCCCCTCAATCCGAAGAAACCCAACACGGATGTCACGCAACCGAACTGGCACATCTACACGTACAACGCCACGACGCAGACCGTGACTCAGCTGACCAACGATGACATCACCGCCGGCCACGACGTGGGTGCGCGCTACCTACCCGACGGGAGAATCGTGTTCTCCTCGACGCGCCAGCTCGCGACCCAGTCCATCCTGTTGGACGAAGGGCGTCCGCAGTATCAGGCACAAACCGATGATCGTTCGCAGTCGATATTCTTGCTGCATGTGATGAATGGCGATGGCACCAACGCCCATCAGATCAGTTTCAACACCAATCACGATTTTGCGCCGTCTGTTTTGGGCAACGGCCAGCTGGTCTTCTCGCGTTGGGAATCCACCAATGGGGATCAGATCAGCCTGTACCGCGCCAATCCCAGCGGCACGGGAACGGAGCTCTATTACGGGGCGAACAGCCACGCCACCGGCGCCAACATTGCCGGCACCAACAACAACGTCATTCAGTTCCTGAATGCGCGCGAGCTTGCCAACGGCACCTTGGTTGCCATTGTCCGCCCGTTCCTCGGCACGCAGCTGGGCGGCGATATCGTTCAGATCAATGCAGAAGGCTTTGTCGAAATCCATCAACCGGCTACCCCGGGCGGCGCCGCGGGTACGGCGCAGAGCAGCGCGACAACCTTGGGCGTGACGACCGATGCGAACATGCCTTCCCTGGGCGGCAGATTTGCGTCCGTGTTTCCACTTTATGACGGCACCAACCGAATGCTGGTGAGCTGGTCGCCCTGCTTGGTGCTCGATACCACAGTGACTCCCAACGCGACCAACCTGTGCACCGCCTCGAATACCTCGGGCGCTAACGTCACGTTGGCCCCGCCGCAGTACACCCTGTGGATCTACGATCTGGGCAACGGAACCTTGGGCCCGGTCTTGAGCGCCGATGTGGGCACCATGGTGGTCGAGCCGATCATTCTGCAGCCGCGCAAACCTGCACCCGTCACCCTGGTCGATGCGGCGCCGGCCGCCGGTCAAGCCACCACCATGGCCAATGCGGGCGTCGGCCTCTTGGACATCAGCAGTGTCTATGACGTCGATGGCGTAGACACCGCGACGCCCAACATCGCCGGCGTGTCGGACCCTGCCCAGGCAAGTTTTTATACGCGCCCATACCGCTTCATCCGAATCCAGAAGTCTGTGGAGATTCCCGGCAAGACGGTACGCAAGATCAACAATTCCGCATTTGGGCCCGCGGGCATGGGCATGCGCGAAATTCTCGGCTACGCACCCATCCAACCCGATGGATCGGTGCAGATCCAAGTGCCGGCGAACGTGCCATTCACCATCGACGTCGTCGATGTGAACGCCAAGCGAATCACGGCCCAGCACACCAGCTGGCTGCAGCTGCTGCCGGGCGAGACGAAAACCTGCAACGGCTGTCATACCACGGTGAATAACACCTCGCACGGCCGCGCCGGCCTGACTACCGCGGTAAATCCGGGCGCGCCGGCCACCGGCTCGCCGTTCCCGAATACCAATCCGGCCATCGCGCTCACGAATCAAGGCGCGACCATGGCGCAAACCTTGGCGTTAACCACCTGCACCTCGAATGGCACGACCCCGAGCGGCGCTACCACGCCCTGCTCGCAGATCTTGAACTCGGATGTGATCTACGACGGTATTTGGACGGTCGGCACGACGCCGCCGCAGCCGGACGCGCCATTCTCTTATACTTATGCGCTCGCGACACCGACCGCGCCCACCAATGCAAATTGCGCGTCTTGGAGCGCGCAATGCCGCAGCACCATCCACTATGCAGTGACGCTTACCGGCGTGGCGACGCGCAATCTTTTCCTGCAGGCCATATGGGACAAGGCCGACCGTACCAACATGGTCAACGGCGTGATGACCTCCACCACGTGCTCGGTGTGTCACGACCCGGTGAACGCCACGGCGATGGTGCAAGTTCCCCAGGGTCAGCTCGACTTGACCTCCAGCTCATCGAGTGTCGACACCACCGTCGTCACCTCCTATGAGCAACTGCTGTTTGCACATAACGCGCAGACGCTTAATATGGGTGTGCTGCAAGATTTGTTGGTGCCGGCGCCCGGCCCCCCGGATCCGGTGACCGGCTTGCCGACGACCATCATGGTGCCCGTCTCGCTGGCGCCGCCGATGGCTGCCGGCAGCGCCGCAGGTTCGACAACGTTTTTTAGGATGTTTGACAGTAGTTTTCATGACCCCGTACTCGATCACACCGGTTTCCTGTCTCCCTCGGAGCTGCGCTTGATCGCCGAATGGCTGGATATCGGCGCCCAGTTCTTCAACGATCCGTTTGTCGCGCCCGTAGCGAACTGACCTGATGCGTCGTCTGCTCGCGCTGGTGCTGTTGGTGCAGGCGTTACATGGTGGTCTAGCGAATGCGGCGGCAAAGAACCTGGTGCTGGTCGTCACCGACCCGTATCTGGAGATGCACTCCGGACCGGGGCGCGGCTTCCCGGTTGTCTATGTAATAGGGCGCGACGAGCTGGTGACGGTGCTGTACAGCCGCACCGACTGGTTCAAAGTTCGCGCGCTGCACGGCAATGAAGGTTGGGTGCGGCGCGAGGATCTCGCCCGCACGCTGTCGGAGTCGGGCGAGCCGGCGCCGATCCCGCCGTATCCCGATTTCGCCTCGCATCGGTGGGAGCTCGGCGCCGGTTATGGCGTTTACAACCGCGAGAATCTGGTCACGGCCTATGCCGATTTCGGATTGACGACCAGCCTTGACGTGGAATTCGCCGTGCAGCAGGCCTTCGGCACGCTCGACAATCGATATGTGGCGTCCATCGGCTTGCGCCACACCTTTATTCCGGAGTGGAAGTGGTTCTCGCCCACGGCTGGAATCGGCACCGCGTATCAATATGTGCAGGACAAAGTGCCGCCTGCGCCGCTGCAAAAGAGCAACGAGATGGCCTATGTTTCGTTGGGCGCGCGCGGCTTCATCACCAGACGATTCTTGTGGCGCGTCGATTGGCGCCACTACGTCGTCTTCAACGACCTGAATGTGTACGAGGATTTAGAAGAATGGAAATTCGGCTTAGCTGTATTCTTCTAGCCGCCACGCTGCTGTGCGGCTGCAGTTGGTTTCACCGCGGCAACAAGGCTCCGCCGGAAATCGTTGCCGAGGAGCCGCAGGGCGAACCGTCCATCATCGAGCCTCAGGTCACCCGGCGCGTGGTGAAAACCCCTCACATCAAGGCCAAGGATTTTGAAATCGGCGCCTACTACGGCGCGCTCAGCATCCAGGATTTCGGCACCAATCCGCTGTATGGCGTGCGCGCCGCATACCACGTGTCCGAGGACATTTTCCTGGAAGGATTTCTGGCCAGATCCAAGGCCGGCACCACCAGTTTGGAAGACGTATTCCCGGACATCACGGTTGTCAGCGACTCTGGGAGACGCTTCACGTATTACGACCTGGACGTAGGCTACAACGTACTCCCCGGCGAGATCTTTCTCGGACGCGGCCGCGCATTCAATTCGGCCCTGTACGTGACGGTCGGCATGGGCGATGTGAAATTTGCCGATAAGGACCAGTTCGCGCTGAACTTTGGAGTGGGTGAGCGGCTTCTGATAACCGACTGGCTGGCGGTCCATGTGGACGTTCGCGATCACATCTTCGAAACCAGCTTGACCGGACGCACCAAGAATGTCGACAACATCGAAGCCACCTTAGGGTTAACCGTTTTCTACTGATCAGGAGTAACGATCATGCTTGAGTATTCAACATTATTGAAACGCTGTGCGATGGCGGCCATTGTCGTCGCCTCCACGGCGTTCGCCGCGGGCGGCGATGCCTCGGGCCCCGCGCCCGCATTCACCCTGACCACCCTGGGCGGACAACCAAGCGGCTTGAGTGCGTACAAGGGCCAGGTCGTGATGGTGAATTTCTGGGCGACCTGGTGCGGGCCATGCCAGCAGGAAATGCCGCTGCTGGATCAAATGTACAAGAAGTACAAGCCGGCCGGATTTACGCTCATCGGCGTCAATGTCGATAAGGAAGCCCCGCCGGTCAAGGAACTGTTGACGCGCAAACCGGTCAGCTTTCCGGTGCTTCTCGATCCGGCGAATCAGGTGAGTAAGGCCTATCATGTCGATGAAATGCCGAGTTCGGTCATCATCGACCGCAAAGGACAGATTCGCTACATTCATCGCGGCTACAAGCCGGGCGACGAAAACGATTATCAAGATCGCATTCGCCAATTGATTCGGGAATAGCCCATGCGGCTCCGCCCAATTCTACTGTTAGGTGCCCTGTCGGGCACCCTCTTGCTCTCCAGTGCCTGCAGCATTCAGCCCTGGGTCAAGCCGTACGAGCGTGACCGATTGGCGGATCCCATCATGGCGTGGGACCGCGACGCCATCTCCAGCGCCTATTTGGATCACATCCGTGAATCCAGAGAAGGATCGCGCGGCGCTACCGGCGGCGCGGGCGGCGGCTGCGGCTGCAATTGACGAATACGCATGGCCCCTAGGCACATCTTCGCTCGGGCGGCATTGACCGCCGCTTTGCTGCTGATTCGCAGCACGAGCGCGGATGTGCTCCCGGATAATCGCGCGGATGTTTTTTACAGCAAGTACAGCGGCGGCGGGATGGATATCACCGGGTATTCCGCCACGGCACGCGCCAAGATTACGGAAAACTTCGCGGTCGAAGCGAATTATTTCATCGACAAGGTCAGCGGCGCTTCGATCGATGTCTTGAGCCAAGCCAGCGTCATCAAAGATGAACGCAAGCAAAAAAGCGGCACGCTTGAGTATCTGCACGACAAGACCACTTATACGGCGTCATACATGTCGAGCGTGGAGCGCGACTATATATCAGACACGGCGAGTTTCTCGCTGAGCCAGGACATGTTCGGCGATCTGACCACGGTGACGCTGGGATTCTCGGATACCCATAATAAGGTCGGAGAAAACAACGGCACCGCCAACGATCCCAACGTCGCATGGGTGGGACACGCTTTGACCCGCGCCTACAGCGGCGGCGTCTCGCAGATCATCACCAAGAATTTTATCGCCGGCGTGAATCTTCAGGTCATTACGGATGCAGGATATCTCGCCAATCCGTACCGCTCGATCCGCTATCTCGATCCCAGCAGTCCAAAAGGCTACAGCCTGGCCAGCCAGGTGTATCCCGACACGCATACGAGCACGGCAGTGCAAGTGCAGGCGAAGTACTACCTACCCTACCGGGCCGCGGTGACCGCTTTGTATCGCTACTACACCGATACCTGGGGCGTCGTCGGCAATACTTACGAACTCGACTACACGCATCCCATCGCAAACAAATGGATATTCGAAGGGCGGGTGCGCTACTACAAGCAAAGCGCCGCCTCTTTTTATAGCGATCTATTCCCTTTTGCCGACTCGCAGAATTTTACGGCGCGCGACCAAAATCTCGCCGCCTTGGACAACACCACCATTGGCGCCAAAGTCACTTATGCGTTTCTGCCCGATGGCTGGAAGTTTTTCAAGCGCGGCACCGTGACGGGCGACGTGAGCCGCATACGCTTCAATTATCTCGACTTTCGCGATATCAAGGATTTTGGCCCTCCCCAATACGCGCCGGGCGACGAACCGCTGTATCAATTCAGCGCAACGGTTTACCAGATTTACATATCGATGTATTTCTGACCCGACCTGACCTGCCGGCGCCACCAGAAAAGCAGCATCGGCGCGAGCGCGCAGCCAATGGCGATGGTATCCGCCACCCAGTCCCAGAAATCCCGGTCTCTATGCACCAGGGGTAAGCCCTGCACGATTTCTATCAAAGCCCCGAAGGCCGATAGACAGGCAGCAACCACAAACAGGTTCTGCTTGGGAAACGCAGCCACCGCGAGACCCGTGAGGACGTAGAAAGCGATGAAGTGCGTCGCCTTGTCCCAAGGCGTCAGGCGCAAGGCATGCGCGGGCGGAATCACGGCGCTGTAAAAAGTGAATATCAGCGCCGCGAAGAATACTAGTCGCGCAACTTTCAGCAGTAGCGATATGCTTGGCACTTGGAATCCCAAAAAAAGATCAGGATAGCAGGAAGCATGCGCATGAGCCGATCCATACCCCTAGATGCCCCCGTCACGCGCAGGACGCTGGTGAAGAACTTAGGCTTTGCGGCCGTGGTGGCCGCAGTGCTGCCGCCCCGCCGCTCGCTTGCGGCCGAAGCGCCGCATCTCGATGTCAAAGATCCTGCAGCGATGGCAGTGGGCTATGTCGAAGATGCAAGTGGGATCGACCTCAAGAAATACCCTGCCCACGTCAAGGATTCCACTTGCGAGAACTGCCTGCTGCTGCAAGGCACCACCGGCAGCCATTACCGACCCTGCGATTTGTTCCCGGGCAAACTGGTTTCGGTGAGCGGCTGGTGCAGCGGCTGGACCGCCGAAATATAAGCATCCCTTACCCGCACGCCGATGGCTGGGAAATCGACGAAGAATCCATCGATGCCGCGCTTGAGGTAGCGTTGAATCTCGCCTTCTAAGTCTCCGTGGGCGCCGGGTGCGGTGCCTACTTTAAGATCGCCGGGCAAGAACTCGTTTTCGGCGCGAAACGTCCAGACGTGAACACTTAAGTTCGCGGCGTGCGCCGCCTGCACCGCCTCGGGAGTGGCCAGCGCCTTCGCAATGCCGATCGCATCGGCGTGTTTGGCAATCTCGTCGAGATCCCCCAACTCGCGCTCCAACAGCTGAACCAGCGGCAACTTCGTCATGCCGCACAGCTGCCGCAGATTGCGAGGATCGAAGGATTGGATGAACACCGGTGACTCGCTATTCGCGTAACCGTAGCGCTTCAGCGTGTCCAGCAGGGTCAGTTCCAGCGGCAGGCCGATTCCGGCAAAGTGAGCCGGATGCTTGGTTTCGGGGTAGACGCCGATGGGACGATTTGCGCCTGCTCTGCCGTTTGCGCTCAAGACCAACTGCATGATTTCATCAAATGTGGGCACGCTGAAACGGCCGTCGTACGGCACATTTTGCGGCCGCAATTCCGGCAAACGCTCGCGTGCGCGCAGCCGCTTGATCTCCGACAGCGAGAAATCCTCGGTAAACCACCCGGTCATGGATTCGCCATCGATGACCTGCGTGCGGCGGCGCGAGGCAAACTCCCGATGCTGGGCCACGTCGGTCGTGCCGCCGATTTCATTTTCGTGCCGGGCGATGAGCACGCCGTCGCGAGTCATCACGAGATCGGGCTCGATGTAATCCGCGCCTTCGTCGATCGCGAGGCGATAAGATTCGATGGTGTGTTCGGGCCGCTCGCCGCTCGCGCCTCGGTGTGCAATGACAACTATCTTGGACAGCGCGGCACTACTCATCGGTGCGCTCAAGTCTAGCGCACACAGAGAGACAAGGCTCCGTCGTAACGGAGCCTTTCCCTTCAACCGGTCTTCGGTGCCTAGCGCGGTGGCGCTAGCAGCGGTTCATACGGCTCGTGCGCCGACATCGGGCTGGTAGATCCGGGAATCCATGGCGAGCGCTGTTGCACACGTCCCTGACCCCAATCCTCACGCAGCGAAACCGGCTGGGCCGCAAAGGCGGCACAGATTGCGAAGGCAGCAGCAACAGCGACCGTAACTCTTCGACGATGCATACCTTTACCCCCCCAAATTACGCGCTGTGCGGCGGCAGCGTCGGCGGAATATCCAGCGCCGCTGCGTGCGGCGGCAGCGTCGGCGGAATATCCAGCGCCGCTGCGTGCGGCGGCAGCGTCGGCGGAATATCCAGCGCCGCTGCGTGCGG
>Ga0182030_10007121_pt1 | contig 23439 bp, 19 predicted proteins | sample 812S3MmetaG_FD_121299 | JGI IMG/M metagenome (GOLD analysis project Ga0182030, IMG submission 121299) | Permafrost microbial communities from Stordalen Mire, Sweden - 812S3M metaG (Illumina Assembly) | ecosystem: Environmental > Terrestrial > Soil > Wetlands > Permafrost | place: Sweden...
TGGCCGACTTTGAGACTCTAGAGCGCAGGCTTTCTCGGACACGCAAATTCAAAAAAATATTGACCAAAAACTGACCAAATCATATTAATCCATGACTATTTTTGGTCAATACCAAGTAAATCACTAAGCTATTATTTACACTATAAACAATAACTTAGTGATATTTTATTGGTGGAGGTGGGGGGAATTGAACCCCCGTCCGCGAGTACTCTACACATAGTTCTACATACTTAGTCCAGTTATTTAATTTTATCCGGCAGACGCCAACCGACAGGCTGCTACAGGACGAGTCACCTTAATTTTAGCTTCGTACAAAGTAACCCTGCACGACACGATTCTGTGTAATGACCTCACTCATCGCGGCATTACTGCCTTGAGCCCCTCCACAGACAGCAGGGTGTGAGGTCTAACCGGTTAAGCGGCTAGAGCGTACTTTTCGTCGTTTGCGACTATTGGTTTTCCAGCTGATTTACGAGGTTGCGGGTCCTCGGTATGCCCTACGTTGCTTTGCCACCCACGTCGAAGCCAGGTCACCCCCGATTCGATATGCTTTACAACTTATTGGTCACGGCTGTGTGTATTTGCATGCCATGAGCATAAGTTGCAAGTCGCATTATAACATCTACGGCTGGCCAGTGCTAAATCGCTTTGGCGGTTTGCAGGAAGCGGGTCAAATGCCGATCTGCTTTGGTGGCGTGAGAGGAGAACCAATCCAGTAGCAGCAATTCGGTGCGAAATGAGAGATAGCGAGGGTCGTCCATGCCGGATAGAGATTTTATTTCCAGTTCTTTGTAGTTCTCGGTAAAGCGTTTGTGTTCTTGCTGGTGACTTTCGGTGAACGGATATTTGTGTTGCTTCATCAATTCATCCTCGATTGGAAACAGGGTTTGTGTATGTTCGTCCAAAAAGGCAAAGATGTCGCGAAAGTTGTTGGCGTTATTTTGTTTAATTTGAGAGATAAGCAGGTTAATCTTGTCGAGCAATTTGCGGTGTGACATATCGAGCGGCTCAAAACCATTAAGGAATTCATCTTTCCATGTCAGGCCTAGCTCAAATTCGCCGGTGCTGTGGTGTTGTCCGCCGGCTTGATATTCTTGGCAACGCTCAAGATAGAATTGCGCAGGGTAATCGTTCGGTGCGATCTCGACACATTTTTTCAGCAGCTCCAGCGCGCGCGGAATTTCTTTTAAGTGGTAATAGGCAATGGCCTCGTCGAAAAGGGGCTGGCAGGCGACTTTGCAACTGCGCAATTCCGCAGGGTCGTTATCAAATACTTCGAAGATCGACAACGGTTGCAACTTTCCTTTCACGCGGATGCGGTCAAGAAAACGAATATGGTATTTGGTCGGGTTGCTCAGGTCATACAACGTGTTCTGGCTGATGATCAGCGGCGAGTGATAAGTTTTGGTGGCTTCTTCAAGTCTTGCTGTGAGGTTGACCGCATCGCCGATCACGGTACTGTCCATGCGGTTTATTCCGCCCACCGTGCCTATCATTACTCTGCCGGTGTTCAAACCGATGCCGATATGAATAGCGATATAGCCGGCACGGGTACGTCCCTCATTGTAGAGGTCGAGGCGTTCCAGCATGGCAATTGCCCCGGCGAGCGCATCATCGGCACCATACGCAAAAAGAGCCATAATTGCATCGCCGATGTATTTGTCGATAATGCCGCGATGTTTGCTGATGACCGGCTCCATCTGGCTGAGATAGGAGTTGATGAATTCAAAATTCTCGGCCGGAGTCAATGATTCGGACAAGGGAGTGAAATCACGAATGTCCGAAAACATGATGGTCATTTTGCGCTCGACCTGATCCCCGAGTTTTACATCAACGATACTTTTGACATCAAGCAGATTGAGCAATTGGTGCGGAATCAAACGCCCATAGGCGATTTCGGTTTGCTGCAACAGGGTTAATGCTTGTTGATGTGCATAGATAACCTTGTGCAGGATTTCTTGCAGACCTTCCGGAGTGGGCGTGACTTGGGCCGGGACATTCAGTGGTGAATTTTGTTCATCATTCATGTGCCCTCCCTTCGAAAATGTTTTTTGTTGCACCAAAGATGATACCGCTGATTACGATTCTATGTAACGCAGCAATTCAAGCGGGGTCTTTATCCGGCCTGCTGCTTGCCAGGAATCAAGCGAGGCGAGCGGGTTGATATAGCCGTATTCGGCGATGATGCCGCGCATATTCGCCGCATTGGCGGCATCCATGTCGCGTTTATCGTCGCCCAGATACAGGCAATATTCAGGAGCAACATCCATTTGCTTGGCTGCGAACAGCAGGGGCATAGGGTACGGCTTGGCTTGAGCACAAGTGTCTCCGCTAACCATGCAGCGGGCCCGGTTTGCGTAGCCCAGCGCTTGCATCAGCGGCAGGGTAAAACGATGGGGCTTGTTGGTGACGATACCCCAGGGCAGGCCGCGCTGCTCAATAGTTGCAATCAATTCGCCCATGCCTGCGAATAGCGTGGTGTGTTCGCAGATATGTGCGGCGTGATGAGCCAGAAATTCATTGCGCAGTGAGGTGAAGCGCGGATCGTCAGGCGTGATGCCGAAACCCAGCCCAAGCAGGCCGGGTGTTCCATGTGAGGCTTGCAGACGGGATTTTTCCAGTGGCACTGGAGGCAGGTTGTTCAGAGCCAGCACGTGGTTAAGGGATGCACCGAGATCGGGGGCAGTGTCGGCAAAGGTTCCGTCGAGGTCAAAAAGAACCGCTTTAATCACGGCGACAGGCGACCAAATAATTGACATCGGTATCTTGGCCCAATGCATAGGTCTTGTGCAGCGGGTTGTAACTCAAGCCGGTGATGTCCGCCACGTTCAGGCCTGTATTCCGGCACCATTGGGCCAATTCGGAAGGCTTGATGAATTTGGCATAATCATGTGTTCCTCGCGGCAACAGGCGCAACAAGTATTCCGCACCGAGGATGGCAAAAAGATATGACTTCGGATTGCGGTTCAAGGTGGAGAAAAACACATGACCGCCGGGTTTGACCAGTTTTGCGCATGCCGCGACGACACCGGCAGGGTCGGGAACATGCTCCAGCATTTCCATGCAAGTCACTACATCGTATTGTTCCGGGCGCTCGGCGGCCAGTTCTTCCACGGCAATGTTGCGATATTCGACCTGTTTGCCGGATTCCAGCAAATGCAGTTTGGCAACTTGCAACGATTTTTCAGCAAGGTCGATGCCGGTCACGGTTGCTCCTGAGCCGGCTATGCTTTCAGCCAGAATGCCGCCGCCGCACCCTACATCCAATACGGTTTTGCCGGAAAGCGCCGAGATGCGGTTGATGTAATCCAGACGCAGCGGGTTAATCTCGTGCAGCGGCTTGAATTCGCTATTCGGATCCCACCACTTATGGGCAAGCAGCGAGAATTTTTCGAGTTCGATTGGATCGGCGTTGGTCATGGCTTGGATTATAAATGAACAGATAGCTGACTTTAACAAAACTCTTCGCAATAGCCAAACTAAAGAAGGTCGTCCACGGGTAGTGAGCAGGGGGGTGGGGTGTGATAGAATGCCGTCTTCGATTTAAATTCCTGCCAGTTCATTACTAAGGTTGCAAATGGAACAACAATTCGCCAAAGAAACCCTGCCTGTTAGCCTTGAAGAGGAGATGCGCAAGTCGTACCTCGAATACGCCATGAGCGTGATCGTGGGGCGCGCCCTGCCTGATGCACGTGATGGCCTGAAACCGGTGCATCGCCGCGTGTTGTTTGCCATGCACGAGCTTTCCAACGATTGGAACCGGGCTTACAAGAAATCTGCGCGTATCGTTGGCGATGTCATCGGTAAGTACCACCCGCACGGAGATACAGCGGTTTACGACACTATTGTGCGTATGGCGCAGGATTTTTCTTTGCGCTACCCGCTGGTGGATGGTCAGGGTAACTTCGGTTCGGTGGACGGAGATAATGCGGCGGCAATGCGTTATACCGAAATCCGCATGGCGCGTATCGCGCACGAATTGCTGGCCGATCTGGATAAAGAAACGGTGGATTTCGGGCCTAACTACGACGGTTCCGAGCATGAGCCGCTGGTATTCCCTTCGCGCTTTCCCAATTTGCTGGTGAACGGATCGTCGGGTATTGCCGTGGGTATGGCGACCAATATTCCTCCGCATAACCTTTCTGAAGTGATCGACGCCTGTTTTGCGCTGTTGAAAAATCCGGATATCGACATTGAAGAATTAATCGATATCGTGCCTGCACCGGACTTTCCAACTGCGGGAATCATTTACGGATTGGCGGGGGTTAAGGAAGGTTACCGTACCGGACGCGGCCGTGTGGTAATGCGTGGGCGTGTTCACTTTGAAGAAATCGGCAAGGGAGATCGTCAGGCCATTATTATCGACGAACTGCCTTATCAGGTGAATAAAGCCAATCTGCTGGTTAAAGTTGGCGAATTGGTGCGTGAAAAGAAGATCGAAGGTATCACCGAAATTCGCGATGAGTCGGATAAGTCCGGCATGCGCGCGGTGATTGAATTGCGTCGCGGTGAGATGCCGGAAGTGATCCTCAATCATTTGTACAAGCAGACCCAGTTGCAGGATAGCTTCGGTATGAACATGGTGGCTTTGCTCGATGGCCAACCGCAATTGCTCAACCTGAAACAGTTCCTCAATGCATTCCTGCGCCATCGGCGCGAAGTGGTGACGCGCCGTACAATATTTGAACTGCGCAAAGCGCGTGAGCGTGGCCATGTTTTGGAAGGTTTGGCCGTTGCGCTTTCCAATGTGGATGAAATCATTGCGCTGATTAAAGCAGCGGCGACACCGGCTATAGCCAAGCAAGATTTGATGGCTAGAGAATGGCGTTCTTCGTTAGTGGAAGAGATGTTGAGCCGCGTGAGCGATGCTTCGCGCCCCGAATCTCTGGCACCAGAATATGGTATGCAAGGCTCGGGCGAGCAGCGTGCCTACAAACTTTCCGATGTGCAGGCACAGGCTATTCTGGAATTGCGTTTGCAGCGTTTGACCGGCTTGGAGCAAGACAAAATCGTCGGCGAGTATCGCGAGGTGATGGACACCATCACCGACCTGCTAGATATTTTGGCTAAACCTGAGCGTGTGACGCAGATCATCAACGACGAACTGGTTGCCATTAAATCTCAATACGGTGACAAACGCCGCAGCGAGATCGTGACCCATACGCATGATATGAGCATGGAAGATTTTGTAACGCCGGAAGATGTTGTCGTTACACTTTCACATGGCGGTTACATGAAGGCGCAAAAGCTGGACGAATACCGTGCGCAGAAGCGCGGCGGACGTGGAAAACAGGCAGCCTCGACCAAGGAAGACGATTTTGTCGATAACTTGTTTATCGCCAATACGCACAATTACATTCTGTGCTTCTCCAGCCGCGGCCGTGTGTATTGGCTGAAAGTGTATGACGTGCCGCAAGGGACGCGCACGATGCGCGGCAAGCCGATTGTGAATCTGTTACCGCTGGAAGGCGATGAAAAGATCAACGCCATTCTGCCGGTGAAAGAATTTACCGATGATCAATTTGTGTTCTTCGCGACTTCTGATGGAACGGTGAAGAAGACGCCGCTGTCCGAGTTTGCCAATCCACGCAAGGCAGGCATTATCGCCATCAATCTGGATGAAGGTGATTTCCTCATCGGTGTGGCGATCACCGACGGTACGCATGATGTGATGTTGTTCTCGGACGAAGGCAGGGCAGTTAGATTTGAAGAGGGTGATGTGCGTCCGCTGGGGCGTGCAACCCGTGGCGTGCGCGGCATGAACCTGATCAAGGGCGGCAAGGTCATCGCGCTGCTGGTGGCTGAGAACGAAGAACAGACCGTGTTGACCGCGACTGAAAATGGTTACGGTAAACGCACCCCGATTGTTGAATACACCCGTCACGGACGCGGCACACAGGGCATCACTGCGATCCAGACTTCGGATCGTAACGGCAAAGTGGTCGCGGCCACGCTGGTGAATACCGAAGACGAAATCATGCTCATCGGTACCAACGGCGTGCTGATCCGCACTCGCGTCAAAGAAATTCGCGAGATGGGGCGCACAACACAAGGGGTGACACTGATCAATCTGGAGAAAGGCGAGAAACTGGCCGGATTGAGCCGCATTGCCGAGACAGAAGATGATGGTATTGAAGGTGATGTAGCGGAAGACAATGGCGGAGAGGATTCCGCAGAAGATCAAAACTAATGGTAACCTCTAAAAGTCCAATTTTCGTCGCTATGCGGCGTTGCTTACAAAAAATTACTTCTTACATATCATGTGTATGCTGCGGCGTAATTTTTTGCTCGCGCCTTGCCTAGCTTAGAAAATTGAATTTTTAGAGGTTCCCAAATCTCAAGAGAAAAAGTGATGACGATTTTTAATTTCGCAGCAGGCCCGGCAGTTCTGCCGCACGAAGTGCTGGAGCAAGCGCGTGATGAGTTGCTTGATTGGCACGGCACCGGTATGTCTGTAATGGAAATGTCGCACCGCGGCAAAGAGTTTCTGGGCATCGCGGCGCAGGCCGAAGCCGATTTGCGTGAATTGATGGGTATTCCAGAAAATTACAAAGTGCTGTTTCTGCAAGGCGGGGCACATCTGCAATTTTCGATGATTCCGCTGAATCTGTTGCGTGGCAAGCTCTCTGTCGATTACGTCAACACCGGCGAATGGGCGAAGAAAGCCATTAATGAAGCCAAAAAGTTTTGCTACGTAAATGAAGTCGCCAGCAATGCCGATAAAAACGCGACTTACGTTCCTGATTTTAAGAACTGGAAGCTGGATAAAGAAGCCGCTTATGTGCATTACACGACGAATGAGACCATCGGCGGCGTAGAGTTTAATTGGGTTCCAGAGGTGGGCGACGTGCCGCTGGTGGCGGATATGTCGTCCAATATTCTTTCGCGACCGGTTGATTTAACAAAGTTCGGTTTGATCTATGCCGGTGCGCAAAAAAATATTGGCCCTGCCGGATTGACGCTGGTGATCGTGCGCGATGATTTGATTGGTCATGCGCCATCAGGTTTGCCGACAATGCTGGATTACAAGATTCATGCGGACAACGATTCAATGTATAACACGCCGCCCACTTACGCTATTTATATAGCGGGTCTGGTGTTTAAATGGTTGAAGCGCAACGGAGGTCTGGCGGAAGTGGAGCAGGCGAACATAGCAAAAGCCAAATTGCTGTATGACGTGATCAATTCAAGCAATGGTTTTTATGTCTGTCCGGTGGCTCATGCCGACCGTTCGCGCATGAACGTGCCATTTCGCACCGCCGATGCAGCCACAGATGCCGAATTCCTTAAACAAGCCGAGGCTCGCGGCATGTTGCAACTCAAAGGGCACAAACTGGCGGGTGGCATGCGTGCCTCGATTTATAATGCCATGCCGATAGCGGGAGTGCAGGCGCTGGCTGGCTTCATGGGCGAGTTCGCGCAGCGTAAAGGTTAATTGCCCATGTCTGATGAACTAATAAAATTTCGCGCACAAATTGACAGCATCGACGACGAGTTGCTCAAGCTGGTAAATCAACGCGCAGGACTCGCGCAGCAGATCGGCCACGCCAAAGGTAATAGCGTAGTGTTGCGTCCCGAACGCGAAGCGCAGGTGTTGAATCGTATGGTTCGGGCAAACAGCGGCCCGTTGACCCATCAAGGTGTAACGCAATTGTTTACCGAAATCATGTCGCAATGTCGTGCGCTGGAAGCACCATTGCGCGTGGCTTATCTGGGGCCGCATGGTACATTCAGCGAAGCGGCGGTGTTCCAGCGTTTCGGCAAGGCGAGTGAGGGATTGCCCGTAGACTCTATCGACGGAGTTTTCACCGCAGTCGAGAACGGTACGGCGAATTACGGTCTGGTCCCGGTTGAAAATTCTACCGAGGGTGCTGTCGGGCGCACGCTTGATTTGTTGTTTAACAGCAATCTCAAAATATGCGGCGAAGTGCTGTTGCAAGTTCATCAATGTGTACTTTCAAATGAGAACGAGCTGTCGCTTATTCGCAAGGTATATTCCCATCCCCAATCGTTCGGGCAATGTCAGGGATGGCTGAATGCGCATTTGCCGCATGCGGAACGTATTACAGCTTCCAGCAATGCGGATGCCGCCAGATTGGCGGCAGAAGAGTCATTCTCGGCGGCAGTGGGCGGTGAGCAGGCAGCAGTTCATTTCAAGCTGAAAGTGCTGGCACAAAATATTGAGGATGATGCACGCAATACCACACGTTTCCTCGTTATCGGCAAACAGGATGTGGCTCCTTCCGGCACGGACAAGACTTCACTGGTAATGACAGCACCGAACATTCCGGGCGCGATGTACGAACTACTCAAGCCTTTTGCAAAGAACGGTGTTTCCTTGACCAAGCTGGAGTCGCGTCCATCGGGAACAGGTTTGTGGGAATATGTATTTTACGTTGATATCGAAGGTCACCAATCCGATTCCAAAGTGGCTGAGGCGCTGCTGCAACTAAAGCAGATCGCCGCATTCGTTAAGGTGCTGGGTTCTTATCCGGTGGCCATCTAAAGATTTACTCAAACAAGGTCTCCAATGAATTACTGTGATTTAGCACCATCTTATATTCGCTCCATTGCGCCTTACCAGCCCGGCAAGCCGATCTCCGAATTGGAGCGTGAATTGGGTATAACGGGCATTGTGAAGCTGGCTTCCAACGAGAACCCGCTGGGCGCGAGTTCGGCAGCCATGGCGGCGATGACTGAGGCGATTAAAACCATTGCGTTGTATCCCGATGGCAATGGCTTTGAACTGAAAGACGCGCTGGTCAAACGCTACGGCGTATCGCACAACAATGTGACCTTGGGCAACGGCAGCAACGATCTGCTGGAATTGTCTTCACGCGCCTTTATGGCTCCCGGTGATAAGGCGGTATATTCGGCGCACGCTTTTGCGGTGTATGCACTGGCGACACAGGCAGTCGGAGCAACGGGTATCAGTGTGCCCGCAACCCAGAGTTACGGACATGATCTTTCGGCCATGCTCAAGGTTGCAAAAGCCAAAAAAGTAAAGATTGTTTTTATTGCCAATCCCAATAATCCGACCGGCACATTTTTGAGCGCCGACGAATTGCTGACTTTCTTGCGCGGCCTGCCACCCGAAATTCTGGTGGTGCTGGATGAAGCCTACAACGAATATTTGCCGGAAGAAAATCGCTATGACTCTGTCGCATGGTTAAAAGAATTCCCCAATCTGATTATTTCGCGCACATTTTCCAAAGCCTATGGCTTGGCGGGGCTGCGCGTCGGTTACGCGCTGGCACACGAGCAGGTGACCGACATGATGAATCGTGTACGCCAACCATTTAACGTGAGCAGCGTGGCGCAAGCCGCAGCCGTGGCGGCATTGCGTGATGTCTCCTTTGTGAAAAAGACTTTTGAGCTGAATCAGCGCGGGATGGCGCAGATAACCGATGGTTTGACAAAGCTGGGATTGGAATACATTCCTTCGTACGGCAATTTCGTCGCATTTCGTATCGGCAATGCGGCGGCGATGTACCGGCGCTTACTCGAACTGGGCGTAATTATTCGCCCGATAGCCAACTACGATATGCCGGACTGGTTGCGTGTGAGCATTGGTTTGGAAAGTGAAAACGCAAAATTCCTGCAAGCGCTAAAGCATGCAATTGGAGAAGTGAAATGATTATAGTAATGGGAAATGAAACCACTGATGCACAAGTCGAAACAGTGGTTAAAAAACTGGAAGCAGCGGGTTTAAAAGCCAATATTTCGCGTGGCATAGAGCGTACTGTAATCGGTGCCATCGGTGATGAAAAAAATCTGACTGCCAGCATGTTCACCTCATTGCCGGGTGTGGAATCGGCGATGCATATTGCCAAGCAATACAAGATCGTGTCGCGCGAATCACACAAGCAAGATACGGTGATTGACATTGCCGGAGTGCCGCTGGGAGGAAAACAAATTCAAATTATCGGCGGCCCATGTTCGGTGGAAACGCAAGAACAGATGGATTTGTCAGCGAAATTTGTGAACGAAGCGGGTTGTCGTTTAATGCGCGGTGGCGCCTTCAAACCGCGTACAAGTCCGTATTCCTTCCAGGGCCATGGCGTTGAAGGGCTGGACATATTCCGCAAGGCAGCAGGCAAATACAAACTGCCCATCGTCACCGAATTGATGGACGCGCGCCAACTTGATGCGTTTATGGAATACGACGTGGACGTAATTCAGATCGGCACGCGCAATATGCAAAATTTTGATCTGCTCAAAGAAGTCGGGCGCATCAACAAACCGGTCATTCTCAAGCGCGGTATGTCTGCGACCATTTCAGAATGGCTGATGGCTGCCGAGTACATCGCAGCGGGCGGCAACCACAACATCATCTTCTGCGAACGCGGTATCCGTACTTTTGAAACTTACTACCGCAACGTGCTGGACGTGACCGCCATTCCAGTGCTGAAAAAAGAAACGCACTTGCCAGTGATTGTTGATCCTTCGCACGCGGGCGGCAAAGCGTGGATGGTTCCTGCATTGTCTCAAGCTGCTATTGCTGCCGGTGCTGACGGCTTGCTGGTCGAAATGCATCCCAGCCCCTGCGATGCATGGTGTGATGCCGACCAAGCCCTTACTCCGGACGAGTTGAAAAAGCTGGTGGGTACGCTGGGTGCGATTGCAGGTGCTATTGGGCGGACACTTTAATAAAAATGTAGGATGGGTTGAGCAACGCGATACCCATCATTTATTTTGCAGGACTGTTGGGTATCGCTTTGTTGCACCCAACCTGCGAAAGCATCAATGCTAAGATTTTATCGGGGATGGGTTAATTGAATAAGATCGTTATCTTCGGTGTCGGTCTAATCGGCGGATCATTCGCGCTGGCGTTGCGCAAAGCGAACGCAGTGCATGAAGTCGTCGGTTTCGGGCGCAGTGCTGCATCACTTGAACAAGCCAAGCAGCTCGGCATCATCGACCGTATCGGAGACGATGCAGCACATGAAGTGGCTGACGCAGATTTGGTATTGCTGGCTACACCCGTTGCACAGATGCCGGAGTTATTTGCACGCATCGCACCGCATCTGGGGGCGCATACGCTAGTCACCGATGGTGGCAGCACCAAGAGTGATGTGGTGGCGGCAGCGCGCGCGAATCTGGGCGACAAGATTGCGCAGTTTATTCCGGCTCACCCCATTGCAGGAGCAGAGAAGAGTGGCGCAGCAGCGGCACTGGCTGATCTGTATCAAGGCAAAAAAGTGGTGCTGACGCCACTGTCCGAAAACTCAAAAGAAGCAGTGGCGCGCGTGCGCAAGGCTTGGGAGTTGTGCGGCGCGGTGGTGAGTGAATTGACATCGCAACAGCACGATGAGGTTTTCGCCGCCGTGAGCCATTTGCCGCATCTGCTATCTTTCGCACTGGTGCACGACTTGGCACAACGCGACAACCGCGACCAGTTACTTTCCTTTGCCGCCAGCGGCTTTCGTGACTTCACCCGCATCGCGGCAAGTTCACCTGAAATGTGGCGTGATATCAGTCTTGCCAATCGTGATGCCTTGCTGCGCGAAGTGAAGCAATACGCTGATGAGTTGTATGTCATTCATCAAGCACTGGAAAATAACGATGCCGCTAAACTGGAAGAGATTTTCAGTCTGGCGAGAGAAGTGCGGAGTGGTTGGAATCAGCAATAAGCAGTTTATGTGGCGCATTACACCGAATGCATAAACATGCGGCGCAAGCCGTTGGTTATTGCGCCCTTGGCTGATGCAGCACATAAACCTAAAAAAGCAGTTAGCCACAGAGAATACAGAGATCACAGAGGAAAAACAAACGGTTGTAACAAGAGCGTAATTAACCTTTTGGGCGAGGCTTCAAAAGTGTGATGTTCCTTTACTCTCTCTGTGAACTCTGTGGCTCGAACTTCGTTTTTTAGGATAAAGCGCCCAGCAGGGGATGATGATCTCCGATCATCCGGGCTACGCTGGCTGTTTGAGGGGCAACAGTAGTTAAACTCAGGTGCTCGTATTTCAACATAAAACTCCCACCCCTGAACGATTCAATCTGCCAACATCAATCCTTGCTTGCTTTATTGGGCATGGCGCATTCATTGCTTAATACGTGCTTCGTGATATGAAACTGTTTGATATTCAACTTTTAGCGCAAGAACGGATTGAGAATGAAGAAAATTATTCTGGCTTGCAGCCATAGCCATAGCAGGCTTGGCTGCTTCAATGACAGCATTTGCGGATGACAATAAATGGTATGTAGGCGGTGGTGTGGGTTTTGGTAGAAGAAGTTCTAGTGCATCTAAGTTTGAAGGTGGTTATCAGATATTAAAAGCTGAAGACAATGGTGGTTTAGCAATTGAGGCGGGGCATGCTAATTTGGGTAATCCAACATATACTGAATCAGGGGTGAATTTGTCCTCAGCTTATTCAGCTTCCTATTTGGACGCGGTTGTTATTATGCCTATCTATGCTCGATGGCACTTGCTTGTCAAATTAGGTGTCGATTCTACGAGCCTGACTGGCGTGGCCCCATCTTTTCGGGGACATCAAAATCTGGGCTTGCCTTCAGCTCAGGCATAAAATACGAGTTCGCTAATGGTGTTTCTATCGGGTATGAATTAGATAGTTACAATGTTGGTGCAACTGGTCCTTTAGGTGATATAGAAGCCTTATATTTTAGTTTGGGGTACAAGTTTTAATCTTGCTGCATTGCTTAACTTAATAATTCTGGCTGTTGATTTATAGGGGCTCACTATTTTGAAAAATTTCATCGTCAGTGTCTCGTTACTCTCCTTTCTATTATTGGCTCATCAGTCCTATAGCCAAGAAAATGCCCAAGCACCAGACAGTGCTGCGGCCTCTGCTGTGCAGGAAGCACCTGCAGCATTACAAGTTCCAACTGTCAGCGCCGCGCCACCACCCCAGCCCCCCTTTGATATACAAAACTCTGTGCTCTGGCAGGGCTATCTGGCAGCTTTTTCTGATTTAGATCCAATTTCGAATCCAGGCCGAAATATTAAAACCACCATTGAGCAACTTGATAAGTTTGAGTTCTCTCCCGAAACCAAAAAGAAACTCTTCGATTTATTCGGCAAAGAAAATCCTTTGCATTTAAAAAGCAAGAAGCTCGGCAATGGCAATACCGAGCTGTTAATTGAAGTAGAAAGTCTGGACTATCAAAATCCAAAAACACTCAGCAAGATACACTCGTCTGAGCTAACCGGGAAAGTCACCTACAACAAGCTGTACAACAGATCACATGCCTTTGCAGCAATGCCTTCATTCAGCTTTGACGATGGCAAGACAATTAAAGTAACTGCAAATGATTTTAGTTATGCCTCCGAGCAGACACTTGGTGCATATGGATTGTGGCTTGGAACGGGTACTTTTAAGTTGGATCATTTTGCAATCGATGACAGCACAAGCGACCTGCATGTAAAAGTCGATGGAACGTCGATTAAGTCGGACATCAAACAGCACGGGAAACTGCTCAACATTGGTTTCGACTATGTCGTTAAATCAATCAATTGGGGTAAGGATGGTTTAGGGCCAGTGCATTTGGCTGCCAGTCTGGTCAATATTGATGAAAAAGAATTTGCTGCTTTGTCAGAAAAATCGAAAGCGCTGAACAAAACACAGCAGACTAATGAAGAACGTTTAGCCGCAACAACCGGGATAATAAAAGACTTTGGGCTGGCAACGTTAAAGCATGGTGGCGCTGTCGACATTCAAGATTTCTCAGTGCAGTATCACGGAAAGACAGCGCGGTTGAATGGACATATCGGTTTCGACAAAATCGAAAAAAGCGATTGGGAGTCGATTAAAACAATAGGTAACAAAATTACCGCAAAATTTAATCTTCACCTGCCAACGTCATTGGTCACCGACATTTCACGTGTATTCGCACGATCTAATTTGGAGGCGCAAAATAAAAAAAACGGACAGGCGGTAACCGACAAGGCTGTGGATGAAAAGGCGCAGGAGATGGCAAGCAACATAATTGGCAAAATGGTGACGAATAAATGGATCCAGATTAAAAACGATACCATTTTTTCTACCATCGAATTGAAAGAGGGAAAACTTTTCGCAAATGGGCAGCCTGTTTCGTCATCGCAAGATAGCAGTGCGCAAGCGAATCCCAAAATCAACAATCTTAGCCAGAAAGACGCAGACACAATAGGTAATGCAAACAGTACCGCCGTACAAGTCAGGAAGGTAGAAACTATCGCGTTAGATACACAAAAAAAGTTGGTTATGAAAACAATTCTGTATGTTCGCGATACAGAAAACGAGGGAAAACTTGATAGCCAAATCATTGGCGCAGAAACGCGAGTATACAATCCTGATACTGTTCAAATAACACATGTTTCCATTGTCGGCTTGGCAGCTTACCCCATTGAGGTAAACGGTGCATATATCATAGCCGCTCCGGGTGCAAAGAATGTTTTTCTTAAGGGAAATAATAACAATATTACGAATGGCGGAGATCGCATCCTTCCCCCTTCTGTTCGGTTATCGCAAGACAGCGGTGTTCAAGCGAATTCCAAAATAAACAATCTCAGCCAGAAAGACGCAGACACAATAGGTTATAAATTCCCTGCAAATAGCACCACCGTGCAAGTCAGGAAGGTGGAAACTAACGCGTTAGATACACAAAAAAGGTTGGTTATGAAAACAATCCTGTATGTTCACGATACAGAAAGCGAGGGGAATCTTGTTAGTCAAATCATTGGCACGGAAACGCGAGTATACAATCCTGATACTGCTCAAGTAACACATGTTTCCGTTGTCGGCATAGCAGCTTACCCCATTGAGGTAAACGGTGCTTATGTCATAGCCGCCCCGGGTGCAAAAAATGTTTTGCTAAAGGGCGATAATAACAAAATTACGTTAGGAGGGGACATCATCCCACCCCCACCGACGTTTACTGAAACTACGCTGGTGCCTATTCCCGGCAAGAACTATGAGCTGGGCAAGTTTGATGTCACGCGTGGAGAGTTTGCTAAATTTGTTAATGAGACAGGATACGATGCAGGTAACGCCTGTGATGTATGGACTGGTAGCGTTTGGGAAAACCGAAGCGGAACCGACTGGCGCAATCCCGGATTTAGTCAGGACGACACCGACCCGGTAACTTGCGTGAACTGGAACGATGCTCAAGCGTATGTAACTTGGTTGTCGAAGAAGGCAAGCAAGCAATATCGCTTGCCGAATGAAGAGGAATGGGAATACGCCTGTTATGGCGGGAGCAAAACCGAATACTGTGGCGGTAGTGACCTGAACTCGGTTGCTTGGTACAGAGACAACAGCAATGGCACCACGCACCCGGTAGGCCTGAAACAAGCCAATGGTTATGGCTTGTATGACATGAGCGGCAACGTCTGGCAATGGATGGAAAATAAATATGACAATGAACACGATTGGCGTGTGCGTCGCGGCGGCGGTTGGGGCGGTGCAGCGAGTGATCTGAGCACAGCCAGGCGCGGCTTCCGTGGTGTCAACGGCGGCCTTGATGACAGGGGCAACACTAGCGGTTTTCGGTTGGCCAGAACGCTGCCATAGTGTAACCGCGTGGGCTAACGATAATACCGTTTGCCCACCCTTGGTCGCTGGCAATCATGCGCCCAACTTCTCTCTGGTATCATACCGCCCTCAAAATTATTAAGCCCAACCCGCTGCAAGGCCCGTTCTCAATGACATCCGAAAATTTTCTTGATCTTCCTCCTTTAATGTCTGCGCGCGGCACGGTGCGTTTGCCCGGTTCGAAGAGTATTTCTAATCGTGTGTTGCTGTTGGCTGCGTTGGCACATGGCACGACGGTGGTGCGTGATTTGCTGCATTCTGATGACACAGAGCGCATGCTTGAAGCGTTAGGCAAGTTGGGTGTTGAAGTGAAGTCGCTGGGTAATAACGCTTATAGCATCAAAGGTTGTGAAGGAAATTTTCCAGAAAAGAATGTTGAGTTATTCCTTGGCAACGCTGGCACGGCATTTCGTCCATTGACTGCTGCGCTGGCCCTGTCTGGCGGCAGTTACAAATTGTCCGGCGTGGCGCGTATGCATGAGCGCCCCATCGGGGATTTGGTGGATGCATTACGCCAACTCGGTGCCGACATCAAATATTTGGGTAATGAAGGATTTCCGCCTTTGCAGATTTCTCCCGGCAAGCTTGAGGGAGGCACGGTCAGTGTGCGCGGTGACGTCTCCAGCCAATTTTTGACGGGTATTTTGATGGCGCTGCCGTTGTTGAGGCGCGAGATTAAAGTAAATATAGTGGGTGAGTTGATCTCCAAGCCTTATATCGATATTACGTTGGCGATGATGAGGCTGTTTGATGCTCTTGTGTTTAGAACTGATGATTGGCGTCAGTCGGTTGTAGAGGAATCTAGGTATCCGGATAATCGTATAAATTATAGTTCTCCAGGCACCGTTTATGTGGAGGGTGATGCGTCATCCGCATCATATTTTCTTGCGGCTGGCGCTATCGGCGGCGGGCCAGTAATCGTGGAAGGTGTAAGCAAAAATAGCGTGCAAGGTGATGTACATTTTGCTTATGCATTGGAAAATATGGGGGCGTCTATTAAGTGGGGAGTCAATTCGATAGAAGCGAGTGGACCGGTCAACGGCAAACTCAAAGCTATCGACCTCGATTGCAACCATATCCCCGATGCCGCAATGACACTTGCAGTTGCAGCGCTGTTTGCCGAAGGCACGACAACGCTGCGCAATATCGCCAGTTGGCGAGTCAAAGAAACCGACCGCATTGCGGCGATGGCGACCGAGTTGCGCAAAGTAGGTGCCACAGTGGAAGAGGGCGCGGACTTTATTCGCATCACTCCACCTGCTTCTAAATCCTTAATCCTCAATCCTCAATCCGGCATAGATACCTACGACGACCACCGCATGGCGATGTGTTTCTCGCTGGTCGCTTTCGGCGGTGCTGGTGTGCGCATCAACGATCCGAAATGTGTGGCTAAAACATTCCCCGATTATTTCGAGCGTTTTGCCGAAGTGACACAGGCGGTGCCGGTAATTTCTATCGATGGTCCCTCTGCTTCCGGCAAAGGCACGGTGGCGCAGCGCGTGGCGACGGCGCTGGGGCTGCATTATCTCGATAGTGGCGCGTTATACCGCTTGCTTGGTCTGGCGGCGCAACGGCGAGGTATCGCATTGGAAGCGGAAGAACACTTGGCAAAATTGGCGGGACAGGTAGATATCCGCTTTGAAGGTGCGGATATTTGGCTGGATGGGGTAAAGGTGGGGGACGAACTGCGTACCGAGGAAGCCGGTTCGGCGGCTTCCAAAATTGCGGCTTTGCCCAAGGTGCGTGCGGCTTTGCTGGATAAACAGCGCGATTTTCGGCGTGCGCCGGGGTTGGTGGCAGATGGGCGCGATATGGCGTCGGTGGTGTTCCCCGACTCAGTTTTGAAGATATTTTTGACCGCCAGCGCCGAGGCCCGCGCAGAACGCCGATATAAACAGTTGAAAGAAAAAGGGATCGGTGCTAATATCGCCGCCCTTTTGCAGGATATACAGGCGCGCGACGAGCGAGATACTCAACGAAGCGTGGCTCCGCTGCAACAGGCGCAAGGTGCGAGCTTGCTGGATACGACCCCTCTGAACATCGAGCAGGCGGTGCAGGAAGTGCTAACTCGCTACAAGGCGATGATCGAGAAACAGGCGTAGCCTACGTTTGCCTCCTCGCCCCAGAATTGAAGATTGTCTTTCACGTTTGTCCTTTCTCCCGCATGCGGGAGAGAGTTAGAGAGAGGGGATTTTTGCGGGAGAGGATTGAGGTGAGGGGCGGGCACACTGTTTTAGAAATGGGTGTTTCACTAGCCCGCTGGAGTCCAAATAGAGCCTTCTGTTTGGGTTGATTAACTAACCCCCGCTTACCACGGGATTGTTCTTGAAAGTATATCTAAAATGAATGCAGTCGCTGACTTGGAAAGTTTTGCCTCCCTATTTGAAGAAAGCCTGAGCCGCAAAGAAATGCGCGCAGGTGAACTGATCACTGCTCAAGTTGTTCGCGTTGAGCAAAATGTGGTCGTTGTTAATGCCGGACTAAAGTCCGAGAGTTTTATTCCTGTTGAAGAGTTCAAAGACGCAGCGGGCAATATTGAAGTTAAAGCAGGCGACTTCACTACAGTCGCAATTGAGTCGCTGGAAAACGGCTACGGCGAAACGCGCCTGTCGCGTGAAAAAGCCAAGCGTCTGGCTGCGTGGATTGATCTGGAACAAGCGATGGAAGAAGGTCGCATCGTTGAAGGTTATGTCAGCGGCAAAGTTAAGGGCGGCCTGACTGCCATGGTTAACGGCATCCGCGCATTCTTGCCCGGTTCGCTGGTGGATACACGTCCTGTTAAGGACACCACACCATACGAAAACAAGACGATGGAATTGAAGGTTATCAAGCTGGATCGCAAGCGCAACAACGTGGTGGTTTCTCGCCGTGCTGTGCTGGAAGCATCGCAAGGTGCTGATCGCGACACGCTGATGGAAAATCTGAAAGAAGGCGCAATCGTTAAGGGTATCGTTAAGAACATCACCGACTACGGCGCATTCGTTGATCTGGGCGGTATTGACGGCCTGTTGCACATCACCGACTTGGCATGGCGTCGCGTGAAGCACCCATCCGAAGTGTTGACTGTTGGCGATGAAGTTGAAGCCAAGATTCTGAAATTCGACCAAGAGAAGAATCGTGTTTCTCTGGGCATCAAGCAAATGGGCGATGATCCTTGGAACGGTCTGGCACGTCGTTACCCACAAGGCACACGTCTGTTCGGTAAGGTGACAAATCTGACTGACTACGGTTCTTTCGTTGAGATCGAACAAGGTATCGAAGGTCTGGTACACGTTTCTGAAATGGATTGGACTAACAAGAACGTTCATCCTTCTAAAGTTGTTGCCCTGGGCGACGAAGTAGAAGTGATGATCCTTGAAATCGACGAAGCTCGTCGTCGTATCTCTCTGGGTATGAAACAGTGCAAGTCCAATCCTTGGGACGACTTTGCGCTTAACCACAAGAAGGGCGACAAAGTTAAGGGCGCGATCAAGTCTATCACCGACTTCGGCGTGTTTATCGGTTTGGATGGCGGTATCGACGGTCTGGTGCATTTGTCTGACTTGTCCTGGAATATCCCCGGCGAAGAAGCTGTGCGCAACTACAAGAAGGGCGACGAACTGGAAGCAACCGTTCTGGCTATCGATGTTGAGCGTGAGCGTATTTCTCTGGGCGTGAAGCAACTGGAAGGTGATCCTTTCGGCGGCTTTGTTTCCGGTCATGATAAGGGTGCCGTTGTTACCGGTGTCGTTAAGTCACTGGATGCCAAGGGTGCAGTTGTTCTTCTGGACGGCGATGTTGAAGCCTATTTGAAGGCATCTGAAGTTTCTGCCGACCGCGTGGAAGATATTCGCGGCCACCTGAAAGAAGGCGACAAGGTTACTGCGCTAATCATCAATGTAGATCGCAAGAATCGCGGTATCAATTTGTCGATCAAGGCATTGAACAAGGCTGACGAGGCTTCCGCGTTGCAGAAATTTGCTGCGGACAACCAAAGTACGGCTGCGGGCACAACCAATCTGGGCGCGCTACTCAAAGCCAAGATGGATTCCAATAAGGCTGATGCTTAATCAGGAGCAAAAGGACTATGACTCGTTCTGATCTTATTATCAAACTCGCTGAGCGTTACACACAGTTGCTGGGCAAGGATGCCGAGCTTGCTGTCAAGGTTATCCTTGACAGTATGTCTACGACCTTGTCCCGTGGCGGACGTATTGAAATACGCGGTTTTGGCAGCTTTGCGCTGAACTATCGACCACCCCGTCTCGGGCGTAATCCCAAGTCGGGCGATAAGGTTCAAGTGCCGTCGAAATATGTGCCTCATTTCAAAGCGGGAAAAGAGCTGCGTGAACGGGTTGATTATCCACAACCATGATGCATTGATGTGCTAAATCAATTGGCGGCCTATCGCAAGATGTGCCGCCAATTTTTTATGGGTTCATGTTATCGTTACACCCCATTTAATATGGTTAATAAAAGATGCGATATTTAGTGTGGCCGATGCGGGCGGTGCTGTTTATCCTGCTGCTGGGATTTGCAGCGAAGAACGATCAACCTGTCGTGTTGAAATATTTCTTAGGCTTTGAATGGCAGACATCATTGGTTGTCATCCTGCTGTGTTTTTTTTCGATTGGCGTATTAATCGGTGTGTTGGCGATGCTGGGAAATATGTTTCGTCAACGCCGCGAGTTGGCTGCGGTCAGGCGCGAGCTGCAATTGAAAAACAAACCGGATGGATTCGATGAAGCATAGCTCCAGCCTGTTTATTACACTTAATTCTAATACACGATAGTCATGGAATTTGAACCTTGGGAGTTGCTGATTTTGCCGTTGTTCTTCGGAATGGGATGGCTGGCAGCGCGTATCGATATCAACGAGTTGTTGTCCGAATCCGGCGCTTTGCCGCGCTCATATTTTCAGGGACTGAATTTTCTGCTCAACGAGCAGCAGGATGAGGCAATCGAAGCTTTTATTGAAGTTGTCAAAGTTGATCCGCAGACCGTTGAATTGCACTTTGCCCTGGGGAGTTTGTTCCGCCGTCGCGGGGAAGTTGACCGGGCTATCCGCATGCATTTGAATTTGGTTGAGCGCGGCGATCTGGATGCGGAAAAAAGACAGCAGGCATTGTTTGAACTGGCGCAGGATTATTTGAAGGCCGGCATATTGGACCGTGCCGAAAATTCTTTTGCCGACTTGCAATCGACACGCTACGAAAAAGAGTCGCTCGACTTCTTGCTGGAAATTTACCAGAAAGAAAAGGATTGGCTCAAGGCCATCGAAATGTCCCAACGTTTGACAACGTTGACCGGGGTGTCCCGCAGCAAGGAAGCGGCATTTTTCTTTTGCGAATTGGCGGTGATAGAGCTTGCCAACAACAAAATTGACTCGGCTCAGGTGCATTTGGAACAGGCACTCGCTGTCGATCCTCAAGGCGTGCGGGCCACGATCATGCTGGGCGATATCGAGGTGTCTCTCGGGCGGCATGTGCAAGCGATTGAACTATGGAAAAAGATCGAGTTGCAGGACGCGCAATATTTGCCGTTGGTGGCGGAGCGATTGTTGCAGGCTTATCGTAAAAGTCAAAATGAAAATAATGGCATCACATTATTGGAAGATTATTTGACCAAATACCCTTCGCTTGATTTGATGAATGTCTTGTTCAATGCGGTTTTGCAAAGAGACGGGGCGGAAGCTGCTTACAAACTGGTGCGCAACGAATTAAAGCGCAATCCCACATTGCTGGGGTTGGATAAGTTGCTGGAGGCCACGCTGCTGGATGTAAAAACCGAGCGCCGCGCCGATGTTGAACTGGTAAAAAATCTGGTTCACCAGCGTACTCGTGCTTTGTCCATGTATCGCTGCAAACGCTGCGGTTTCAAAGCGCATCAGTTTTATTGGCATTGCCCGGCCTGCAATGGCTGGGAAACATATTCTCCGCGACGTACCGAGGAGATCGGAGTAATGGCGTGAGTAATCCCAAAATCATTGTGGCGCTTGATTATGCCGATGCCGATTCCGCACTGGCGTTGGTCAAACGTCTCGACCCGGCGCTGTGCCGTCTCAAAGTTGGCAAAGAGTTATTTACGGTTGCCGGGCCGCAATTGGTCGAGCAATTAATGCGGCAGCAATTTGAAGTCTTTCTCGATCTGAAATTTCACGACATCCCCAACACCACGGCGCAGGCTTGCAAGGCAGCCGCGTCTCTGGGGGTGTGGATGGTCAATGTGCATGCCTCCGGCGGCAAACGCATGATGGAAGCTGCGCGCGATGCGCTGGCAAACTTCAACCAGCCGCCAAAATTAATCGCCGTAACCGTGCTGACCAGCATGGCGCAGGCAGACCTTGCGGAAGTGGGCATTACGGCTACCCCGGCTGAACAAGTGTTGCGTCTGGCAGCCTTGGCGCAAGCCAGCGGACTAGACGGTGTGGTGTGTTCCGCTCAGGAAGCACAGCAATTACGCAAACAAGCCGGTGCGGATTTTTGTCTGGTTACACCGGGTATTCGTCCCGCCGATGCGGCGGCTGACGATCAATCGCGCATCATGACGCCGCGCGCCGCATTGGAAAATGGTTCCAGTTATCTGGTCATCGGACGACCGATCACTAAAGCAGCCGATCCCTTGGTCGCCTTACAACAAATTGCTAATGAAATAGGAGGACTGGCATGAGTAAACTGCCATCATTTAAAGCTGCCCGCATCTTGGTTGTGGGCGATGTCATGCTGGACCGCTATTGGTTCGGCGATGTACATCGTATTTCGCCGGAAGCACCCGTTCCCGTGCTCAAAGTAAGTCGCGTGGAAGAGCGTCCCGGCGGTGCTGCCAACGTGGCGCGCAATATCACTTCGCTGGGCGCAAACTGCACTTTATTGTCGGTGGTTGGAGCGGATGAGGCGGGCGACTGTCTGCAAAGATTGTTAACCGAGCAGGGCGGGGTTAAGGCGTTGCTGCATCGAGACGAAGGATTTTCGACGATAGTTAAATTGCGTGCCATCGCGCGGCAACAACAATTGTTGCGCATTGATTTTGAAACTCCCCCCAGCCACGAAGTTCTTAAAGCAAAGCTGGCAGAATTTAAAGTTAATCTGCCGGATTGCGATGTGGTGATTTTGTCCGATTACGGCAAAGGCGGTTTGGCGCATATTGCCGAAATGATTAAAGCGGCGCGGGCGGCAGGCAAGCCTGTGCTGGTCGATCCCAAAGGGGATGACTATGCGCGCTATCAGGGCGCAACCTTGCTGACGCCCAATCGCAGTGAATTTCATGATGTGGCGGGAAGTTGGAACAGCGAGGCCGAACTGACTGCCAAGGCCGAAAAATTGCGTACCGAACTGCACCTTGATGCTTTACTGGTTACACGCAGCGAAGAAGGCATGAGCTTATTCCGCGCCGGTAGCGTGCTGCACGAACCAACTCAAGCGCGTGAAGTGTTTGATGTCAGCGGAGCGGGTGATACCGTGATTGCCACTCTGGCGGTCATGCTGGCGAGCGGTGCCGAACTTGGCGATGCAGTGCGCATTGCGAATCGCGCTGCGGGGATAGTGGTCGGCAAGCTCGGTACTGCGGTTGTGTCACGCGAGGAGATTTTGCAAGACATGGTGTGAGCGGGAAATTAATAAGCCGCTTGATCAGGATAGGCTTACGTTTTGCGTGAAATAATTTTAGTTGGGTGGGTGTCGTCTTTGACAGTTGAGGTGGGCAATCAGTTTCATCGATAGCCCACGCGGTTGGGTTGACAGGACGTTACCGCGTGGGCACAGAATCGTGCCCACCTACTAGACTTCATTCGATACAATACTAAAAGTGACAAAGGCTCTAGGTGTAAAACTTCACGCCAGTGTGTGAATACAAGAAATGATTGGATGACTGAAAGCTAGATCGACTAGGGTCAGTCAATAGCAAGATAGGCGAAAGACAAAGTCCGGCCA
>Ga0182030_10007123_pt1 | contig 23433 bp, 16 predicted proteins | sample 812S3MmetaG_FD_121299 | JGI IMG/M metagenome (GOLD analysis project Ga0182030, IMG submission 121299) | Permafrost microbial communities from Stordalen Mire, Sweden - 812S3M metaG (Illumina Assembly) | ecosystem: Environmental > Terrestrial > Soil > Wetlands > Permafrost | place: Sweden...
TCGTCGCTTACATCGCTGGGATAACCGATCCGCTCACGTTTCTCCATGCCCCCAGCATCAACAACAATCACTAAAAGACATATAACCATGCAAACAAACGAACAAAGTTAATAACAGGCTCTAACAGAACCAATCGCAGCCTAAAGACAAAAACAAGAACTTCCACTTAAGGAAAAAGCAAATACTGTCCGAACTACCGGGACCACATCAGAGCTCCGATGCGGCTCTTGCCGCTCGTTAATTCTTTCGAGACCCTCTGCAGTTTGGCTCGCGAGCCGGCTGCCAGAGGGTTTTGTGTTTTTGCAACTGGAACTGCGAAGTAGAGGCTGCCAAAAGAATGATACCCGTTGAAATAGCGCCTTTTTTCTAAATTGAATTGATTAGCTTGACTAATTTCAAACGATGCGAATATATGTTTCAATAATGGACACGACAAGAGTCGCACAGCCGATTTTGATGCATCTTTGTGGTGATTGTGCTTCGCAGCGTTTGAATGAAAGCTGAAGTGTAGGCGAGATCCGACTGGCGAGGAATGCCTCAATTTCGACCCTTATTCCGCATTCGTCCGATCCGCCTGCGGCAACCGCGTGAAGGAGTTTATATATGCAACATGATAAAGGAAAAATAGCAATTCACGGTCGCGAGGATATGGAGAACCGTCTGGCGATCGATGGAGGAACGCCAGTTCGCACCGAGCCATTGCCGCTTGAGTTTCCCGGTGTTCATCATATGGACGACGAGGAGACCGAAGCCGCGGCGCGGGTGGTGCGGAGCAGGTCATTATTTCGGTATTACGGTGTCGACCCGCAAAGAGAAGTTGAAGCATTTGAGACGGAATTCGCGAGTTTCCTTGGTGTGTCCCATGCTATCGCCGTGAGCAGCGGCACCGCGGCCTTGAATATTGCGCTTTCGGCACTGGGCGTCGGGCCGGGGCAGGAAGTGATCGTCCCGGCATATATGTGGGTTTCAGTGGCCGCAGCGGTCGTCACCCGCGGAGCCATTCCCGTGCTGGCAGACATAGATGAGACATTTTGCCTGAATCCCAGTGCTTTGGAACAACGGATCGGCAATAAGACAACCGGGATCATTGTTGTGCACATGAGTGGCGCACCGGCCGATGTGGATGCGATCCGGGATATCGCGCAACGCCGCAACCTCTTCCTCATCGAGGATTGTGCCCAGTGTATTGGAGGCTCCGTGCATGGTCGGAGCGTGGGAACTTTTGGCGACATTGCCACTTTCAGTTTCCAAACGAATAAGAACATGACATCGGGCGAAGGCGGCGCCGTAGTTACCAACAGCCGGCGGCTCTACGACCGGGCCTTTGCCTGCCACGATCTGGGCTATGCTCGAAACGAACAGGGACGGTTAAACACGAGCGATCAGGATCTATGTTTGTGGGGGCAGGGATGCCGGCTTGATGAGCTCCGTGCCGCCGTATTGCGGGTGCAGTTGAGAAAGCTGCCCCAGATCACCGGCAGCATGCGCCGGAGCAAGTCGCGGATCAAAAGGGCGCTGGAGAGTTTTCCAGAGATTCGATTGCGCAGAATTGCGGATCCCGCCGGGGACACGTCTTCCTTTTTGATTACGATCTACGAGAATGCAGAGACGGCGAAGCGAGTTAATCTGGCTTTGCGAGCCGAAGGGATTGTTACTTTTCCGCAGGGAGTTACAAATATTGTAATGACCAACTGGGGGTTTCATCTCTATTACAACATCGTCAGTCTTGTGAATCGGACGAGCGTCGATCGCGGTGGGTTTCCGTGGACCCTCAGAGAAAACTCCGGTTTGAGAATGGAATATGCGAAAGGCACTTGCCCAGTGGCCGATAGTCTCTTCGAACGTAGCATTCTTCTTGCGATTCCATCCTCGCTCACTCACCGTGACGAGGACGACATCATCCGCGCGTTTGAAAAGGTCCGTAGTGCCCTATTGGTTCGCTAGCGCGATCTGGGATCGTTATACCTCGATGACTGAAATGCGAGATGTACTGGTTTTTGACTACGATGGAGTTCTCGCAGATACTGAACCGCTGCACTGGAAATCCTGGGCCGCACTGTTGTCGCGATACGACGTTCAACTCGGTTGGGAGGACTACTGCACCTTTGGGCGTGGCATAGATGATGCGCAAATGTATAAGACTCTTCAGAACAGAGCACTACTTCCCGGCACCGACGATTTCGTGAATCAGAATCGCGAACGCAAACGAATCGTCCAGGAGTGGTCCTTGGCGGAGATCCCAATTTCGACGGAGACAATCGCAATGCTGAAGGGATTGGACGGATTTCGCATTGGGTTAGTCACAAGCTCAGAGCGATCGGAAGTGGAGCCGGTTCTTCGTGCGGCACAAATCTACGATGTATTTGACGCAATGGTATTCGGTGATGAAGTGGCTGCGCCTAAGCCATCTCCCGCTCCGTATCAATTGGTTGCACAGAAATTGGGAATCGATACTGGAATAGCGTTCGAGGACTCCGAACCAGGCCTTGCGAGCGCTCGAACGGCTGGATTCAGAGCGATCAAAGTCGAGCACCCGAAGGACCTTCCGCAGATCGTGGCACAATCTCTCGCAGTCGTTTAGCGGCGTGAGGAGGTGCGCTGCGCATTGTTGAGGATAAGTATGATTTGAACCGATCAGCCAGGAAAGTAAGCCAGAGAGGGCTCCTTGTATCATTGGCCGAAATTCGGCGGCGCGTCGGGCACAGGAACTTCAACATAACCGAGATGGGTCTCCTGGAAGCATTCTTCTTGATTATCGTTTGCTTCTGTGCGGGTGTTCTTTCCGCCCAAGACCGTGGTCAGGATCGGATCTGGTGGAAGCATGCGGTGATCGAGGAGATCTATCCACGCAGCTTTGCCGATTCGGATGGCAACGGAGTCGGCGACTTGAACGGCATCACCGAGCACCTTGACTACCTTCAGTCGCTGGGAGTCGATGCGATCTGGATTGCCCCTATGTACCCATCGCCGCAGGTGGACTTCGGTTACGACATCTCGGATTACGAGAATATCGATCCGCAATACGGCACGCTCAAGGATTTTGATCGGCTCGAGACGGCGGCGCAGAGGCGAAACATTCGCATCATTCTCGACATGGTGCTGAACCACACGTCTGATCGGCATAAGTGGTTCATCGAGTCAGCCAGCTCGCGCGACAACCCCAAAGCGGATTGGTATGTTTGGAACTCCGGTATCGCGGCGAGCTCGCCCGGCGTCAGTGAGTTCCAGAAGAAATTCGAACACGATGGTATGGCTCCGCCGAATAACTGGGAATCGTTTTTTGGTGGTTCGGCGTGGGAATGGGTTGCTGCTCGCAAGCAGTTTTACTATCACAAGTTCTACAAACAGCAGCCTGATCTAAACTGGCGTAGCCCCGCGGTGGAAGCGACCATGTTTGACACCGTGAAGTTCTGGCTCGATCACGGCGTCGCCGGCTTTCGTCTGGATGCCATCCCGACGTTGTTTGAGGATGCGCAGCTTCGCAACCAGCCTGTGATTGCTGGCACGAACGACCAGGGGGATCCAAACCTTGAGGAGATTTACACCGCGAATCAACCCGAGGTGCACGACGTTCTTCGCCGCCTGCGCGCGCTGGTGGATAAGTATCCTGGAGCCCGTGTGCTGATCGGAGAAACCTATCCGCCGAGCACTGCGGCACTCGATGCGTGGTATGGCGGAGAAGCGCACGACGAATTGCAACTGTCCATGGATATGTTGGTTGGTTTCGGCCCGGGTTCTACATTCAGCGCGCCGTACTTTCGGAGGTACATTGAAGAGGGGGAGACTCAACTGCACGGGTCGCAACCGCTTCTTGTCTTCGACAATCACGATAACGTTCGCTCCACCGATCGTTTTGGCGACGGTGCCCACAACGTCGAGATCGCGAAGGCCCTCGCAACGATATTGTTCACTTGCCGCGCCACGGCGATGACTTACTACGGCGCGGAAATCGGCATGACGACCCAGACTCCCACGCGCAAAGAAGATGTCAAAGATCCTATCGGCATTACCGGTTGGCCAAAGGAAAAGGGGCGTGATGGAGAGCGTACGCCCATGCAATGGACTCCGGGGTCTCAGGCTGGATTCTCAAGCGACCCGCGAACCTGGCTTTCGGTGGCCCCCGACTATAAAACCGTGAACGTCGAAACCGAGAGTGCCGACCCGAACTCCCTGCTCGCCTGGTACAAACATCTGATCGCTCTGCGCCGAGAGAACGCTGCGCTGCGCGACGGCGAAATGATCATGATCGACAGAGATGACCCGAATGTACTGTCGTTTGTCCGAACGGCCAAGGGAAAGTCTTCGGTGATCGTTGCGGTGAATATGTCCGCCCAGGCAAGGACGGTAACATTCGATCTGAAGGAGGCAGGAATGGAGGCGTCGACAGTTTATACGCTTCCGTCGAGCGAACCCTCGCTTCTGTCCGTTTCTTCCCTCGTATCCGTCACCTTGCCGCCGTTCGCTTCGTGGATTGCGTCGTTGCAGTAAAAGGCGATCATCGGAAACTAATTTGCAACTTGCGGTGTGACAATCGACACACTGTACGATGTGTCTTGCTGAAGTATTTGGCCTTTCTCATCCTCAGATTGAGGGTTAATACTTCATTTCTGAGCTAATGTGTGGCACATTGCAATGAAAGGAGGACATAATCTTAATGGTCAGCCGCACCTTCGCCGGCGTCGATCATCTTTCTCTGCTCTTCGCCCTGCTGTTCCTGCTTGCTTTTCCGGGATGGAACGATCTCGCGGCGCAGGCCGACCCTGCCAGTCTTCCTTATCTCGATGCGAAGCAATCAATCTATGTGCGAGTGAATGACTTGTTGCGGCGAATGACTCTGAAGGAGAAGATTGGCCAACTCAATCTCCCCTGTGCGTACGTGGACGCTCTTGGAAAGACAAACCCCGAGAAGATGGAAGCGGCAAGAAAATTCGCCGCTGGGACGTATACCGCCGAGATAGGCCCCGGCTCGGGTTTCTTTACCTTGGCGGATACGCTGCATCTTAACAACCTTTCAGAGCAGGTGAAGTTCTTCAACGAGCTGCAAGCCATCGCTACGAAACAAACGCGGCTGAAGATTCCTCTTCTTGAGGACGAGGAGGGGACGCACGGAGCAATGTTTGCGGGTGCGACCGTCTTTCCGGAAGGGCTGGCGATTGGAAGCACGTTTGATATGTCCCTGGTCCATGCAATCTATGCCGCGTCCGCTCAGGAGGCAAGATCGACAGGCATCCACATGCTTTCCACGCTAGTACTGGAAACGGACCGCGACCCGCGCCTGGGGCGCAACATGGAAGGTTACACGGAGGATCCCTACCTCGACGCGCAGATTGCGAAGAACATCGTGCAGGGGGCACAGGGATATCGGGTTGACGCGCCCGACGCGGTGGCCGCGATGATGACCGATTTTCCCGCACAAAGCGAGCCTGCCAGCGGAATGGAGCGCGGAGCGATCGAGTTATCGGAGCGGTATATTCGAGAGAACTTTTTGCCGTCGTGGATCGCGGCCTTCAAAGCCGGAGCGCTCGGAGTAATGGCCGGATATCCGGAAATTGAGGGAATTCCGGAGCACGCATCGGAGAAATGGAATACGCAGATTCTTCGCAATGAACTGGGTTTTAAGGGAATCGTCGACAGCGAAGGAGACGGGTTCGACACGCTGATCTATGAACATATTGTTTCCACGCAGAAGGAAGCGGGCGCCCTGGCGCTGCGAGCTGGGGTCGATATGAATATCACGTACGAGGCCGCGTACATGGGGCCGCTTGTCGAGAATGTCGAAGAGGGCAAGGTTCCGGAAGCACTCATTGATCGCGCTGTGCGGCGCGTCCTGGAATTAAAGTTTCGCCTGGGCCTGTTTGAGCATCCATATGCCGATGGGCCGCAAGCGGAACGTGTGGTTCATTCCACCGAACATCAGCAACTGGCGCTCAAAGCGGCTCGAGAGGGTATTGTCCTGCTCAAGAACGAGAACGATCTGCTCCCACTCAAGAAAGATCTCAAGTCGATTGCAGTCATTGGTCCGGACGCCGATGACGGCTGGAGTCAATTGGGAGACTACTCACCAAAGGCTGCGCCGCAGAAGATCGTCACGGTTCTCGACGGCATCCGTCAGAAAGTCTCCGCGGGAACGAGAGTCGAATATGTCCACGGATGCGATGTAATTGGCGGCAGTGCTAACTTCTTGGCGGCGGTGGAAGCGGCGCGGAGATCAAGTGCGGCGGTGCTTGTTGTCGGTGAGCATCCGGACAACGACGGACGAGGTAAGGTCCCGCCCACTGACGGGGAAGCGTACGACGTTGCCAGCCTAGATTTGACCGGCAACCAGGAAGACCTTGTCCGCGCGATTCATGCGACGGGTACTCCAGTGATTCTGGTTTTGATCAACGGGAGGCCGCTTTCGATTCGCTGGGAAGCAGAACATGTTCCAGCCATTGTGGAAGCCTGGGAGCCCGGAGAGCGGGGAGGGGAAGCAGTCGCCGATGTATTATTCGGCGACTACAACCCGAGCGGACGATTGGCCATCACCATTCCACGCAGTTCGGGGCAGCTTCCCGCCTATTACAACTACAAGCCAGGCAAAGAGTATTGGTTGGGAAAGGCCTGGAGTCACGACGGCGGATATGTAGATATGCCGGGTACGCCGCTCTATCCGTTCGGATATGGGCTAAGTTATACACACTTTCAACTTAGCAACTTACGTGTAACTCCAGCCCGGATCGATTCCAAAGAAAAGGCGAACGTGAGCCTCAATGTAACCAACACAGGAAAACGGGCGGGCGTCGAGACGGTCCAGCTTTATCTGCACGAACGGGCGACTCCCGTGGCGATTCCTGTCAAGAGCCTTCGCGGTTTTGTACGGGTGGAACTGAATCCGGGAGAGACAAAGACAGTGACGATGCAATTGGGCCCTGATGAACTGCAGCTGCTTGATGGCAATATGCGCTGGAGGGTTGTGCCGGCGAGATTCGATGTGATGGTTGGAAGGTCGTCGGATGAGATTCTGCTGAAGGGAACTCTGGATGTAAGAAAAGCTGGTGTCGCATCCGTGCGTTGAATCGGATGGCCTCGCTGCTGGCGCATGAACAAGTAGACGATCTGAGGGCAAAAGCGATGGGCGGATTGAGCCGAAGGGAATTTCTACAAGGCACCGGTGTAGTCGGGGCGCAAACCGCGCTGGGGAGATTTTATCCATCGTTCGGTTTCGCGATGCCAGGAGAAACTCATGCCGAGGTTCCCGAGTGGGTTCGCTCGGTGCGGCTTTTGATCGCCGAAGGTTATAGTCCACCGTTCTATCCTGCGCTGGACTACGATCCCCAAAAAGCGGTGGAAATCGCCCTTCGTCTCGGATGCGATGCATTTCGTTTTCCGACGTTCTCCTACGTGGCATACTTTCCCACCCAGACGAAGATGCCCCGCCATCCGGAGCTGGGTTCACGTGACTTACTCAAGCAGACGGTAGAGCTATGCCACCAGAATGGCATCAAGGTGGTGGCATACAATCCGCTGAATCATCCATTCATGGATGTCACATCCGACGACCCGAATTACCAGGAGTGGACGCGGCGTTTTGCCGACGGCAAGCCGATGATCACGACGCACTTTGGGTGGGGCAGGTATTTCGAGGGATGCCTCAACAGCCCAGTTCGCGATCAGACACGAGCATGTGTACGGGAAGTGGTCGCCAACTATCCAATCGACATGATGTATTACGACGGCGCGTATCAGGGTATGGATCACGAGCCGGATTTCTGCCATTGCAAATACTGCAAGGAAGCTTATTGGAAGGCGCGCGGCAAAGATATTCCATTGCAGGATGCGAGTACCAGTCTGGAGGGGTTGATCGAATACCGGCAATGGATGGAGCATGATGTCGTCGTCGCATTCATGCAGGAAATCTGCACGATGGTGCGAGAAGTGCGCGAAGTGCCCCAGACCTACAATAACGGTGAGATGATGCGCAACGGATGGACCGCAAAAGCCTATCTTATTCCGGAGATGAGCACCTTCATGTTTGAGGCCGCACAGACGCCGGAGCGCAAGCTTTTCAACATTCGCGCCGGCCAATCGACTGGAAAAAATCTATGGACTTATGTCGGCTCGCACACCGTGTATAACCGGGAGCACATCAAGGATCAGCTGCTCGGGGGCTGGTTCAGTCATCCGATTGAAGGGGAACAGCTGCAACTGGATGCGGCGATGGCTACGGCCGCGCAGGCCGGTTATTGCTACTGGGGTTTGAACCGTCTTTTTTACGAGCCGGAGGCTCTCGACCGCCCTTCGATCCGCGGCCTGAAGGCGATCTTCGATTTTTCGCGAGCGAACGAGGTGCTGCTTCGCTCCGTGCGCCCTGCGCCTTTAGTGGGCATTCTGCTTTGCACGCAGGCGATCGGATGGTATCACGATGATAAGTTCGTTCCCGATGCTTACGAGAACTATTACTATGGGGCGTTCCAGGTCTTGAAGGACATGGGATACGACTCGGAGCCGTTTCTGGATTACCGCATGACGGCCGAGTCACTGGCGAAGTACAAACTCGTTTATGTGCCAAATGCTCCCTGCCTGAGCAATTCGCAGTGCGCCGCGCTTGTCAGCTACGTGGAGGCTGGCGGAACATTGCTTGCGACTCATCTAACTTCCGTTACCGACGAATATGGTAGACCGCGCAAGAACTATGGCCTCTCCGAGTTGTTCGGCGCAAAGCTCAGCAGCACTGACCCGATCGTGCAGATGACGGATCTGTACCTCCGTTTGATTCCATCGGGTAAGTTGATTCCGCAGGACCCGCAACTCATGCGTTTTGACGCTGCCCCGGATGCAATCGTTCTGGCGAACACTTACGAGCGAGGTTACAGGCGCGTTTTTGGGCCTGCGGTGGTAAGAAAAAATCACGGAAAGGGTCAGGCAATCTACATCGGCTCTGGGTTGGAAGCGATTTACGATGAGACGCTGAATGACGCGGTGCTCGGCTACTTTCACACCCTGCTCGATCCCATTCTTGCTCCCCACCGTCCCTATGAGGTCGACTTCCGGCAAGGCCTAATGCCCGAATTTGCAGCCTCTGAAGATACGATGGTGCTGCACCTGATGGCGGACACCGGAAACATCTGGAAGAAGATGCTTGTCGAGGAAACCTTCTTGCCGGTCGAGAATGTGCGCGTTCGCATGCGAATTCCTGTTCGTCGGCGAGCAGAATCCGTTTCGCTGATGTGGAGCAAGACCCGCGTGCCGTGGGCGGTAAAGGACGGATGGGTGGAATTGGTCGTGCCGCGCGTTCGCATTTACGAGGTTGTGCGTGTCGACTTGGTCTGACTTGGCGACACTCGCTCCTGGTCTGTTCCGCATATGTGAAGATCGGATCACCGCAGGTAATCAGTTAAGAAACTCGCGGATGAAAGCATCGTCCTGCACATTGGTTTCGTCGGTGAGATCGCCTTCGACATAGCGATAGCGATACGCTGGTCCGAGTGCCACGACTCCGCGCGTCCAGTTGGTTGGATCGGTCCAGAAGACGTGACGTGTCCCCATGGCCCTCACCAGATCTTCGAGATCCCAATGGAGAACGAAATTGGGAATGACGGCATCCCATAGGCCGGCGGTCATGGAATTCTCCAGGGCCGCGCGCAGGCTGTAGGGTGCCCGGTCAAGCCAGATTTCATTTAGTCGCGAATCGGCGGCAGCTGCGAGCAGGAGCCAGATGCCGGCGACACCGCGGGCGGCTCCGCGAATCGAAGTTGGATCGACATCTTCGCGCGCGCGCAGGAGATCCACTCCGCGAAGAATGTCGTGCGCGCGCATTGCAGGCAGGTTGCGGCCGATCAAGTTCGCCTGAAGATCCGTCATCCAGTCGCCCGTGGATGACCCTTCAGCGTTCATCAATTCGGACCTGCGCGGTTCCATCTCCAGCACGGCTCGCCCAAGCTTGGCCATCGCCATTGCCACCGATGGCAAAGGCATTCCGTTCACGCGCTCGTCTCCACGAACCAGCACGACGGTTGGTTTTCGCCCCGCAGAAGATGGCAGATACAGCGTGGCATCGAGCCAAATTCCAGGGTCGCTCTCAAACTGAAGATGCTGTTCGGTGACGGCCCCGTCGCGGGTTTCATTCAGCAATTTGGAGCTGGGCGCAGAGCCATGGGTTGGAATCCCCAGGCTCTCAAGTTCCATTCGGAGTTCTGCAGCGGTGCCTTCTTTCTCTTGGGCGAGCAGGTCGTCCCGCAGCAACTGGAAAAGCTTGCGGCTGCCCGGTTCATCCTCCACATGGCCGGTTGGCGTAACCTTCAATTCATCGTTCGAGAACATCGTCACCGGCTGCTCGTGGAAATCGACCTCGCTATTTTTTAGCCAGCGAATCATCCATTGATAAAGGGCCTCGCGGCTCGCGAGAGGCATGCCGTGCGTGCCCGGCCCAACCAGGAAACCGACATTGCCGCGCGCGTGGTAAAGGTCGTACCAATCCTGAGCTTCGCGATACACGAGTTCGACACCCTGGCGACTAAAACCGAACTGATCCGCCTCTGTTGCCTCGAGCAGCCACGGTTTGGGAGCGGACACTTCGACAAAATCGGCGATATCTAGGCCGCTGGCTAGAAAGTGGGGGAACGCCATCTCTCCATGGGAAGCGGTTGTGGGAAACACCTCCTGGAAGGAACTGGGATAGCAGGCAGGCACAACGGCCTTGACCCGCGGATCGAGAGCGCCGATGAACGCGGTCAGGGCGCCGCCTCCCGAGCAGCCCGCCGCACCTATGCGAGACGAGTCGACCTCTGGCTGGCTGGCAAGATAGTCGAGAGAGCGCATTGCATCCCAAAGGAAGTAGCGGACCAGCCCTTGCCCGATCAGTTGGGACTGTGCATCCATCAGAATATGTTCAGGAACCGACCAGCCCGCCAACGGCTCGTCCGACTGGCGGCTGTACGTCTGGACGCGTTCACCCTGGCCAATCGGATCGAAGCACAAGACAACAAATCCCTTCATCGCTAGATTGGCGGCGATGCGCTGGTTCTCGGGCTTCCCCTCCTGTGTGTGACCAGCCTGCAGCAGCACGGCTGGATAGCGGCCCGAGCCATTCGGCCGGTAGAGATTGGCCGTAATATAGAAACCCGGAAGGCTTTCGTAGATTACTTTCTCGATGGTGTAGGAATCCGTACGGATCTTGCCGGTGATTCTTGCATGAAGGGGGCCATGGTATTTAGGCAATTCACCAAGGTCTTTCAGGAGTTCGCCGCGGACATAGGTTCTTCGGCGCTCAGCTTCCGCGACTGTGTGGATTGCCTGGATAACCTGGGTGCGCTGCCGCAAATCCGTCTGAGCAATCGCATTCATCCAGTTCAGTAACGTATCTTGCAAAGTTGTCTGCGCGGAAGCGGCGGGGGATGCCGAAAAAAGGGAGAACGCCATTAGGAAGGCGGCGGCATGGATTGCCGGCCGGCGGTGGATACCGAATTCTCCACGAGCCTGGGCGTTTCGAAACATAGAAGACCTTTGGATGGAACTATTCACGGCGGATATTCAATTCGCGACGGCGAAGGGAAGGATATGCCCCCTGGCCGATGGACGCAATGCACGAGACTGACCTAAGTGCCTGCGCCATCTAAATCTGAAATAAGTTACCCTCATCTTAGGATCCAACTTAGCAAGACGATGGTAAAATTGCAACGATGGCCAAAAAGCAAGCGTCTACTTCAGAGCCTTTAGAGAAACTTGAGCAACGCGAACTTCACATTCTGAAGTTAATACATTCCGGGACGAATAACTCGCGGCTTGAACTTGCAAAGCAGGCCGGATTGAGTCCATCTTCCATTACTGCAATCGTGCAGCGCCTGATCAAAAAAGGCCTGGTGCTCGAATCCAAGCCGGCAGAATCGGCTCTGGGTAGAAAGCCGATTCCACTCCGGATTCGAAGTGACGCCGCTTACCTGGTCGGAGTCGATCTTGGCTCCTTTTATTTGCGTATTGTCATCACCGATATCAATGGAGAGATCGTCTTTAAGTTGCAGACTCGCACAGAAATGAAGGCGGGACGCGAACGGGTTTTGGAGAAGGCCTTCCTTTGTATTCACGAAGCGATTAGGGAATCCAAGATTCCGCTGAGACAGATCAAAGGGATCGGCATCGCCCATTCCGGGGTTATCGATAGTGAAGCTGGAGTCGTGCTTTCTTATCCGAGACCAGGGCAAATGGCCGACTGGAAAAATGCTTCACTGCGAGAGATCTTTCAAAATGAGTTTCACCTTCCTTGCCTGCTGGAAGATAGTGTTCGGACAACCACAATAGCCGAAAAATACTTCGGCATGGGCCGGGATCTGGACAGCTTCATCTACATCGATGTGGGGATGGGCATCGGAGCCGGTATCGTGCTGGATGGCAAGATCTATCGCGGCGCGGGAGGCAGGGCCGGTGAGTTCGGGCATATTACGGTCAACGAGAATGGCCCTCTCTGTTCCTGCGGAAACCATGGGTGCCTGGAAACGATGGCTTCTTGTGGCGCGATTATTCACAACGTCAGAGTGGCCATCGAAAAGGGTATCGACTCGAAGATTCGCGAACTGGCAGATGGAGACCTGGATAAGATCAGCATCGAGTTGATTGCGCTGGCGTCGGCCCAGGATGACAGTCTTGCCTTCCGTGTCCTGCAACGGTCCGCTTCCTATATCGGCATCGGATTGGCTAGTTTGGTCAATCTGCTGAATCCCCGGGTCATGATTTTTGGAGGAGCGCTGTTTCGCGAGGTTCCGCAGCTTCTTTTCGATCCGCTGCGTCGCATCATCAAGCAGCGCTCGCTGGAGCAATCCGCGAACGAAGTGCAACTCAAGGTCTCAACTCTGGGAAGTGAGGCTTGTGCGCTGGGAGCGGCGAGGTTGATTGCCGAAAGAATTCTCGAGGATCTTTACGTCAACTGGTCCGCGAGGTCGGAGTCGTCATCGTCGGCGACTACTGGAAGCCCATCGCAAAGACGGGCTGCCTCTCCCGATCCAGCGGAAAGCGCTGTAGGCGCAAGTTAGCCTCGTCATTCGCGAGGCGCAAAATCCGCTATGCCTGCCATTCACCGGTCGCTCAGGGCGCCGGAGGCAGATTGTTCCAGTTCGTATTCGGTGTGTCCTGCAAGCGGCCAAGCATGCGATAGATCTCGATCAAGCCATGATTCTCCATTTGCTCGCCGGCGCCCACCTGGACCCACGTCGTTGTACCTGCCGCTCCGTAGCCCCCTTCGGCAGCGGCCTTGATGGTCGGAAAGTACCCATAGTATCCGTTTGTATATCCCAGGAAGAAACAGTCGTGCACGGGGCAACGGGCGCGCAGGTCGGTTTGGAAGTTCACAAAGGGCTCTCCCGGCATTCCTACCAGAGCAATCCTTCCATCAATCAGCGCCGTGGTCACGGGCAAGTGCAGGGTCGCCTGGATGGGAGGCGCAAAAGCCTCATATGCTCTTGGTCCCATCTCGCGCAGAGTTTCCGCACGAAATTTATCCGGATCCCACCTTAATGGAAACGCCAGAGAATCCTCGCTGAAATCGATCGCGGGTTTAGAGTCCGTGTTGGTTTGAATCTGTTCGGCGGCGCTTGCGGCGGCTTCACCCAAAGTCCGACCCGTCCAATCCCGCCGTTCCACTGCGCCCTCATTGAGTGGCGTTGAAGCGTCGAACACATTGATATCGCCCGGCGCGCCTTGCACAAAAAAAGCCAGGGGCTTGCCGCCGAAAGCCTGCTCTACAACCTGGCACATCACACCTGGGAAATCCGCTGAGTAGCGAAGATTGTCCGGGCCGAATGTCACCGGATGCAGGGCGTAGTTCACTAGTATGGCCAGAGGCTGTCCGTTCATCTGATCGATGCGCAACACGGCGACGAGCGGGTCCACGGGCCAAGTGGGTGCCTGCGTAGTATTCGACCAGAGCATGGAAATCGTTCCGTCGGCATTTACCAGCCGGCGGTTGTACCCAACAAACGCCGCGCCATAACCGACTCCCAGCCGCACCGGCACGGTGTGCTGAGTTGCATCATGGATGGCTTGCGCGATTCGATCGAGATCGGTGGTTTCCCAGGCTGGTGGGCCGCTGGGATACTCGTCCATAATGACCGGTCCCGCATGGGTGTGGATGGCCTGAATGATGAGATCGTCGATCCCGCTGGTCTGCTTCGCCATCGCTCGCAGGTGGTCGAGAGAGGCGGGACCGAATGTGCGGCCAAGGTCGAGGTCGACGTACGCCAGGCGCTTATTTCCAGTTTCAAGAACCAGAACCCGCGCATAAAGCGGGTCGAGAATTCCTTCGGCGCCTTTTGTGCGATCGAAATAACCCCACATTTGGGTTCCCAGTGGCGGGGTGATGTCTGCTTTGGCGACGCCCGCCTTCATGGGGTCGCAGTGCAAAAGACCGCAGACAGCCAGAAGCGGCCATATGGCCACACCGGACAAGAGATCCCGCAGGGAAATTCGTCGGAAGATCATCCGCTACTCCATCGATGCGTTTTGAAAGAAATTCCCTAAGAATTGCCTCAAACTGCAGTGAGAGTTCGAGCTCTTGGAGAAACTAAGGATGGGCCAATCCGCAATATTCCCACCTATTTCATAGGCTGTCAATCTTGCTGGCCTGGCGAGAGCGGGAATGCCTTCTAAGGGCTTGGTCTTCCCGGCTTCGCGGCCCATTCGATAAGTTCATTCACACAAACGAGAGAATCGTGCGCGGCTGGAAGATATCGGGAATTACCCGGTTCACGAACGGAGTCCCGATCTTCATCATGGAACCCGACGATCAGTCGTTACTTGGTAATACCCGGATCAGCCCGTGGGGAGGCGATTCTACCGACGAGCCGAATTACACTCCGGGCAACATCGCCGGCGATCACGATCCGCGGCATGGTAATCCCTATTTCAACGTAAATCTCTTCAGCCAGGAACCTCTTGGCCAGCAGGGCAATTCGCAGAGGAGATTCTTTCATGGTCCGGGAATCAACAACACAGACCTGGCTCTTCTGAAGGATGTCAAGATCAGGGAGGCCATGTCGGCCGAATTCCGCGCGGAATTCTTTAATGCCTTCAATCATGCCCAGTTCTACGGCGAATATACCGTGGATGGCAACTTCGATGATGGGCCCGGCTCGTTTGGCGTGGTTGGGGGTGACAACGGCGGCCGCGTTGGCCAATTGGCCGTTAAATTCAACTTCTAGTCCGAGTCGGACAAATGCTGCCCTCGTTCGCATTCGTGCTTGCGGGACCGGCATTTCGTCGCCGCCGGTTCCGTGGCTTGCGTGTTGTGCGAACAGCAGACCCGTGCTGTCCCCTTCTCTTTGCTTACCGTCTCATGGGTGGATACTTGGATGAGAGAAGGGTGGAAATCATGAGGGTCGATCGGCGAGCGGTCCTGAAGGGGCTGGCCGCGGGGCTTGTTGCACCGGGAGTGCAGGCAGATGAACTGCAGTCTGCATCTGCGTCTCCTCGGTTTCGGAATCCTTCATTCAGGATCTGGGATGTGCACAGCCATCTTGGCCAACTGCCGGGAAACACGCCGGAAGAACGCATGGAAGTTCTCGTCCGGCACATGGACCGGCTGGGCATCGAGCGTCTCATTCTGTCGCAGGGATATGAGGAGTATGGAAGCCACGCTACCGCGGAACAGGTACGGATCGAGAATGATCGCGTCATGCGCGCCGTACAGCATTTTCCCAGCCGTGCATACGGGTCGCTGTATCTAAATCCCGAACACACCGAATCCAGCTTGCAGGAATTCGATCGTTGCCTGCGCGACGGTCCTATGGTTTGCGTTGGCGAAGTGCAGGCCGATGTTCGGTGCAATTCGCCGCTACTCGATCCAATCGTGGAGCACGCAGTCTCATTGAACATACCGATCCTTCAACACACCTGGCTGAAGAGCACAGGCAATGAGGAAAATGAGTCGACGCCGCAGGATGTGGTGGAGCTTGCCAAGCGCCACCCGCGGGCAACATTGATCTGCGGGCACACGGGAGGCAATTGGGAGCTCGGCATTCGCATCATCCGCGATCAGAAGAATGTTTATGCGGATATAGCCGGTTCGGATCCGACCTCGGGATTCGTGGAGATGGCTGTCCGCGAGCTCGGGGCGGAACGCGTCCTCTACGGAAGCGACGTGGGTGGCCGCAGCTTTGCTTCCCAGGTAGCCAAGGTTCTAGACGCCGCAGTCCCGGATGAAGCAAAACAATTGATCCTCGGCGGAAACATTCGCCGCCTGTTGCAGCCGGTTCTCGAAGCGAAGGGTTTGGCGTCATGATCGATGTCAACGTCAACCTGTTTCGCTGGCCTTATCGCCGCTTGATTGGAGACGATCCTCAGAGCCTGGTGGCGCACCTTCGTGCGAGAGGTGTCACACAAGCCTGGGCGGGGAGTTATGAGGCTTTGTTATGTCGAGATATGGCGGGCGTGAATCTTCGTCTTGCAGAGGCGTGCCGCCGGACCGGCCCTAACTTTCTTCTGCCATTTGGATGCGTCAATCCCAAATTGCCGGATTGGCAGGAGGACCTTCGACGCTGCCATGAAACTCATCGCATGGCAGGGATCCGTCTCTATCCGAACTACCACGGCTATTCGCTTGACGATCCCTCATGCATCCAATTGCTATCCGACGCGGCGGACCGAAAGCTCATTGTCCAAATTGCGCTTTCGATGGAGGACACCCGCACTCAGCTAACTGTGATTCAGCCTGTTGACCCATCGCCGCTCTCCGACCTTCTCCAGCACCTTCCACACCTGCGGTTGGTGTTACTGAACAAAAGGGGCTGGACAGACGACGATGCCGGCGAGAACATTGCGCGGATCAGAAATGCCAGGAACGCCTACTTCGATATCGCGATGAACGAGGGCGTCGGAGGGCTTGAGCGCCTGATTGCCGCAACCTCGCCAACACGAGTTCTCTTCGGTTCCCATTCCCCGTTTTTTTATTTTGAGTCAGCGTGGCTCAAGGTTCGATCGGCCGCTCTCCCTTCAAACCAGGAGCAAGCCCTGTGCGAAGGGAACGCGCGCTCACTGATCGGTCTTACCTCGTAGCGGGCGCAAAACGCCAAGCCGTCATGGACCGCGATGTGCACTCAGTCCGGCCACCTGCTCGGCAGCGAGCAGAAACCCACCAACTCCGAAGTTATAACTCGATCCCGGAAGATAGTAATTCGGAGCGCCCCCAGTCTGTTGAATATTCCCCAATCGTCCATCGGCATAAATCTCGTTCACCAAGCCGCGCCAGGCCTTGGCGACCACGGGCGTATAGGTCGAGCGATCAAGCACACCATGGTTTACGCCCCACGCAAGGCCCAGCACGATCAGCGCGGAACCAGAAACCTCCGGCTGGGGATAGTCCGCGGAATCCAGTAGATCGGAGTGCCATAACCCGCTCTTCGGATACTGAATCGATGCGAACTCCGCGGCCATCTCGCGCAATTGCGCCTCATAGCGGCTGCGCGCGGGATAGTCCTTCGGCATGTACTCGAGCGTACGGGCAAGTCCGCCCATCACCCACCCGTTGCCGCGCGACCAGAAGATCGGCTTCCCGGCCGGATTCGTGCGGCCGATAAACGTCTTGTCGCGATAAAACAAATGGTAGGTCGGATCGTACAAAGCGCCCGATGTTTCCGACCACCGCTGATTGAGATAGTCGAGATACTTGACGTTGTGCGTTGCCGTCGCCATGCGCGCCCATGCGGGTGGGCCCATAAACAGCGTGTCGCACCACTGCCACCAAATCGGGAATTGGCCATCGGGAACCTGCGGCATTTTGGCGTTGAACAAACTGTCGAGCGCCTTCTGCGTGGGCGCAATCTTCTCTGGTTTTGGATCGAGGAAATAGAGCTCCAGGTATGTTTGCGCCAGTGCCTGATCGTTATTGTCGGGCCATCCCCTCTCTACGACGTTTTCAGCTCCCAGCTCCCAATGGAATTCCTCGGCCATCGCCAGCATGGCATTGCGGTATCGCGGATCGTTCAGCTCCCGCGACGCCGCCATAAGGCCGGTGTCGAGGACGCTCCACGTCCAGTTGCGATCGAGATAGGGCTGTGCCCGCTCGAGTTCCCAGTCCGCCACCTTGCGCATTGCCGCATGAACAGCGGGTGAGTTCATGGCAGGCGAGAGCTTTGCCTTCGGCCCTGGATCTCTTGGGACATCGCCCAGATGGCGCGCGATATCCTCGTCGATCCCGGCCTGCTCTTCAACTCCGATGTTCGGGGCGGTGGGAATTCCATGCGGCGACAGCATTTGTGCGTGCAGAGCGGCCTTCGCACAGACAAGCAAGGCCAACGGCAGTAGCCATCCTGTGATGATCGTGCGAACTCGCGCGACTGAATTCATATAAATCTCCTGCTCATCAGTGCACTGAAATCCGGTCTCCGAAATTCGAGATCACCGCCTGCTCCAGCGAGTCCATCAGCCGCTGCCGATCTTCGGTCGACCAATCGCCGGAGCGTTGCACAAGAAAAACAATGACCAATCCACGCTTCCGATCGACTTTCATGTCGGTCTTATATGCGCCGCTGTGTTCGAAGTAGCCGTCACCGATATTCCAGCCGAACCCATACGGTTTCGCTATCACGCTGGGAGTTTCTTTCGTGGTGATGAGCCTTACCGACTCTTCAGACAAATAGCGTTTGCCGTGAAAGGTACCGTTGTTCGCCATCATTTGGCAAAAGCGCGCCACATCGTCAGCCGATGAAAACAAGCCTCCCGCTGGAATGGGAAAGCGATGTTGACGATCGTCAAGAGGATAAGTCAACTGCGAGACAGGAACCTCTCGAAGATCCTCGCCAGAAGCGCCGCTCTGATACGACTTCGCAACCCGGTTCAGTTGATTGCTCGACGGCCAGAACGTCGTGTCTTTCATGCCCAGCGGGTCGAACAATCGCTTCTGAAGGAAGGTCTCAAAGGGCATGCCGCTTACAACTTCGACAATGCGTCCGGCCGTATTGAATCCTTCGTTGCTGTAGCTGTAACTCTGGCCCGGCTGCGATGAAAGCGGCTCGGCTGCATAACTCTCGACGGCCGATTTGAGTGGAAGCAGGTCGAGCGCTCCCGGTTCGCGTTTCGAACTGAACGAGAGGCCGGCGGTATGACTCAGAATCTCGCGCACCGTGATCGGATGCGCGGCTGCTTCGAGCTGAATCGGCGCGCTCTCCTTCGCCGATGCCTCTGGGCCCGAAGAAGCAGGGACGCCTTCGGGAATTACAGCAACCTTCTGCCCCTTGAACTCCGAAAGATATTTCTCCACCGGATCGTCGAGGCTGAGCTTGCCTTCATCCACCAGCATCAGGACCGCGCTCGCCGTGATTGCCTTGCTCATGGATGCAATCCAAAAAACGTTGTCGGGCTGCATGATCCTTTGGTTCGCGATGTCCGCGTAGCCGATTGCCTCGCGATCGATCACTCGATTCCGATTTGCGGCTAAGATGACCGCACCAGCCAGTTCATGCCTGTCGATGTATGGTTTGACCACACTAGCCAAAGGCGCCGCATCAGTCTGATGGCTCGCCATCGAAGTGCTTTGCGAAAAGGAAAGAGCCGAAACGCCAACACAAACTGCAAGCGCAGCCGCGTTGAGAAACTGCGCCGCAGAGCGCTTTATGTTTGGTATCTCGAAAGCGATTCGATGTGTGCGACCAATTTTCATTCTTTCCATTTTCTTTGCCGAAGTTATCGCGTTAAAGTTCCAGAGAGAATCAAACGCAATCGTCACGATTCGCTAAAGTCAATCTGCATGGGCGTCAGGCGGAAGCCTCTGGTCGTCACCGCGATATACGCCAGCCCAAGTGCAAACCAGATTCCACCCACAAGTTTGGCTATGGGTTTCAGGTTCCACCAGATGAGGCCACAGAATGCAAACCCAGCCAGCGGCAGAAGAATGTCACCCAGGATGCGCCTTCGTCGTTGCCCAGGAGCAACCACTCCGAAGTGCCAAAAGGCCGAGAGATTCACGCCCATGAAAGCGAGAAACGCGCCGAAATTCAGCAGTTCTCCGGCGTGTTCATACGCGTCGCCGATGGAGTTCAACCCAATCGCGCCTGCGACGGAGATCAGCCCAATGAGGAGGATGTTGTACGTGGGTGTGCTGCTTCCACGGCTCAGATGCCCAAAGAAACTTCGTGGCAGAACTCCGTCGCGCCCCATGCCAAACAGCAGACGCGCCGCACCCAGGCCTCCCGTCAGTCCACTTCCCATCGCGGCCAAAACCAGAATGGCGCCCATGGCCTGAAACAGGGGCATTCCGCCCACGCGTTGGCATACATCCATGAACGCCGTCTCAAGATTGACGAAGCTATGCCAGTCGGGCCAGACCCGTTGGCCCAGATAGACCTCAACTCCGCTGAAGATTCCCGTGAAGAAACAAACCAGCACCGTGGCCAGTAGGACGTTGCGCTTCGGATTTTCGACATCTTCCGAGAGAGTAGTGATTCCGTCAAATCCTATATAGGTGAGAGCGGCAAACGATGTAGCCATCCAGATCTGGTGGCCGTCGAACGTCTTCGGATCGTAGAACGGTTGAATCGAAAAGAGCCCGGCCCACCCCCCGATTTGAAGAAGGTATCGCACTGCGAAGTAAAAGAACGCTACGAGCACGATGCTCATGGAAACCAGGAGGACCTTATTAGCACGCGCAGACGATCGGATGCCGCGCAGGTTGAAAGCGGTGATCAATGCCGCAACCAGGATGGCCGCAACCGGGTAGGGCAATTTCGGTGCGTAGCGGCTATGGATAGCGGCGGCGATCCAAATCGTGCAAAGCAACGGTTGCAAAATATAGTCCAGTAGCATTGCCCAACCGATCAGGAAGCCGAGATGCGGATTGAGCGTCCTCCCAACGTAGGTATAAGCCGACCCTGCGGACGGATACACGGTCGCCATGCGGCCATAGCTGAATGCCGTGATCATCATCGCCAGCATTGCGATGAGAATGGTTGTCACGGTATGCCCGTTGGAAAGTTTTTGAGCCACTCCAAAGAGGGGAATAGGGGCCGTTGGCTGGATGAGGATGAGTCCGTAGAAAATCAGGTCCCAAAGGGTCAGAACCCTTCGCAGGTGGGGAGTTGTGCCTTGCACCGGAGGCGGGTCTGTCTTCATATCATTCGTGGAAAGGAGCCAGGGAACATTGAATCCGTGAATCCGGCAATATCTAACATTGCAGATGAGTGTTGCTCGATGAGGTCACGCGCAGCCGTGTCTTAATTCAGTTATCGCTAATATTCGGTGAATAAGCAATATGGTAAAGATATTAGTTTGCCGATGAATTAGCCAACTCGCACTGCCATCATGAACGCGTAGTCGATACCTCGATGAATTTGGATTCAGGCTGCAGCGGACCCATTAGAACCCAGAGAACGGCAACGCAGATCAACGGAATGAGCCCGAAGAGCCAAAAGACGGGAACATAAGAATAGCGATCCACGAGCCACCCGGTAGCGAGCGCGAATACCATGCCGCCCAACCCCGATCCCATGCTCGCAAGGCCATATACCGAAGCGACTGCCTGGGCTGGGAAAACGTCCGAAGGCATTGCCAGCATGCTCGCTAGCGCTGCCGTATAACCCGCCATTGCAAGCGAGACAAGCGCAATCGACAATCCCGATCCCGGCACGAGCACAGCGGGAATCGCGGCCGTCATGAGCACTGCGGCTACAGTCACTGATGCCTTGCGCGCATCCGTCATGTGCAGCTTGCAATGCAGAAATGCCCTGACGATCAAGCCGCCACCAAGGTTGCCCAGACCCGCGACAAAGAAGGGAATCCACGCATAGCGGCCAATGGATGCCATGTCGAAATGGCGGTCGTGGAACAGGTACGACGGAAACCAGAACGTATAGAAGTACCAGACGGGATCGAGAAAAATCTTCGAAATCGTAAAGGTCAGGACGAATCGCGACCGGAGTAGTTCTCGCAGAGGCGGGGGTGGCTGCGGCTTGGGCGCATCAACCTTTCGAGTGGGCGAGCGGTAAAGCACGCTCCAGGCCGCCAGCCAAACGAACCCGAGACTGCCTACAACGACAAAAGCTGAGCGCCATCCAAACCGCAGCGCCAGGGCGGCAATGATAGGCGGAGCAAGAATCGCGCCAACGGATGAACCGCTATTAAATATGCCGGAGGCCATGGAACGCTCTTCCGGAGGAAACCACTCGGCCACCACCTTTACAGCGCCGGGCCAGTTTCCGGCCTCCCCGGCGCCCAACAGAAAGCGAAGGATCCCCAGCGACCAGACTCCCCGCACCAGAACATGTAAAACAGCGCAAAGCGACCACCAAGCAACGAAAAGGCCGTACCCAACTTTTGTTCCCAGCCTGTCGATCAGCAGTCCCGAAATTCCGTTCATGATTGTGTACGCCAGCATGAACGCAAACAATACCTGCGAATAGCCCGCGCTCGTCATGTGGAATTGAACTTGGAGGATAGGGGCGGCAACCGAGAGAGCCTGGCGATCGAGATAGTTGATGAGCGTGGCCAGGAACGCCAGAGTAATCATCATCCATCGCAGCGGTGAAGACGTCATAGAGCTCACCGGAAACTAGCGCGGGCTAAGCGCGAATATAGATTCTGCAAGCGGGGGGTCAGCTTGACTCGCAACGGTTAGCATTGAGCAACTCGGCGCTTGACCTGCATACCGCTACCGATTGTTTCATTCCCCGACGGTTCAATCCGGGATCACCCACGGCAACTTCACTTCAGACCCGCTCTTAGGCTGCTTAGAAAACTTAAGTGCCCACTAAAAAAGCACTTGATGACACACTTTACCTCGAAGTCAAGACTGACCTACCTCATGTAGGTTGTGGATTTTGGTGGACCTGGTTGGGATCGAACCGACGACCTCTTGCATGCCATAGTCCCAACATTAGACTTTTCAATGACTTACAAGACCACAGTGGCTCCCTAAGTCCTTGTAAGCTGGCATCACGCCCAAGTCCGACGTATCGCAAAACGTATCGCGTTTTTTCTGCGAATCCGCTAAGTTGTTGGGTTTATTTGGTGGACCTGGTCGGGATCGAACCGACGACCTCTTCCATGCCATGGAATGACCTGGGACTCGGTTTGTTGACGGATAAAGAGTTATGAGTCGGTACAACCGGCAAAACCGGCCCAATCGGCGGTATTTGCTACCAAAATGCTACCAACTTTTCGCCAAGCGGAGCAAGGGCTAGGCCGTGGGGGACTAGCCCGAAGCATTGCTCTTTTGATTTATCGCCTTGAAAGCCGAGCGGCAAACACAGTTGAATCGGGCTGCTAAGAATGAGAATGCACCGACTCTGTTCCCAGTCTGCGAACTTCTCTCTGCATGATCTAAGGTTTGGCATCGTAGGCTTCCATTTTATTAAGGTCGGTGGATTCAATCGGTCGACGCAACACCTGCTTGCAGTCTACTTGCAGGAGTCTGGAAACCCAATGTCTTTCTGGGACGTTGATTCAAGCGTAGCGATATTTGGTCGAGCTGCGCTTGAGAGA
>Ga0182030_10007125_pt1 | contig 23426 bp, 20 predicted proteins | sample 812S3MmetaG_FD_121299 | JGI IMG/M metagenome (GOLD analysis project Ga0182030, IMG submission 121299) | Permafrost microbial communities from Stordalen Mire, Sweden - 812S3M metaG (Illumina Assembly) | ecosystem: Environmental > Terrestrial > Soil > Wetlands > Permafrost | place: Sweden...
CCCCAAGCCAATGAAATCCTGATATTTTCCAGATCGATCCGGTGGCATACAAGTTGCCTGTTAGCGACCGATGCAGCCAGCCCCAGTGCAGTTGAGCGTTCGGAACGTCACCAAATCCTTTTCCGGCAAGGCCGGCGAGGTTCGGGTGCTCGACGACCTCTCCTTCGTCATCAACGAGCGCGATTTCGTCAGCATCATCGGGCCGAGCGGCTGCGGCAAGACCACGATTTTCAACATCATCGCCGGCCTGATCGAACCGGATTCCGGCGCGATGCATTTTCGCGGCGAGGAGATCGAGAGCCTGCGCGGCCGGGTCGGCTACATGATGCAGAAGGACCTGTTGTTTCCGTGGCGCACCGTGCTCGGCAATGTGCTGCTCGGGCTGGAAACCAGAGGCGTCGACCGCGCCGAGGCCGAAGCCAGGGCGCGCGAATATCTCAAGGCGTTCGGGCTTTCCGGCTTCGAGAATGCCTATCCGAAAACCCTGTCGGGCGGGATGCGGCAGCGCGTGGCGCTGATCCGCACGCTGATCATGGATCCGGACATCCTGCTGCTCGATGAGCCGTTTTCGGCGCTGGACTACCAGACCCGGCTCTATCTCGAGGGCGTGCTGAAGGACGCCGTGGAAACCTACCACAAGACCGTCATCCTGGTGACGCATGACATCGACGAGGCGGTCGCGCTGTCGAAGCGCGTCGTGGTGCTCTCGGGGCGTCCGGCCCGGGTCAAGATCGTGCACGACATCGATATCGGAGCGGCCTCGCCGATCGCGGCCCGCGGCGACAGCCGGTTTTCGGGCTACTTCCATGCGCTATGCGCCGAACTCGATATCCAGACCGAGAAAACCGCGTGACCCTCACTTTGCCCGGCACAACCCCTGTGCAGAAGCGCAAAGCGCGCCGCAGCCGGCGCCGCGCCGGTTTCGACACCCCGCTCGGCCGCACGGTGCTGCAGGCGGCCGCGGTGGTCGCGTTCTTCGCAGCATGGGAGATCGGCGTGCGGGCGGGGTGGATCTCGGCCTTCCTGGTCGGCTCGCCCTTCGGAATCTTCTCGCTCGCCTACAAGATGATCCTCAGCGGCGAATTGCTGTCGGACACCTGGTACACCCTGTTCGAAGCCATTCTCGGCTTCGTGATCGGCACCATCTTCGGATCGCTGCTCGGACTGGCGCTGTGGTATTCGGTATTCGTGGCGCGGCTGGTCGAACCCTTCATCGTCGCCATCAACAGCGTGCCCAAGATCGCGCTGGCCCCGATCGTGGTGTTGTGGTTCGGCACCGGGCTGGTCTCCAAGGTCGCGCTGTACGTCTCGCTGACCGCAATCGTGGCGCTGATCGCCGCCTACCAGGCGGCCAAGGACGCCGACGTCGACCTGCAATCGCTGCTGATTTCAATGGGCGCCGACAAGCACCAGGTGTTTTTCAAGGCGGTGGTGCCCTCGACGCTGCCGTCGATCATCGCGACCTTCCGCATCAATGTCGGCTTCGGACTGGTCGGCGCCGTGGTCGGCGAGTTCATTTCGTCGCAGCGCGGGCTCGGCCACCTGATCTATACCGCATCCAGCCTGTACGATCTCGATACGGTCTGGGTCGGCCTGTTCACGCTGATGGTGATGGGATTCGTTCTGTATTACGTGATCGACCTGATCGAACGCACCAGTCTGCCCTGGAAGCAGTCCAACACCACCCATCAGGTTCAGGTCTAGTGGAGCGGTTGGATGAAACCGATCTTGCGGAAGGAGTTCCATCGACTGTCATTCCGGGATGCGCTCTGGCCGGCGATAGCCGGGTGGAGCGCAGGCCCGGAATCCATAGCGCCTGCGGTGGTTATGGATTCCGGGCTCGCGCAAGAGCGCGCCCCGGAATGACAAAACCAGGTCCCACGCCGAACACACGGAGACGTCAAATGTCGTTGTTTACGCGTATTGCCCGCGCCGCCGCCCTGGTTTCGGTGCTGCTGGCCGGCCCCGCGCTCGCCGAGAACAAGAAGGTCACGCTGTCGCAGGCGTTCCAGTCAATGCTGTATCTGCCGCTCTATGTGGCGATCGACGAGGGTTTCTTCACCCAGCAGGGCCTCGACCTCACCAAGGAGACCGCCGGCGCGCCGACGGTGGCGCTCTCTGCCGTGATTTCGGGAAGCGCGCAGTTTTCGATCCACGGACCGGAATGGACGGCGATTGCCGCCTCCAAGGGCGCGCCGGTCGACGTCATCGCCAATGTCGTGAACGGCGCCGCGGTATGGATAGCGACCGCGCCGGACTTCAAGTTCAACAGCATCAGGGACGTCAAGGGCCAGAAGGTCGTCACCGGGCTGATGCCGACCACCAGCACGTCTTTGTTCATCAAGCTCTTGAAGGAAAACGGCATGGACGCCAAGACCGATGTCGACATGATCCAGGTCGTGATCGGCTCCGAACCCGGACCGTTCGTCGCCAAACAGGCCGACATCGCCGTGATGTACGAGCCGGGGCTCGATCAGGCCGTCGCCAAGGGCATGAAGGTCGTGCTCGGCTTTCCCATGCTTTACGGGGCCTATGCCTTCTCGGCTGTGACCGCGCGAAACGACGTCGATCCCGACACCGCGCAGCGCGTGGTCAACGGCATGGAAATGGCGATGCGCTTCATGGCCAGCAACGAAGCCAAGACGGTGGAGATCGCCAAGAAGGAATTTCCGACGCTCGATCCTGTCGTGGTGGAAGCCGCGGTGAAGCGCATGCTCGCCGACGGCGTCTATCCCCCGAGCGTCGACATCACGGCGGCGGCGCTGAAAGTGTCGATGGATACCCAGATTGCGCTCGGCAATCTGGCGGCCCAGCCGGACTACAAGACTTTCGTGGTGAAGAAATTCATTGAGCCGGCGCTCGCCATGAAATAGGCCGGGGGGCCGCCCCCACCCGCGCTCGCGGGTTTGACGCGGCTTCATCGTGGATGATTTGGCCCTGGGACCAGCCGACATGACCGATCCGACCGCGACTTCCGCGCCAGACGACGGCGCCGGCGTGCTCGAACTTCTGCGCCGGTTCCGGCGCGATCCGGCGCTCGCCGATCGCTACGCCGCGGCCTGTCTGGAGCGGGCGCGCGCCGCCGAACCGGTGCTCAGGGCGTTCGAATATCTGCCGCAAGACACCTTGCGCCGGCCGGGTCCGTTGTCGGGCATCCCGGTGGCGATCAAGGACATTATCGCGACATCGGACATGCCGACCAGCAACGGCTCGGCGATCTACCGCGACCATGTTCCCGCCGCCGACGCCTGGGTGGTGGAGCGGCTGCGCAACCTCGGCGCCACCATCTTCGGCAAGACGGTGTCGACGGAATTTGCCTGGCGTCATCCCGGACCGACGGTGAATCCGTGGAATTCGCGGCATACGCCGGGCGGATCATCATCGGGCTCGGCCGCGGCGGTCGCAGCCGGATTGGTGCCGCTGGCGCTGGGCACCCAGACGCTCGGCTCGGTGATCAGGCCGGCCGCCTTCAACGGCGTGGTCGGCTTCAAGCCGAGTTTTGGGGCCATCCCGCGCACCGGCGTGCATCCTTTGAGCCCCTCGCTCGATCATGTCGGTCTGTTCGCCCGCCGCGTCGACGATGTGGCCTTTGCGCTATCGCTGCTTGCCGGCTCCAGCGACAGCGATCCGCATGGCAGATCCCTTCCCGGCTTTGCCATCGATGCCGACCAAGGCGTGGTGCCGCTGGCCCGGCCGCGCCTGGCCATCGTGCGCTTCGAGAAGTGGTCGAGGGCCGAGCCCGAACAGCAGCAGGTGTTCGAAGCGGCGATCGCCAGACTGCGCGAAGCCGGTGCGGTTGTTGAGGAACTCGAACTCGGCGAACTCGATCGCGCCAACTGGGATGCCATCAACATCATCCTCGGCAGCGAGGCGGCGCAGATTTTCTCCGATCTGGTCGCGCGCTATCCCGACCGCAGCAGCGATCAGATGAAATCGCTGGTCGAGGCCGGAAAGGCCCATGCCGCCTGGCACTATCTTGCCGCCAGGCGGCTTCAGGAAAACCTCCGCTCGGCGTTTCCGGCGCAGATCCGCGGCTTCGACGCCATCCTGACCCTGCCGGCGTTCGGCGAAGCGCCGGAAGGACTCGGCTTCACCGGCAACGCCGAATATTGCGCGCCATGGACCCTGCTGGGCGCGCCGGCGCTGTCGCTGCCGGCGGGATTCGGCAGGAATCGCCTGCCGCTCGGCCTGCAGATCGTCGGCGGCTATCGGCAGGACCACCATCTGCTGCGGGCGGCGAAATGGGTCGAGCAGGTGCTGAAGTTCGAGCCGGGCATCGCCGGGATCAGGGGCGGGAACGCTTAATCCATCGGCGCCGGCGGAGGTCCGCTTTGACGCGCATAACAGACTCAAAGCTGGCATCGCGGAATGCCCGAAAAGAGCCGCCACTTGCGGACATGCGGCGCCAGGAGCAATCTTGCATGGCGATTTGCATAGGTAGAGCGTGGCTGGGTCATGATCATTCGACCTGATCTGGAGGTGCCGGTGGCTGCCGCGCAGGCAATCGTGGATGGCCTCCTGACGGGTCACACGGTTGCAACCGTTTCCAAGGTTCATGGCGGCGAAATTGCTGCAACATACGAGATCGCGTTCGATGACGCCGATCAACCGGTCGTTCTCAAAGTATACCCCGACTCCCTGCATTGGAAAATGCAGAAGGAAGTGGCCGTTGCCTCCCTGATCGAGGACCGTCTCAGCGTGCCGATCCCGCGCATATTGCTCGCTGACGACTCGAAGCACTTGCTTGGTCTCAATTTTATCTTGATGACCAAGCTCGCGGGTTCGATTTTGGGAGGGCTGGAGGCTGGTCTGACCCAGGACCAGGCGGCCTGCGCGTATAGACAGATCGGGCTCTTGCTCCGTGAATTTCATCGCATTCCCATGGAAGCATTCGGCTACATCGGCGCAACCGGAATTTCGAGGGCGCACCTGACCAATCACGACTACCTGTCCTGTCAATTCGACAGGAAGCTGAAGGAATTCGCCGATCGCGGCGGGGCTGCCTGCCTCGCCCAACGGGTCGCGGCATACTTTTCGAAGCGTGCGTACCTGCTCCGCGAATGCTCCCGCCCGGTGCTCTGCCATAACGATCTTCACGCAGGAAACGTGCTTGCCCTGATCACGGAAGGCGACGTCCGGCTTTCCGGGGTTTTGGACTTTGAGGGGGCCCTGGCGGGAGATCCTCTGATGGACGTGGCCAAGGCACTCTATTATCTCAAGCCGGAAGCCAGAAACGCGGTGCTGGAAGGGTACGGCGACACCGGACGACAGCATTGGTCGCAGACGCTGGAGCTTTATCACCTCTATTTTGTACTCGAACTTTGGTGTTGGATGGCCCAGATCGGAAACTACCAGCCGCTCGACAAACTCGCCTTGGACCTGGAGCATTTTTCGGCGGCTTAACACCGCCGCCGATCGGGCTGTGGCGATAGCCAGTTGACTTGCCTCGGCGTCGCCACGGCGGAAACGCTGCGCGACCGGCTGCTGAGCCGCGCTTCCTCTTGATTTCTGGCTTCTATCGGCAGGGCACGGAACGTTGATTCCTGCATCATCCTGTTTGCAAGATCATTCGTCGCCTTTTGGCGTCGCAGGAGGAGCGTCGGAAGACTGGCCGCGGTGACGTTCCTGCCTTCGCTCGGCGAGCGCCTGCTTGCAGCCGTCCGACAGTTCAGCGCGGTGTTCCTTCATGCACTCGCGGATATGACCGCCACCCGGTTCGACGGAACCGCACAGCGCTTTGACGTCGCCTGCGCAGGCGCCTTGCATCGGACCAGATTGGGCCATGGCGAGCGCGGGAACGAAAACGCCGATCGCGACGAGAACGCAGTGCCTGGAAGACATCAAGGACTCCTGGTGGTTTGGACGGTAGTTTCTCGATCAATCGACGAACCGCCCGCGCGTCAAGCGTGACGACGCGGCAAATGTCGAAGGCGCAAGCACGCCGTGGGGCGCTTGCAGCATCGACAACGTCTCGAATATTGCTCACCGGAAGAAACTTTGTCTCGTTACAAATTTGTAAGCATGTCGATCTCATATTTAACGTGTTTCACTCCCGATGTTGCACGATCATCGCTGGTGGCGAATCGGAGGCGGCAATGAGGACACGCGGGCTCAATTTCGGCTTGACACTCGCAGCAGCATTCTCGTTTTCGGTTCTGCCGTCATCCGGCAACGCCTATACCCCCGAGCAGCAGCAACTCTGCAGCAACGATGCAATGCGACTTTGCAGTTCCGATATTCCGGACATCGATCGCATAACGGCATGCATGATCCGGCAACGGGAGCTATTGAGTCCCGGCTGCAAGGCATTTTTCCCTGCCGACGAAGCCGCTGCCGCATCGAAAAAAGGCAAGAAGCCTCGCGGGGCTATCTGAGTCTCTACGCCAGGGTAACAGTGTGATTGCGCAACCAGCGGGAATAGCGCATCCGACAAGATCAGGGCTGCTGGCCGACAGATTCCCCGTCAAGGCATACCGAACCTCACGCCAACACGGCTGCGCGCGTCATTTCATGCCGAAGCGCGACTCCATCAGATCGACCTCTCTGACCAGCTTGCGGGTTGTTTCGTCAGAAAGCTGGCGTGCCCGCGCCATGCGGTAGAACTCGCTCCGTTCGGCGCGAAGCCCGACAAGCCGGAGCTTCCGCTCGATCTCGTCCAGCTTGCGAGCCAGCGCCGCCTCCTTGCCGGTTTTTGACCGGCTGTCGATGCGCTGGCGATAGAGTTCCATGATGCGAACGCCGGCATCGGTATAAAGGTCGGCGTCGCTGCGGCCGTCGCCCATGTCGTGCTGCGCGCGTTCGACGGCTTGAATGGCGGCTTCGGCCGCTGCGACGCGTGCCAGATTCTCTTCCTCCTGCCGTGACGGCTCGGGCGGCAGCTCCAGGTTTTTGAAAAGATACGGCAGGCTGACGCTTGCCACGACCAGCGACACGATGATGACGCCGGCGGCCAGGAAAATAGCGAGGTCGCGCGCTGGAAACGCCGACCCGTCATTCATCGTCAAAGGCAGCGTCAGCACGCCGGCAAGCGTGATGGCTCCGCGCACGCCGGCGAGCGATGTCGCCGCGATCAGACGCCAGCCCGGCATGTAGGGGTGTTGCCCCTTCAGCGCGGCCCGAAACAAGGTGAAGCGCAGCGACGTCCACACCCAGAGGAAGCGCAGCGCCGCAAGGGCGGCGGTGATGCCGACGACATAAACCAGCAGCCAGATTCGTTCGTGGTGTCCGGTCTCGCGTACCACCCGCGCCGCACCGGTGAAGAGTTGCGGAAGCTGCTCGCCGAGCAGCACAAAAATGACGCCATTGGCGGTGAACTGGACCAGGTCCCAAACCGCGCTGCGCCGAACCCGGGTCACGGGAAGCGCATGGCCGCCCTGTTCGACATAGCTCATGGTGATGCCGGCGGCAACGGCAGCGAGAATAGCCGAGCAATCAAGGCGTTCGGCCAAAAGGTAGGCGCCGAAAGGGATCAGCAGGCTGATCAATATCTGCGAGCCAGTCTCCTCGCCGAAGTGCTGCGATACCCAATTCTTCGCAACGGTCGCAATCCAGGTCACGCCGACACCAATGGCGATGCCGCCGATCGCGATCCAGAGGAACGTGGCGAGGGCGTCAAGGGAAGAGAAGGTTCCGGTCAGGGCGGCGGCGACCGCAAAGCGCATGCACACCAGACCCGACGCATCGTTGAGCAACGACTCGCCCTCCAGGATGTGCATCAGCCGTCTCGGGATCGGCACACGGGAAGCGATCGCAGACACCGCGATCGGATCGGTGGGGGAAACGATCGCGGCCAGGGCGAAGGCGACGGCGAGCGGCATCGCCGGGATCATCCAGCTGACGAAGTATCCGACACCGACGACCGTGAACACCACGAGGCCGAGCGCCAGCTGCAGGATCGTCCCCTTGTCGCGGAACAGTCCCTCTTTCGGAATACGCCATCCGTCCAGGAATAGCAGGGGCGGCAGGAACAGCAGGAAGAAGATATCCGGATTGAGCTCCACGCCGAGATCGGCGACCGAAGCAATCGCCGCGCCAAATGCAATCTGCACAAGAGGAAGCGGCACAAGCAGAGGAGACATGCGCGCAACCGCGCCGCTGACCACGACCGCCAGTAGTAGAAACAGGGCAACCGCAATGGTTTCCACGCTGATCTCGCGAATGTTGGTGTTGAGGGATTCCGACGATCGATCTGCGGCACCATAGCCATGCCGATCGATCGATACCACCCGCCGATCGGTTCCGACCTACCGTTCGTTGCGGGACACCGGTAGCTCCCGTATGCAATATTTGATGGAGCCTAAAATGATATTACGATGAGTCCCATGTCAATTTGTGCATGAACCCTCGGAGCCGCCGGATGAGACCAACAGCAAACTCCAGTTTACGAAGACGGCGGAGTTTGTCGCAGCCGCTTTGTCATGAAATACTTGGCATGGCCCGAAGGATAATCGTTCAGCTGTCCGAAGACTTCGTATCCCAGCTTCTCATAGAAATGGCGCGCTTGAAAGCTGAACGTCTCCAGCGAAGAGGCAAAGCAGCCCTTTTCCAGGGCATAGGATTCTGCGGCTTCGAGAAGTCGTCGGCCGTGGCCGCGGCGCTGATCGCTCTTGATTACCCAGAGAGCTTTGATATGCAGCCATCCGCCCCAGATGTTGCCGTATAACCCACCCAACCATTCACCGCGGTCGCTTCTCACAAAAAAATTGGAAGGATACCAATCAGAAATTCCGGTCACGCCGATGGTATGAAGATCCACCCCTTCGGTCACGAAGTGCTTCAGCTCTTCCTCAGGGTAGGGCTCGAACAGAATTTCGCAATCTACCATCTCTCAAACTCCCGCGCCGCGATTCATCACCGATCCGGAGTCTAGCCGTCCCCCAGGCAACCGAACCATTGGTCCACTATCGCGTCGCAACTCAATCCCACTTCCGGAACGCCTGCTGTGTTTCCCGGTATCGAAGCGCGAAAGTTTATCTTTTCAAGCTTGACATTACGAAGACGTCGGAGCTGATTTTTACAGATATGTTTTGGGGTAACTGACGTTTCCGGCCGCGTCCCGACAGCGGGGTCTCAGCGACCGAGGCCGGGAAGCGCCGGCGGCTCGCTTGAACCCGCCGCGAGAGAGCGTTGCACCATGACGGTGTCGGCCCAGCGGCCGTATCGATAGGCGATCCCGGGAAGCAGCCCAACCCTGCGAAAGCCGAATTTTTCGTGGATGGCGAGCGATGCCGTGTTATCGGCGTCTATGTAGCCGATCATTTGCCGAAACCCGGTCGCGGCGCAAACATCGATCAGTTGCTGGATCAGCAAGCCTCCCACGCCGCGCCCGACATGCTCGCGGTGCACATAAATCGAATGCTTGACGGCGTAGCGGTATGCCGGTCGCTTCCGAAACAGCACCACGTAGGCGTAACCCACCACCTCGCCGCCACAAGTGGCCACCAGATGCGGCAAACGATGATTGCGGAGGTTCTTGCGTCGATCGCGCAGATCCTCCGGCTCTGGTGTACCGCTCTCGTCTACGCCGTCCTCGATCCCGCGGCGGATATGGTGTCGGTAGATCGAAAGCATCGCCTCGACGTCACTGTCGCGCGTGGGGCGCACCAGCACCGGCTGATCGTTGGTCACGGCCGGACCCGGCGTTTCGATCGGCCCGTTCATTCGCAAACCACGTAAGTATGTAGCCGGGTGCGGCCGGATGCATCTACTTCCTTGTAGACGCCCTGAATCTCGACATCGAAGCCGGGAAAGCTATTGAAGCAGCTTTCGAACATTTTCAGATAGTCGATCATGGGCTGGGCCCGCTCGGTGAGCCGCTCGCCCGGCACCACGGTGGCGATGCCGGGCGGATAGACCACGAACGGCGTCGTGGCAACGCGGCCGGCGATGGCGTCGATCGGACGATATTCGACGTCGTTGCGCACCAGGTAGCGCGTCGCATCGCGCGGCGACATCGCGATATCCGGCAGATGCTCCGCGACGAACTGCTTCGACTGCAGCGCGCTCACGCCGGCGTCGCGAAAAAACCGGTGCATGTCGGCACAGAGATCGCGCAGCCGCACGCCGGCATAGCGCGCCGACCGGCGCTGGTAGAATTCCGGAATCACCTCTTCCAAAAGGGCGTTGTCGTCGTGCAATTTCTTGAAGGCGACGAGGCCGCTGATCAGGGTGCCGGCCTTGCTGGATTCGACGCCGGGGGTGAGCAGAAACAACAGCGAGTTGAGGTCGTTCTTCTCCGCCACGATGCGGTTTTCGCGCAGATATTGCGCCACCACCGGGGCGGGGATGCCGTGGTCGGCGTAGCCGCCTGTCGCCGCGTCGAATCCGGGCGTCAGTAGCGTCAGCTTGTTGGGATCGGTCATGGCGAAGCCCGCCGTCAGACCCGGGAAGCCGTGCCAGGCGGAGTCCGGGCCGAGTTCCCAATAGGACGGGTCACTGGCGAGCAGGTCGGTGCTGATCGTCTCCCAGGCGACATTGTGGATCGCCCCCTCGCGTGACGAGTCGGGTATCGCCACCCGGTCAGGCACGAATGGCTCGAAGAACCAGCGGCGCTCCGCGCGCGTCTCCTTTTCTTCGAATTCGCGCCGCACCGCGCGTATCTTTTTTCGCAGTTCGATTCCAAGCCGGATGGTGTCGTCCCAAAGCACTTCGCCGGAGCGGCCCTTCATCATCTGCGCGCCGACATCCAGCGACGCGAACAGCGGATAGAACGGCGAAGTCGAGGCGTGCTGCATAAAACTCTCATTGAAGCGCCGGTGTTCGATGTGGCGCTTCTGGCCCTTTATATGACGATCCTTGACGTGAATCTGCGAGGCCTGAGAGAAGCTCGCCAGCTGCTTGTGGCTCGACTGGGTTGCGATGATACCCGGCGCCTCGGGACCGAGACCCGACAACCCCATGGCGAAACGTCCGGCAAAAAGCGGATGAAACTTCATGAAGCCTGCCCAGGCTTCGTCGAACAGGATGTAATCGCAGAGATGGCCTATGCGCCCGAGGATCATCTCGGCGCTGTGAATCGTGCCGTCATAGGTGCACTGTTCGACCACGGCGACGCGGAACGGACGCGGCTTGCGCCAGGCCTCGGGATCCTTGACCAGGGGATGGTTGCGGATGCGCTCGCGCAAGGCGGTTTCATCGAAGGCGTCCCAGCGCATCGGACCGATCAAACCCCAGGCGTTGCGCACCGTCGGAATATAGACCGGAATGCCGCCGGCCATCATCAGCGCGCCATGATGGGCTGCCTTGTGGTTGTTGCGGTCGAACAGCACGAGGTCGCCGTCGGTCACAAGCGCCCCCAGCACCACCTTGTTGGAGGTCGAGGTGCCGTTGAGCACGAAATAGGTTTTTTCCGCACCGAAGATCCGCGCCGCTTCCTGTTGCGCCTTCAGCGCCGGACCTTCGTGGGTGAGCAGGTCGCCAAGGTCGAGTACCGAATTGTCGAGGTCGTCGCGGAACACCGCTTCGCCCAGATGTTCCACGAACACCCGGCCGATCGGGCTGCGGCTGTAAAACACGCCGCCATTGTGGCCGGGACAGGTCCACAAATGGTTGCCCTCTTCGGCGTAGTCGACGAGCGCGCCGAAAAACGGCGTCTTCAGAGTCTCGGCATATTGCTTCAAACGGCTGATCAGGTTCTTGGCGATAAACGGCGGCGTCTCCTCCGACAGGAAGACATAGCCGTCGATGAAGTCGAGCACCTCGACCGGCAGGTCCTCGAAACGTCTGCGGCGGATCAAAAGGATGATCGGGAAGTCGAGGCCGCGTCGTCGCATCAGGTTGATCAGCGCGGCAGTCTTGCCTTCCAGGCCTTTTTTGCCCCAGTCGACCACCATGCAGCCGATGGCCGCATCGGTCTGCACCGCGATTTCGGCATCTTCAAGCCTGCGCGCCCTGACGACTTCGAAGCCGGAGCGCTCGATCTCGGTGACGATCTGGTTGAAACGCAACCCCTCGAGATCGTCGGTATCGAAGACGGGTGCCGCGAACAGGAACGTGAAACGCCGGAAGTAGTCCATAGGTGCCCTCGAATGCGTGCTGGAATAAGCTGTTAGCGCATTCGATGACAGTCCTATGACGAAAAGCTCCGCGACCGCGCCGGTAACGATGGATCGGACCGACGGCGAGTTTGAGTGGCCGCTCGTTCACAATGCGCTCAGCGACCGCGACGGTTCGACGTGAGGGCGGAAGGTCGATTTCTCGGTCCCGCAGTCCGGGCAGCGCCAATACGCCGGGATCGCGGCAAAGGGCGTGCCTGGGGCGATTGCCTGGTCCGGAATCCCGGTGGAAGGCTCGTAGATGAAATAGCATCCGCCGCAGATGAACTGCTGCAGGCCGGGCCGCCGCACGGCGGCGGCCGGCCGCGCGACATGGCTGGCGCCTGACGGCGCCGGGGTGACGACCGAATCTCCGACACGGACGCTGCCACCTTCCCTTGCGATCAGGTAGATGCCGAGTTCCTTGTGTCCGAAGGCGGCGCGCAGCGAGCCCGGTAGATCGAGATCGCGGCGGCCGGTTTCCGGGTTGACATTGGTGGCGCCGCACCGGCCGTTGCGGCGGTCGACGCGAAACAGTCCGTCGCCGATCCGGATGTCGCTGCCGACCCAATCGAATTCCTCCCAGGGGGCGGCGCCGTCGATGTAGAAATTGGCCCGAAAGCGTAGGGGGTCGATCTTGATGCCCCACTGCTGCTCCAGGCTGCGCACCGTCGCCAGATTGATCAGCGAAATGACGTTGTCCGGCTTGTCCATGAAGTGCCCGTCGCGCGAGCGCACCAAGGTCGGCGCCGCGCGCAGGGCGGGAACCAGCTGCCAGAAAATCTCCTCGACCCTGGCGCGGGCCGCCTCATGGTTGAGATCGGCGACGATCAGCTGGTGATTGTCCTGGGTGATGGTCAACTGCAGGGTTTCGACATCGAGCGTGGTGCGGACCCGCGCCAATGCCTCTTCCAGCATCAGCATCACGAACAGCCCCTTCTTGCCCCATTTGGGCTCGCTGGTATCGAACGGGGCGCCCGGCCGCACCAGCGCGAAGACGCGATCGTGCGGAAACGGCTTCTTGGCCGCCAATTCGACGCTGAGCAGCGGCTGCGCGCTCAAGCCCTTGATCGGATAGCGGTAGATATTCTTCAGAACCGGCATTGGCGCGCCACCTTGTCGTGCGATCAGCTGTCCTGAAAATGCACGATGCGGTGCCGGAGCGCGTAGAGCCGGATGCTGCCGAAGTCGTGGGGCCAGATGCGGTTTCGGCGGCCGATTCGCCTGCGGCAGGGCAAAGCGATCGGAAAACAGCGCGGTCATATCGGTCGCCGGATCATCGATGGCGTCGTCGATCGCGTCCGACAGCCGGGCAATGCCCTTCTCGATCTGCCTTGGCGACAGCGCGGCATAGCCGAGAATGAGGGCCCGGCTGGTCAGTGCGGTCTGGCGGCGGAAATGCACCTGCGCCGATGCCAGCGAATAGACGCCGACCCGCGCCCGCAGCGCCAGCGCTTCGACCGTCACCGCATCCGGAATGCCGGGCGGCAGGTGCCAGAGTACATGCAGCCCGCCGATGTCGCCGTCGACGACGACGTCGCCGAAATTGCGTCGCAGCGCGGCAACCAGGCTGTCGCGGTTGTCCTTGTAGTGGGAGCGGACCCGAAGCAGGTGGGCGGCATAGCTGCCGCTGTGCATGAAGTCGGCCAGCGTCGCCTGCTCCAGCCAGGGATTGCCATGGTTGAGCAGGCGTTTCTCGCAAGCTACGGCGTCGGCGATGTGTTCGGGCACCACCATGTAACCGAGCCGCAATCCGGCGCCGAGCGATTTGGAAAACGTCCCGATATGGATGGTGCAGTCGGGCGCCAGCGCCGCCAGCGGCGGCAGATGCGAGCCCTGGTAGCGGATATCGCAATCATAATCGTCCTCGATGACATAACAGCCGTAGCGCCGGGCCCAGACGATCACCTCGCTGCGCCGTTGCGCCGACAGGGCTGCGCCGGTCGGATATTGATGCGAGGGCGTGGTGTAGAGCAGCGACGCGGTGCGCTGCGGCAGGTATTCCGGGATCAATCCATCCTGATCGACCGCGACGCTCACGACCTCGGCGCCGGCAGCCTCGAAGCTCGACGCCGCGCCGTGATAGCAGGGATCCTCGACCACGCTGAGCGCGCCGCGCGCCAGATACAGCCGCGCTGCGAGCGTCAAGCCTTCCTGGATGCCGGAGATGATCACGATCCGGCTCGGATCGGCGACAATGCCGCGTGCCGCCGCCAAATGATTGGCGATCGCGGTGCGCAGCGCCGGAAGCCCGGCCGGATCGCCATATTGGGTGAGACCGATGCCGCCACCGTGCGACAGATTGCTCTGCAAGAGACGGCGCCAGGTTTTCAGCGGAAACAGATCGGCGCTGGGGCGGCCTGGAAAGAAATCGTAGAGCAGGCGATTGGCGCCGACACGCGGCGCGCTCTGCACGCGGCCATGACGCAGCGGCATCGGCATGCGCGGCAGCGAGAATGGATCGGGCGCCTCCGAAACCGGATGCAGCGGCGGAGCGATACGCGGAAGCTGCTCGGCAACGTAGATTCCCGACGCCGGGCGCGACTCGACGATGCCTTCCATCAGCAACAGATCGTAAGCGCGAACCACGGTGTTGCGGGAGATCGCCAGTTGCTCGGACAGCCGCCGCGACGACGGCAGCCGCGCGCCCGGCCCGATCCGCGCGCAGCGGATGGCTTCGCGCAGTTGATCGACCATCTGTGTCGTTAGCGACTCAGGCCGCGACCGGTCCAGGAGAACGGAAATCTGCATATCGTCGCACCGCCTGGGCTTGCCGGATCCCTCCTCCGGCGGGAGCAAAGGTTGGGCCAGTTATGGGTCCAGTTTACAGAACTATGACGTGATTTCGGCCGATGTCAGCCGGTTTATCGGCTGATCTGGACTGGTCCCCTCGGTTTGCCAGCGACTGGACTCATCGGTGCGGACTCCCGCCGGCGACTGCCCAGAGCCGATGCAGCTTGTGCCCGAAACCCTGCACGGCCGTCTAACTGCTGGGCAATCCCGCCGATGCCGCGCCTATCGCAGGATCAGCCGATGGAGCCACGGCATTTTCCGGCGGCGGCTCTCATTGCCGGTTGCTGCTTCATGCGAGCGTCGCCGCACTGAATGGACGCAGTGGGAGCAGTCGCGAAGCTCCCGGCATTCGAACCCAAAGGAGAACCCATGAGCACCGCACGAATCCGCTGGCTATCCGCCGCGGCCGCCATTCTCGCCCTCTTCGGATCCGGCCTTACCACGGCCAAGGCCGACGACACCATCAAGATCGGAATCCTGCATTCGCTGTCGGGCACGATGGCGATCAGTGAAACCATCCTGAAAGACCTGATGCTGATGGAGGTCGCCGAGGTCAACGCCAAGGGCGGCCTGCTCGGCAAGAAAATCGAGCCGATCGTGGTCGACCCGGCTTCGAACTGGCCGCTGTTTGCGGAAAAGGCCCGCGAGCTCCTGACCAAGGACAAGGTCGCCGCCGTGTTCGGCTGCTGGACCTCGGTATCCCGCAAATCGGTGTTGCCGGTATTCGAGGAACTCAACGGGCTGTTGTTCTACCCGCTGGAATATGAAGGCGAGGAAGCCTCCTACAATATCTTCTATGGCAGCTCGGTGCCCGACAACAAGGCGGTGCCGGCGGTCGAATATCTCATGAGCCATGACGGCGGCGACGTGAAGCGCTTCGTGCTCGAAGGCACCGACTATGTCTATCCGCGCACCAGCAACAAGATCATCCGCGCCTTCCTCAAGACCAAGGGCGTCAAGGACGAAGACATCATGGAAAATTACACCCCGTTCGGCTTCTCCGACTGGCAGACCGAGGTGGCGGCGATCAAGAAATTCGGTTCGTCCGGCAAGAAGACCGCTGTGATCTCGACGGTCAACGGGGACGCCAACGTGCCGCTCTACAAGGAACTCGGCAACCAGGGCATCAAGGCCACCGATATCCCGGTGATCGCCTTCTCGGTTGGCGAAGAGGAACTCGCCGGCGTCGACACCAAGCCGCTGGTCGGGCATCTGGCGGCCTGGAGCTACTTCCAGTCGGTGAACACGCCGGAGAACAAGGCCTTCATCGCGAAATGGCGCGCCTACACCAAGAACCCCAAGCGCGTCACCAACGATCCGATGGAATCGGCCTACATCCTGTTCCACATGTGGGTCCAGGCCGTGCAGCAGGCCGGCACCACCGATGTCGAGGCGGTCCGCCAGGCGATGATCGGTCAGAAGGTCAAGTCGCCGTCGGGCTTCGAAGTGGTGATGGGCAGCAACCACCACATGGCCAAGCCGGTCATGATCGGCGAGATCCAGGCCGACGGCCAGTTCAGCATCGTCTACAAGAGCAAGGCGCTGCCGCCACGCGCCTGGAGCCCGTATGTCGAGGCCAACAAGGGCAAGGTGGCGGATTGGTCATGGCCCTGGGTCTGCGGCGGCTGCACCGAGCCGCGCTTCGCCGCCAACTGATCGCACGCGGCAACTCCCGGCCGCGTCATCTATCGACGCAGCACCGCGCGAAGCGGTGCTGCGTCGAGGCCTGCCAGCTTGAGCGGCAGCGCGATCAATTCATAATCGCCGGCAGCGACATCCGCGAGCACGAGATTTTCGATGATCCGCAGGTCGTGGGCGCGGCAGACCATGTGGCAAGGCAGTTCCTTCGAGGTCTCCGGATCGATCGACGGAACGTCGACGCCGATCAGGCGCGTGCCGCGGAGCGCCAGACGCTCGACCGCATCCGCAGCCAGTGCGCGGAAGCCGGTCGGCCAGACCATCGGATCGAGCCGCTCCATCAATCTGAACAACAGCCGCGGCGGCGCATCGGCAAGGGCGGCCGAGATTTCGTCAAAGCCGCAAAGCGGCCCCTCGCCGCGCGCGTCGATCACCCTGGCGGGGCCGATGAAGTCGGCAAGATCCAGCGTGTCGATACTGGCGCCGTCGGCATCGTAATGCAGCGGCGCGTCGGCATGCGCCCCGCAATGCGTCGACATCGCAATCTCGGCGACGTTGACCGGGCAGTCCGGTCCGATGCTGAATGTCCGACTGCTGCGGAAGGCCGCGTCGCCCGGGAACACGCCCATGCCGACGCAGAGCAATGGGGATATGTCGATGATGGCCATTACAATTCGGTCCTGACCTGCCAGAGCTCGGGAAATAGCACCACGTCCAGCATATTGCGCAGGTAGGAAACGCCCGAGGTGCCGCCGGTACCGCGCTTGAAGCCGATCACCCGCTCCACCGTGGTGACATGATTGAAGCGCCAGCGGCGGAAATAATCCTCGAAATCCACCAGCTTCTCGGCGAGTTCGTAAAGTTCCCAGAAACCGGCGGGATCGCGATAGACCGACAGCCATGCCGCCCGGACGCTGTCATCGGCGGCATGCGATATCGAGACGTCGCGCTGCAGGATGGCCGGGTCGATACCGAGGCCGCGGCGCTGCAGAAGCTGGATGGTGAGATCGTAAATGCTGGGAGCCCGGCGTGCCGCCTCGAGACGCTCCAGCACCGGCGGGTTATGCAGGTGGGAACGCAGCATCGCGGCATTCTTGTTGCCGGCCATAAATTCGATCAGCCGGTACTGGTAGGACTGAAAGCCCGAGGACGTGCCGAGCGACTCGCGAAATCGGGTATATTCGCTGGGCGTCATGGTGCGAAGCACGTCCCAGGCGGAATTGAGCTGCTCGAGAATCCGGGACACCCGCGACAGAGTCTTGAACGCCGGCTGCAGATCATCCGCCGCGATCAGCTGGCAGGTAGCGCCGAGCTCGTGGATGGCAAGCTTCATCCAAAGCTCGGAGGTCTGATGCTGTATGATGAACAGCATCTCGTCATGGGCGGTGGAGAGCGGCCGTTGCGCGCTCAGAATCCGGTCGAGCCCCAGATAGTCCGAATAGGACATCGCGTCGCGAGACCCCGCCTTGATGTCGCTCGCAGGCGGATCGCGGGGATTTTCGACCATGTTGATGTTCACTCGCGTCCGAAGCCCGGACCGAAAGCCGGCAAAGACGCCGTTTCGAACCACGATATCCGTCGCAGCGCCTCCATACAACAACGCGCGTGTGGCGGCCGATATTGTTTTAAATGTAAAAGAACGGATTTTTGCTGTCAATCGGCATTTCGGTGGCATCAGTTGCAACTGACGTTGCCAATCCGCCGGGGCGCCTTATGCTCCCGGATGGTTCGCCAGCCCGCTTCGCTCTTCGTGCGCTCGGGCCATCATCCGCGGAACGTCTTTCAAACTGTTGTGGGATTTTCAATGATCACGTCCGACACCGCCCTTTCGCGCGACGCCTGCGTTGCGCGCGATGCCAACGATCCGATCGGCGCGTTGCGCGATCGCTTCGTGGTTCCGGAGGGCGTGATCTACCTCGACGGCAATTCGCTCGGACCGATGCCGCGGGCTGCCGCAAGCATGCTTCGTCGCACCATCGAGCAGGAATGGGGGCAGGACCTGATCAAGAGCTGGAATTCGGCCGGATGGTTCGAGATGCCGCTGCGGCTCGGCGATCGGGTCGGTGCGCTGATCGGCGCCGCACCCGGCCAGAGCGTGGTCTGCGACACCACCTCGATCAATCTGTACAAGGCCGTTCAAGCCGCCATCGGGCTGCGGCCCGACCGCGATATGGTGATTGCGGAAGCGGCGTCGTTTCCGACCGACCTCTATATCATCGAAGGCGCGATTGGCTCCGCGGGCCGGCCAATGCAGCGGCGCCTGGTGGGCGCCGACAGCCCGTCGCTCGAAGCCCTGCTCGACGACAGGGTCGCGGTCGTGGTGCTGTCGCATGTCGACTACCGCAGCGGCGCGCTGCTCGATGTCGCAGGCATCACCGAGCAGGTCCACAAGGCCGGCGCCTTGATGGTGTGGGATCTCTGCCATTCCGCCGGCGTGGTCGAGATTGGATTCGACCGCAACGCCATCGATTTTGCGGTCGGCTGCACCTACAAATACCTCAACGGCGGCCCCGGGGCGCCCGCCTTCATCTCGGTCGCAAAAGCGCATCAGGCCGCAGCAAGGCATCCGTTGTCGGGCTGGTGGGGCCACGCGGCGCCGTTTGCCTTCGACCGCGACTTCCGGCCCGATGCCGGGATCAAGCGCTTCCTGTGCGGAACGCCGCCGATCATCTCGCTGCGCGGCGTCGAGGCTGCATTGGACGCGCTGGAAGGCGTCGAGGTCGCGGCGCTGAGAGCCAAAAGCCTGGCCCTTACGGAACTGTTCATGGCGCGGGTCGCTGCGCTCTTGCCCGGTCTTGAGATCATGACGCCGCGCCAGCCGTCGCTGCGCGGCAGCCAGGTCGCGATCGCCTGCGAACACGGCTATTCGATCATCCAGGCGATGATCGCGCGCGGCGTGATCGGCGATTTCCGCGAACCCGACGTGATGCGCTTTGGCTTCGCGCCGTTATACCTGCGCTTCAGCGACGTCTGGGACGCCGCCGAGATCCTTGCCGGCTGCGTGCGCGCCGAGCCGTGGCGGGATCCCCGCTACAGCCAGCGCCTGGCGGTGACCTAGGCCGACCGGGGCTTCACGGTCGGGCGGTCGCTTTCGCCGCCTGCATCGTTTCAAACTCGTGGACTTTTTCCGGCCTCAGCTTGCGATAGACCGGCGCGACGCTGCGGTCTTCATCCACCAGGGTGATGCGGTCGATTTCCGTCAGATCCTCGGGCGTGAATTTGATATCGAGGGCCTTGATGTTGGCCGAGATATGTTCAGGCCGGTCCGCGCCGGCGATGATGGTGGACATCGCCGGACGCGACAGCAGCCACGCCAGCGACATCTGGGGCAGCGTCCAGCCGCGCTGTTCCGCAAACCGGCTCAAGGCCTCCTGGACGTCCCAGTTCCGCTTGCTGTTCCAGGCCACGTAATTCGGATTGGCGGCGGCGCGGGTGCCGCCCGGCACCGCCTGATCGCGGCGATAGACCCCCGACAACAGGCCACCGGCCAAAGGAAAGTAGGAGTTCATCCCGATGCCGTATTTCACACAGAACGGCTCCATGCGCTTTTCGATGTCGCGATAGAGCAGGTTATAGAAATCCTGCGCCGAGACGAACGGCGTCAGGCGGTACTTTTCCGCGATCCATTGCGCTTCGCAGATCTCCCACTCGAAGAAGTTGGCGACCCCGAGATAGCGAACTTTTCCAGCGCGAACCAGATCGTCGAGCGCGCGCAGCGTCTCTTCCATCGGCGTCAGGCGATCGGGCCAGTGAATCTGGTAGAGATCGATGTAGTCGGTCTGCAGTCGCCCCAGGCTCGCCTCGCAGGCTTCGACGATATGGGCGCGCGACGTGCCCATCTCGTTTTCGCCCTCCCCTACCCGGTTGCCGAATTTGGTGGCGATCAGCGCCCTGGCGCGCTTGCCGGCCAGCGCCGTCCCCAGCGCCGCCTCGGACTTTCCGATCCCATAGCTGTTGGCGGTGTCGAAGTAGTTGGCGCCCAAGTCCAGCGCACAATCCACCACCGCCTGGACGCCGTTCGGGTCGACAAAGCTGCCAAACGCAAAGCAGCCGACGCCCATCGCCGGCACCGTGAGGCCGGATTTCCCGACCCTTCGATATTGCATGCCGTTCTTGGGCGCGGCCTGAAGTCCGATGGCGGTCACACGCGGATCATTCGCCGGAGAGTCGATCTTGTTCATTTTTCTGACCCCTGAAGAGCTATTTATCCTGCCAAACAAAAAGCCGATGACCGAGCGCGAGCAGCAGCCGGTCGACGGTGAAGCCCATTGCGGCGATCACCAGGATGCCGCACCACATCAGTTCCGGGTTGAACGAGCGCTCCGCAAACATGATGAGATAGCCAAGTCCGTCATTTGCCGCGATCAGCTCGGAAGCGACGATCAACAGAAAGGCGGTCGAAGTCGCCACCCGCAGGCCGGCAAACACGAACGGCATCGCCGCGGGGCAAACCACATACCAGATCAGCTGGCGGCTGCTGGCGCCCTTGGTGCGCGCGTTCCAGATGAAGAACTTGTCGACGTTTTTCACGCCGGTATAGGTGTTGATCACGATCGGAAAAAAGCAGCCGAGGAAAATCAGCGCAATTTTCGAGGCGTCCCCGATTCCGAGGAAAATCATCATCAGCGGAAACAGCGCCAGTTTCGGCGTCGGAAACAGCGCCGAAATCAGCGGATCGCAGAACTCCTCGATCAGCCGCACCCGGCCCATCAGGATGCCGACGGCAATTCCGACGACCGCGGCCAGCGAAAGACCGATCCCGGCCCGGCTGAAGCTCACCGCCATGTGATACAAAAGCTCATGGGTGACGAAGACTTCTTCATAGAAGGTCCGGGCCACCCCCTCGAGCGAGGGCATGAACATCGGATCGAACACGTCGAGCCGCGAAAGGATCTCCCACAGCAGGAAGATGAGAAAGACCGGGTAATAGCGGGCGACCGGTTTCAGCCATCGGTAGCGCGATGCGCGTCCGGCCGCCTCGGGCAATCCCCGGGTTTCGGGCGCAACCACGTCGCTGCCAAGATCGGCCGGAAGGTTTTTCGGTGCAGTCGCGATCGTCATCCGATGGCCTCCATGGTCTCGTTCCTGATCGAGGACCAGATGTAGTTTCGCAGCACGCCGAATTCCGGCAGCAGGCGGGCTTCATGGCGAGGCCGCGGCAGATCGATCGCAACGATCTCCTTCACCCTTCCCGGCAACGGCGACATCACCACCACCCGGTCGGACAACAGGACCGCCTCGTCGATGCTGTGGGTGACGAACAGCACGGTCTTGCGATCGCGCTCCCACAATTGCAGCAGTTGATCCTGCAGCACCTCCCGGGACAACGAATCCAGCGCCCCGAACGGCTCGTCCATCAGGAAGATGCTGGGGCTGCAGGCCAGCATCTGGGCGATCGCGATGCGCTGCTTCATTCCACCCGACAGCTCACGCGGGTGAAATTTTGCGAACTTTGTCAGCCCGACCATTTCCAGGTAGCGCGCGACCAGCGCACTGCGCTCGGCGCGCGGCAGGCCGGCCATTTGCGGGCCGAATGCCACATTGTCCTCGACGGTCCGCCAGGGAAAAATGCTCGAATTCTGCAGCACCAGCCCGCGATCGGGCGATGGCCCGGTGATGGCCGCACCGTCGACCAGCACCTGTCCGTCGCTGGCCTCCATCAAGCCGGCGACGATATAAAGCAATGTGGATTTTCCGCAGCCGCTGGGCCCGACAATGCTGACGAATTCGCCGCGATGGGCCTGAAAGTCGACGCGGTCAAGCGCCAGCAGTTCGCCGCGCCGCGCTGTCTGGAACTTCTGCGAGACGCGGCGAATGTCGATGTGCACGGTCGATTTGGTCTGATCCATCATTGGCCGGCCGTCGGTTTGCCGAGTTTGGTCTCATCCCACTTCCATCCGAGCTGCTGGTAGGCCTTTCTCAGATAGGAAGTGTCGGCGATCTGCTCAAAGCTGGCCGCGGGCTTGCCGCGAAGCATACCCGCGGAGGTGAGCATGTCGCCGTAAGCCACGAAGGTCTGCCTCGGCAAGTCCAGCGAGTTGATGAAATCGAGTTCGTGGCCGGCGGAAGACACCCGCAACTGGTAGAAGGCTTCGTTGGTCGGCTGATCGTATTTGAGGCTTTCCGCGGTGATCTTTTTTATTTTCTCACCCTGGTTCAGCTCGACATCCTGCTGAATCGCCCGCCGCGTCTTGAGCATCGCCATCAGGAATCGCACCGCTTCGCCCTCATGGTCCTTGAGCCAGTCGGCCCGCGCCGCAATGACCTGCGACATGTCGAGCGCGATGCCGGTAATCTCGTCGGCGGTCATGACGACGTTGAGCGGGATGCGCTCGGCGGCATGATAGGCCCCGATCGAGGTCATGATGGCGGCATCGACCTCGTTGTGCACCAGGGCGCCCTCCATTTGCGGATACGGCATGCTCAAAAACGTAATATCCTTCGGGTCCAGCCCGGCTTCACGCAGTCGATCCCGAAACGCCAGATACCAGTTCGACGAAAGGCCGAAGACCGCGACCCGTTTGCCCTTCAAATCCTGGATCGCCTTGATTCCGCTGTCCTTGCGGGCGACGAAATTCACCGCCGACCATTTGTGGCCCTGCTTGTCGGTGAAACCGTACTCCACGGCTGAAATGATCTTCAGCGGCGCCCCGAACGAGATCGCCTGCACGGTCGGCGCCGGCGCGACCGCGGCCAGATCGATCTGGCGCGCCACCAGCGCTTCGAGTTCCGGCGTATTGTCGTTGAAGCTTTCGAGCTTGAGCTTGAATCCCTCGTTCTCAAAGGCCTGCGTCGCAAAGGCGACGTAAAAGGTCGAGGTCGGGGTCGCGGCCTGCCAGCCGAAGCGCAGGTTTTCGGGTGCGCCGACCTGGGCATGGGCGATGCCGAGGCTGACGGCGCCGAGCGCCAGTACGGCCCAAAGATGACGAAACATGGCGTTTCTCCCGAGTTCTTTTTTCTAGG